>Ga0310342_100003044_pt1 | contig 10947 bp, 10 predicted proteins | sample S15DNA20500_MG_FD_206155 | JGI IMG/M metagenome (GOLD analysis project Ga0310342, IMG submission 206155) | Marine microbial communities from station ALOHA, North Pacific Subtropical Gyre - S1503-DNA-20-500_MG | ecosystem: Environmental > Aquatic > Marine > Oceanic | place: Pacific Ocean: North... | reverse complement strand
CGTAGTCGATATCTAAGTTAAGAGCTAAGGTTGTTATACCTTCTTTAGTTGGTGTGAATATAACGTCGTACATCCAAGCTCGTCCATCTGAAGTTCCTTCCCGTGGAACGATATCTAACTGGCCTAAGTCTTCTCCCTCACCGAAGCTAGCTCTTACTGAAGAAGGATCTACTGCGAATGACTGCCCTGAGATGTTCACAAATATAGTTGCTATGTTTGATCTACGTTCCAGGTACATTCTATCTGTGTTCAGTTGTGTGACTTCCATTTGTGGGAAAGCTTGTGCCCGAAAGCTGAGTTGTTCGATTACAGTATTAGGTGATTCAGCCCATCCAAGTTCCATTTTGACGACATAGTCCCCCTCACTTTCTGGACTGGCTATAGTGGCAGAATAATAGTTATCACCCGCAGTAGCGTCACCGTACTCACCATCATCATTTAAGTTGTAAAAGACATTGTGACCGTCAGGACCTGTGACAGTCACTTTTACTAAGGAATTTTCTCCTGGTGAAACCATTACCGATTCTTCTGTTACGTATGTGATGAGATTTAATGGTTCCCCAGTAGGAATAAGGTCATGAATTCCAAGGTTTAATCGGAATTTATTTGAAGATATTTGCCAAGAAGATACCTTTCCTTCCATTCCCTTGGCATCTACAGTCCAAACACCAGGGGTGGGATCTTTGATTTGCCATATTACTGTGTGTGGTGTTTCAACAACGTTTAACGAGGCCGTGCCACTTGTTGCTGGTTCATCTACCTGAGGGCTGTTGAGTTTTAGAGAACCGTACTGATCTTCTTTGAAAAATAGGACTGTTGCATCTTTTGTTCCGGGGGCTATTTTGATTGTTGAGGTCAATACCTCATCTTTAGCTAGTGACGCTTGACTTGATAAGGACAATGCACCAAGTGAGTCTCGGGTCATTATCTTGTCGGTTATATTTCTAAGAGCGTCATCAATAGTCAGTTCATATCTCTTAGAACCAGTTTTTGTAGCTATTCTGTCGAGTATGTAGCTCATACTCGGGTCAGCATCGGTAGGAGTAATGCCAGTAATTGTCCATCCGCTCGCACTAAACATTTCTGCGAGTGGATCTAGGCGTCGTGCTGTGTACTCGGGATCTGCGGGGACTTTTCTTTGCCCAACAAGGTAGAGCGTTGATCCTGCAGAGGCGGATTCTTTGCCCATTACGTTGTATGCCTGCGAGACTACTTCCGGTATGTTAATGTCATTCTCAGGGATATAGGCGGTTATTTTTTCTGCAATAAGAGGCTTGTAATCGGCGAAGTTTTTTGAGCCAGCCTCGAATGGTCCTAGAAATAACTCTGGATTATCCATGGCAGAAAAATAGAAATTTTCTCCTGGTTGGAGGGTCGATAATATGCCAGTCAAAGACTCAAATAACGCAGAGTTGTTGCCATTACTGATAGAGTCTATGTCTACTGACATTATTACAACACGGCCTTTAGAAAAACCGCTTTCTTCGCTAGCGTAAGCGATGCTGCCAGTCACCGTAATCGTTAGCAAAAAAATCGAAAGTATTACTGCCCGGATCGATAGTTTCATGTAAGCCCTCCCCTAATATAAAGAAACTAGTGATCAGGCTTTTACAGGTCAATTAGATTAAGGTTCACTTTTTGAACAAAAAAGAAATATTTACTATTGGGAATTCGAGGAAATTTAAGACGAACTGTCTGTATTCTTCGGCTTTTCTATTTAGTTTCATACTACTTCTTACAGGATGTGAGGAAGGCGTTGCAGAAAGGGAATTATCTGTCGCACATGGTTTAATCGCAGAGGTGTCTGCACGTAGTTTGACTGAAACGAGGTGGTTTTCTTTAGAAACTGATGGGGGGGCCACGTTCAAGGTGATGGTAGAAACCGACTTGGGTAAATTCACCCCTTCCCATCTTCGGTCTCACATGATTACTGGACAACCAGTTGAAGTCATGTTTTCCGAAAAGGAAACCACTAGTAATCTTATTATTGCCGTATCAGTTAGCGACTACCACGGTAATTGATATGTGTTTTGGTTAACCTTTATCAAAGTCTCATACTGTCTTATTTGCCCGACGGTATCTCAATACCAAGATAATAGGCACCACAACCAAAATTCCGAAAATAAAAAGGAAAAAATATCCTGCTGAAGTGCCAGATACGATGCTTTCCCCACTTACATTTACTATGAAGAAAACGCTTGATTCATGGTCCGGCAGAGTTTGTATTTTTACTTCTGCTTCCCAATCTCCTTCCTCATAAAATGTAAGGTTTGCATCGTACATTGTCGTTGAAGAAGGGGAGTTTACAGCACGTGACTCGAAGGCTTCATCTCCGTGTCTGACAATTATAGTAATGATAGCTTCTTCAATTGGGTTACTAGTTTTAACGTCAGTGGGTTCAATAGTGAAATGAGCGTGCCCGACCATTGGTTGGTGGGGAAGCACGCTTACGGCGATTTTATAGTCGTCGACTTCACCGACAAAAATTTCTTTCATGTCACCGTGGGCTGACACCAGGTTGGTTGCTATAAAACAAAAAACAAATAGGATAGCTATTAGAGCAGAGCCGTTAAATACGTGTCTCATTTTTGAAATTAGGAACTCCAGGAACTGTGGTGGGCCCGGTAGGGATCGAACCTACGACCTATCGGTTATGAGCCGACTGCTCTAACCACTGAGCTACGGGCCCGGAATTAAAATTACTTAAGTTAAATTTGATTCTGTATCATCTGTCTGACTTTCAATCAGGTGATGCCAAAGCTTGCATTTTCAGTTAAGACCGAATTAATTGTCTGGTACTGTCATGCACTAGTCAAGAAATTGTATATTGCTAGCACTCGTATTGTTAAATGGTTGGAATAAGACTATGAGTTTTGTAGCTGATTGTTCTTAATGATTGCTATATGTTCCAGGTTCTATGACAAGAAAATGGTCAAGGTGTTGTCTTAATTATGGAAGATGAAAAGTATTGCAATAAATGTGGGACAAGTCTCCGGACGGCATCAAATATTTGTGATCCTGACTCAATTTTTTGTCTGCTAGACCAAATATGGACTTGCAGGAAACATGCTTCTGAGCACTTACATGAGATTGAAAATAGACTATTAAATTCTACAAATAGAGCTACATCAATCACAGAGCAGAGAATGCTTGACGATATTCAGTTGTTAAAAATGAGATATAGGGAAAGATAGCTATTTACTTAGCCCAATGGTGGACCTGTGAATGTGACTCCGTATTTGTGTCCAGTCTCTAGAGCGCGCTCTGCCATCATTTGGGCGTCTACTTCGTCTGGTCCGACAACCTCAAAGAAGAAATCTTCAAAACCAGCAGGGGAAATGATGACAAGCATCTTCACCGGATTTTCGTCTGATTTAAAAAATGTGTGGATTGTCCCTCTCGGTACCAACACGAATGATCCTGGTTTGGCTTCAATAATATTTTCCCCCAGCAGGACCTTCAAATTACCCTCTATTACATAAAATGCCTCTTCCTCATTCTCGTGAGTATGTTGTCCTGGCCCACCCCCATAAAGGGTTGACTCAAAAAGCGCATAATGTCCATCTGTATCAGCACTTATCGCTTTGAATGTAAATGGATGGTCCACGGCGTTTAGTTTCCTCCCTTCGTCCGGTCCCAGAATCACCTCTTTTATGTTGAAAGACATCTCCACCTCTATTAATAAAGATTATTTAGTTTTGGCAATCAGAGTATCGACTTGATGCTCTGCTAACATACTTGATAATTAACATGATAAATGAAAAATGATGTTTGGTCGGAGGCATAGGAATGGCAAGGATGGAAGGAAAGGTTGCGTTGATATCTGGGGCGGCCAGAGGGCAAGGAGCAGATGAAGCTCGCCTTTTTGCCGAAGAGGGCGCATCAGTTGTACTTGGTGACATCATCGATGAACAAGGACAACAAGTTGCATCAGAGATTGGAGAGTCAGGAGGTAATGCTACCTATGTCCACCTCGATGTGACCAACGAGGCTGACTGGAAAAACGCCGTCTCTACAGCTGTTACTGAGTATGGGAAATTAGATGTTCTGGTTAATAACGCCGGGATTCTGATCATGAAAGGACTGGAAGAGACAGAAAATGCTGATTGGGAATCTATACAGGATGTGAATTCCCGTGGTGTGTTTCTTGGTGCGAAAACTGTGGTCCCGGCAATGAGAGATGCAGGTGGAGGTTCCATAGTCAACATATCTTCAATTGCGGGGCTTATAGGTTCTAGATATACAGCTTATGGGGCTAGTAAGGGTCTCGTGAGGATACTATCGAAATCAATAGCAGTGGAATATGGCCCTGAACAGATACGCTGTAATTCTGTCCATCCAGGCATAATTGAGACTGATATGGTGGAGGGATTGATTGGGACCGGTGACGGTCGACAGGCGATGATTGACAGGACTCCACTGGGGATAATAGCGAATGCCAGAGATGTATCACTCGGGGTGCTCTATCTTGCTTCAGACGAATCCCGTTACGTCACCGGATCCGAACTCGTTATAGACGGTGGCATTACAGTTCGCAGATGAAATATTTAAGGCTACTTTCCTTTGTCTGAACAATCCAAGTGGCGACGTATTTTTCTTTTGCCAATATCCGTGTTTCTTGGATTACTGATTTTGGTTTCATGTGATGATTTAAAAGAAGACTCACTTGGGTACACCCAGGATTTAACCATCCAATCACCTGCACCTACCTATACCCCATTACCAACTTACACCCCATTACCAACTTACACCCCTCTGGCTGAACCGACGGCTGATTCTTTACAAATGCCTACTCCCTTGTCTCAGACAGTTGTCCCATTACTCCCTACGGCGACTCCAATAAATTTGCAGGCAACCAGAATCCCCCAAGCAGGTTCTTACATTGACGAGGAATTTTATGAAAATGTTCGGGTTGACGTGGAAGGGGAATTCTTGCCCGCTATGGAGAATCGCTATGACCCCGCCGTCGGTCTTGCAGCTCCTTTAATCAATGGCGTTGATATGGCTGGAAATCCAATAGTACTTCAGGAAGATGCCGAAACTACCATTGTTATAGTGTTGGCGCACTGGTGTCCCCACTGCCGAAATGAAGTAAGAGAGCTCGCTTCTTATTTTCTCGATAATCCCTTGCCCGAAGGTATAAGAGTCGTAAGTATTGCTACATCAATAAATCCTACTCGAGCCAATTATCCTCCTCACATATGGTTCGAGAATGAACAATGGAATATTCCTGTGATTGTCGACAACTCGGATAGTGACATTGCCCGTGCAATGGGAGTAAGCTCATTTCCGTTCTTTATAGTGATAGATTCCAATGGAGATGTGAGTCTCCGGGTCGCGGGGCGCCTTGGGATTGATAGCCTTGAACGACTATTTGAGTTAATCACTACTAAATCTTATTAGCTGGATGTGGAAACCAGCGCTTCTAGGTTGGGAAAATAAATAATGCCAGTATCTAACAAGATAAAAAACTTTATGGAACAAGGTTCTTGGATTCGAAAAATGTTTGAGGAAGGCATTTCTCTAAAAAGACAGTTTGGGGAAGAGAACGTCTTTGATTTGTCGTTGGGAAATCCAGTGATAGACCCACCCGAAGAATTTTTTTCAAGATTAAAGTCTATCGCTGACAATCCTATTAGTGGAATGCACCGTTATATGCCAAATGCTGGGTTACTGGAAACCCGTGAGGCAGTGGCAGGTCAACTCGCTGATGAAACGATGAGAGCCTTTACCGCCAATGAAATTATTATGACCTGTGGTGCAGGAGGGGCTCTGAATGTTGTTATGAAAACCTTGATGGATCCCGGGGATGAATTTGTTATTTTCGCACCATTTTTTGTCGAATATCATTTTTACGCAGACAACCATGGAGGATCTTGTAAAGTGGTTCCTCCTGACCGAGACTTCCTACCAGATCTAGAGGCTTTTAGGGATGCCGTTACTCCGAAGACGAGGGGCGTGCTTATCAACTCTCCCAATAACCCTACAGGTGTTTTGTATTCGTCTGATGTTTTATCGAACCTGTGTGAAATCATTCGTGAAAAGGAAGAGGAATACGGGACACAGATATATCTGGTCAGTGACGAACCTTACCGGCGGCTCATTTTTGATAATCTGAAGTACCCCCATATTTTTGACCATCATGTGCGTAGCATCGTCGCGACTTCCCATTCTAAGGATCTGGCACTACCTGGTGAGCGCATCGGGTATATTGCGATTCACCCAGATTGTCCAGATAAACAGGAAATTATTGACGGGATGGTTTTTTGTAACAGGACGCTAGGCTTTGTAAACGCACCAGCATTGGCACAACATCTGGTGACCTCATTGCAGTCAGTGACAGTTGATGTCGGTCTTTATGAACGAAAGAGGAATTTTCTCTACTCTAAATTGACAGATATGGGATATTCGGTTGTAAGGCCTCAAGGTGCGTTCTATATGTTTCCCAAAGCCCCTATAGATGATGACGTGGAATTTGTGGACAAACTTAAAGAGGAAAGGGTTTTGGCAGTACCAGGTACAGGTTTCGGATTACCAGGTTATTTTAGGCTTTCCTATTGCCTTAAAGACGAAACCATAGAGGGAGCACTTCCCGGTCTCTCGAAGGCTATATCTCAATACAGTTGATTCAGTATGCAGGTTTCATCTAATTTGGCTGATCATCTTTAAGTCCGGAGCCTGTAATGGGTACTAGTATTCTGCTATTTATTCCAATCTCACCAGATCTGATGAGTTTTTCTGTTCCCGCAAGCGCTGTTGCTGAAGTGGGTTCGGCATAAATTCCTTCCTTTGATGCGAGAAATTTCTGCCAGTCAACAAGCTCCTTTTCTGTCACAGTCGTGCAGGAACCTTTCGATCTAATAAGTGCGTCAATGACCTGATCTTGTCGAGGAGGAGACCCAACAGCCGTTCCACCAGAGCGCGTCTCACGAATCATTGAAGTATCCCAAGCTACATTGTTTGCAGCGGAATATATAGGTTTCACAGCTTCTGTCTGTACAAAATGTAGACGTGGCATTCGAGATATTTGATTAGATTCCTTGAGCTCACATAACCCTTTCCACATTCCCAGGTAAAGTGACCCGTTTCCTACAGGGATAACAATGTCTTCTGGTATGTCGTCTCCAAATTCTCTGAAAACTTCGTGCGCAAAAATCTTTGTGCCCTCTATGAAAAAGGGGCTTAGATTATGGGAGGCATACACGAGGTTGTTATTGCGAACAAAGACCTTTGCGGCCTCTGTGGTAGCATCGCGGCTTCCAGGTATTTTGTGTATCGTGGCTCCGTACACTTGTATCTGGCCAATTTTCGGCGCTGGAGCAGATTCAGGCACAAAAATGTGGGCCTTCATGTTGGACATTGCTGCATAGGCGGACAGTGATGCCCCAGCGTTGCCAGAAGAATCTTCCACTAATTCATTAATCCCAAAAGATTTTAAGGCAGAGATCATCACTGAGGTACCTCGATCTTTAAACGAACCAGTGGGATTCATATATTCTTGTTTCACATATATTTCTGCCCCGATCCGATTTTTCACGTTGTTCAATTGAACGACAGGAGTGTTTCCCTCACCCAGAGTGATTAGGTCTTTCTGATGATTAAGTGGTAAAGAAATCGGATGGCCTGACCAGCCGGTGGGATGGAGGTCTGAGGCCGGCTGGGTTATGTAACTTATGTTTAGCGGGGATCCGCATTTATCACATTCGAGTAGTGTTGGGCTGGACTCATAAGATCTGCTACAGGAGGAGCATTGAAATTTGTGATTACTCATTACAATTACTTCCAGTCCTGGTCTAGATGAGCTTCGATGAATTCTCTATTCAGGTCCACTCCAATACCAGGTTTGTCCGGCAGCTGAAGTCGACCTTCAACAATTTTAAGTGGCTCATCAATCATCTTGTTTAAAACATCGAGACTTGCATGATTCATTTCTAGTTTGTAGAAATTTGGCACTGTCATCATAGTGTGAGCACCAGCCAATATGTTAATAGGCCCGCTGGCATCGTGAGGACTAACAGGGACATAAAATGACTCCGCTAGCGCAGCAATTTTATAGAATTCTGTGATGCCCCCAGTCCATAATATGTCTGGCATCAGGTATTCGGCTAATCTGTCTTTTAGAATCGGTACGAAGTCCCATCGTGTGTACAGCCTCTCTCCTACACATAGTGGTACTCCAACGGAGTCTTTTACATGCCTGAGTGCCTCATTACTATTAGGTTGGACAGGTTCTTCAAACCAACCGATGTTGAAGGGTTCCAGACGTCGAGCCATTGCTATAGCAGTGGGGACATCAAAATTACCGTGGCAATCAATCAAAATTTCTATATCTGGACCAACTTCCTGCCGGATAGCAGCTATGGTGTCTACAGCTAGAGACGCGCCCTCTGGAGATATAGTTCCTTGTTTGTAGCGTCTGTGGTGCTGTCTCATTTCTGGCATAAATGGGTCTGTTTTGAGTGCTCTAAAGCCGTTTGATACCACTTCACGGGCCTGTTTTGCGGCCCTTTCTGGGTCTCCAGGGGTTACGTGAGTGTACATTTCAATATCGTCCCAAACAGGCCCTCCCCCAAGGATTTCATATATGGGTTTTCCTGCTGCTTTTCCTTTAATGTCCCACAGAGCAATGTCGATTCCACTCAGCATAGTTGTCACAAATCCTCCAGATCCTCCGCCCCCAGTGAAACGCCGATATAGTTTGTGCCATATGCGATCTACATGTTCGGGGTTTTCTCCAATGAGGGATTCACGGAAATCTTGTTCTAAAGTGGAATCTTTAAGAAACCGCAACATATTCCCAACAACAATGCTTCCTCCCCCTCCTGAGCTGGTTGCTTCTCCAATCCCATGAATTCCTTCATCGGTATCTATCTGGACGTAAACGAAGCTTCTTCCATTCTTTTCCGGAGCCGTAACCCATACTTTTAAATCTGTTATTTTCATCTTAGAATCCTGTATTGATTTCCCATATTTCCACTAATGCAAACGCCACTTAAATATAGGTGCTGCCTTATTGGCTATGGCATTTATATATTCTCCCCGTTTAGGTTAAGAGATGGGAGAAAAAATTATAACAAGGCACAGGTGGCATTTTATCTGATAAAATTTTCAGGATGCCTAATTCAATAAATCCACTTCATGATAGTGATTCTGCTCAATCTCCTTCTTCTATCAGAACAGAAAAGACTGGGAAAATTTTTTATGGTTGGTGGTTGGTTGGTGTGGGAGTTTTTCTTTTATCGCTGATGTCTTTAGGCGTTTTCAGAGGCATGAGTGTGATGACAGTCGTTCTCCAGAGAGAATTTGGATGGACTAGAACTCAGATATCTTTAAGTTCCCTATTTAATAGGGTAGAAGGCGCCGCACTTGGACCGATTGAAGGTTATTTGATTGACAGGATCGGAGCCCGCAAGATGGTGCTTGTCGGGTTTTCACTGATGGCTGTGGGATTTGTACTTTTTTCTCTCGTTCAGAATATATGGCAGTTTTACGCGGTATTTTTGCTGATCACTCTAGGATCTGGTATCGGAGGATGGCTGGCAGTTATAGCAATTCTGAACAACTGGTTTCATAGGCAAAGAACTATGGCATTGGCTTGCGCTATGTCTGGGATCATTTTGGCTGGTTTTTTTCTACCTCCATACACTCAGGCTTTAGAGTTTAGCTTTAGAGGGACAGTTTTTTGCCTGGGACTTATCATTTTTATCATAGCCCTTCCAGCTGTCAAAATACTTCGAAATCGTCCTGAAGATATGGGACTCATGCCAGATGGCGAACCGATTGATCTGCTAAAAATTAATCCTTTGGTGTTACTTACATACATGGGGGTATTTTTAGGGGCTTTATGTTTGGTTGGTGTGACGGTTGGAGTCCTACTGATTTATATGGCTCCAGCTTCGATATTATTAGGATTTGTCGCTGGGGGGTCATTAGGATTTGTTGCTGGGATTGTCTCAATTATCTATTACAAACGTAGGCGGAGGATATTGGCGCTGGCGGAGGCTTATGCCGGCCAAGCGATAATCGATAACTCTCCTATTGTTACAGCAGAGACACTTCCAAGTGCACAGAATGCTGACATGCTTGAGGTTGAAGAGGATCAGGAATTTAGCGTTACTGAGGCTTTGAGAACTCCCGTTTTTTGGATTCTTACGTTCGCCCATCTTTCATCCACTATTTCGCTATCAACCCTATCAATACATCTGGCTCCTCGTCTCACTGATATGGGCCTGAGTCTCAGCACCGCTAGTAAAATCGAACTATTGCAATCCCTTGTTGCTCTTCCTATCCTTTTCCTTGCTGGCTGGCTTGGGGATCAGATTTCAAAAAAATATCTGGTGACGATATTTTTACTTATTCAGGGTATATCCACACTTGTATTAGCTTTAGGGAACTCACTACCTATGGCGATTTTGTTTGCGGTACTTTATGGCGTTGCTTTTGGGGGTAGGATTCCGTTGATGACCTCTATCAGAGGCGAATATTTTGGCAGGAAAGCATTTGCCTCAATTATGGGCTGGTCCATGCTTCCAAATGGGATAGTAATGGCCGTTGCTCCAGTATGGGCCGGCTGGGTTTTTGATAATTATGGGCAGTACACTGTTCCATTTTTGGCCTACGCCATTATCAACATAGTTGGAGCCTTTGTTATGCTTTTTGCAAGGAAACCCAAGCTCGCTAAAACTCCATTTTAAGGCAACTACTCTATTGTCCACACCTCAAGAAACTACGGATCAAATGTTAGATTAGATAATGTGTAATATTCCCTTATAGGTGCGGTCGTTTCGACAAAGTAAGTTATGCCGAAACCCTAGTAACTCTCTTGCTATTAGAAGTCCCTAATGAGTCATATACTCACAATAGAAATTGACTTACTATTTAACAATGGGAATAGTCTTGAGAGGTGTAAATGATTTGGTATAAAGATTGGGTTTTTTATCTTATCGC
>Ga0310342_100003043_pt1 | contig 10948 bp, 9 predicted proteins | sample S15DNA20500_MG_FD_206155 | JGI IMG/M metagenome (GOLD analysis project Ga0310342, IMG submission 206155) | Marine microbial communities from station ALOHA, North Pacific Subtropical Gyre - S1503-DNA-20-500_MG | ecosystem: Environmental > Aquatic > Marine > Oceanic | place: Pacific Ocean: North... | reverse complement strand
TTCGTGCCGCTCAACAAACGTCACTAGTGTGGAATTTTTCCTTCTGGAGTAAGCACCATGAGAGTTTCCAAGAAGAGGCGGGGTTTCACCCTCGTCGAGTTGCTGGTGGTGATCGCCATCATCGGTATCCTGGTAGCCCTGTTGCTACCGGCGGTTGCTGCCGCTCGTGAAGCAGCCCGCAAGATGTCCTGCCAGAACAACCTGAAACAGATCGGGTTGGCCTGCCGGACCTATCACAACACCTATGGGCGATTCCCGCCCAACGGGATGTTCTTCTGGACGCGGCAGTCCAAGAACGCCCACACTTGGTACAACTCCAGTCGTGGGAGCCCGTTCGTCAAGCTCTTGCCGTTCATGGAACAGGATCCGATCTATAACCAGTTGAACATGTCTCTTGCGGGAACGACCCAAGCCACCCGTGTGGAAGAGACAATCGACCCGACCGGCAAGTGGATCCGGTCCAATATCCTTCCCTCCCTGATCTGCCCGACGGCGAATATCGATCCGTATCTTACCGGTACGACACCGATGACCGATCCTGCCCAGACCTGTTATTTCGGCAGTGGCGGATGTGTCTTTATGCCCTCGCGAGGCAACTGGTGCCTGGATTACCCGGGGAACATTTTTGGTACCGGCCCTGCGCAACACGCCAACGATGCTCGTGGCTTCCGGATCTCGGGCGTTTTTGCCCGTGGGATGTGGGCCTCCAAGCTTCGTGACATCACCGACGGTGAATCCCAGGTGATCATGGTCGGTGAAGGGATGCCGCACAAGTCGGATCACGGCCGTAATGGCTGGTTCCATTTCAACATCGCGGGTGCAGCCACGACAGGCCCGATCAACTATCCCGTCGTCGGGATCGGTGATCCGGGTTTCGCCTGGTATAACGCCAACCCGCCGTTGAACCCCTTTAGCTGCACCCACTGGGCCAACTGGTCGACGTCGATTGCTTTCAAATCGGCGCACAAGGGTGGTGCACAGTTTGCTCTCTGTGATGGTTCAGTCCAGTTTCTCTCGGAGAACATGGACTACATCACCTACCAGCGACTGGGTGACCGCCGGGACGGTCAGCCGTTGCCGGATGAGTGGAACACCAACTACTAGTCCACTCATAAGCTGAACATTTCAGCAACCGGCATCCGCCCATTGGGCGGGTGCCGGTTTTTTTGTTTTTTTGGAATGCTCCCGGTAGTTTCTTTTGATTCTCAAGCGGAAGCATTTTGCAGGATCCATTTTCGGGTTAGGCTAAGTAGTTGCGACCTGGCGTGCTACAGGAGATCACCAGCCCCCTCCTACGCAGCAGATCCCTTGAACCTGTCTTCCTGCAGAACGTGACCCCCCGGCCATGTCGATTCCCACAACAAATCTCCCGCCCAGGACTGCCGACCATGCCCGTGCCGTGGCAGTCATCGACATTGGCACAAGTTCCATCCGGATGGCCATCGCCGAGATCGACCAACAGGGACAGATCCGGATCCTGGATCAACTTCAACAGGCGGTGAACCTGGGCAGGGATTGCTTTACCAAGGGTGGGATCCAGCGACCAACAATCGAGCAGTGCGTGGAGGTCCTGAATGACTACCTGCAAATCCTGGATGAATACGGAATCCACGATCCAGTCAATGTCCGGGTGGTCGCCACGAGTGCCGTACGGGAGGCAGATAACCGGATGGCATTCCTGGACCGCATTTACATCGCTACCGGCTTGCATGTGGTGGCGATCGAGGAAGCAGAGGTGAGCAGGGTTACTTTCCTGGGTATCCGACCACAGTTGGAGGGAGCAACCGATGTTGCCCAGGATCGCATCGTCTGCGAGGTGGGGGGAGGGAGTACCGAAGTCCTGCTGCTCAAATCCAACAGGGTCGTCCATTCCCAGTCCTACCGCCTGGGTTCCCTTCGGCTTCGCAAATCCCTGGAAAAATTTGGCGCGCCCTCGGACAAGCTCCGCAGGATCATGGAAACCCAGATTGGAAGCATTGTCGACCAGGTTCGAGAACACGTGCCGGCGGGTGTCCCGCTGGACGTGATCGCACTGGGCGCCGACGTGAGATTTGCGGCCAGCCAGCTGATCGAGGACTGGGATCCAGAAGAGTTCGCGACACTGCCGCTGGACCATCTGGAAGAACTCACCGAGAGGATCATGGAAAAAGATCCTTCGGAACTGATCCAGCAGTACCAGTTAAGCCAACCGGACGCCGAGACCCTTGGCCCGGCCCTGCTGGCTTACACGCGCCTGGCCCGGGCCCTGGAACTCGACCACCTGGTGATCACCAACACCAACCTGCGAAACGGTCTGCTCCAGGAAATGGCCAGCGGGGAAGCGTGGCTGAGGGAATTCCAGGACCAGGTGATCGGCCCGGTCCTGGACCGTGGACGTCACTTTGATTTCGACGAATCCCATGCACTTCATGTCGCCAAGCTGGCCAGGGTGCTTTTTCAACAAACGGCAGATCTGCATGAACTTGAGATGCACTACGAGACCATCCTTTACGTGGCGGCGGTACTCCATGAAATAGGGCTTTACATCAAGGACACGAGCTACCACAAGCACTCGATGTACTTGATCCGCAACAGTGAACTATTCGGGATCGGGCCGACCAACCTGCAGCTGATTTCCCAGGTCGCACGGTACCATCGTCGGGCCTCCCCCAAGCAATCCCACAAGCCTTACATGACACTCGACAGGGACCAGCGAGTCGCGGTCTCCAAACTGGCCGCCATCCTGCGGATCGCGGTTGCCCTGGATGCCTCCCGAACCCAGAGAATCGCCTCCATCCAGGTCCTCCAATCCAACGCATCGCTGGTGATCTCCACCAGCGATGTCCATGATCTCACTCACGAACAACTGGCACTGCATCAAAGTGGGACGCTGTTCGAGGAGACCTACGGGCTCAAGGTCATCTTCAGCATTGCCCGGCAAGAGAGCTAGGTGCGAGCCGATGAAAATGAATTCTCAACAATTTATCAATCGCGAATTGAGCTGGCTGGAATTTAACCAGCGCGTTCTGGGCGAGATGGTCGACGAGTCATTGCCCCTCCTGGAGCGGGTCAAGTTCGCGGCCATCACGGCGGCCAACCTGGATGAGTTTTTCATGGTCCGTGTCGGGGGCCTGCAGATTCTCAATCAGCAACGGGTCACGACAGCCGACGCGGCCGGCATGACTCCCTCCCAACAACTGGACGCCATCGGGCAGCGGACCGGGCTGATGCTCGACCGCCTTTACACCTGTTTCCTGGAGCAGATCGAACCCGCCCTGGGAGCGTCCGGGATCCAGCGCATGCCCCCCGGACAACTGAGTGAAATAGAGCAACTCTACCTGCGAAACCTGTTCCTGGATGAACTGTCAGCCGTCATCTCCCCACTGGCGATTGACCCCTCGATCGAGCCTCCGGTGACCAGCAACAAGACGCTCCAGGTCGCTGTCCTGCTGGCCGACAAGACCAACCCGGGGGGGACCCGGCTGGTCTTCATTCCCCTGGCAAAACCGGTCTCCCGTTTCATCGCCATCCCCTCGACAGACCAGCATTGCTTTATCCTGGCCGAGGATGTTGTGGAAATGTTCATCGAGCATTTCTTTCCCGGCGAGGAGGTGATTCATTGCACCCCGTTTCGCATCCTGCGAAATGCGGATATCGCGATTCGGGAGGATCTTGCCCAGGACCTGCTGGTGCAGGTGGAGGACATGGTGGACGTACGCAAGAACGCGGCCTGCGTACGCCTGGAAGTCGCGGCGACAGCAGACAACATGCTGGTCGAGCTGCTGCAGAAGTTTTTCCATGTCGACCAGGAGAACATCTACAGGTCTCCAGGACCGCTCGACCTCTCCGCCTGGTTTTCCCTGGGAGGACTTGGTGGATACGAGGATCTTCAATATCCCAGCTGGCCACCTCAATCTTCGCCCGATATTGACCCGGGTAGCAGCCTGTTCGATGTCATCGCCCAAAGAGATATCCTGCTGCACCATCCCTTCGAGAGCTTCGATCCGGTTGTTCGGCTGCTGGAAGAAGCGGCGGAGGATCCCGGGGTGCTGGCGATCAAGCAGTCCCTCTACCGGACAAGTGACGAAAGCCCGATTGTCCGTTCACTGATAAAAGCGGCCGGGCGGGGGAAGTATGTGACCGTGATCGTGGAACTCAAGGCACGGTTTGACGAAGTGCGAAACATCGAGTGGGCACGTGATATGGAACGCGCCGGGATCCAGGTGATTTACGGTGTCAAGGGCCTCAAGACACATGCCAAGGTCTGCATGATCGTACGACGGGAAGCCCAGGGCATCCGCCGCTACCTGCATTTCGGCACGGGAAATTACAATGAACAGACCGCACGTTTTTACAGTGACTTCAGTTACCTGACCTGCAATGAGCAGATGGGGGCCGATACTGCCGGGGTCTTCAATGCCATTACCGGTTACACCGAGCCCCCCCGGCTCCAGCTTCTCTCCATGTCCCCGCTTACACTGCGGGACCGGATGATGGAGGAGATCGAGCGGGAAACCACATTTGCCAGCCAGGGGGGAGAAGCGATCATCCGGGCCAAGATGAACTCGCTTGTGGACCCGAAGATCATCAAGGCGCTTTACCAGGCATCCGCAGCGGGAGTGAAAGTGGAACTGAATGTTCGCGGGATCTGTTGTCTTCGTCCAGGAGTCGAGGGACTGAGTGAGAATATACGCGTGGTCAGTATTATCGACCGCTACCTGGAACACGGGCGGATCTACTCCTTTCATGGCGGGGGAGAGCCCCGCCTGTACCTTTCCAGTGCCGACTGGATGCCACGGAACCTGAATCGCCGGATCGAAATCATGGTTCCCGTGGTGGATGCTGCCTGCAAGGAAAAACTTTCCCGGGCTCTCGATACCTGCCTGGCGGATGACGTGAAAGCGCACGAGTTGATGCCGGATGGCAGCTACCAGAGGATTTCCTGCCTGGATCCCGACAATCCCTGCCGCAGCCAGCAGCTCTTTTACGAGAGGGCCGTTGGGGAGGTGATCGACGCCAGCCAGTCCAAGCCGACACGTTTTGAACCTCACCGTCGATCGGATCACTCGTGAGAAACAGACGCTCATGAAACACCTGCTCCTGTTGCGTCACGCCAAGTCAAGCTGGGATCATCCATCCCTTTCCGATCACCAGCGTCCGCTGAATCCTCGAGGAGAACGTGATGCGCCACGCATGGGCCGCTGGATCTGCCAGCAGGAGCTCGAACCGGACCTGGTCATCTGTTCCTCCGCCATGAGGGCAGAGCAGACGGCCAGGGCAATTGTGATGGAATGTGATACCACCGAGCCCCTGCAGGTCACCGACGAGCTTTACCATGCACCTGCCCGGACATACCTCTCGCTGCTGGCCCAGGTGCCCGACCAGTTCCAGAGCGTCCTGATGGTAGGGCACAACCCCGGCATCGAGTCGCTGCTGGAGTACCTCAGTGGAGAACCCTCCTCGATGCCGACCGCGGCGCTGGCACACCTGCAGATCCTGGCCGATTCCTGGCAGCAATTCGACTCCCCGTCCCATGCTCAGCTGGCCGGATTCTGGATTCCCCGGGACCTGGACTGAAGCGGGGTACTGGTGGTCGATAGCACCCTCCCGATGGATGCCTTATAACGGTGACGCACAAGGGGATTGTTCCTCCAAGGTCAGAATGTGATTTCCACCAGGAGCTTGTTCCATGAGGCAGATACCACAACGAGGATTCTTCTCTCCTGCCACCCTGGCAGCCTGTTTCTGCCTCGCGGCACTGGTGCCACCGACAGCGACATTTGCCGCCGGCCCCATACTGCTCAAGGGACAACTTCCCCAGGATGCCCGCCTGCAACCACTTCGTGATTTAAACGGCTACTTTCCGATGGTCACCCCGCGGTCCCCATCGGCATGGGTAAAACGAGCAGAAAATGTACGTCGTCGTGTGCTGGTCTCCCAGGGGATCTGGCCGATGCCGACCCGCACACCGCTGGCAGCAGTGGTCCACGGACGGAGTGAGCATGATGGATACACGATCGAGAAGGCTTACTTCGAAGCGATGCCCGGTTTTTTTGTCACCGGCAGTCTCTATCGCCCTCGTGATGCTCGCGGTGGAAAGCGGCCTGGTATTCTCTGCCCCCATGGTCACTGGCAAAATGGCCGCTTCTACGACAATGGTCTGGAGGCGGGATCAGACCAGGTCAAGCAGGGGGCGGAAGAATTCCTGCAGTCCGCCCGCAGTCCTCTCCAGGCTCGCTGCATTCACCTGGCGCGAATGGGATGCGTCGTCTTTCATTATGACATGGTCGGCTATGCCGATAGCACGCAAATCAGCTTTGAGCTTGCCCACCGCTTCGCCACGCAGCGGCCGGCGATGAACTCGGCCACGGCCTGGGGACTGTTCAGCCCCCAGGCGGAATCCCACCTGCAAAGTGTGATGGGACTGCAGACATGGAGTTCTATCCGGGCAGCCGATTTCCTGCTCACGCTCGACGACGTTGACCCGGACCGGCTGGCGGTGACCGGAGCAAGCGGGGGAGGGACGCAGACCTTCATGCTGGCGGCCGTGGATCCGCGCATAAAGGTTGCCATGCCCGCGGTCATGGTCTCGACAGCCATGCAGGGCGGGTGCACCTGCGAGAACGCCTGCTGCCTGCGAATCGGGATGGGCAATGTGGATGTCGCCGCCCTCTTTGCCCCCAAGCCCCTTGGCCTGACGGCCGCCGATGACTGGACCAAGGAGATGCAGACCAAGGGATTCCCTGAACTCCAGGGACTGTACCGGCTGATTGGCCGGGAAGAGGACGTGATGCTGGCAGCCAATATCCAGTTCAAGCACAACTACAACCTTGTCAGCCGTGTGGCCATGTATGGCTGGATGAACCAGCACCTGGACCTGGGACATGCCGAGGTTCCCAGGGAAACGGAAATTGACTTCCAGGACGCCAAGGCCCTCACCGTCTGGGATGGTGACCACCCGCGGCCAGCCGGCGGAGATGAGTTCGAAAAGGGGCTGCTCAGGTATTGGCATCAGGATACGCAGCAGCAGCTAAGCCGCCTGGTCCCCCATAACCGCAAATCGCTGGCCCGTTACCGGGACGTGGTCGGGGCGGCCATCGATACAGTGGTTGGAGGGCGCCTGCCACGGCCCGCGGCGATCGACTACGAGCAGCTCCACAAGGTGGAGAAGGGAGATTTCCTTGAGATCGGCGGCGTGCTCAATATTGATACCTATGGTGGCCAGTTGCCCGTCCTGTTCCTGTATCCAAAGCAGTGGAACCAGCAGACCGTGATCTGGCTGTCGGAACAGGGCAAGGCGGGGCTTTACGATGGCCGGGGAACCCTGCGAGCTGAAATCCGGGCACTGCTGGACCAGGGAGCCACGGTCATGGGGGTCGACCTGCTTTTCCAGGGGGAGTTCCTGGCAGAAGGAAAGCCGGCCGGTCCCACGCGCCGCGTGGCGAACACCCGCCAGGCCGCTGCCTACTCGTTCGGCTACAACCCGACACTGGCCGCCCGCCGGGTCCACGATGTCCTCTCGGTCATCTCCTTTGTCTGGAACCACGAGACGAACCCGGAGAAAGTCATCCTCGTGGCCCTGGACGGGACCGCACCGCTGGCCATCGCTGCCCGGGCCCAGGCCAGGGATGCGGTGGACCGACTTGCTGTCCGGACATCAGGATTTCGCTTTGCCTCGGTCGACAATATCCACTCCCCGCTCTTCCTGCCGGGAGGGGCGAAATACCATGACCTGCCTGGCATGCTCGCCGTGGCGGCACCGGGAGAACTATGGATCGGTGGGGAAGGGGACAAGGGACATCCGCTTCTGGCAGCCGCCTATCGTGCTGCCGGCAAGCCTGGTGCCATCACGCTTGACGACGGCTCCCTGCCGCTTACCCGCTGGCTGCTATCCTCCGACGAATAAAACCGTGCGGTGAGGACCAGTTAAGTCCACCGACGGGGCGGATCACCCATCGTCCAGAAATGGCGGGAGCCATCCCCCCCAACCGCCGCATGACGCCAGTCATCCACAAGGACTTCCAGGTCCTCGGAAAGCTGGAAGTTAAAGTCGAAGAATGCCTCCATGTCGACGGAAATACGGCCGCCCCCGTGTTCTTCACTCAGTACAAGCATGGCCGATTCGGATCGCCTCATTGCAGACCTCCTTTCCTGTTATCCCTGACCTGCTTACCCCAGATCATGGTGCCTCAAAGGAGAGTACATCCGGCCCTGCTTTTAGGACGCAGTGAATGCCATTTTGGTTCACCAACCAGGGCTGTGAAACGATCAAAATATCCCCCGGCAGGGCAGGTTAGGTGCTTTTCTGGAAAACTCCAAATGACCTTGTTGGCATTGTTTCCGTGACCTATACTTCCACCGCCACGAGACCGGTCGATGAGCGATTTATGCTCATCGCAAGGCCCGTTCTTGTAATACATCGCGAGATCATCCCGGAGTGACAACTGATGGAAATTCATGGCATCCAAGGCTCGCAGCCGGTCAACGCCCCCCAGGGCGTCCAGGCGTCCAACGCCACATCGGCAGCCGACCAGGCCCAGGCCCCCGACCAGCTGGAGATTTCACAGGAAGCAGAAATGGCAAGCCAGGCTGCCGAGCTGGTTGACCATGTACAGCAGTTGCCTGACATCCGGGCCGACCGTGTTGACGAGATCCGGGCTGCCATCGAGGCAGGAACCTATGAAACCGAGGAACGGCTTGATATTGCCGTGGATCGACTCCTCGATGAAATCGGCTGATCCACGTTCCCGCTGAAAACAGACAGGCCTGCCTCCGGGCAGGCCTTTTTTGTTCTCCAGGCATCTTCTTCCTGTCTCTTGCCACGATCCCTCAAGAACGCTTAGAATTGATCTTATTGAGACTGGGATCAATAAGCTTGGCCGGTCCCAGGCGTCCATTCAAGTCCACGACGACCAGATCATGTCCAAAGAATACTCCCTCGGCGAAGTCCAGGTCGCGATGTCGGCTGACGAGCGGTTTGCTGAGTACCTTCAGAGCCGTGGCATGAGACAGACTCGCCAGAGGCGCGTCATGCTGGAACTGGTCTTTTCCCACCATGAGCATTTTGACGCCGACACCCTGATCTCGCAGTTGCCGGTCAAGGGAAATCCGGATTACGTCAGTCGTCCCACGGTCTACCGGACGTTGAACGAGTTTGTCGATGCCGGCCTGCTACGCCGCTTTTCCCTGGCTGGCCGGGCTGTCTTCGAGCATGATTACGGGTATCCCGAGCACGATCATCTCTACTGCGAGATCTGTGAACGGCTGATCGAGTTCCAGAGCACCGAGCTGGGGAAGCTGCGAGACAGCGTGGCGGCGGAACACCGGTTTCGTGTAAGCGGACACAGGCTGATTATCAGTGGCCAGTGCGAGGCCTGCAGCAAGGCACCACGCCGCACGAGGCGAAAACAGGACCTGATCTAGGACCGCTTCCCCCCATCCCCAATGGCAGTCCTTTCAGACTGTCACCTCTCCGCCCGGACGATCCTCCGGCAGAAGCTGGCGAAGCGGCCCAACGACCTCTTCCAGGAACGCATCCACTTGCTCGGCAGAGCGTCCCACGAAAAGGGAGGGGTCGAGCATGGCATCGATATCGATACCGGCAAAGGCCTGGTCCTCCTTAAGACGCTCAAGCAGGTCGTTTGCCGCACCCTGCTGTTTCACCTGTTCGGCCGCATCCTGGCTATGACGACGAATTCTCTCGTGAAGATCCTGCCGGTCCCCCCCGGCCCGGGTGGCAGCCATGAGAATATTCTCGGTCGCCATGAACGGTAATTCATCGCGGAGGTGGCTGGCCATCACCTCCGGATAGGTGACCAGCCCACTGGCAACGTTCCGGTAAAGCACCAGGATCGCATCGACAGCCAGGAAAGCCTGGGGAATCACCAGCCGGCGATTGGCACTGTCGTCGAGTGTCCGTTCCATCCACTGTGTCGCCGCGGTGTGGGCCGTGCTCGACTGGAGGCTGATCACAAAACGGGCCAGTCCGCAGATTCGTTCACTCCGCATCGGGTTCCGCTTGTAGGCCATTGCCGAGGACCCCACCTGGTCCTTTCCAAACGGCTCTTCCACTTCTTTTCTATGGGCAAGCAGGCGAATATCGGTTGCCGCCTTGTGGGCACTCTGGCTTATCCTCGAGAGGAGATCCAGCACCTGGCTGTCGATCTTCCGCGAGTAAGTCTGGCCACTTACCTGGTAGGACTGTTCAAAGCCCATCTTCTCCGCGACCCGCTGATCCAGTGCCTGGACCTTGGCATGGTCCCCCTCAAAAAGTTCCAGGAAACTTGCCTGTGTTCCGGTCGTCCCCTTGGTGCTGCGTGCCTTGAGTTGGTCCAGTTGAAACTGGAGATCTGCCAGGTCGATCGCCAGGTCATGGCACCAGAGACAAGCACGCTTGCCGATCGTGGTCGGTTGGGCCGGCTGCATGTGGGTGAAACCGAGGCAGGGGAGTGCACGATGCTGCTGGGCAAAGTGCCCCAGCTGGTCCACCACCATGGCCAGGCGGGTACGGACCAGTTCCAACCCTTCACGGATCAGGAGCAGGTCCGTGTTATCGGTCACGAAGCAGCTGGTCGCTCCCAGGTGGATGATTCCACGGGCTCCCGGACAGGCATCCCCGTAAGCGTGGACATGGGCCATCACATCGTGACGCAGCGTCCGTTCGTACTCGGCTGCTTTCTCGAAATCCACGTCATCGACATGGGCACGCAGTTCCTCCAGCTGGGCATCAGTAATCTCCAGGCCCAGTTCCTGTTGCGCTTCGGCCAGTGCCAGCCAGAGCTGGCGCCAGCTTCGAAACTTGCGCTGGTCGCTCCAGAGCGATGCCATCTCGTCGGAGGCATAGCGACTGGTCAACGGGTTCTGGTAACGGTCGTGCATCAGATCCTACCGGTTCAAATCTTCTTTTACCGCTGGACTCGTCCGCTGGCATTTCCACTTACCAGGGCGACGACTTCCTGCTGGCTGACAA
>Ga0310342_100003042_pt1 | contig 10949 bp, 8 predicted proteins | sample S15DNA20500_MG_FD_206155 | JGI IMG/M metagenome (GOLD analysis project Ga0310342, IMG submission 206155) | Marine microbial communities from station ALOHA, North Pacific Subtropical Gyre - S1503-DNA-20-500_MG | ecosystem: Environmental > Aquatic > Marine > Oceanic | place: Pacific Ocean: North... | reverse complement strand
GTGGCGATAGCCACAAACAGAGATTCCGCCGAGTTCAACGGCAATTCTTGTCCCAACGCACAGATCAAATCCATCACCAGATTGCCTGTAGCAGGAGAGCCAGGTTCACACCAGATCTCCTGGAAACAATCGAGATCACCTTCAAGGTGATGGTCGACACAGACCATCGGAACCCCAGACGCTTGGACAGGCTGTCCCATGTGGCCCAGGCGTTCCAGCGACGAAGTGTCGAGAACGACGATCAGATCCGAATTCTCAGGGGCAGAAAGATGAGGGGCATCCGGCACAGCGGAAAACACCTCGGTCACTCCATCATGATCGATAAACTTCAGTTTTTCAGGAACCTCATGGGTCAGAATCGTCCGGGGTTGGGCACCGAGCTGGGCGAGACAGCGATGCATCGCAACGCACGAACCGAGAGCGTCCCCATCCGGATAGATATGAGTCAGGATCAACGGTTTACGAGTCGACCTGAGGGCCAGAAGAAGTCCTTCAGGAATCGCTCCGGGCTGCCAGAGCTGTACTTCTTGCGCCATCCAACCCCTTCTTGAGACAATTGCGTTTTCGCAATACCATAGAGTAGGTCTCGTCCCCGACAGCCGAGACTACAGATCGGGAGTTTACCATCGACTGACCTGCGGGAACCAGTGCTACCCAATACTGGCAGAAAGAAGGAATCCTGTGGAGACCGGCCGAAAAATCATGAATCTGCGCAAGGATCGCGGAGTCGCCCAGAGCTCGCTGGCGGAGATGACCTCCGTCACGCCGAGTGCTCTGTCACGAATCGAGGCAGGGATTCACCAGCCTCGTGGCTCTGTCGCGCTGCGGATCGCCAGAGAACTGGGAGTCACAGTCGATTACATCCTCGATGGGGAAGCACCGTATCCGCCACCTCCCATGGCTCTGCTTGAAAACCTCACGGAAAACCCAGCTCAGCAGCCCAGAGACCAGAACATAAAAGTGAGTCGTGGCGAGAAGAGGCTTCTCAAGGCACTCAGAGAGCTGACTACCGAGGAACGACGATTACTGAAGACGATTCTGGAGACCAGCAACAAAGAGGTGAGACTGGCCCTCTTTGCTCTGGGTCGTAAAGATTTACTCACCCAGCTCGACGCAAATGAACTCGATAAGTTCCAAAAAGCTCTCGCCAAGCTCTAGGCTTCAGTCCAGCTCAAGTGATATTGATCATTTGCGCCACCTCAGTCTGTCCGTCATGAACAGCTGCTGCCGAGGCTTGCAATGCTTCACTTTCAGCACTACTCAGTTCGACTTCGATGATCTTTTCGACCCCATCCGAACCCAAAATCACTGGAACTCCGACCCACGTATCTTCGATTCCGTACTGACCTTCCAGCAAGGAACAACAGGGCATGATACGTTTTTGATCGAGTAGAATTGATTCTGCCATCGCCACTGCCGAAGCGCTCGGTGCGTAATAGGCACTACCGGTCTTGAGTAGATTGACGATCTCTGCCCCGCCGTGACGAGTTCGATCGACCAGAGCTTCCAGGCGTTCGGCTGAAATCAGCTGCTGGACTGGAATACCACTCACCGAGGCGGTCGAGGTGAGAGGAATCATACTGTCGCCATGACCACCCAGGACCATCGCCTGAATATCTCTGACCGAGCAACCCACCTCCATGGCGAGGAAAGCTCTGTAGCGGGCGGTATCGAGTACCCCAGCCATGCCGACTACCTTGTTCTTCGGCAAACCCGAGACCTGGTGAGCCACGTAGCACATCACATCGAGCGGGTTCGAAACGATAACCAACATCGCTGAAGGCGCGAATTCCATGATTCCGGAGACCACCTTCTGCTGGATTTCTCCGTTGACACGTAATAGATCGGAACGATCCATGCCCGGCTTTCTCGGCATACCAGCGGTGATAATCACCAGCTCAGCACCTTCGAGACTGGAGTAATCGTTGGCTCCTTCGACGACAGAATCGTAGCCACAAACTGGTCCAGCCTGGACCAGATCGAGTGCTTTTCCCTGAGGCATTCCGTCGACGATATCGACAAGGACAACATCCCCGAGTTCTTTCTCGGCTAGCCTCTGGGCGGTGGTGGATCCGACGAACCCGCCTCCGATAACTCCAATCTTGCGACGTGCCATGATTGCATCCTCTCCTGGCCCACAAGAGCCGATTCTGACAAATCGATCTCCCGGATTTAGTTCTGTGCAGCGAGCAACTCGACGAGAGTGCTGCCGATTTCTGCAGGAGAAAGGGCGACCCTGACGCCCGCCCTTTCGAGCGCGGCGATCTTATCCTCTGCAGTTCCCTTGCCCCCACTGACGATAGCACCGGCATGGCCCATCCTTCGGCCTGGAGGAGCAGTTCTTCCGGCGATAAAACCAACCACCGGCTTTTTTACCTCGGCAGCGATGAACTCGGCCGCCTCTTCCTCAGCAGTCCCACCAATCTCACCGACCAGGACGATCGATTCAGTAGCCGAATCATCGTTGAACAATTTCAAAACGTCGATGAAGTTGGTGCCGATTATCGGATCGCCACCGATTCCTAAACATGTGGACTGTCCCAACCCCATCTGGGTGGTCTGATGAACCGCTTCGTAGGTCAGAGTACCGCTTTTGCTGACAATCCCCACCGATCCAGGCTGATGGATGAAGCCTGGCATGATTCCCATCTTGCACTCACCAGGCGTGATGATCCCGGGACAATTGGGGCCCAGTAAACGTACCCCATTGGCGACAACCGCTTCCTTCGCCCGGATCATATCCAGCGTCGGAATTCCCTCGGTGATGCAAACGATGAACGGGATGCCCGCTTCCGCGGCCTCGATGATCGCAGAGGCGGAAAACCGAGCCGGAACGTAAATGATGCTGGCAGTAGCAGCTGTGGCCTCCTTGGCGCTGCTGACATCATCGAATACCGGACGGTCCAGGTGTGTTGACCCCCCTTTACCGGGGGTGACACCTCCGACGATGTGGGTTCCGTAGGCCATCATCTGTTCGCTATGCAGGGTACCGTTACGTCCGGTGAACCCCTGAACGATCACACGAGTCTCGGTATTGATCAGGATACTCAAACCCTGCTCCCATCAGCGGCTGCAACAGCCTTGGCGGCAGCATCTGCCAGATCGTCTGCTGTGATCACATTAATTTCTGATTGGGCAAGAATCGCCTGCGCTTCGGCTACCGAGTTCCCCTCCAACCTGACGACAAGAGGAACTTTCAGATGGGTTACTCGAGCAGCATCGATGATGCCATCTGCAATCAAATCGCAACGGATAATCCCACCGAAGATATTGACGAGAATCGCCGCTACGTTTTGATCTTCCAGGATGATCTTGAAAGCCTCGGTTACCCTCTCTGCGGTAGCAGTTCCGCCCACGTCGAGAAAGTTAGCAGGCTCCCCTCCATGGAGCTTGATGATGTCCATCGTCGCCATCGCAAGCCCAGCTCCGTTGACCATACAACCGATAGTGCCATCCATACCCACGTAGGAGAGTTCCGAGTTAGAGGCACGAGTCTCGCGCGGATCTTCCTCGTGCAAGTCGCGAAGTTCAACATGTTCTGGGTGTCGGAACTCAGCGTTTTCATCAAAGTTGATCTTGGCATCGAGTGCGATCACATCGCCTTCAGCGGTCACCACCAATGGATTGATCTCCGCCAGAGAACAGTCCTCCTGAACAAATGCGGTGGCGAGCTTCTGCACCAGATCAACGAATTGAACGGCAGTCTTATCTGAGAATTGTAGCTTCGTTGCCAGAGATCGAGCCGCTGATTCGGAAATCCCCGAATCGACTCCGATTTCCTCGAAATGAATCGCCTCTGGTCGCGACGCCGCCACCTCCTCGATATCCACTCCACCCTCGGCACTGACCATCAAGACCGGCTTTTCACGAGCTCGATCGATGACCATGCCGCAATAAATCTCCCTGGCGATATCACACCCCTCCTCGATGAGGATGGTACGAACTCGACGTCCCTCAGGGCCGGTCTGGGGAGTGACTAACTGCATGCCCAGTATCGAACGAATCGCTTCTTCACATTCGGACCAGCTCGAAGTCACTCGAACTCCGCCACCCTTACCGCGACCACCAGCATGAATCTGAGCTTTCACAACCCAGGGCCCCTCACCAAGCTCCCTCGCTCCAGCCAAAGCATCCTCAACAGTCGTGGCTACCTCACCCCTGGGAACAGGAATCCCATGGTTAGCCAGCAGTTGCTTCGCCTGGTATTCGTGGATCTTCAAGCAAGATTCCTTTCGGGCTACAGCCCTCGTCACACCGCGGTCCAATTTCTAGCAACTAATACACAACCTCGAGATTCGGTTGTACCAGAAACCTCCGATCAGGAACCAGGCTGTGGCTTCCTGACAACACAGGGGAAGGTAGCGCGAGCAGGTATGACGTGCAACGAAACCCGTCAGGGAACTCCGGGTGAGCTTCAGGTCCCCGACTTCTCTTCTTCGATGACCCCTCCGGCGGGGACCGGCTCGCCCTGCTCGGGCTTGCCCTCCTCCAGCAGTCTGCGTGCCGGTACGAGCAACCGTTCCAGCTCATCATTGAGGGACCCCTCGAGACGCGCGGTGCGGTGTTCGTCAATCACCCGCTGCGGATCGCTGAGAACCAGTGAAATCGCAGCAACCCGTCCACGGAAACGACCCAATTCCTTGAGAACCCTTGAGCGAAGCTCTCGCAAAGTTCGGTTGTGATCACGCGCTGAGAAGGGAAGCGCACTATCGAAGGGAAGGTTGGTCCTATCGACCACAACCAATCCTTCGCGATATCTGGCGAGAGCTTGAATGCCATTCTCAAATGTCTCTCGGGCTTCGACCAATTGCCCTCTGCGCTTCTCAATGTCACCAGAGTTCAGCATGGCTTCCTCAGACTGGATTCGACCCAGTTCGAACCAAGCATCGGAATAGTTAGGGTCGAGCTGGATCGCCTTCTGAAGTGCGGTGCGGGATCGGTTGAAATCGAGGCCGAGCTGGTAGATTCTGCCGATGTGGTAGTAGCAAATTCTCTCGTTGATCCCATCACCGACGCCGGCCTTCCGACCCAAAGCCATTTTAAATGACTCCAGCGCTCCATCGTAATCACTCCGGCTCATGTACAGCAGAATTCCAATGCTGACGAAAGGCCCCATCGCGGTTGGATCCACTTCCGTTGCTTGCCGGAAAAATCGCTCCGCAGCATCGATGTAACCGGCCGATTCCGCCTCGACACCTTGCCTCCACAGATCAGAAGCGCGGCGACGTTCTGCGCTGAGTTCTTCCCCGGCAAGAACAGACTCAGCCACTTTCTTGATTCGTTCCTTATTCTGCTGCCACCAACCACGCCAGAGTTTCACGGACTCTGCGCGCTCTGCAGAATCGCCTGCAGCTTCGAAACCAAAATGCTCTCCGGTATATTCGAGCAGTTTCTCAGCGGCGATGGACCGAGCTCCAGCTTCTTCCAGTTCCAGAGCACCGATCAACGTAGATATTCCTATGTAGATGCCGTTTTCCCCGAGTGCAATCGCGAGTGCCAATTGTGCACGTGCCTGGGAACTCTCCCATGCTGATAAGAGCTCTCTGACACTGTGAGTACGTTGCAAGACGTCGACACAAAAGGTGCGAACCTGAGGACTCTGTCCTTCATCCAGCAACAACAATCCCAACAATGGATAAAGATCAGAACCGTTCTCCAGCAAGGATTCGCGGAGCAATTCCACCTGCTGCTTTGCATTGCCGTCCGAAATCTCGTCGAGGAAATTAGGACGTGACTCGGTGATTCCTGCAGGAAGCGCCATCCGAAGTCGTTCTTCCAGGAGAATCCGGCGGAAAACTACATTCTCTTCCGCCACCAGTGCATCCTCGATGAAACGCCTGGCAAAAAACCCTGCGGCGCGAAGGAACTCGGCTCCTTCCTTGTTAGCCATCGCATCTTCAGAACGAACCCCGGCGATGGCTCTCTGTATCCGGTCATCGAAATCACTCCTGACCGTAAAACGATCATCGCTACAAACACCGTTGGGCTGGATGGTTCTTTTCACCTCAGAATCTGGGTATCTGGCACTACCCAGTTCCAGATCCACGACCCACTCACGGGATTCTGTATCGAATCGTACGTTTCCAGCCACCTCGTGACCACTTTGGAAAACAAGGATGATCCCGGCGGGTTCTTCTTTGTCCGCCTCGATCTGACTCCAACCCTTCACCTCCCGCTTGAGGACCAGGGTGGCACCCAGACGACTTCCCAACTCAAGGTATTCGTTTCCGAGGTCATAGACCCTGCCCGTAAGAACGGATCCTTCCAGTGTCCGGAGCCTCACATCCGCCTCTGCAATCGCAATTGGCATGACGATCAGCAATAGAGTGAGGATGGAGCCGGCACCAAATGGCCACTTCCCACTACAGCTGGAATTCAAGGAATCCTCCTGTCGAGGTCTTCGAGTAGCGAACCAGAACCCCGATTCTGCCCCATCCTTACCACCCTGCAAGCCCCGTCAGGGGTTGCGAGAACATCAGGATCGGGTGAGACTTCACCACTTCGTGGCATTGGATAAGACAAAAATGGCTTTCGCCATGCTGAAAGGCCACAGGAAAGCGATAGGGGGCCGCCCTTGAACCAGCAGACGCTGGACTCGAAGAGAAGTGGTGAACGGGTTGAGGGTGTCTTCCTCGTCGAAAACGCCAGCCTGAAAACCGCTCGCAATGGCAAACTTTTCATTACGATGACTCTCCGGGATCATACCCTCGGCCTGAAAGCGGTTCGCTGGGAAAGTAATCAGGATGAATTCAGGGAACTGGATAGAAATCCGTTCCTGCGTGTCCAGGCCCGGGTCGAAGAGTATCAGGGAAATCTACAGCTAATTCTCGACAATCTCGATCCACTCTCGGCCAGCGAAGTGGGCCTGCAAGCTGCAGAGTTCTTACCCAGAACTTCCTGCGATATTGAAGTACTTGAAAGAGAACTGGAAGAGCGTGTCACGGCCATCAAAAACAATGATGTCCGGCAAGTCGTGGTCAAGATTCTTGAACGTCCTGGTCTCAGAGATCAGTTGAGAATTTCTCCAGCAGGCAAGACGATGCATCACGCTTACATCGGTGGGCTCCTGGAACATGTCGTCTCACTGGTCACTCTGGCTGATCGCATCTGTGATCACTACTCGTGGCTCGATCGGGATATCCTCATCGGTGGAGTCATCTTGCACGACATCGCCAAAACCGCCGAGCTTGGTGTCGAGAATGGCATCAGCTATACCAACGAAGGTCAGTTACTCGGCCACATCGTATTGTGTTGCAACTGGATTCATGAAGCTTCGACTGAACTCGAAGATGTTGATCATGAAACGGTCCTTCAGATCCAGCACATCGTCGCCAGCCATCATGGCTTTCTTGAGTTCGGATCTCCCAAGAAGCCGATGACAGCGGAGGCTCTCGCCATGCACTACATCGACAATCTCGATGCCAAGTTGATGGCATTTCTTGGACTGTATGAAAAAGCGAGTCCGGGCCCACAAGACCCTCGTTTCGGGGAACATTCCTACATACTCGACGTAAGACCATACTTCCCCGAGCATCTCGACAGCCAGGGTTCAAATGCCATCGAACGTCCGGAAATCAAAAGGAACAAAGCCGAATCTTCCGATTCCAGTCAAGGAACCGGCAGCCTTCCGTTCTGATAAATTTCTGGGGAACCGAGAACCTGCGTCAGGAACCGCGTGGATCAACTCCAAGTTTTGATTCCATACGAGCTGAATTTTCGATGTGATCTCCCCAACGCCTGACGTCTTCAGCACTACGGGCCTCGACGAGAATCCGCAGCAGGGGTTCGGTTCCCGAATATCGAACCAGAATCCGGCCATTGTCACCCAGAGCCTGGCGCGCTTTTTCCATCGCTGACGACAGGAATTCCAACCCCTCTATCTCCGGGCGATCGAGGATTTTCAAGGTGCGTTGTTCTTGTGGGAAACGAACAATCCCCGACCGAAGATCAGCAAGGGAACGTCCAGATTCTTTAATTCGATGAGCAATACTGAGTCCTGTTCGAATCCCATCGCCTGTCGCCGCTTCGCTGCTGTGTATGATGTGGCCGGAGGGCTCCCCTCCGAGCAAGCCGCCACTTTCACGCAAGGCTGCTGCCACGGCACGATCTCCAACAGGGGTCCGTATCACCTCGATGCCATGACGGACGAGATGCTCCTCGATTCCAACATTGGATAGCATCGTCAACGCAACCACTGGCGGCTCCAGGCTACCGCTATCCAGCAATGCTCTGGCCCAGATGACGATGACATCATCGCCATCAACAAGATCACCATGCTCATCGACCAGTAGCGCTCGATCAGCGTCGCCATCGAGAGCAATCCCCAGATCAGCACCGGTTCGGAGCACTTCTTTGCCGAGAATCTCGGGATGCAAAGAACCACACCCCACATTGATCCGAGCGCCATCTGGTTGCTCATGCAATACGGAGACCTGGGCTCCTGCTCGACGAAACGCCTCAGGTGCCCAGCCACAGCCAGCACCGCAAGCACAGTCGAGAACCAGCGAGATACCAGCGAGAAACTGTCCCGGCGGAAAGGATTTGAGCAGAGTTTCGAGATATTCAACACCCAGAGCAGGATCGACATCGATCTCTTGCAACGGACTTGGACTCCCGACCATTCTTGAGTGATCTTCGGAAATCAATCTCTCCTGATCTTCGGTAAGCTTGGAGCCGTCCGATGAAATCAACTTGATGCCGTTGAACTCTGGAGGATTGTGAGAGGCGGAGATCACGATACCGAGATCTGCGGAACCTTGGGCAAGGAGCACTGAAACGGCAGGGGTCGGGAGCTCTCCTGCATGAACAGTGGAACAACCGGAACGGCGCAATGCTCCTGCGATGACGCTCTCGATCTCTGGCCCGGTAAGCCGAGTATCTCGCGCCATCAATACTCTCCCGTGAGCGCACCCCTCTCGAGCCAGGTGCGATACGATGGCCTGAGCGAACCTATCGATGGAATCGGTAGAAAGTAGACCTTCTCCCGGGATACCCCGAACTCCGTCAGTACCAAATATCACTTTTGCTCATTCTCTACCGGAGCCTCAGGGGATTGAGCGCTATATAGGATAATCCTCTCCAGTTTCACCTGATCCCGAGAAATCTGTTGCGGGAGACTTCCTTCGAGCCACCTGACCTCCTCGGCAGGTACATTCCGGTTCTCTCCATCGGTGTTGGTCACTTTGACGAGCAAGTAGAACGTCCCCAGCTCGACCCGTTTCTGCCACTCCCGTACCGCTTCTTCCACTCCGGACACCGTAACCTTGATGGTGCGATCTCCTCGGATGTCGAGATCGACTTCTTCATCAACGATGTACCGCACAGAAACCTCAGCCTGCGCCTGAGTTAGATTAGGCTGGAACTCAAGACGTACTTGCACCTCGGAAGGAGAACCACTGGCAATGGTGACCAGTCCGGCTTCATCTCCGACAATCACCAGCTCAACGGTCTGTTCCAGATTGAGCGTAGAAATCCCGTCGATATCGATCTCCTGCGTCAATACGCCAACACTCTCCCCTTCGAGGAGCGATTGAGGTCCTTCGAGAAGAACCACTTTGGGTTCACTTTCGATACCACCCGGATAGAGCACGAATCCAGGACCAGGTGTCCCAGATATCATCGGTTTGACTTCCCTCTCCACTTTCACCACGGGATCAACGACGACGTTCAGGGAAGAAGGGTCAATCGACTGGATCGAAAGTCCCGAGGGCAGATCAAAAGGGTCACCGGTTCCTAGAATGAGACGCCCGCTGCGCTCGGCCCGGATGGTCCCGGACAGAAGCGGTGTAGATTCCTGATATCGGGTGAGCACGTTCCGAGGTCCAGAAATGGAAATTCGAACACGACCGCTGAATCGATCTCCTACTTGCCCAACGAATCTCGTTTGTGCAATCTCCTGCTTCACCACCACCTGATTGTCACTGAGGGGTATCACGCTGATCTCGCCCTCGATGACCGTTTCATGACCCGTATTACCAAAGGCAAACGCCCACACCACAACAGCAAGCACCAAGCTGGTAAATTTATTGCGCGCATTACCGATGAAAAACTCGATGACGCGTACCTTCAGCGGGATCTTCATGCTGCCTCCCCGCCACCAGTTGATTTCTCTTCCTTCAATTCGGACTTTTCTTCGACCGCCTCATCGGTTTTCGTGTAGTAGCTTCTCAACTTGTGTGCCAGCTGCTCACGGTCCAGATCTCGATGGACTTCTCCGCGAACGCAGAGAGAGATCATTCCGCTCTCCTCGCTGACGACCACCGTCACAGCATCCGACTCCTCGGTCAGCCCCACTGCGGCACGATGTCGAGTGCCTGCCCACGACCCCAGTTGCTCGTTCTCAGACAGAGGCAGTAAACAACCGGCAGCTGCAATTCTGCCCTTCTGGATAACGACTGCCCCGTCATGAAGAGCTGTCCCTGGATAAAAGATGGTCGCCAGAATCTCGGAGGAGACTTCAGCATCGAGGATGGTACCGCGATCGACCCACGGATTGAGTGATTGGTCCCTCTCGATGGCAAAGAGTGCACCGACCCTGCTCTTGGAAAGAGAGAAGCAAGCACGAACCAAAACCACCACCAGCTCTTGTTCATCACGAACCAGTTCTCCGAAGATCGGTGCTTGGCTGAGACGAACCAGTCCGCGTCGCAATTCCGGGTGGAGAATGACGATGATCGCGGTGAAGGCCGCCGGAGTGACGAGATCAACCAGATATCCGATCCGATCCAGATCGAGGTAATTGACCACCAGGCGCGTCACCACCACGGTGAGAATCACGGTGAGTGCCAGTCCTTTGAGAACTCCTGCCCCACGAGTCCCCTCACAGAACACGATGAACCAGTAGATCAACAGGTAGATGACGGCAACCTCGAAGAAAACCCGCCAAGGATCGATAGCCTCTACAGCGGTCCAGATTGCCTCAAACTCGTTCAACTCTTTCCTCCCTCGAC
>Ga0310342_100003041_pt1 | contig 10952 bp, 6 predicted proteins | sample S15DNA20500_MG_FD_206155 | JGI IMG/M metagenome (GOLD analysis project Ga0310342, IMG submission 206155) | Marine microbial communities from station ALOHA, North Pacific Subtropical Gyre - S1503-DNA-20-500_MG | ecosystem: Environmental > Aquatic > Marine > Oceanic | place: Pacific Ocean: North... | reverse complement strand
GCAATTGAGCCACCCGCGTCCCGCTCGATACAATTTCCGGTGGCGGTTCTTGCCCAATCATCGCTCCCGGATCCTCCCGGCGGTCACGTCGTATGAATTGGTTGCTGCTGTTCCGGATGCTCGGCCTGCTGGCCGCGCTGGTCGGTGGTTCGATGATCTTCAGCCTGCCGTGGGCCTTTCCGGCCTGTGGGCAGACCGAGACCTTCGAAAGCAACGGCTTCTACGGCCTGCTGGGGTCGATCAGCTGCAGCCTGGCGATCGGTGGATCCCTGGCGTGGATCGGCCGCAAGGCCCGTGATGCCCCGATGCTCCGCAAGGAGGCCCTGGCGATTGTCGGGCTGGGATGGTTGCTGGCCGGGGTCCTGGGAGCTCTCCCGTTTCTGCTCTCGGGCACCCAGACCTCCACCCCCGGACCCGGCAAGACAGAGATCGTGATCACCGTGGGAGTCGCCGACGCACTGTTCGAATCGATCTCGGGATTCACCACCACCGGCGCCAGCGTACTGACTCACCTCGAAGCCGACGGCGATTCGACCAAGCCGGAAGTCCCCCGCTGCATCCTGTTCTGGCGCAGTTTCACCCATTGGCTGGGCGGCATGGGCATCGTCGTGCTGTTCGTGGCGATCCTCCGTCGACTGGGAGCCGGAGGCAAGGCACTGCTCAGAGGCGAGGTGCCGGGTCCGATGTCCGCGACGGTGAGACCCCGGGTCCAGCAGGCGGCGATGGTGATGTGGGCGATCTACGTCGCGATCAGCCTGCTGCTGGCCGTGGTGCTGGTCATCGAGGGCATGAGCGTCTTCGATTCGCTGTGCCACACCTTCGGCACCATGGCCACCGGTGGCTTCAGCACCCGCAACGCCAGCGTGGGCGCTTTCAAAAGCGGCTGGATCGACTGGACAATCGTGCTCTTCATGATCGCGGCCGGAACCAACTTCTCGCTGTATCACCTCGCCCTGTCCCGACGCCGGGTCTGGCGGACATTTTTCCGCGACACCGAGTTCCGTGTCTACCTCGCGCTGCTGGCCTTTTCGACGCTCAGCCTCGCCGCGGTGGTCCATTTCAGCCACGGCAGCAACACCTCGCCGGTCACCTCGCTGCGCGAAGCCGCCTTCCAGGCCACTGCGATCATGACCACCACCGGGTTCGCCACCGCCGACTTCGACAGCTGGACTGATTTCTCGCGAGGATTGCTGCTGTTGCTGATGTTCATCGGCGGCTGTGCCGGTTCGACCGGCGGTGGACTGAAGGTCGTTCGCTTCATCCTGTTCGCCAAGATCGTACGGCTGGAGATCGAACAGGCCTTCCGTCCCAACGTGGTCCGACCGTTGAGACTTGCCGGGGTGGCGATCGACAAGGCCCAGCGACACCAGGTGGTCGTCTATTTCTGCCTGGTGCTGTTGATCTTCATTCTCAGCTGCATGCTGCTGCTGGTGATCCAGCCAAGCGGTCCGTGGCAGGGACACGAATCGGATCGCCTGATCGACACGGCCAGCGCCGTCGCCGCGACGCTCAACAACATCGGCCCCGGACTGGGCGTGTTCGGCCCGACCCACAACTACGCCTTCCTGGCTCCCCAGTCGAAAATCCTGCTCTCGATCCTGATGCTGCTCGGCCGACTCGAACTGTTCGCCATCCTCGTGTTGTTCATTCCCTCGTTCTGGCGATCGCGGTGACCGTCTCTTCCCCCCGTCACGGTCCATCTTGACGCTCGCCACCCGACCCGCTTAAGGTGCCCGCCGTCCGGACAACCCACTATCTCGATCCAGCCAGCAGGGACGCGGCGGATGCGGATCTTCTTTTCAGTCGGTGAACCCAGTGGCGACGAGCACGCCGCGGGACTGATCCGGGAACTGCGAGCGCGGTGTCCCGATGTCGTCGTCACCGGCTTCGGCGGACCGAGGATGCAGCCGCTGATCGAGGAGTCCGGCGGTGAGCTGGTCTATCCGCTGACCGAGTTGGCGGTGATGGGCTTCACACGGGTCGTCCCGATGCTCGGTCGCTTCTACCGCCTGGTGAAGCGTGCCGAGGCGATTTTCAGCAACAACCCACCCGATGCGGTCGTGCTGGTCGATTTTCCCGGCTTCAACTGGTGGATCGCCCGCAAGGCCCGCGCCGCCGGGATCCCGGTCTTCTACTACCTGCCACCCCAGCTGTGGGCCTGGGCCCCGTGGCGGATCAAGAAGATCCGGCGATACGTCGACCACATCCTGTGCGGGCTGCCGTTCGAATACGACTGGTACACCCGGCGAGGCGTTTCGGCCGAGTACGTCGGTCACCCGTTCTTCGACGAGGTGGCCGAGCGGTCTCTGGACGACGTGTTCCTCGCATCGTGCCGGAACAGACCCGGTCCGACGGTGGCAGTGCTGCCCGGATCACGGACCCACGAAGTCACCCTCAACTGGCCGCTGCTGCAGGCGGTGGCTCAGCGACTGGCCCGGGCACACCCCTCGGCCCGGTTCCTGGTCGCCAACTACAAGTCCGCTCACCGACGGCACTGCGAAGCGAGCTTCCTGGCAGATGAACAGGCGGCGGGTGGAGCCGGGCGGCTCGAGTTCCACGTGGGGCGGACGTCTGAGATCATCGAGGCGGCCGATTGCTGCCTGATGGTCTCCGGCTCGGTCAGCCTCGAACTGCTCGCCCGCCAGACCCCCACGGTGGTCGTCTACCGTGGAACGCGGTTGACCGAGTTCCTGGCCAGGCGGCTGGTTTCCTGCCGCTACATGTCCCTGCCCAACCTGCTGATCGATGACGAATTGATGCCCGAGTTCCCCTTCTCGGGGAGCGTCGACCCGTGGATCGAACCGGTCACGAGAATTCTCGACGACTGGCTCTCCCGGCCGGCCATCTGCGAGGCGGTGGTCGACCGCATGGCGGCATTGAACGAGTCGATCGGTGCCAGCGGTGCCAACGGCCGCGCCGCCGAACTGATCCTCGAGCGAATGTCGACCCCCCGGTTGGCCCGCGCGGCCTGAGAGCACGCTTGGGGACCATCGCGACCGGGCCACTCGGTGGTTGGTTTCACACCAACCCCGCCGCTAGAATCGCGGCCCACCGCGTCAATCGCTCACCAGGAGTTCTCAGCATGTCCACCGACACCATTCGCATCGGTATCGTCGGTGCCGGAGCCAACACGCGATTGAGACATGTTCCCGGGTTCCGGGCCAACGACGGGGTCGAACTGGTCGGAGTGGTCAACCGGTCGCGGGAATCCTCCGAACGAGCGGCAGCCGAGTTCGACATCCCGCGTGCCTACGACAGCTGGCAGGAACTGGTCGCCGACGACCAGATCGACGCGGTGATGATCGGCACCTGGCCAAACATGCACTGCGAGGTGACCTGTGCGGCGCTGGAGGCGGGCAAGCACGTGATGACCGAAGCCCGGATGGCCCGCACGGCATCCGAGGCCCGCCAGATGCTGGCCACCGCCCAGGCTCACCCCGAGCTGGTCACCCAGATCGTGCCCAGCCCGTTCGCCTTCTTCTGCACCGATTACGTCCGCGGGCTGATCGACGGGGGGTTCCTGGGCACGTTGCGCGAACTGGTGGTGATCGGGGCCAATGATCAGTTCCAGGACGTCCAGGCACCACTGCACTGGCGGCAGGACCGCGAGATCAGCGGCTTCAACGTGCTGGCGATGGGCATCCTTCACGAGGCGGCACTGAGATGGACTCCGGATCCGACCCGGGTGTTCGCACAGGTCGAGACCTTCGGGCCGGAACGTCCTGACGGACCGGCGACGATCCCCGACAGCGTGCAGGCGGTGACCGAGATCGAGGGGGGAGCCCGCGGGCTGTACCACCTCAGTGGCATCACCCTGTTCGGACCCGGCTTCCACCTGCACCTCTACGGCAGCGAGGGCACGATCAAGGTCGACCTGGGCAGCGACACCCTGATGATCGGACGCGCCGGCGACGAATCGTTGCACGAACCCGAGATCCCCGCCGACCAGCAGGGTGATTGGCGGGTCGAGGACGAGTTCATCGGGGCAATCCGCGGCATCGAGTCGATCCGCCTGACCGACTTCACCACCGGCGTGAAGTACATGGAATTCACCGAGGCGGTCGCCCGCAGCGCCGAATCCGGCCAACCCGTCGATCTGCCCCTGGCCGACTAGTCGGTGAACAGGCCCGTCCGCAGCGCTTCGGCCGCCAGGGCGTGAGCCCGCTCGTTGGGGTGGGCGTCGTAGCGGTTGACCGTCAGGCCCGCGGCCACGTGCGGCTCGAGAACCTCCAGCAGATCCAGAACCCGGACATCGCTTCCGCTGCCCCACTCGGACCACTGGCCGTGGACGTCACGGAACGGGTAGTCGGCGCCCAGGTTGTGCAGGAATGGAAACACCACCACCTCGAGATTCGCCCCATGGGCCCGGCACAGCCCGTTGACCCGGTCCAGCTTCCTCTGCATGGCCCGCCACGGCTCGCCGTCGTAGTACTCGCGAACGAACTGGTAGTAGTCCCGGAAGTCCGACACGGTGAACTGCCTCAGCCGGAAGTACATCAGGTTGAAGAAGTACGTGTGCTTCCACAGCACGAATCCGGGGGCGTGCTGCTGCAGGTCGACGTAGTACGTCTTGTGACGGGGATGGAACGTCTCGATGTCGTTCAAACAGACCACGTACACCACCCGGTCAACCGGAAACTCCTCCGCGAACAACTCCTCCAGCAATCGCTCGACCCAGTGCAGGTCGACACCGGCATTGGAGAGGTTGGTGATGCTGTAGCGACCGGGATGATCCATCTCGAGTGCAGCGGCCAACCGGTTGCTGAACCGATCGCCGATCCGTTTCACACCGTGACCGAACGTGAAACTGTCTCCGACGAACACCACGTGCTCGTGGTCCTCGCTCGACCGACCGGTCGGCAGGTCGTGATCGTCGCGATACAGGATGCCCCGCTGCGGCCCCAGTTTCAGGCCACGCTGGTGAGGCTCGACATGCATCGCGAACCACTTCTTCGACACGTTGGTCATGCTGAAGCTGTCGGTCGTGTCGTAGACCACCGCGAAGTACAGCTCGACACCGGTCAAGGCGACCAGCACGATCCACAGCGACAGTCCCGCGTGGATCCACTTCCTGCGACCCGCCACGGCACCGCGACGCAGCCTCACCAGCACCACCGCCGCCGCCGCCCCCACGGCCAGCCAGGCCAGCATGCCGTAGAAGTAACCGTCGGGCAGGAACAGGATCGATTTCAACAACGGCTCGCACCTCGCTCACGGAGACTCAGGCCTCGTCCCAACCTAGCTCGAACCGCCGCCGACCGACAAGACACGCCCCCACGAGCAGCAGCAGCGACACGACGCTGGCAACCGCCCCGATCCTGACCGACGCCGGCCGATAGACCCAGCTGATCTCGTGCGACCCCGCCGGCACATCGACACCGCGATACATCTTCTCGACGCGTACCGGCTCGACAGCCCGGCCGTCCACGCTGACCGCCCAGCCCGGATAGTCCAGGTCGGTCAGCACCAGCCGTCCCCCCGAGGACGATTCGACCCGTGCGGTCACCCGATTGGCGGTGTACTCGGTGATTCGGGCCGAGCGACCGGTGTCGTCACCACCGTCCAGCCACGCCAACCGGCCCCGGGAGTCCTGCAACTCGTAGAGAAAGAAACTCAATGGCTCTCGTCCCCCCTCGTAGGCCATCTGCAGGAACGCCGCATCGGTGGTCGTCTGCACCAGCCGTGCCGACCACGCCGATGCGTTCAGCGGCCTGCGGGACAACAGGTGAGTCACCCCGGCCCGCTGCAGCCAGCTCACCTGCTCGGGCGTGGCATCGGTTCCGAACGGCAACGGGCCCGGCATCACCAACGACTCGTCGAAATACTCGGCCGGTCCCAGGCCCAGGTAGACCGGCGTCGAGGCGACTCCCATCAGCGTCGGCAGGTTCTGGTAGTCGCAGAACAACCGGACCGGGTGTCCACCGGGACCCTGCATCCGTTTCAGGCGACCCGCCACAGGACTCAGGTGCACCCGGTCGATCAGCGGTGTCTCCAGGAACACCGCGTAGGTCTGCTTGCGACCGACCTCCCACAGGTCCCAGGTCAACAGCGGGAAGAACACCACGGTCAGCAGCAGACCCAGGCCACCTCGACTCACCAGCAACGGACGTGCCATCAGCCACTGCCAGGCCGCTCCGGCCAACACCGCCGCCGCCAGCGCCGTGACAATGCTGTACCGGCCCGGGCCGGTGAAGAAGCCGAACCCCGGCAGGTGCCGCGTCACGCCCAGGTGCCACGCCGGAGTGTAGAACAACGCCAGCAGTCCCAGCACCAGCCACAGCACCACTCTCGAATCGGTCCGCCGACCGACGCACCAGCCGACCAATCCCACCAGCAGCAACCCGACCGTCGGCAGGCCGAAGTACAGGTGCGCCTCGACCTGGTTGGTGTTCGCCGGGCCCGCATCGTATTGAGACACCCGGTCGGTCCCCGCCTCGTACCACCTCCACGGCATCACCACCTGGCTCCAGTACCCGAACGGCATGTGCCCGTAGCCGGGATCGTATTTTCGCCCGGTGACGTTCTCTCGCTGGCTGCTCTGCTTCAACTCCCACGTCGGCAGCAACTGCACCGCCGCCAGCCCGAACGACAATCCAAGGGTCACGCCGGTTGCCACCAGCAACCGCCGGCGTGTCGCCGCCGATCGCTCGGGCAAACCTCGCCGCGCCCACCGCAGCCTCGCCGGAATGTAGATGACCAGGACCAGCTGTGTGATGAAGGCCAGGTGAAAGTGGCCGGCCAGCATCTGCACGGCCAGGATCACCGCCAGCATCGCCAAGTCCCGGCAACGCGGCCGCACCAGGAATCGCTCGGCCACCCACAACGCCGCCGGCAACCAGGTGCCCCCCAGGATCGCCCACTCGAGCACGATTCGGGGAGGAAACCAGCCGTAGACGTAGACCAGCCCGGCCAGCCACCCGGCCACGTCACCCGGGCCCAGTTGCCTCGTCAACCGCCAGGCAAACAGGAACGCCAGCAGATAATGCCCCAGTTGCACGGCGTTGTAGGCGGTGCTGACATCCAGCACCGCGTACAGCAGATGGAACGGGTAGAACAACCCCGTCTGACTCTCACCCACCACCGGGTAGCCGTGTCCCACCAGGTTGTTCCACAGCGGCACCTCGCCGGCAGCCAGCCGCTCGGAGAGGTACGCCTTCTGGGGGAAGAAGTAGGTGTAGATGTCCCCGCCCAGCAGACCGCCGCCGGAATACAGCGGCCACCAGAAGATCAACGACAGTCCCAGTCCGACCAGGATGGCCACCAGCCAGCTGCGCCACGAGACGACAACGGGCACGGGATCAGCCGAACCGACCGCGGTCGATCTCTCGGTCGGATCGATTGTCGGAGAATCGGTCACGGAACGGGGAGTCCTGGCAACGGGTTTCGATGTGTCAGCGGACCAGGTAGACGGGACTCGACCACGCCATGTGGCCGTCTTCCTGCACGACGTGGACGTACAGGGGATTGTCGCCTGCGTGGAGTTGATCGGGCCGCGGCCGGAACACGAACGAGAAGTCGCGGGGGCCGTCCGGGGGCGGCAAACGATAGACGGTCAGCCGCTGACCCAGCCCACCCAGGTCCCATCGTCGACCGCGTGGACCCAGTCGTGCCAGGTCGACACGAAACCGTCCCTGCGGTGTCTCGACGGTCATGATGCCGTGGCGGGGCCGGGCCAGCGTCGTGATCACTCCGGCCACGCCTCCGGTCGTGATCGATTCCCAGGCCAGTTCGTTCGTCCCCGCCCGCAGACAGCACTTCTCGATGTTGTGAAAGTTGATCGGAACGAAGTCGATGATCCGGTTCCGCGGAACCCTCACCCGGCCGTCCCAGGTCACCTGCCGACCCCGGCCGCGGACGGTCGCTCCCCGCCACAGCAGCTTGACCCGGTCACCCAGGTCACCGGGACCCCACGGCCGCTGGACCTCGATCACCTCGGTCCCATTGCGGAATTCAACCCGCTCGACAGGTGCCGTCCCCTGCACATCGACCCGAAACGTCGGCAGGTCCGAGTCACCTGCCCCTTCGATCACCGACCCCATCGGCACCCCGTCATCGGTGGCGACATCCAGCCCGATCCGAGCACCGGTCGTGGCGTAGACCCGTCGCTGTCGGTACGCCTCCCACACGCTCGGGCGATCCAGTTTCTCGGCCAGCACACAGGTCAGTCCGCCGTAGCTGCCGAAGGTGCTCGCCCCAGGCCAGCTGGCGCCGGGACGACCCTTGTGGCCGTCGGAATTGGCGACGATCGCCACGCGGTACCCCGACCCGAAGGCGTCGTCGAGCATCCATTCGAAGGTGCCCCACGCCGAATGCACCTCGACGGCACGTTCGAGTCCCTCGCGGTGCCGCGTGAGGTCGGCGTAGCGACCGCCGACATGAGCGATCAGCATCGGGTCCGGACGAGTCCCCTCGAGCAGATCGAAGAGTTCTTCGACCGAGTCGGCCGTCGGTTCTGTCGAGTCGATCTCGTCGACCAGCGCCCGGCTGCTGCGGTAAATCGACCCTCCCTCGCCGCAGAACACCACGTTCCGGTCGCCCCCCAGTCCCGTGTTGCCGCTCCACTCCCAGCCGGGAAACGTCACAAAGCGACCCGGCCGGTTCATCGCGGCAGTCACCTCCTGCAGCTGCTGCCAGAACCCGTCGGTGATCTGGAAGTCATTGCCCTGGTGCGAGGCGATGTCGATGAAGGCCCGGTCGCGGGCGAACCGGAAGTACTCCTCGACGGTCCCCGTCCCGATCGTCTCCTCGCTCTGTCCGTGCAGGTCCGCCCAGTAACGACCGTAGGGCTGGTCCCCTCGTACCACCACCGGGTTCGTCTCGGCCACCAACCCCGTCTCCTCGTCCCGGACCTCAACGGTCTGACAACCCACCTCGGGAAATCCCGGGTGAGCCAGCCGCCGCGAGCGACCCACGGGATTGCCCCAGCGATCCTCGAGCCGCCAACGGATGTCGAACCGTCGACCCGGGGGCACCAGCGACGGGGCCACGGCGATCAGCCGCACCGGTTCACCGGCGGCAATGCGGAACTCGGGCTGCTTCTCCAACGCCCGGTAGACGTAGGTGGCGTAACGATCAACCAGCACACGGAGTTCGAGCGTCTTCTCGGCAAACGTCTGCATCCGCCAGCCCGGTCCACCGCCGGAGGTGTCACCGAGCGTGAGCGTGATCGTCTCCCCCTGCCTCAGGTACCCCTGCAACACCTTGACGTGCAGCGTCTTTCCCCAGGGCCTGACGTTGTCCTTCACGTCCCAGCGGAGGGCCAGGTGCGCTGCGTTGGAGGCAACGGCCGACGTGTAGTTCGCCGCGGACGGATCGTCGAACTGCGGCGTGCCGCAATCGGTCGCGTAACGCATCACCAGCTTCAGCGAGCCGGTGTCGTCGATGCCGGCGAACCCGGCGGTGTAGGTCAACCGGCACGTCTGCCAGCTGCCGGCCGGGACATTTCCGACCAGGCTGCAGCGGACTCGGCCAAGATCTTCGGACGGCGGGGTCATGTCAAAGACGGGATCACGTCGAGTCAGGAAGCGGGGCGTCGGTGGAGCACGATGTAGTAGAGTGTGCCGGCGTCATCGGTGACCAGCCGCAGCACCTCCCACGGCCCGGCATCCTGCTTCAGTTCGGGCACGTCGTCGACCGATTCGACCGTGCTGTAGGGATGCTGCACATCGATCACGATGTAGTAGTCCTGCCCGGCCACCGGCTCGGTCAACTCGGCATCGCTGTGCCGATGGTACTTGCTGTAATCGTAGGAGCGGGCGTGGTGAGTGAACCGGGGGTGGACAAAATCGGTCGAGAAGACACGGGCGGTGTCCGGAACCAGCGATTCGACCTCGGCGAACAGCTCGGCACGACGGCCGGTCTTCAGCAGGGTCGCACCGTAGTGATCCGAACCGGGATCCCAGAAGGCCAGGCCCAGTGGCCCGGCACTGTAGAACAACCCGCAGGCCATCGCGGCCGAGAGAGCAAACCAGCCACCGCGGGACGCCGCCGCCGGATTGCGGTCGACCAGCCGACCCAGTCCACCGGCCGCCGCCCAGTAGAGAATCGGGATCAACGGTGCGTGGAAATGATGAAACGGCACGACCGGCTGCCCGGGCGATTCGCCGGTCGAGAACTCCAGCAGACACAGCATCGCAAATACCGGCGCCGCCACGGCCAGGCGGCCGACTCGGGCCAGCGGCAACATCCCCAACGGCAACAGCAGTGCCAGTGCATAGAACGCCGTCCTCGGGCTGAACCACTTGGCCAGCACCAACCCGGGTCGCTGGATCGCGGTGCCCAGTATCGCAGCAGGCGTCTCACCCAGTTCGCCGAAGTACCTCGCGTAATGAGGCACGTCGCCACGGAAGGCGGGGATCACCACCAGCAGCACCAGCAGCAACCAGCCAGCTCCACCGGCAGCGATGCCGATTCCCCAGGCCACCAGCTTGCGACGATCCGGACCGCCAGCCGTCCGAGACGCTCGCCACGCCCAGCAGACACCCAGCGGAGCAATCACCAGGCAGAAGTCCTCCTTGGCCGCCAGTGCCAGCAGCAACAGCACCGCCGCCATCTTCACCCGTCCCGACTCCCAGCGTTCGATCCCCCACAACAGCAACGGCACGCCCAGGCTGATCGGACGGAACGTCTTGCCGTCAATCGCGATGTCCAGAAAGTGCACGGGAAATGCCAACAGGTAGGCCACCGCCAGGAACAGGGCCAGTGCGTCCGAGCGTGTTTCCCGCTTGGTCAACCTCAGAACGGCCAGCGCCCCGGCCGCCAGTGCCGCTGATTCACAGAGCTCCAGAAGCCGGTGCGACGGCCAGATCCAGTACAGCGGGCTCAAAAACAGGTGAGCCACCTGGGGATGCTCGCCCAGGAACAGGCGGCCGTCATCCAGGTAGCTCCGGAAACCCTTGCCGTGCCACGTGTTCCACAGGTGCTCCTCGTACATCACCGAATCGCCGTGTGGA
>Ga0310342_100003038_pt1 | contig 10954 bp, 5 predicted proteins | sample S15DNA20500_MG_FD_206155 | JGI IMG/M metagenome (GOLD analysis project Ga0310342, IMG submission 206155) | Marine microbial communities from station ALOHA, North Pacific Subtropical Gyre - S1503-DNA-20-500_MG | ecosystem: Environmental > Aquatic > Marine > Oceanic | place: Pacific Ocean: North... | reverse complement strand
GGGAGAAGACGCGATCCAGGCCGGCCAGCCGCATGTGACGAAACCACAAGAAATGTCCGGAACTGGACTCCTCAATTGATTTCTTTCCGGGTAGGCTCAGGTTGCTGTTGCAGGGCAAAGGCGGGCCACCAAGGTTGGGGAGTCACACGCTCAGGATCACCACGATCGACGAGTGGACAGCCGATTCCCCTCAGGAGTCCTCCAGGACGGGAGGCTTCAATGGCCAATCACCCTTTCACCTCGCCACGACCGTTCCCGGTCGGTGGGCCGTTCGCGGTAAGGCCCGAGGCGAACTGTTGCGTCGAGGCTCCAGATGCCGTCCCACGGCTCCACTGGTTGGCCGGACGGCAAACGGGAGCACTGCTGAGGATTCAACCACCAGTTGGCAATCCGGGAGACGATTTCGATGTTGCTTGATCCGCAACTCTTTTGGCGTCGTGCGATCCAGAGGACCCTGGGGCGAACCGTTCGTGGAGTGAAACATCGCACCACGCACCGCCGCCGCTCGGCGCACAGAAACACCGCCAGCGCTATCGAACATCTTGAAGACCGGACACTGCTGAGTGCTCCGGACCCGTTCGAGTCCAACAACACGTTTCTGACGGCCACCGACCTGGGGACCGTCACCGGGCACGGTGTCATTGACGACGTGGAACTCTCGATCCACGAATCCGGTGACGAGGATTGGTACAGCTTCGAACTGGCCGCGACCGGTGGTCCGGGTCACTACGTGGCGATCGAGTTTGACCACGAGGAAGGCGATCTTGACCTGGAACTTTTCGACGACCAGGGCGACCTCCTGGCGTGGTCGGACAGTGTCACAGACATCGAAGAGATTGCCGGCGAGGGCCTGCAGGCCGGGGAATACGTCCTGCGAGTCTTCGGGTACGACGGGGACACCAATCCCGAATACATCGTTCACTACAACGCTCCGACCACCCACGGTGACTTCGGCGAATCCAACGACTCGATCGATGCCGCCCACGACCTGGGCGTGATCGAGGGCTTCCACCACTGGGAGAACCTCTCGATCCACGAATCCGAAAACGACGACTGGTTTGTCTTCGACCTGGTCGACGACGCCGAGTGGGTACACTTCGCGGCCATCGCCTTCAACCACGACCAGGGTGACCTGGACCTGGCCCTTTACGACGCCGAGGGCGACGAGGTGGACTACTCCTCCAGCACCGACGACTTCGAGATGATCTGGCTCGAAGGGCTTGAGTCGGGAACGTACTACCTGGAGATCTATGGATTTGACGGGGCCGAAAACCCCGACTACGCGCTGGTGATCGAGGCACCTCACGAAATGGACCACGAGGACGGAACATTCGATCCCGACCAGGGCGAACCGAACAACTCGATCGAGACTGCCTGGGACCTTGGCGAGTTGACCGGCTTCGACGAAATCGGACCTCTCTCGATTCATGAACCCGGTGACGAGGACTGGTTCCGCTTCGAAACAGCCGCCACCGCGACATCGTGGGACGGTGCTGCGATCGCCTTCTGGCACGAAGAAGGCGACCTCGACCTGGAACTCTTCGACACCCACGGCGACCGGGTCACCGATTCCTACGGAATCGACGACTACGAATGGGTCGCGATGGAGGGTCTGCCGGCCGGAGAGTATTTCTTGAGAGTCAGCGGGTTCGAACAGTCGACCAACCCCGATTACTGGCTGACCTTGAACACGCCCGAGCCGCTCGAGAGCGATTTTGCCGAGCCGAACGACTCGCTCTCACAGGCCTACGACCTGAGAGCCATCGAGGGGCAGGAGACCATCGACGGACTCTCGATCAACGTCGCCGGAGACATCGACTGGTTCCGTTTCGAAACGGTCGCCCGGGGCACCGACTGGCACAACGTCTCGATCGCCTTCTCCCACGACATCGGTGACCTCGACCTGGCCCTCTACAACGCCGGGGGCGAGTTGATCACGAGTTCCGAGGGAGTCGACGGATACGAAATGATCAGCCTCGACGGGCTCCCCGCCGGGGAATACTACGCAGAAGTGTGGGGCTTCGAGCACGACACGAATCCCGAGTACCTGCTGTCGTTCAGCGCGCCCGAGGGATCCGACGGCAGCGGAGGTGGCGAGACCGACTTTGCCGAACCGAACAACTCGTCCGAAACCGCCTACGATCTCCGCAACGTCGAACACGACAGTTTCTGGGACAACCTCTCGATCCACGAAACCGGCGACGAAGACTGGTTCACCTTCACCACCATGGCACCGGGCACCGTCGACAACGCAGTCGGTATCGAATTCGACCACGAGTTGGGTGATCTCGACCTGGCATTGTTCGATGCCGAAGGCACTGTGCTGGGAACATCCGAGAGCATCTGGGACTTCGAGCACATTTCTCTCGAGGGCCTGCCCGCCGGGACCTACCAGGTCCAGGTCACCGGTTTCGATGGCGCCGTACACCCCGGATACGTCCTCGGCATCACGGCACCGAAACCTCTCGAACCGGATTTCGCCGAAGAAAACGACTCGCGGCAGACCGCCTTCGAACTCCGAGACGCCAGCGGATTCTCCGCCTGGCACGGTTTCTCGATCCACGACACCACCGATGTCGACTGGTTCGCATTTGACCTGGTGGCCGAGGCCAACTGGGCTCATGCCGTGGGGATCGAGTTCTTCCACGCCGCCGGCGACCTCGACCTGGCTCTCTACGACGCCGAGGGCGAACAGGTCTCGGGTTCATCGGGAATCGACGACGGCGAAGAGATCTCGCTGCACGGGCTGGGCCAGGGGACCTACTACCTGGAAGTGACCGGGTACGACGGGGCGACGGTGCCCGACTACAGCATCTGGATCGAGGCACCTCATGAACACCAGGGCGAGCAGGAGGGACAGTTCGAACCGGACTGGGCCGAGGTGAACAACTCGCCGGCCGAAGCCACCCCGCTGCGTGAGATCGAAGGTCACACCGACTGGAACGGACTCTCGATCCACGACGAGACCGATGTCGACTGGTTTGCCTTCGAATTGCTCGCCGAGGGGACGACCTACCATTACGTGGCGATCCACTTCGACCACCTCGAAGGAGATCTCGATCTGACCCTGCACGACTCCCAGGGCACGATGCTGGCCGAGTCGACCGGAATGACCGACTTCGAGGAAATCTCGCTGGCCGGTTGGCCCGCCGGGGACTACCTGCTGGAGGTCAGCGGCTACGAGGAAGCGCTCAACCCCGAGTATGAACTGATGATCGATGGCCCGGACTGGAACGAGAACGAATTCGAAGGCAACTTCCCACCGGATGCCTACGAACCCAACGACTCCTCCGACGACGCGGTCGACCTGCGGACGATAGAGGGCTGGACAAGCATCGATGAGCTCTCGATCCACTCCACCGGCGACATCGACTGGTTCCAGTTCACCACCTCCGCAACTGCCACCGAAGGCCACTCGGTACGGATTGATTTCCAACACGAACTCGGCGACCTCGACATGGCCCTCTACAACGGCGACGGCCAACTCGACTTCTCCGATTCGGTCGATGACTTCGAGACAATCAGTCTCGATGGGCTGGAGTCCGGCACCTACTGGATCGAAATCTTCGAGTACTCGGACCAGACCAACCCCGAGTACACCCTGTCGATCGAAGCGCCCTTCGACCACGACCCGGATGTGGATCGATTCGAGGAGAACGACACGCTCGAGACGGCGACGGCCGTCCGCAGCGACGCCGACACCGGAACACTCGTCGGCTTCGTCACGCTCGGAGGACTGTCGGTCCACTCCGAGACCGACACCGACCTCTTCAGCTTCACCACCGTCGGCACCGGCACCACCGCTCACGGGGTGACGATCGAGTACCGACACGGCGACGGCGACCTGCTGCTCGAGTTGCTGGATGCAAACGGCGGCCTGGTCGCTGCCACCACCGGCCACGACGGCCACGCGGCGGTGTCGCTGGACGGGATGGACGCCGGTGACTGGTACGCCCGCGTCGCCGGGCTCGAGGGTGAGACGAATGTCTACGAGATCGAGTTCGACGTGCCGTATCCTGAAAACCCGGGGAGCGAAGAGGGAGGCTCGGACGCCTGGACCGTGATGGTCTACGTCACCGCGAGCAATCTCGAGAGCTTCGCGCACGCGGACATCAACGAAATGGAATCTGCCGCCGCGTCACTGCCCGGTTCGGTCAACCTGGCGGTGCTCTGGGACCAGAGCGCCGCAGGAGCCACCTTCGCGACCGGTGGCGGATCGCAGCCGGCCTGGGGCGACACCGGACGGGCCTTCATCTCGCCCGATTCAAATCCCAACGTGGTCGCGACCGAATTCGAATTGCTCGGAGAACTCAACACCGGGAATCCCCAGACCCTGGCCAACTTCATCGACTGGGCAGTCGACCAGGCCCCCGCCGAACACTACGCGCTGGTGATGTGGGATCACGGCAGCGGATTGCAGGGCTTCAACTACGACGATCTCGACGGGACCCTCAGCGACCACATGACCACGCCCGAGTTGGTCGACGTGCTCGCCGACCCCCAGCGACCCGACTTCGCCGTGGTCGCCTTCGATGCCTGCCTGATGGCAATGGCCGAAGTCGGTTTTAGCCTCGCCGATCACACCGACGTGTTTGTGGCCTCCCAGGAAGTCGTCGGGGCCGACGGTCACGATTACACGACCCTGTTCGATGTCCTGGGAGAGCATCCCGAGACGATTGGCCCCGAGGCTCTGGCAACCGGTTTTGTCGACAGCTATCAGGACCAGTACGAGGGCGACTTCTGGGGCTGGGACACCCAAAGCGCCATCTCGACTGACGGGTACGGCCTGCTGCTGGACGCCCTGGGCGACTTCGTCGACGCGGGACTGGCCGGCACCGCCGAGGACATCGACATGCTCCGCGATGCCCGTGACGATGCGATCACCTACGACATCGCCTTCCTCCGCGATTTGGGCAGCTTCGTCGGGCCGCTCGCCGACAGCGACGACGCGTCGGTGGCACTCCGCGAGGCGGCCATCGCGGTCGAAGACGCGATCGATGCCATGACGCTGGCCCGCTCCGACGACAACCGGGACAGTTCGGGCATCTCGATCTTCCTGCCCGACAACGCCACCACCGCCGGGTCGTGGTACACCACCCCCTACTCGGCGTTCGACCAGGCGACCGGGTGGAGCGACCTGATCCAGACGATGGGCGGCAACGGATTCGGCGGAGGAAGCAACAGCGGCGGACGCTCGATCACTGGCCCCGACTGGGGTGAACAAAATGACGTCGCCGTCGCCGCCCGCGACCTCAACTCACTCGTGGGCAGCGGACACGTCTTCTCATCACTGAATCTCCACGTCCCCGACGACTCCGACTGGTTCCGGCTGGCGATCACCGCCGACGGCACCTCCGCCGACCGGATCACTGCCACTCCCACCGGAGATGCGAGCGAGATGATCCGGCTGGCGCTGTTCGACTCGACCGGCTCCTCGACACTCGAGAGCTCCGAGAACGGTGCTGGTCCCCAACAGGTCAGCCTCGACGGACTCGCCGCCGGGACGTACCTGGTTCGGATCGACTCGCCGCTGTCGATGCCCGTCAGCGGCTACGACCTGCTGGTCGATGCCCCCGACGGCAACGCGGCATCGGATTGGGCCGGAGACAACTCCACAGAGGCCAAGGCATTCCACCTGGGGACCATCGGCAGCAACACGGTCTTTTCGGGACTGGGTGTCGCCGCCACGGCCGACGACTGGTTCACCTTCGACACGCCCCGCCGCGCCTCCTCGGCACTGTACTCCCTCGATGTCGCGACCCCGCTGGGGCAGACCGTGACTGTCGCACTCCGCAATGCCGGCGGCGGGCTGGTCGACGAGGCGACCGGTGACGGCACGTTGGCCCTGACGTATGTCGCCAGTGGAGGCGGCGAACAACTGACGCTGCAGATCACCGCGGCAGCCACCACCGCCTCGTACTCGCTGCACTTCGTGCCCCAGACGGCCACCATCGCCGTCGATCTCGATCTCTACGGAAACCTCGTCGTGACCGACACCGCGGTCGACGGCCAGGACGATGTCGTGGTGATCCGGACCGACGGAGACATGGTCATCGTCGAAACCCCGGGCCACGTGCTCGCTGCCACCGTCGGAGTCAGCACCGATCCACACAGCGTCGAGGTCCCGCTGTCCGAGATCACAGGCGACGTGCGGGTGGTAGCCGGAGCCGGCAACGACCGGGTCGATGCGTCCGGCAGCCTTCACCCAGTCAGGCTCTTCGGTGGAGCCGATCACGACACGCTCACCGGCGGTGCCGCCGATGACGTGCTCAACGGAGGAGGCGACGACGACGTGCTGGCGGCCGGAGCCGGCGATGACCGTGTCTTCGGAGGCGGTGGTCGCGATCACATTGCCGGTGGCTCCGGCAACGACTTCCTCGACGGACAAGGAGGCAGGGACGTCGTGCACGGCGATTCAGGCCACGACACCGTCAACGGCGGGAGTGCCAACGACCAACTGTTTGGTGACACGGGCAACGACCGGCTCAATGGCGACGACGGACACGATGTGATCAACGGCAACAGCGGCGACGACACTGCCCACGGCGGCGACGGCAACGATGTGCTCCGGGGTGGTAGTGGCCGCGATTGGCTCGCCGGAGGAGCCGGAGGAGATCGGCATTACGGCCAGGGCAGCGCCGACACCCTCCACGGAGGCGCCAGCAATGATCAACTCAACGGAGGTGCCGGAAACGACGAGGTCTACGAGACTGGCAACGTCGACTTCACATTGCGAGCCAACCAGTTGACCGGCCGGGGAGACGACATCCTCGTCGACATCGAACGTGGCCGGATCGAGGGCGGCGACGGCGACAACCTGATCGATGCCTCGCAATTCCCCGGCAGCGTGGTGCTCTTCGGCGGCGGGGGCAACGACCTGCTCCGTGGAGGCATCGCCATCGATCGACTCGTCGGACAGGACGGCAACGACACGCTCGAAGGGCTCGCCGGAAACGATCGGATCTTCGGAGGACGTGGACAAGACCAGATCGACGGGGGAGATGGGGATGACTACCTGAGAGGACAGCAGGGATCAGATTCGATCGTCGGAGGCACTGGTCACGATACGCTCAACGGAGAGGCCGGCGACGATTCCTTGCGAGGCGGTGAGGGAAATGACGTGGTGCGGGGCGGCAGCGGCAATGACCACGCCGCCGGTGAGGCCGGCGACGACCGGGTCTTTGGACAGTCCGGTGACGACGCACTCTGCAGCGAGGACGGCGACCTGCTCGTCGACAGCGTCGACGAGATCGACCGTTGTGCAGTCATCTTCACCGACTGGGCTGACGAACTGGATTAGACGTCAATTAAACATTCGCCGCCGGACCTTTCCGACGACGGTGCTTGCTCTCGCGACGCCGCGTGTTGCGGCACATGCGACAGATACGGCCCAGGTATTGCCGCTGACCCGAAGCGGTCTGCTTCTCGTAGAGTACGAAGAACGGCTCGACCGCAGGCCAACGCCGCCGACAGTCGCGGCAAACTCGCTCGGCCCGGGAACGACCTCGCGAGCGTGCTCGACGACGTTGCCGAAGCGCCACATCACGCAACGCGGCCTCCTGTTGCTCCCGATACGCCTCCCAACGACGTTGGCTGGCCTGGGCAGCCTTTTGCGACACTCGCCGTTGCTTGGCCTTGGAAAATGGCATCTGCATCACCTCGGCCCACGACCGCTTGATGCCCAGCTTCTGCAGGTGGTAGACAACCCGACGCCTGGAGACTAACGGGACATTCTCGCGATTCCACAGCATCGCAATCTGCTCGGGAGTGCATCGCGAAGCATGGGCCAACAGGAAGGTGTGGAAACGACCGAGTTGCAAAGAAGTCAGACGAATCGCTTCGCGAGCCTTTTGAGAACGGCTGTGGTCGATCAACTTCAGTCGACCCAGCTTCTTCTGAATGGCATTCCGCGAGTACCCCGCCAGAAGTCTCGGATCGGCCGAAATCCGCGCCGCAGTCCCGTCCCCGCGGACCAGTTCACTGAGCAACTTCTCGGCTTCCCGAGTCCACCGCTTCCGCGGGATCCCATCGCCGACAAAGTTCAGCCGCGCCGCCTTATTCTGAATCGCCGCAGAGGTCCGGGACCCGATCTGCATCTCGCTGGCGGAGAATCCCCGTGCCAGGAGATCCCGCAGCTGTTCGATCTCGTGTTCGGTCCAGAGTTGACCCGGCATCCTTATTTCGCCCGCGTCTCGACCGTCGTCGGTGACCGTTGAAGTTTCTGCTTCCAGCAGCTATCTTGACGCGTTTGCATGGTAACGAGCAGACGGGAGTTTCCCAATCGAACCAATCAATTTGGATTGATCCATTTCGAAATCCTCCGTGACGCCTCCCGAGTGATTCTCGGGACGCTGACCGCTCCGACGCCAATTCACCTCAGCAATTGCACTCGGTTTCACAGCCATGTCCACCAGCATTCAGATTGAACTGACCGGTCGCACCGACGAGGAAACCGGGTCACTGGCCTGTCAGCGTCTTCGTGACGCCGGCCAGACTCCCGGCGTACTTTACGGAAACGAAGCTGACACGGTCTCGGTCAAAACCGAAACCGTCCAGTTGCGGACACTGATCGACCGGGGCATCCGTGTACTCGATGTCGAGATGGATGGAACGACGCAAAAGGCCATGTTCCGTGAACTGCAGTGGGACACATTCAGCATCACGGTCAATCACTTCGACCTGCTGCGAATCGACGCCAACCAGCGAATCGAAATCGATGTGCCGATCGAACTCCGTGGCACCGCACCGGGAACCAATAGCGGCGGACAACTCGAACAACCTCTGCACGCCGTGCGGATCAGCTGCCTGGCCGTCGAGGTGCCCGAGAAACTGATGCTGAGAGTCAACCACCTCGAAATCGGAGATTCCATCACCGTCGCCGAGATTGAATTGGAGGGTGACGCCGAGATTATTCTCGAACCGGAAACGGTGGTCGCCCGTGTGGTGGAGATCCGCGAGGAAGAGGAAGAGGCGATCCTCGAGGAGGGCGAACTCGAAGCCGGGTTGATCGAACCGGAAGTCATCGGTCGCGCAGCGGACGACGACGACGACGACAACGACGACGACGACGGCGAGTAACCGGCCATGAAGGTCATCGTGGGACTCGGCAACCCCGGACCTCGCTACCGACGCTCTCGGCACAACGTCGGCTTCGACGTCCTCGAAGAACTCGGCCGGCGTTTCGGTGGAGTCCCCTCCCGGAACCGCTTCAATGCCGAGATCGGCGAGTTGGATGTCCAGGAAACACGCTTGCTGTTGGTCGCACCGCAGAATTTCATGAACAACAGTGGGCAGGCCGTCGGGCCGCTCCTCGACTTCTACAAGCTCGAGACCACCCAGGTCCTGATCGTCTGCGACGACCTCAACCTTCCCCTCGGCCGGTTGCGGTTACGTGAACACGGATCGGCCGGAGGCCAAAAGGGACTCGCCGACATTCTCAACCGACTCGGCACCTCCGAGGTGCCCCGATTGAGAATCGGAATCGGACAACCACCGCCGCACTTCGAGGCCACCGACTTTGTACTCGGTCGGTTTACAGCCGAAGAACAGGTCACAATCGAAACTGCCGTGGCCACCGCCGCCGAAGGGGCTTTGATTTGGGCTCAACAGGGCCCCGCCGCCGCCATGAATCATCTCAACCCCAAGCCCACCAGCAACGATGTGGACAACGGACCGGCGACCGTTGAGCCTGATGATGGGTGAGCCGACCCGACAGGCTTCAACATTGCAAATCGCTGAGCAGACGATACAACGGACATATTGGGCCGGCTGTCCACACCTCGGGCAAAGGGACACGATTCTCCCACGGTTGCCAATCTCACGCCGAATTCCAACTACCGGTCCCCAGATTCAGTTCACAACAGCTCCCGAGTCGATCGGTGCTTCCGCTCTCTCGCTTCCCGGCTCTCTCCAGCCCCAGACCAAGGAACGATATCCGTGGCGCAGAATCACTATGAAGGAATGTTCCTGGTCGACAGTGGCAAGTTCGCTAACGATCCCGACGGCATTATGAATCACATCCGCGAACTGCTCTCCAAGACCGGTGCCACCATCCGCTCGGACCGAGTCTGGCTCGACGGCAAACTCGCCTACCCCATCGATGGCCGACGCCGTGGCGTCCACTTCCTGGTCTACTTCCAAGGTGACGGCAATGCCAACTCCGAGATCGCCCGGCAAGTGAGACTCTCGGACCTTGTGCTGAGGCACATCGTTATTCGACATCCCGAAGTCATGTGGGACCGACTGGTGGCCGCCATCAGCCCCGTTGATGAAACCGAAGTGTCCACCGCGGCAACGGAGACCAAAGAGACAACCAAAGAGACAGCCGAAGAGACAGCCGAAGAGACAGCCGAAGAGACAGCCGAAGAGACAGTTGAAGAGACAGTTGAAGAGACAGTTGAAGAGACAGTTGAAGAGACAGTTGAAGAGACAGTTGAAGAGACAGCTGAAGAGACAGCTGAAGAGACAGCTGAAGAGACAGCTGACGAAGCAGAAGGCTCTTCAGGCACGGACGAATCCGAGAACACTGGCGACAATACCAAGACCGGTGGCGAAGAGGCGGAAGCCGAAACGGCTGAAGCAGGTGAAACGGCCTGAATTCCTCGGTTGCCGAGGAACATTCCATCTAGATTCCGGGCAGGGGACACGCCGGTCGGACCGGCAAAGGAGATGCAAGGATGGCGAACTACAACAAGGTGATCCTGGTCGGAAACATCACGCGCGACCCGGAACTACGACACATCCCTTCAGGGACAGCGGTCACTGACCTCGGTTTGGCCGTCAACCGCACCTGGACGGATCGCAACACGAACCAACGAAGCGAAGAGACGACATTTGTTGATGTCACTTGCTGGGGACGTACGGCGGAAGTCGCCTGTGAATACCTCCAGAAGGGGCGACCGGTACTCATCGAAGGGCGACTGCAAATGGATGAGTGGAATGACCGCGAGACCGG
>Ga0310342_100003037_pt1 | contig 10955 bp, 13 predicted proteins | sample S15DNA20500_MG_FD_206155 | JGI IMG/M metagenome (GOLD analysis project Ga0310342, IMG submission 206155) | Marine microbial communities from station ALOHA, North Pacific Subtropical Gyre - S1503-DNA-20-500_MG | ecosystem: Environmental > Aquatic > Marine > Oceanic | place: Pacific Ocean: North... | reverse complement strand
GTCGTCGTCATCATCGTCGTCGTCATCATCATCATCGTCGTCGCGACGACGCCTGGGTTCCTGGACGACGTATGGACGCATCATCTCGTTGTCTTCGTGCTCGAGAATATGGCAGTGCCAGACGTAGAGGCCGGCGATATCGAACTTCGCCCGAACGCTGGTGACCTGACCCGGATGGGCGATCACGGTGTCCTTCCAGTCCGCTCGTTCACCCATTTCACGTGGACCATCTTGCTGGCGATGGTCTCCATCGTGAAAGCCGGGTAGTTGAACTGAGACAGCGCGCGTTCGTGGCGCCCACGAACGTGCGTGCGCAGGTCGGGCGCAGCATTCTTTGGAATGGGGTCCTGCTGGGGCCCGTAGCTCCAGACCGTGGTCGACGGATATCCCCGGTTGCCTTCCACCGCTATTTTGGAGCACTCGACACCGAGATCGCACCACTGTCCGCCGGGCAGGACCTGCTGTTCGAACTCTCGGATTGCGATGTCGTAATGGTTCGGCCCGCGCTTGTTGTGCTTCATGACCCCGGGAATCACCAGGGGGATCTGGTACTTGGGGATCTTGAAGGGATCCAGGACGGAAGAGGCTCCGCCGGTCCTCCGGTCTACCTGGTCCGCGGTGGAGATCATGGGCTGGGCGTCGCTCCGCACGGGTTTCATCAGCAGGCCGACAAACGCCGTTGCCGTGAAAGCGCCGATCGCCACCCAGAAACCCGTCGCCAGCCGTCGATACATCGCGTACCCCTCGCCCGTGGTTCAGCAGGTCAGACGTCCCAATAGTTTGAGTCTCGTACGATAAGTGTTGCTTTATCAACACATTCCGACGTTCTGCATTGGCCGAAAAGGGTGTTTTTCACCCCAATACAGGGGTGTTGGATGCCCTAGCTGCACCCGAGCGCAATCGCTTGTTCCACGACGTTTTTTTTGAATTGCGTGGACTAGGGGGGGCCTTACGGCTCGATCCCGAACGCCCGCAGCACGTTCGCGCCGAGGAAGCCCTCGCGTGCCGATTCGGGCAACTCCTGCGCCAGGCGGGTGACTTCGGGGACGTACTCCGGCGGGTGGTCGGGGTGGGGGAAGTCCGAGGCCCAGAAGAATCGGTCGGCCCCCACCAGGGGGATGATCGCGGCCAGCGCCGTCTCGTCGGGATCGCCCGAAATCCAGCACTGGCGTCGGAAGTAGAAGCTCGGCGTTTCGGGCAACAGCTGGCGCGCCGGAATGCCCTGGGGGGAGGCGTAGACCGTGTTCATGCGGTCGAGCCAATAGCCTACCCAGCCGGCTCCCGATTCGAGAACCGCCACGCGGAGCTTCGGGAATTTTTCGAACACGCCGTACTGGAAGAGGGAAGTGAAGGCGTGGCGCACGGCGTCGGCCGACGTGACGTTGAGGAAGAACGAGTACTTGCCGCTCGTGTATTCACCGAAGCGCCCCGGCGCCGCCCACTTCGGCTCGAGTGACGGGTGGATGCCGAGGGGAAGCCCGCACTCTTCGGCGGCTGCGAACACGCGGTCGTGGGCCGGGTCGCCGAGCGGCTTGCGGGTCCACTGGAACGGCGGGACGAACACCCCGGCGACGCCATCGCGCGCTGCACGCCGCAACTCGCGCTCGGCCGCCTCCGGGTCGCCGAGCGACAACTGAGCCACGGGCAGCAGGCGCCCGCTCGAGTCGGAGCAGAAGTCCACGATCCAGCGGTTGTACGCGCGGAGAATGGCCTGGGTGAGGTCCTCGTCTTCGCATTCGGCGATCCAGAAGAGGGTGAGCGTGGGATACAGGAATACCCGCTCGATGTTCTCCATGTCCATCCGCAGGATTCGCTCCTGGGCATCCATCGCACCGAGAGCCGCCTCGTCGACGTATTTGAGCCCGGTCGTGGCCGCGCGCTCGTAGACGTAGCCCCCTACGCGATCCATCGCGCCCAGACCCGCGGGCATGCCCCCGCGCACGATCTTCGAGCTTCGCCCGTCGATTTCGAGGTACTCGAGCCCGGCGTCGTCGACGCGGATGCCGGGCGCGCGATCTCGGAAGCGGAGTTCCGTGTAGCGCTCCCAGAGGTCCGGGGGCTCGAGCACGTGGCCGTCGCCGTCCACGGCGCCGGAGAACGGGAGTCGGGGGAGCGGTTTCATGGCTGGGGAGTTTCGCCGAGTGAAGGTGCGAATGCACCCCCGACGGTAGCTGGAATCCTCGAGTCGCTCGCCGGGTAAAACCCTGGCAGACTGTCACGCGTCCCCTGATCTGGAGATTTCCCGAATGAGCGAGCAGTACGCCCTGGCGCCCGAGTTCGCGTCCCAGCCGAGAATTACGATGCCGTCGAACCGGCTGCTGTTGCGCGTCTTCAATCTCTTGCTGCGGCTGCAGAGACGCGGCTTCACCTGGAGTGACCGCGTCGATGTGCGCGTCCACTCGGTCCGCGGCGCGGACGGGAACGAGACGCCCGTCTTCGAGATCGCACCGAAGGACCTGTCGGGCACCGCGCCCGCCCTCGTCGACTACCACGGCGGCGGCTTCTTCTTCACCTATGCGGGGCTTCACCTCACCGCCGCGGAGCGCTACGCGGTCGAAGGCCGTTGCCGCGTCTTCTTTCCCGATTACCGGCTCTCGATCGGTCACCCCTTTCCGGCGCCGTTCGACGACTGTTATGCGACTCTGGCGTGGGTTCACGCCAACGCCGCAGGCCTAGGGGTCGATCCGCAGCGCGTGGCATTGATCGGCGACAGCGCGGGGGGCGCGCTCGCTGCCGGTGTTGCACAGAAAGCGGTGGACCGGAGCGAGAACCCGGTCTGCGCCCAGATCCTCATCTACCCGGTCACCGACCATGAGACCAAGACCGAATCGGCGCGCGAGTTCACCGACACGCCCTTCTGGAAGACGGCTTCCAACCGGGCGATGTGGAAGGTCTACCTTCGAGGCACCGAGCACGGGAAGAGCGGTGGCAGCGCACCGGTTCCGCCCTACGCGGCGCCGCTTCACCGGGAGAGCTTTGCCGGACTGCCGCCCGCCTGGGTCGAGGTCGCGGAGTTCGATCCGCTACGGGACGAAGGCCGACAATACGCCGAAGCCCTGCAGGCGGCCGGCGTGCCCGTCGACTCGCGCGAGGCGAAGGGCGCCATCCACGGCTACGACCTGGTGGAGGACAGCCCGACGGCCGAGGCCATGTTCAAGGAGCGCAGCGCGGCGATCCAGCGCTTCTTCGGGAACCTCTGACCGTGGAGCCGATCTTCATTCTCGACCAGGTCACGCTTCGGCCGGGAAAGCTGCGCGAATTTCGGGAGAAACTCGCGTGCGAGTACGTTCCCGACGCGCGCGACCGGGGATTGACGCTCGTCGACTCCTGGCTGACTCCACCCCTGGAGATGCACGATGCCGGAAACGACCTCGTGCTGCTCTGGTCCCTCGCCGACGTCGGTGCGTTCTGGGAAATGCGGCGGCGGCAGGGTGAGGATCCCGAAGGCGCGCATTGGTGGGAAGGCACGGGGGAGTGGGTGGCCTCCCGGAGCCGCCAGTTCATGACACGGGAGCCGCTTGCGGCGTCCGAAACGCTGCGTGGACGGGGCCGGGGGTGATTCGTCAGGTCGCGCTGCTCACCCTTCGCGAGGGTTGCGCTCCCGAGCAGGCCGTCGCCCTCGAGCACGCGCTCGACGGTGCCGCCCAGGCGATTGCTGCCGTGTGCCACAGCCAGGTGGGCCGGCACCTCGAGGGATCCCTGTGCGGTCACTACACCTGGGATGCGCGCTTTGCCGACCCGGCGCCCCCCGCGCTGGGAGAACTGCTCGCCGACGCTTCTCTTTCGCGTTATTTCGATCCCGCGAGTCGCGAATGCGTCGTGGCCGACACCGACGCTGTGCGCTTCGAGCCCCAGGACACGGGAATCCAGGAACCCGCGCTCCGGGCCTGCGTGAAGCGCACCCTGCTGCTCCGAGTCTTCGACGGAGCTCCGGCCGCGGCCTGCGAACGTTTCGAGCGCGACATCATGCGCATGCCGGGCTACGTCTCGACGATTCGCAACTGGGCGTTCAGCCGGACTGACCCTTCGCTCCACCCGACAGACTGGACCCACGTCTGGGAACAGGAATACGACGAGGTCGATGGCTTGCTGGGCGAATACATGCTGAGTCCCTTCCACTGGGGCTACATCGATGGCTGGTTCGACCCCGAGTGTCCCCAGCGCATCGTCGAGGGCCGCTTTGCCCACGTTTTCTGCGCCGCGAGCGCCAGCGTGCTCGCCTGGAAATAACGAACTCGGAGGAGGACGAACGTGCCCGACATCGACGCACCTAGACTGGATGGCAAGTTGGCCCTGGTGACGGGAGCCAGCCGGGGGCTCGGCCGCGCGATCGCTGAGCGTCTGGCGGCGGCCGGTGCGACCGTCGTGGTCACGGCGCGGAGTCTCGATACGACCGTTGCCGAGCCGGGCACGCTGCGCGAAACCGTTGCGCTCATCGAGGGCAACGGCGGCAGCGCGATCCCCCTGGCGGCCGACCTCGAGAAGGCCGAAGACCGCCAATCCCTGGTGGGCCGCGCCGTGGAGGCGGCCGGGGGCCTCGACATCCTGGTAAACAATGCGGGCTATGCCCATTACGCGGGAATCGCGGAGATGTCCGACGGGGTCTTCGACCGGACGATCGACCACTATCTGCGGGTGCCCTTCGTGCTCTCGCGGGCGGCCATCCCGCACATGGAGGCGCGCGGGGCCGGCTGGATCGTGAACGTCGGCTCCGTGACCGCCGTGCCGCCGCTCGAGCCCTACAGCTGGTTCGACATCCACGGCGGCTCGACGATGTACGCGGCCGCGAAAGCCGCGCTCGACCGGTTCACCCAGGGTCTTGCGGCGGAACTGCTCGAGCGTGACATCGCCGTCAACATGATCGCACCCTCGACCGCGATCATGACCCCCGGCTCCGCGCGCTACATCCCCGATGGCTACCCGACCGAAGACGTTGCCTACTTCGCCGAATCCGCGTTGCAGCTCTGCCGCCTGCCCGCCGCGGTTCGCACGGGCAGGCTGACCTACAGCATGCACTTCCCGAAGGCGGAGGGGTTTCGCGTCTACAGTGTCGATGGCGCCCGGGAGATGCCGCCCGCCGAGATTCCCGAAGCCGCGCATCCCGGTCTGCTCGAGGGCTGAAGCTACCGAGTCGATGCTTCGATGCGTTAGTTTATCTGCATGCGAGTCGTGACTCTTCCTCGTTCAGGCCTGTGCCGGACAATGGGACGGAGAGAATTTCCATGGCTGTTGCCTTCTCCCTGAGGGATCTGGACGCCCAGGAGCGGATGCTTCTCATGCGCTTCGTGTGTTCCTTCGCGTGGGTGGACCTGAAGGTCACGCGGGAAGAGCGTGCGTTCTGTGCGCGTCTCATCTCGCGTCTCCAACTCCACAAAGACGAGATGAGGCAGGTGAAAAAATGGCTGAAGTCGCCGCCTGCTCCAGATTCCGTCGATCCGACAGACGTTCCCCGGCGACACCGGGTCCAGTTCCTGCGTGTCGTCGAGTCGATGGTTTCCATAGACCTCGAGGTGACCGACGGGGAGCGCGAAGCCGTGATCCTCTTCGCGAAGCTGATTCAGTAGGAGGCGATTCATGGCGTTGCCGCTGAGAACTCCCGGGCTGGAAGCCCGAACCAACCGCAGATCCCTGCACTTTCGGGAAAGGGCCGGAAAGCTCCGTCACCGCCTGCTCACCCCAGTCGGCTTGCTCCTGGCAGCGATGCTTCTGGCCGGTGTTGCTCCGGCTCGAGCGGAAACACGCGACCAGGAAAACCGCCTCGTCGGCTACCGCCTGCTCGCGGATTCGCTGTCCGGTGAGTCTTCACTCAAATGGCTGCTTCGCGTGCGCCAGATCACGCTGCACGGGCCCGCGAAGGAAGTCCGCGCTCTCATGGAGCGCATCAGCGAGGTCTCGAAGCAGCGAGCGAGGGAACTCGGGGAACTCCGGAAACTCGCACCGGATGTAACGGGGAAGCCACCGCCGAGCCCGATGGGCGACGCGATCCAGAGCTCTCTGAAGGGGTTGGGCCTTTACGAGATGGTCTTTTCCGACAGGACCTTCAACATGCGTTTCATGCTTCTCCAGGCCCAGGCGACGCGGATGATCTCTGTGATCGCGGAACAGACCGCCAAGATCGAATCGAACAAAAAACGCAAGAGATGGCTCCGGGAAGTCTCCAAGCAGTACGAGGCGCTCCATGAGGACATCGTCGCGTCAGTAGAGGGCTGCCGGGTCGGAGCCACGTGACGTCCGGTTGCTGGCTCACGGCTTCACGCCTGACCGGGTGCTGCCGAACACAGCCCGCCCACACCATCCGTTCGACCCTGCTGGTAACATGAGCCTCCATGTGTGAACTCTTCGCCATGTCGAGCAACGCGTCCGCCAGCGTGAAGTACTCGCTGGAGGAGTTTTCGAAGCACGGAGGGCTGACGGCGGGGAACAAGGATGGCTGGGGCATCTCCTACTACGAAGAGGGAGAAGCTCGCCTCATCAAGGAGGCCGCGCCCGCCGCGTCGAGTCCGTGGGTGCGTTTCGTCGCCGATCAGTACCTGCGCAGCGACTGCGTCATCGCTCACGTGCGCCTGGCCACCCGCGGGACCCCCGCGCTCGAAAACACGCACCCCTTCGATCGCGAGCTGTCCGGGCGGCGCCACATCTTCGCCCACAACGGCTCGATGGAAGGTTTCCACGAAGGCCTGCCCCTGACGCAGAAGCTGTACCGGCCGATCGGAAACACCGATTCGGAGCACGCCTTCTGCGTCCTCCTCGAGCGTCTACACGACGCGTGGTGGCAGAATGAAACGCCTTCGCTGGACGAGCGGATGGAGATCGTCGCGGGCTTCGCGGCGGACGCCCGCAGGCTGGGGCAAGTGAATTTTCTCTACTACGACGGAGACGTTCTCTTCGTGCACGCGCACAAGCGACGCTGGGAAGAGAACGGAAAACACAGCGAGCCGCGTTCGCCGGGTCTCCACATGCGGAAGATCGAGCGCCACCTTTCCGATGAGGGAGTGGACGTGAGTGGGCTACAGGTCGACTGCCCGGACCAGGAGGTGCTGCTCTTTGCCAGCGTTCCGCTGAGCCGTGGCGACTGGGACCCGATTCAGAAAGGCACGCTCCTGGGGGTGAGGGCGGGGCGTGAGGTCGCGCGGATCACTCCGTAGCTTCCCGGTCGACGGAATCCCGGACTGCGATCGACACCGGCTTGCGCAGGCTCACGGTGCCGCGCCGAGCAGCGCATCCGCGGTCCAGACGTCGAGGAGCTCCGCGAGACGCGTGGCGGCCTGGGCTGTTGGCGTCGCAGCGGCGACGATCTCACCGAGCCGGGCGAGGGTCGCTCCCCGTTCCGCCAGCACCGCCAGGCAACTCGTCTCGACCGGATCGATCGCGCGGTGGTAGACGTCGAAGTCCTGGCGCCAGACGCGCACGGAGATCGCTTCGCCCTCCGGACCGGAGATCACTCCAGCGTGCTCCGGCGGCTCGCGCCAGAGGGCTAGGGCCGAGCGGGCCAGTGTGAGCCGTCGGACCGCGGGGACGAGTGCCACGACGAAAGTGTCCGGCCCCGTCGCCGCCTGCTCCAGCAGCGCGCTTCTCGTGAGTGGCACGGCGTCCGCCTCGTCGAAGACGTCGACGCGGGCCCACTCGAGGGCGGCGAGGTCGGCGATTCCGGGGAATTCGCTCGCGAGCGCATGGCCGGACAGGAAGCCTGGCAACGGGCGTCCGAGCTCGCGGAGCGAGAAGTGGGCCGGGGGGTGAGCCAGCAGGTAGTCGGTGACCAGGTTGTGGAGGCGGGCCGGACCGATCCACGCCGCGAGCTTGGGGAAGTCCTCGGCCAGGCAGTCCCGCAGGCGGTAGAAGTACATGTCGGCGTAGACGTCGACGCGTTCGACGGGCTCCATCGGGTCGTCGGCCCGGACGAGGCCGCCGAGGTCTTCGCTGCCGATCGCACCCTCTGCGCGCAGCGTCCGCGCGCCGTCGGCCGCGCCTTCGGGCGCGACCAGGAGCCGCCAGAAGACGGTCTGCAGGGTCCGCAGGTCCGGGAAGCGCTGTGCCTCAGACACCGGAACGCAGCTCCGAAGCCGGTGCCTTGGCAGTACCGGCGAGCACAGAGCGCTGCATTTCGCGCGCGCGCAGGCTCTCGGCCTCGAGCACCTCCCACTCCGGGATGTCTTCGTCCCACTCGATCAGGCTGGCTACAGCGCCCACCCGCCGCGTGGCAAAACGGTAGAGCTCCCACACCGCCTCGCAGACCGGGCGGCTGTGGGTATCGAGCAGGTGGCTGCCGCGGTCCGTGTGCCCGGCGAGGTGAATCTGCCAGACCCGTTCGGCGGGCAGTGCAGACACGTACTTCTCCGGGTCGAAGCCGTGATTCTGGGCGCTCACGTAGATGTTGTTGACGTCCAGCAGGATCCCACAATCCGCCTGGATGGCGACCTCGGCCAGGAAGTCCCACTCGGAGAGTGTCGAGCCGGTGAAGCTCAGATAGGTCGAGACGTTCTCGAGCGCAATGCGGCGCCCCAGGGCCTCCTGCACCGCGAGAACGCGCTCCACGACGTGGGCGAGTGCCTCTTCCGTGTAGGGCAGCGGCAGCAGATCGTGAGCGTTGTGCCCCCCCACGCCGGTCCAGCAGAGATGATCCGAGACCCAGGCTGGTTCTAATCTACCGGCCAGGGAGCGGAGTTCGCCGAGGTAGTCGAGGTCGAGGGGGTCGCTGCTCCCGATCGACAGGCTCACTCCGTGCATCACCACGGGGTAGTCGCGCCGGACGCGCTCGAGGACGTGCAGCGGACGCCCGCCCTTCACCATGAAGTTCTCGGAGATGATCTCGAGCCAGTCCACGCGGGTCGGGGCGCCGAGCACCCGTTCGAAGTGCTCGCGCCTGAGTCCCACGCCGTGCCCGAGGTCCGGAACTCCGCTGGCGGAATTCGCGCCCGGACCTGCAGAGATCAGTTGTCGTGCTCGGCGTCGCCGCCCGCCGTGTCGCGCACGACGGTGGCGACGGTGCCACCCTTATCCGTGCACTCCTTCTCGGAGCCCAACTTCATCCAGCCTTTGCCTTTGCAGCTGTTCTTCCCGCCGCACTCGTGGCTGCCGTCTGCTGCGGCGCACTCACCATTGCCTGCGCAGCCGTTGACGCCGGAGCACTTCACCTTGCCGCCCTCGTGGTGTGCTGCCATGGCTGCAGGAGCCCCGGCGAGCAGGCCAAGCGCGGCGCTGGCGACGAACAGTCCTCGAAGCTTCATCTGGTCATCCTCCTTTAGAAGCGCGGATGCTTCCACCCGGGAAGCCCGATCCAGATCGGCACCCACGCTACTTCGCCCTAGCCTATCCGATGTCGTGGCCCGGTTGGAAACTTATCGGCGGGGCGTTCTGGGGCGGTGCGCAGCGTCGGGAAAAGCCGCATCCGGGCATGGGGCGCTGGGATTCGCACGTTCTGGACTCCTCGGCACGGGGACGGGAGGGGGTCCTCACCTCTCCCACAAGGACCGCCGGAGCCCAGGAATCGACGCTTGGATCCAGTCTAACCCTTCCCCGTTGGGCGACCGTTCCCGGCCGACCCGTCCATCCGCGCCCCGAGGCTCGAAGTCGCCGGCTGACCGCTGCTGCACGAGCGGTGCATCAGGCCTTCGAAATACGCGTGTGCGCGCTCGGCATGGTCGGGGTCCACCGGGGTCATCAGCAGAAGACCGTATCCCGCGCAGGGACCGGCGAAGGGGATTGCGAGCAACTCGAGTGTGAAGGCCGAGCCGAGATCCTCGAACTCCGCCGTGATCTCCCAGGCCCCCGAGTCGTGGGGCCCCGGGTCGAGTGTTTCACCTGGTGCAGACGGGCTTCTTTGCGCCAGGCTTTCGAAGAGGTGACTCGTGTTGCCGAACAACGCGGGGTCCGGTTCTAGCTGAAAGAGCCCCGCCATGGCGCCGCGCAGGATCGCCCGGGAGTTGGTGACGATCTTTCCGATGCTCGCAGGGTCGATCACGATCTCGGCGATGTCGAAGGGGTCGGCTTTCAGCGCCGGGTTCAGCTCGACGCAGCGTGCGAACAAGCCGTGGCCGGATCGATTGTAGGACGAGATCTTCCAGGCTGGGTCGGTGATGAACGCCGGGAAGGGATCATGGGCGGAGAGCAGTGCGCCGACCTTCGCGAGCTGAGTCGGGGTCACTCTGAAAGACTGACGATTCCAGTCCCCGGCGAAGCCGGCAGCGAAGAGGAGCCGTTGCACCTCGCGTTCCGGGATCTCGAGGACGCGGCCCAGGTTGATGACCGCCTGTTCGCTCGGCCCGCAACGCTCGGTCTCCAGAAAGCTCAGGTGTCGGGTCGACATGCCGGCTTCTTCCGCCAGGTACCGCTGCGAATGGCCGCGCACCTCGCGCCAATGCCTGAGCAGCGTGCCAAAACCCGCCATTTGCCCCCCGCAGATCACCTTCGTCCTACCTTTATATCGGGGGCGGGTCGCGCAAAGCAACGTCGCAAGTTGAGGCGAGCCCGCAGCCGTGCCCAACCTCACGAAGTTAGGGGCGTTTCGAAATCGTTAGTGATCTTACCTACATGGTAATCGGAACCTGCCTCCTACCGGGGTACGGTGTCCCCTACCCGGAAAAAAAGATGGGGGCATGTCATGGTCTCGAGGCTACGAACACCCGGCGATCTCGCATTCCTTTTCCTGGTGATGTCGGGCTTCAGCACTTCGGCTGTCGCGGATGTCTGTCCGGCGCTCTCGGTGCTTGCGAGCAGTTGCCGAAACGGAATCTGCGAAGCGGCACTCGGCGAAGATGTGAACAGTTGCCCAGAAGATTGCGCGGATCGCAACTCGCAGCTGATGGCCTACTACACCCAGGCCATCACGTGTTCACCAACCGAAATCTTCGAACCGCTTTCCATACAAGAGCTGCAGGACGTTGTGCGCCAGATCGTCAGCTCGGGACGCAAGGTCAAACCCGCCGGTACGAGTCATTCCGCGACCGACGTCATCTGCG
>Ga0310342_100003036_pt1 | contig 10956 bp, 11 predicted proteins | sample S15DNA20500_MG_FD_206155 | JGI IMG/M metagenome (GOLD analysis project Ga0310342, IMG submission 206155) | Marine microbial communities from station ALOHA, North Pacific Subtropical Gyre - S1503-DNA-20-500_MG | ecosystem: Environmental > Aquatic > Marine > Oceanic | place: Pacific Ocean: North... | reverse complement strand
AGTCTAATCAGAGATAGAGGGCCATGTTTGGCGATTTACGTCAGTTGTGATTCAGCTACTTTAGCACGAGATATAGCCAGAATAGGTGACACTTATGAGATTACTAAGGTCCATAGTTTTGATCTGTTTCCACAGACTCCTCACACAGAAACTGTAGCTGTGATGCATAGAAAGATGTAGGATGTTGGGACAAACAAAGATCGGATACCGTTGATGACTCGGGTCAGGGAAAGACGTTGTGAAGGAAAAATCTGAAACACCTGATTTGTACGACAGGAAACATTCCGAAGAACCGGGGAAATTCCCTTTTACCCGAGGCATACATCGGAGTATGTATCAGCACCGCTATTGGACTATGCGGCAGTACGCGGGATTCGGTACCGCAGAAGAAACCAATCGACGATATCATTATCTTTTAAATGAAGGCACCAGTGGCCTTTCAGTAGCTTTCGATCTTCCGACTCAGATGGGTTTGGATTCAGACCATCCCCTTGCCAATGGAGAGGTTGGTCGGGTAGGTGTTGCGATAGATTCACTAGAGGACATGAGAAAATTGTTCTCGGGCATATCACTTGATGAAGTGTCCACTTCAATGACGATAAATTCTACGGCAGCTATCTTGCTAGCAATGTACATCAGTTTAGCTGACGAACAGGGCGTGAGTAGAGAATCCTTAGCCGGTACGGTCCAGAATGACATCCTCAAGGAATATGTCGCTCGAGGAACATATATCTATCCAGTGGAAGAAAGCCTTAGGCTAGTGTCTGATTTGACTGTTTTCTGTTCGGATGAACTGCCAGGTTGGAATCCTATATCAATTTCAGGGTATCATATTCGAGAGGCTGGCTCGACGGCTGCTCAAGAGATCGCATTTACTTTGGCCAATGGCTTAGAGTATGTGGAGAGATTGTTGGCAGGGGGAATGAATCTAGAAACTTTTGCACCTCGTCTGTCCTTTTTCTTTGCGGCACACAATGACATTTTCGAAGAAGTGGCGAAATTTCGAGCCGCTAGAAGACTTTGGGCCCAGACAATGAAGTCAAAGTATGGAGCATCGGATAGGTCTTGCTGGCTCCGGTTTCATACGCAGACGGGAGGCTCTACTTTGACTGCTCAACAGCCCATGAACAATGCGGCTAGGGTTACGATACAAGCAATGGCGGCAGTCCTGGGTGGTACTCAGTCGTTGCATACTAATGGGTTTGATGAGGCCCTAAACTTGCCAACAACTGATTCTGCAAAGTTAGCACTTCGAACCCAACAGATAATTGCATATGAGTCAGGGATCGCGAAAGTGACAGATCCAATGGCCGGTAGCTATTATATTGAAGAACTAACCGATAAAATGGTGGAAATGTCTCGGGATTATTTGTATAAAATTGATGCACTAGGCGGAGCTTCAAATGCAACCGTGTTTATGCAGGAAGAGATTGCTGCTGCTGCCTATTCGCACCAGAAAAATGTTGAAAGGGGAAAACAGGTGATTGTGGGAGTGAACCAATTTGTTGAAGAGGAAGAGGAGCACTCCTCGACTGTGCCTGCCGATTATTTGGAACTGGAAGGAAATCAGTGTCATTCTCTGATAGACATGAAAGCTAGAAGGGATAAAGAGAAAGTTAAGAAGGCTTGCGATGATGTTCGATTGGCTGTGAAGTCAGGGGAGAACTTAATCCCAGTTTTCATAGATGCTGTCAAGACAGATGTTACGCTGGGTGAGATCAGTGAAATTTTACGTGTAGAATGGGGTGAGTATCAGGCCTAGTTAGTTTCCCCACAGTTGTTATTTTGAGAAACCAGTAAATGTTTAATAATGGGACTATTTTTCAAATAAAAAACTATAATGCCTACTTACGAATATAGATGTTCTGAAGGTCATGACTTTGAACAATTTCAAAGTATGAGTGATGAGTCCATACCCAATTGCCCAGAATGTGGGGCTCTATCTGAGCGACTACTTTCTGGCGGAGCAGGATTTATTTTTAAGGGGAAAGGATTTTATATCACAGACTATCGGAGCGAGGATTATAAAAAAGCCGCTTCATCTGATAGTGAAACAGCTGAAATTTCGGAGTCAAAACCTAGCCCAAGCGAGTCAAATTCTTCCTCACAGAGTACTTCAAGCTCAGTAAAAGCTGGGAGTAAGGCCGACTCTACTAGTGATTAGAGTGAATAGGGAGTTGTATGAATTCTATGGATGATAAAGCAATCCAGAAGAATCTGGAGGCGATCCTTGAAGAAATGGGAATTGTAAACGTACCCGTAAAGCTTGATAGGCCTAAAGATGCGAATCATGGAGACTTGGCCACCAGTGTTGCATTATCATTGGCATCCAAACTGGGAAGATCCCCTAGGGAGATTGCTGAGGAGATTTCCTCACGCTTAAACCAAGAAGACCTCGGTATAGAAACTATTGAAATCGTGGATCCCGGGTTTCTCAATTTCAAATTGAGTGTGGACAAACTGTCTTCTGGTCTTAGGAATATCGCTTTGACTGATAGGGGCTATGGCAGATCTCAAACAGGAAATGCTGAGCCAATAATGGTTGAATTTGTTTCTGCAAATCCGACTGGACCTCTTCATCTGGGGCATGGTAGACAAGCGGCATTGGGGGATGTCATTGCCAACTTACTTGATTGGACTGGTTGGTCAGTTAGCCGAGAGTATTATTATAACGATGCCGGTACTCAGATTGACCGGTTGGCCAAGAGTGTTTGGGCACGTTATCAACAAGAAATAGGTGAAGAGGCCGAAATTCCAGAAGGAGGATATAGCGGTAGCTACATATCAGAAATAGCCAAAGAGTTTAAACGTACATATGGGGATCAGTTTCGTGGCGACGAGACTACTGAAGTACTAGGGAGAATGAGGGAAGCGTCCGTTGATGTCATCCGCAATGCACAGGATTCCGATTTAGAGAAATTTGGTGTGGATTTTGATAATTATTTCTTGGAATCTAGCCTTTATAGAGATGGACGAATCGATAGTACTGTAGAATCACTAAGACAGGCTGGGAAGGTCTATGAATTTGAAGGAGCAGTTTGGTTGAGAACTACTGACTATGGAGATCAAAAAGATAGGGTTATGATCAAAAATAATGGCTCTCCTACATATTTTCTTCCAGACGTTGCCTATCATATGGACAAGTGGAAACGGGGTTTCAGGAACGTAATAAATGTGCAGGGTAGTGATCATCACGGAACCGTTGATCGAGTTAGGGCAGGATTACAGGCACTAGGTTTACCGAAAGGATTTCCAGAGTATGTGTTGCACCAGATGGTGAAAGTGGAACAAGATGGAATAGAAGTAAAATTTTCAAAACGAACAGGTTCCTACACCACTCTTGGAGAACTCATTTCAGCTGTAGGGGTAGATGTGACCCGATATTTTTTCCAAATGAGAAAAGCTGAAGGTCATCTGGTTTTCGACCTAGATCTCGCACTGGATCGATCTGATAAGAACCCAGTGTTTAAGGTTCAGTATGCCCACGCTAGGATGTGCAGTATTTTTAAGAAATCGGGAATCAATTTCGATGACGAGTTGTTACGGGACGCTGATCTTAATTTGCTTGGGCATTCAGTTGAAAGAGGATTAATTAAACAGCTACTTGATTTCCCTGACATGGTAGGCAGTGCGGCACGGAACCGTTCTCCTCATCTGATTTGTGATTACTTAGAACAGACAGCAGGTCTAGTCAACTCTTGGTATCATTCTGGCAATCCTAATCGTAATCCTGAGCTGGCGGTGTTGGTTGGGGATGCCAAGCTGAAGCATGCTCGCTTAATATTGGCCCAGGCTGTTAAAACTGTTCTTAGAAATGGACTAGAGATCTTAGGGATTTCAGCTCCAGAATATATGGCACGAGACTTGGAGAATGTTGCTTGAATGAATAGAAATCCCTTGTTGGTTGTTGGAAGCGTAGCTCTGGACTCAGTGAAAACTCCTTGTGGAGAAGTTGAAAGAGCGGTAGGTGGATCTGCGGTGTTCTTCTCCGCAGCAGCTTGTAATATGTCTGCGGTTGTCCCGATAGGTGTGATTGGTGAAGATTATCCCATGGATAGACTGCAGAATCTGAAAGAGTGCGGTATAGATCTGACGGAGATAAAACAGGTTTCAGGGAAAAGTTTTTTCTGGTCTGGGGAGTACTCGGAAGATTTCAGTTCGCGAGAGACTTTAGTTACTGAATTGGGTGTGTTTGAGAATTTTGATCCTGTGATACCTCCGCATTTAACCGATTCTAGATGCTTATTTCTCGGCAATATTCATCCAACTGTTCAATCGAATGTCTTGAAACAAATGAATAGGCCACAGCTAATTGTCTGCGACACAATGAATTACTGGATAAGCCAGTATAAGGAGGAATTATTGGCACTGCTCCACAGAGTCGACATCCTTATGGTAAATGATAGTGAAATTCGAGAATTGACGGGCGAGTCAAACCTTCTCTGTGCTAGTCGTATAGTCCATAGTTGGGGTCCAAAGGCAGTGGTGGTAAAGAAAGGGGAGCATGGAGCCGTGTTTTTTGGCACAGACTGGTCTTTTGCTGTCCCTGGTTTACTGTTGGATGGAGTGGTTGATCCGACTGGTGCAGGAGATTCTTTTGCCGGGGGATTTCTGGGTTATCTTTCGTCAAAAGAGATTTTTACTCGCGAACACTATCGCAAGGCTATGGTCTATGGAACGGTTATGGGCTCATTTGCCGTAGAGTCTTTTAGCATCGATAGACTGGAAACAATAAGTAAACAGAGTATTCTTAAGAGAGTGACAGAGCTTAGAAACCTAACGTCGTTTGATTAAAGTGTGTGTGTGCGATTATGAGTGAAAACAATGGGGTAGATTACCGTGCGTCGGGGGTTGATTTGGAAGCGGCAGAACGGGTCAAGGGGCAACTGGAAAGCCTGGTGGCTTCCACGGTGGACCAACATACATTGTCGTCATTTGGTCTATTCGGAGGACTCTATTCGGTTCCCGACTCTTTTGAAAAACCAGTTTTAGTGGCAAGTGCTGATGGCGTTGGCACTAAACTCCAGGTTGCATTTGCGAGCAATTGTCACGGTAGCATAGGGAAGGACCTAGTCAATCATTGTGTGAATGACATTCTGGTGCAGGGAGCTAGGCCATTATTTTTTTTGGATTACCTTGCTTCTGGAGGTATGGATGAAGAGATGGTTCCTGAAGTTATTAGGGGGATCGCCAAGGCGTGTCGAGAAAATGGATGTACTCTATTGGGTGGTGAAACTGCTCAGATGCCAGGCTTTTATTCTTCGGACGAGTATGATTTAGCTGGCTTTATAGTTGGGATAGTCGAAAGGGATAACCTCGTTGACGGTAGCAAAATCAGAGTTGGAGATGTTTTGATAGGACTGGAGTCTTCAGGTTTACATACTAATGGGTACACACTGGCAAGAAAAATCGTTTTCGAAACTATGGGATTGACAGTGAAGGATGAATTTCCTGGCGATATAAGGAGTGTCGGAGATGTACTCTTAGACGTTCATCGAAGCTATTTGGGAGAAGTCACTCCATTGTTATCTAAAAAATTGTTGCATGGATTGGCACATATTACTGGTGGAGGGATCGAAGGGAATCTGCCGAGAATTTTCAAGGAAACAATAGGAGCTAGGATTGATCTAGATTCTTGGGATGTGCCGAATGTGTTCAAAGTTTTACAAGAAAGTGGACGTGTTTCAAGGAAAGAGATGTACAGAGTTTTCAACATGGGCGTTGGGATGATTTTAGTGGCCTCGCCAGAAAACACTGGCACTGTGTTAGATGAACTTGGTAAGACCCAAATTGGAAGTTGGGTAATAGGTGAGGTGGAGACCGGAGAGGGTGTTAGGTTGGAGTGACCAGGTCAAAAAGATTGAGTTTACTGGTTTATCTTTTTATCCTGGTGAAGTCATCAAACCCTCTTGCTTCTCAAGATCTCAACACTCTCACTTCATCCTGCATCGGGAAAATGTCATCCGACCAATATTCACTTTGCCACAAGTCAATTCTGGCGGCACGTACTATCAGAAGTGGCGTGAGTCTTTCCGCTGGCTATGGGTCAGAATTGCCCGGTAGCTCCAATGCTATTGGACGGAGGAAAGAGGGACAGGTACCAGCAAGGAATTTGAGTTTTGCTTTCAGCTCTGGATTTGCCCGGATTCGAATACCAAGCCTTTATATAGGTAGCTCCAACCGAGATTTATCAAATGTTGTTAATGTGTACGGGTTAAACACCACTTTCACCCTGGGTCTATTTGATGGACTAGCAATCTCTCCTGGGGTAAAAGGGGTATTTTCCATGGATGTGATTGGGAGTGCTTCTGTGCAGTTTTTCAATTGGGACAGTGAGCAACCAATAGTGGTGTCAGGAACAGGATCAGCAGGGGTTAGGATCGGCTTACTAAGAGAATCTTTTAGTTTTCCAGGCTTAACTGTCTCAGTTGTTCGACAAACAGGAAGAGATCTGGATTTGGATTCATCTCGAAAAGATCGCGTCGATCTAGTCGTCGGTAACAGAAGTACGAGATTTAGAACAACAGTCGGCAAGGATTTTTCAAAATTGGGCATACTGGCAGGTATCGGGTGGAATTATAACAGCGGTTTATTACAAGGGACAATTCCTGGCATGCTGGCCAGAAGCGCTTGGACTTTCTCTTCTAAAGAAGCAGTTGACAGTCAGGCTCTGTATTTTACTGGATTATCCTTCACTGATATGGTATTCCAGTTGTCCCTGGAGTTGGGTTTGGTAGAAGAGTTGGATGTTCCGTCTAATGTCTACTTTGGATATGATTCTTCTAGTTCTGTGGTATTTGGCCGGTTAGCAGTCAGGGTTCGGTTCTGAGTGATTAGCATATATAGGGGTGCCTGTTGGTCATGATACGTGAACGTGATAAGAAATGGTTGAGTCTCGCTGCAGATCTAGCTGAAAGGGGTAGGGGTAGAGTTCGCCCAAACCCAATGGTAGGTTGTGTCCTGGTGAAAACCGATAAACTTGTCGGTCGAGGTTGGCATGACATTTATGGTGGCGCACATGCTGAAGTGGTTGCTGTGCAAAATGCTAAAGAATCGGCACAGGGAAGTACTGCATACGTAACCCTAGAGCCCTGCAATCACCGAGGGATCACGCCTCCTTGTTCAGAATACTTGATAACTAGGGGTATCAAGAAAATCGTTTATGCTGCTAGTGATCCTGGAGATAATTCTGGAGGTGGTGCGAATCGTCTGAGGCAGGCAGGGCTTGAAGTTGAGGGGCCAGTGGATGATTTTATTTTGAGTGAAGGAATTGACCCCGCTTTCTTTTTTACAGCACAGCACAAGTGCACTTACTTGGCTCTAAAACTGGCTGTCAGTGCCGATGGTATGTTGACTGGCAAACTAGGAGAGCGAAGCTTTTTGACTGGCACAGAATCAAACAGAGAAGTTCATCGTCTTAGGAGTGGTTTTGATGCTATTGTGGTTGGTGCGAATACCGCCCGTATAGACAATCCTCTTTTGACAGTCAGGGGGTTAGTTCGTGAACCGAGAATTCAACCCACTAAAGTAATTCTGAGTTCTGACGGAAACATCTCACCCAGTTCTCGGTTATTCGATTCTATTGAAAGAGCACCAGTTTTGGTGATTGTGACTAAATCAGCAAGTGATAAGAATATCTATTCACTAAAATGTTCAGGAGCTAAGGTGGAGAGAGTGGCATCTGTTGGTTGCAGAGTTGACTTGAATGAAGCAATGAGTCTAATGTGGGAGCAAGGTTTAAAATCAGTGTTATGTGAGGGAGGGGCTCAACTTTCAGAAGCTTTTTACAAGAATGGTCTTGCTCAGAGGATTTATTTATTTCGCAGTCCAAAGGAACTGGGTGCTGGAGCTGTCCCTGTGTTCCCAAATAGCACTAGTCCTTGGTCTTCTAGCAGCTGGCAAAAAAGAGGGAATCAGCGGTGTTTTGGTGAGGATCATCTAACAATTTATGACCGAGAGCTCTAATGTTTACAGGGATAGTGGAAGAAATCGGAACTTTGGAAAAAATCAACCAGTGTGATGGGTTCCGTGCTCTAAGCATGATTGCATACTGCATCTATGAGGGCCTAGAAATAGGGTCTTCTGTTTCCCTGGATGGAGCCTGCCATACCGTAGTAGAAGTTTCCGATCACGGTTTTGTGGTGAATAGTATAGATACAACGTTGGCTAAGACAATTGCTTCCGACTATGACCTGGGAAGTCAAATCAACCTGGAGAGGGCTGTCGTAGTGGGCTCCCGATTAGACGGACACTTCGTACAGGGACATATTGATGGCACTGGAAAAGTCACTTCTATAAAAAATTTGGGCATGTATCACTTGGTGGACATCAGGATACCAGAGGAAGTAACGTCGGCAACTTTGGTCGCAGGATCGGTTACAATAAATGGCGTGAGTCTAACTATAAATGCTCTTCCTGCGGTGGATATTTGCCAAGTGGCTATTATTCCATTTACTTGGGACAATACCAATATGCAGACATTAGCTGTTGGTTCGGACGTGAATGTAGAGGGTGATCTGATAGGAAAATACCTACAGAAGTTCCAAACAAAATCAGGTAATCAGGGGAATACCCAAAGCTAAATTTTACCCCCATCGGCAAATATGAGCTCTTCACTTACCCAAAGACTGGTTTAGTTGAGCAAGATCCATCAAATTAGTACGTAAAGCTCATTCAAGTTGAAGCAGCCATTAGGCCCTGTTATGTGTGAAGGAGTGACGAAAGATGCCATTCGATTCTGTAGAATCAGCGATAGAGGATATCAGGAGAGGTAAGATCGTTATCATCGCCGATGATGAGGACAGAGAGAATGAGGGCGATCTTGTCTGTGCGGCTTCGCTGGTCTCTCCAGAGAGCGTTAATTTCATGACGCAATTTGGCAGAGGATTGATATGCGTTGCTTTGACTCCCGAACGTACGGAAACATTGGGTTTGTCGCTTATGACTGACCGAAACTCGGATCCTCAAGGCACTGCGTTTACTGTTTCAGTTGATGCACATGAGCGTTTTGGTGTGACCACAGGTATTAGTGCACACGATCGATCCGAAACTATTAGGGTATTGGTTGACGAAGAAAGCAAACCTCAAGATTTAAGGAGACCGGGTCACATCTTTCCCCTGAGGGCCAGACCTGGAGGTGTACTAAGGAGAGTCGGGCAGACAGAAGCCGCAGTGGACATAGCTAGATTGGCAGGACTTCCTGCTGTAGGGGTCATTTGTGAGATTCTAAATCCAGATGGAACGATGGCTCGCCGTCCGGAACTAGAGGAATATGCCAAGCAACATGAACTCCGTTTTATCACAGTCGCACAGCTGGTAAAGTATCGCCTATCAAAAGAGCGCCTGGTTACTAGAATTGGTGACGCACAGTTGCCAACTCGATTCGGACATTTTCGAGTTATAGGTTATAGGAGCTCCTTGGATGACAGGGAACACCTAGCTTTAATAAAAGGAGAGATTGAAGGGGAAGATGGCACTTTGGTGCGCATGCATTCGGAATGTCTCACAGGTGACGTTTTTGGATCGTTGCGTTGTGACTGTGGCCAGCAATTGGTGGCTGCTCTAGAGAGAATATCCAAAGAAGGAGCAGGTGCTGTGATATATCTGAAACAGGAGGGAAGGGGCATTGGTTTGCACAATAAAATCAAGGCTTACGAGCTCCAAGATAAAGGCCATGATACTGTGCAGGCTAATCAAGAACTCGGTTTCAAGCCTGACCTTAGAGATTATGGTATAGGTGCACAAATACTATTGGATTTAGGTCTCAGTAAAATTAGACTCTTAACCAACAATCCAAGAAAAATTATTGGTTTGGAAGGTTATAACTTGACGATCACTGGTAGAGAACCATTGGAAGTCCTAGCTGGAGAACATAACCAAGAATATCTGGCCACTAAACGCTCTAAAATGGGCCATCTTCTTTAGCATGAAATCCTGCTACGATTTGAATCCAGAAGATCTTGTTATCGAAAATCAAGGTAAAATCGCAGTGGTCGCGTCAATGTTCAATGGTGATGTTACTCGGGAATTGGTCCGTTGTTGCCTAAATACCTTAAAGCAGTTTGGCTATCGAAAAAACCAGGTAGATGTTTACTGGGTTCCAGGAGCTTGGGAACTACCACAGACTGTAAGAATAGTCGCAAGAGAAAAAAATAAGAATGATGCGGTAATCGCCATCGGATGCATCATAAGAGGTGAAACTGCCCATTTTGATTATGTTGCAGGAGAAGCGAACAGTGGCCTGGGTGAAGTGGCTAGATCAGTAGGGTTTCCTGTAATTTTTGGAGTTTTAGCAACAGATACTTGGGAGCAAGCTTGGGAGAGAGCTTCCGAATCAGGAGGGAACAAGGGTGAAGAACTAGCAAAAGCCGCTCTCCATATGATTAAGTTGTTTCGAAGAATTCAATAATGAAGAGGGTCGAATTCAAACCACCGATGAAGGCATCCCAAATAAATCGCACCAGAGCGAGGGCATGGGCACTTCAGGTCCATTATCAATGGGATGTAGTGAACCAGGGTGACAATTTATCCGATATGTTTGAAAATGTTCTATTGACCCGTAAGGTTTCGAGTGCTCGGATACCGTATATCAAGCGGATAGTCTCGGGATTGGACACATATGGAGAGTCAATAGACGAATCGCTGAAGGCAGTCCTGCAAAACTGGCGATTGGATCGGCTATCAGTAATTGACAGGGGAGTACTCAGGATAGCAGCGCTGGAAATTCTATATTTCAGCGATATCCCCTATAAGGTGGCAATCTTCGAAGGGGTTCGACTCGCTGAGCTTTATGGAGGGATTGATTCTCCTGGATTCGTGAATGGGGTTTTGGACGCCTTGATTCCTAGAGTGAAGTGACTCGATCAAGATTGGGCTTATGAAAATTTTATTGCTCAATTGGATTGATCCCGTAAACCCCCAAGCTGGTGGAGCAGAAATCCATTTGAAGAATGTTTT
>Ga0310342_100003033_pt1 | contig 10957 bp, 16 predicted proteins | sample S15DNA20500_MG_FD_206155 | JGI IMG/M metagenome (GOLD analysis project Ga0310342, IMG submission 206155) | Marine microbial communities from station ALOHA, North Pacific Subtropical Gyre - S1503-DNA-20-500_MG | ecosystem: Environmental > Aquatic > Marine > Oceanic | place: Pacific Ocean: North... | reverse complement strand
TTGTCTCCTGTGTGTGAGGAAACGCAAGGCTACCGGGTTCTGCAACAAGGGTTGTCTGCTTCCCCTTGCTCTTGATTCTGAGGGAACCGCCGTCCTGTATTAATGTCGCTTCGCCACCGTGCGCTGTAAGCACTCCCAGCAGGCGTTCGATGTCGGGGACAACGATAGCATCTTCTCCTTCCTCCCAATCACAACCCATAGAGAACTGTGCAAGACTCGTCTTACCGTCACGGACGAGGCTGGTCGTCTTAGCCGATGCCCCGTTGGGTCGAATCACACAACCGATGACCTGTTGCTGTGGCTTCGCATTCACAAATTGTTTTCTCGAAGTGACTTCAAGAAGTCTCTTAAGGTCTGCTGTCTTAACCTGCATACTACGGCCACCCCGTTAGGGCTTATAAGCATTCCGTTCAGATGAGGCCCATATCAGGTAGGCCATTCCATGTGACCTTCCCACCCTTTATCTGTAGAACATCATGGACGGTCCCCACGAACTCACTTCCCGTCCCCTTCATTTCCTCAACGGTTCCGCGAACCACGAACTCCTTAGCGGTGAGTTTTGAGTCTGCCCTAACGCCTGCGGCTTCATCTCCCTCTTTGGTATATCGAGCCAAGAATATCTGCTGGCTCATATTGCGCTGGGTTCCATCGACCCAGTCGGGCTTTTCACCAACCTTCATGAGAACTTTCTTGCCTCCCCCATCGCTGAGGTATGTCTTGTGGTCCTTCAAGTGGAATGTGAAGAACACTCGTCCTACCGGCAGGGCTTGGATTCGGTATAGGGTGTCGCGGAATGTCTGATTCCTCTCGCGCCACTCCTTCTGATTGAATGAGTCCCCTTCGTCAGCAATTATACCCTTCTCTATTAGTGATTCACGCATAGCGAACTCGCACCACTTGAGATAGGTTGAACCTCCATCGAATATGATAGCCGCAACATCCTCCTCAGACACTATCTGACCGGCGATAGTCACGAAGGCTCTTACCTTCTTAACCAAACCGGTCCATGAGGTGGTTACGCCGTCTTCCTCGAAGATAGAATCGTCAGTTTCGTCGAAGAGTTTTAGCACGATTACATTAGGGTCGTCGGGACAGACGAACCTCACCGTTGCTTCTGCTGATGAATCGAAGTCGAATAGGATGACCTTCTTACCCTCCTTAACCTCTTCGGGTGTGCGGCAAAGACTGAGCGCAAGTCCTGTCTTGCAGGTGTTCTCCTTCCCAACAAGGGCCATTCGGACCGGGGTTGCTTCAAGTCTGCGCTCAACATTCTTGTTGAATTGCTGACGGTAATGGTCAACATTATACGATGGCTTAGATGGGGTCTTCGCCTTTGGTGAGCCCTTAGCCCAACCTGCCTGCGCCATACTATCAGTCCTCCCATGATTCTTCGTCGATAGCAACTGAGGCCACAGCATCAACACACCACCAACCATGACTCACGAAACGCATCTCGTCATCACGGCTCTTGTATGTTTGTCCCACTATGAGAACCTGCGAACCCAGCCCGAAGTTAAGGAGGTGCTCCTGCGAACGCGGAATCACCAAATCCTGACCGGGTGCTGTTGAAGTAATGTCTAAGTCTCCCAGCGTCACGGTGAATCCACCACGCTCGCGCGGGTCGATATGCACCACTTCACCAACAACTCCTATCCATTGGTCCCACCAATCCTTGTCTCCATTATGGTCAGTATGATACTGCTCCAATGTGGCGAAAGAAGGCAGAAGACCTCCGTCGGGGTAAAGCCCGCCCAACATCTCAGTCACTATCCCTTCGGGGCCATCGTCTCCGACGGCGAAGGGGGGTGCATCGAAAATACCTGCAACCTCTTCATTCGGAAGAAGGTCACTCAACTCCTTAGCATAGGCGACCTTCCCGTCCCGTCCGGGTCGAAGCCCTATTGTTCCGGGGAGGAAGGTAGCGTATTGCACATCGGCTGTCTTGCCGGATGACCTCACCGTGATTAGTGCTGGCTCGTCGTTGCTACCAGCCTTGCGTCCTAAGAAGTGTGATGTTCGCTCCTTCTCCGAAGCAGGGCGCGGGGCTCCATACTTGAAGTTAGCGTCACCCGATGGGAAGGTCGGTGTCGTGTTGTTCCACACAAGGTAGAACGCATCACCGTTAGGGAGTTCATGGATAATCTTAGGCAATTCTGAAACCGTAGCCTCGTCAATGCCCTCAACCAGCGCGTTTCGGTTCAGAAGACTCGAATTAGCGTGTCGGGTATAGCCTGCGCCGTTAGCCTCGAAGTAGACAAGCGCACCATTTCTGATTTGCGCCTGTGTAGAGGGGTCACCAACACTTCCTCGTGCCGTCAATTCACGCTCGTTCTTGCGGTATGCTATCTGAGCCCAATCCTTGTAAGGGGGGACACGGATGAACATTCCCTCGAATTGTTCAAGGCCCGATTTCTTGAGGCGCTCGCCAATCATCTTCAATTGACGACCGGCAACTCGGGCTGATAGGATTTGGCAGGTCACCTCATCCTTACCTGCGTTGGCCCACGCTGGGCCATTCTCCGCAAGCACTTCACCCATTTTCGTTCTTAATCTATCCTCGCCAACACCTAAGTTGGTTGCGAGGTCACTCACTATCTGTTCCACATCAATTTCGGTCATATAATCACACCTGTTCTGCTACTTAACGCCACTAAGTCACCCCTTATAACCCTGCCGGTTCATTGAGAAATCACCCGACAGAAGTCCCAAATCACGTAGTCATCGGGGACTCCGTTGATTAAATCTCGTCTTGCTTGGATGGCCGCGCCGACAACCAACAGTTTCATGTTCGCGTCGCTGATGTTAGCATCTACCGCCTTAGTGAAGACGGCATGGATAGAGTCACGCGCCCGCGTTGTAGATAGTAGGGCAACAGCCGCCGGAACATCCTTCTCCTTGAAGCATAGGCTTAGGACCTTCCCCGCATCTATTGGTGGGACGGTCAGGGATGCTATGAATGCCTCCTTATCGGCAGGGGATAGATACGAGGCGGCTTGAAGCGCACCGATGGCATTCCTCATGTCGCCCTTGTGCTTTTCCACTATCACATTAAGGTCGGCTTCACCGATATGGTCTATCGCTTCTTGAACACAGATATGGGCTAAACGGTCATAGACTTCATCGTCGGGTATGGGGGTGAAGGTCCTAACTTGGCATCTCGATTTGAGCCACGGCGAAACCTTATTCAAGTCGTTGCAGGTGAGAATGAAGTAGCCCTGTGCATTTTCAATGACTCCTTTCAGCGCGTCCTGTGCCGTCGGTGTAATCCTGTCTGCCTCGTCAAGAAGGAAAATAGTCTCCCATTGACCGATACGGGACATAGGACCAATATCGTCTTCAACGAAGTCAATTCCCCTCTGCTTCTTAGTGGATGCGTTGAACTCGTGCAATTGATAGCCCAACTCGTTAGCCATGACGCGCCCAACTGTCGTCTTACCGCTACCGGGTTCGGGTGAGTGGAAGAGATAATGTTGCATCGGAGCGTCACCGCGCACTATGCTTACCATCTCAGATACGACGCTTTCTTGCGCCAGCACCTCATCGAGTTCCTTCGGCCTGTATTTCTCCGCCCATATCTCCTTCACCTTCAATCACTCCTATGGCGTGACTCTGGGTATGAGTGGGGGCTATCATACCAACCACGCACTTCCTCAGCAACGCGCCAGCACAACTCGCATACGGGAATAGTCTCCCAGCGCATACCTGTCTTACCTCGATACCAAACGATACCGTCTTTCCCCTTCTCGGGGAGGGGTGTAGTGCAGAAATAGCATTTCTCTTCTTCATCGCTCTTCAATCTTACGGGCCGGTGCATGTAGGGCCGTCTGCTTCACCGCTTATAATCATTTTGGAAATCGGAAGCACTCCAAACATCGCTCCATATCTTCTGTGAAGTATCTTCTCCTACCGCAACCACGGCACAAGACAGCCTGTGATTTCTCCATCTTGGTCAAGGCATTGAATGGAAGAGTGAGTAGTATGTCTTCTTCTTCGATAATCAAGTCGTAATTGACTTCATACTGTGGGACACGCCTTCTCCTACCGTCACCGGTCGTAATGATGATGGACTTATCGGAATTGACCTGTGGGTTTCGGGATAGGATAGTGCCGAGGGATATGGGGCTGGGTGTGCTGACGAGTTTGCATCTGTTCTTAAGGTGCGTTGTAATCTCCTGCTTGGTCAGAGGTTCTGCAATATCCCATAGTATCTGAATCAAATGTCGCCTTATTCGAGCGTTATAACCAGCCATTCTCTTTCCCTTACTCCTTCGTCCCATATAGAATCGACGGTAGCCTAACTTACGCCCTCGACTACCGGGTTCAGCAAATCCCCTTTCCTTCTTGTTGACCCCCGGTTCGTATGCCGACACGCAGTCGGAAATTGTGGTAGGATTTAACCCTATTCCTGACCCATCCACATGGAGGCCCCCGCAAGACTGACTGAGTCGCTCGCCTTTTCCGGTAGATTGGCCGACAATTTTCTCACCAAGAGAAACCGAGATACTCTTATAAATGCCCAATAAAGAGGGAGCCAAGTGAGAGGCATGTAGAACAGTAGAGCGATTGCTTCCCAACCTGTGAGTTCCATCATAACCACTCCACCACCGTTTCTTTCCGCTTCTTCACGGTAGAGGGCGTATGTCCGATTGTTCGCAATTCGTTTCTCACTTCGGGAGCGTTCTTAATTATTAACTCGGCGTATTCATCGCTCGCCCGGAATCCAAAGGGGATTTCATCATCCTTACTCTTCTTCTTAGGCCATGTGACGCTACTATGAATTGGAGGGGTTCCGAAGACGAGGGCCGATTTCGCGTAATCCTCTTCCATTTGGTATCTCGCCCTGCTGACGGTCCGCATTTCTTCGATGCCCTCAACCCGATTTACCCTATGGAACGCCTCAGCAAGAGCGAGCGGAACAACCTTCATAGCCTTCCATGCCCTATTGCGGTCAGTCCATTTCAGCATCGCATTGATAGGAGTATTGAAGTTTTTCTTCGGGACCTTCGCGGATTTGTGAATCAAGATGTTATCCCCTTCGGTAATGCCCCTACAGCCCTTTCGGGGGATGACTACAAGCCGATACTCCACCAATGGCCCCCATTCCCGCGCCATAGACAGAGGAAACGACTCACAATGCAATATGTAGGTCACTTCGGGGGCAGTCGGTGGTGAAGTCATCTCACCGTGCATCACGATGAACTCGCCCTTTCGGAACTCCTCATCGTCACCAGCGTAGATGATTACTCCCATGATTCAACCCCCATCTGCGGAACCACCCTCTGACCGCCACAATGCAAACAGGATTCCAAGCCGTCGATTTTGTGCTTCATCTTACCGCCTCCTTTGCATATCGGACATATCAGCAGAATCCGAGTGATACAGATACGACATCTCATTTCACTCGTCCTAACATTCTTGATGATGTGCTTCGCGTGTCTCCACTTGGAACACTCTATACAATACCCAAGCCACTTAATCTCCATTGTTTGCATCTTCCTTTCTTACTCCATCGGTCATGATGAACCAACTCAAGCCAGCCCTGTCGTTCCAAACTACCGCATACAGAGCTCAATGAGGTTCTGCTGATGTTGTGTCCCCGAGGAACCTTGTGTCCCCGCCTATTTTCATGGGTGCGGTCGAGAACCCCACAATTTTTAATGTCTATGACCGTGAATGGGTGATTGTTGGTTTCGACGGCCCATAATGTGAGTGCGTTCTTGATACTCTTTCGATTAAACTTGTTGGGTAGGGTAGGCTTAATCCTCGTCATACACACCACTACCAAACCCAATGCTGTCGAAGACATAGTCGGCATAGATGCTGTTTTCACGATACTCTGATTTCAAAGTCATAGGTAGGTTATTCCACTCATTATCCACCACATCCTCCCACCATCGGACGCCAAAGGCCAGTCGGGGAACAGCAACACGCATAATGTCGAGATTGTGGAATGAAAAGAAGAAATCGTGCCTTCCTCCTGATTCTGGTAGCGGGTGGTCTTGCTCTTCCACATTCGGTCGGGTGGTCGCTGTCCCTATGATGAGAATAGGGTGTTTGCACCCCAATGTCTTAGCAAACTCGTCTATGGTGTTTTCACACTCTTCTTGGAAGACCACACAGCCGGGTATGACGGCGACGGTGCTGTAATTCTCTAAATCTCTATTTTCCCAAATTAGCGGGTCCCATTGAACCATATCCTCTTCGTTAAACTCTTCTTCCATTCCTAATTCCTCTGCATCAAGATACGCCTCATATCCTTTGTCCCGCATCTACTTAGTCAGTCGGGCCACGCCTTATAAGCCCACCGGAGAAAGCGTCTCCATTGATGAGCCGTCAGCCCCCACACCTCGCGAATGGTGGTTGTCGTAACCTTGTAATCCTCGTGATACCATTCATACCCTTCATCGGTCAGGACGAATCGGAGTTTGTCTTCAATCATTAGAGTTGCAAGTTTCGGAAATAACTCCTTTGGGATGGGTTTTGTCGCTATATGCTTACTCCGCTTTCGCCACTTCTCCCTGCCCTTCTTGGGTATCATATCTATGATAGCCTCATCGGGTGTATCGAAGGGACCGTCTGCATCTGCTTCAAGCCACGGGACCTTACGATATTTTCCCATCATTCCACTACCTCGTATTTCGCATCTACGACGGGGGATTTGAGTGAAGACACCCTAAACTCTATTTGGTCAAGGAGTTCGGGCTGTGCCTTGAGTGTATCAACGAGAATATACATGACTTCATCCAATTGACGCTGTGCGAGAAGCAGTTGGGAATCTGTGCCTATTTCCTTCTTCAATGCACCCGCTAATTTGAGATACCCGCCCAATTGGGCCGTGAGTCTTGTCGCGTCAGCGATGAAATCCGTGTCGATGTATTCGGGGGACCGCTGTGCTTCTAATTCTGTGAGCCAATCGGCAATCTTCTGTGCGGTATTCTCGGCAAGGTTAAGCGTGTTAATGGTGTCTTGTCGCATGGCTTCTATCAGACCGGCCTTCACAGGGTCATAATCTTCGTGGTCGGTAAGATGAACATTGACCGAACCGGGGAGCCAACCATACTTCTGTTCAAGGAACACGGCGGTCACTTCTCCTCTATGAATCTTCATTTCCAACTCCACCCTGCTGGGCGATTGGCAGAGCGCACAATCGGGGGATTTCAAGACCCACTTGAGAACTTCAATCTCGGTATCATCTTGAGATTCCGATAACCGCACCTCTATATGTCTTCTCGTCTTCATTGTTCAGCCTCCTGCCACTCGCCCCATTGTATCTCCGGTTTAGCCCGTGTCGGTGGAGGTTCATAACCTATTCGGCATATTACCCCCCTTCGGCCCCTCTCTCCGGATTTGTTCTTCTTGAACTCGTGATACCACGAATGGCCTTGAAGTGATTCCTCAATCCATCTCTTCGCTGACTGATAATCCCCTCCCGTCACCATGCGGGCAACCTCCTTTACGAGGGTTGATTTTGCGAGGTCTTGATTCCAAAAGGTGTCCTTGATGAGAACCATATCAGCGTCCATGACTGTCCTCCGCATTCTCACAGCGTCATTCAGATAGGTCAGTAATTGGTCGTCAATCGTGATTTCAAAAGTAGGCATAGGGTTGTAATTCTCTTTCATCATCCAATACCCTACCATCAATCGGCGGAACAAATCGGCCTCCCATGAACGAACATCCTCCCGTTCCAACCAATCTTGAACATCCTGACCGAAGCGTATTTGAACAGGGGGATTCAATATGGCCTCCATCTGCCGTTCCATGAAGAAGCGACGTATGGCTTCTCGAAGGTTGTGAATCTTGACTCTTACTTCCTGAGCCATGTTAGCCTGCTTCTGATTGGCCCTCTTGTAAGCCAATTCCTTCTCGGGGTTCATTTCTATGTCGATAATGAAGAATCTCCTATCAAGGCCGGATTCCAACTCGAATCGACCGGGTTGCGTTCCACCCCATACCGTGTAGCGTGTAGTGTAGCGCACCCACCCACTTCTCATTGACTTATTCACCCTACCGCTATCGGTGGAGGTAAGCATCTGATTCATCATGTCGGTGCTATGGTCCTTCTTGTTAGCATCGACCAAACTGCTGAACTCTTCAAAACCTAAGAACCCACCGCACATCTCACGGGCAAGTGGTCTTCCCACTATGATTCCGTCTTCATCAACCGACCCGAACATACCGGCTTCGGTCACGCTGTTAGGTCCTATCATGGTGCGAAAGCCTTCTCCCTTATGACCGTTGTGGTTCCATAAGAGGCCTGTGCCTTGTGCAAGGAAGGTGTCGATTAGAATTGACTTCCCCGAACCTTTCATGCCTCTCATCAGTATATGCAGGCGCGTGTCGGCCGCTCTTGCACCGGGGGTATAGAACGGGGCATTAGGGTGTCTCATAGGGCAGGGTTCGATTACGAACTCCTCACCCGGCTCGAAGTCACAGGTAGCGCACTTGTTCATCGCGTTGAATATGTGTGAGCCAACAGAGCACAAGAAAATGGGTATCTTGTCCTCTAAATCAATCAGATAATTGAGGTCACAGTATTTCTGAGTTGCTTGAAAAATATCCACTTTGCTCACCGTTTGGTAAGCGTCCTTGTTGTTGTCTCTTTGACTGAATCGTATGTTTATGCTCTTAGCAATTGGTCGCTTATGTAGATGGGGTGGCCTATTGGCTTATAACCTTTGCCGTCTCCCTATTCTTTTCATTCTTTCAGTAGCCGACAAAAAGAATAAACTGATGCACTACGCCCCTACCAAGCCTATTCTGTTATTACCCTATGTAGTTAGATGATACTACACACGAGGCGTAGGAGTAGTCTACATACCCTACACGAAATAACATAATTCAGAAAATCGGGCCACTACGCCCCTGTTATTATTTCAGTAGGGGATTGAAACATTCAAAAGAATAGAAAGTCTCAGACATTCCCGTGCCACTCGTCGGACTTATACTTGGGTCCTCTGATGTTATTCAGGTAGGCATCCCAATTGCTCATCCGGTATTGTTGGGGGACACCGGACCGCCACGGGATAATGTCTACCCCCACGGCTCCCCTTAGAAGCATTGAGATACTGTTCCGCGTATCGAGTAGTTTTCTCATCTTTCTATGCTGAGACGCTTTGTCTGCTATCTGTGCGGCGGTCATCCAACCTCCGTCCTCAGCGAGTATTTCACCGATATGGTGTCTCTTGGTGTAATTCCGGCGACAATGCTTGTTGACCGATGCCATATTCAATCCCCTTTGTGGTATGTGCAGAAGCCACTATTCGTCTCCTCGTCGTATTGGTAAAGTGCAATTGCTCTGCACGGCTTACCTTGATTATTGACTCCCTTGCATCTCGGATAAACCTTTGGGTCCCGCATACAATCTATGCACAGACCAAAACCCTTCCCCCTGTCTCGTGCCTTCTGAATGGTCAACGGACAATCGCAAACCCTACAATGCCGGGGGGAGGTCCTATGAGTGAAGCCTTTTACTGTATTCTCGTGCATTTCATCATCTCGAAACCATTGAACCATAGAGAAGGAGTGTGTGGGTGACTACCGCCGCCCGTAAGAACATATCGCATATCGTGTCGGCTCCGAAGGACATATTTCAAAGAGCCAAGTAACCAATCAACCCCTTCGTCGACCATCGCGTCTTCAACATATTGAGCAGGCATATCCTCACCGAAGTAGTATTGTCCGAATACTCGACCAATCTGTTCGTAACCTCTAACGAGGATGTTACCTTCTAACTCTTTGGACCATAGCACGATGCAGGGTTCCTCTATCCGATTAGCGGAATATCTCTTCCACCATCCGAAGTAGATATGCTTCGCCTCAAACTTCCTTGCTGTGAGTGGTCCGCTCCAATTCCTTGCGTGGGGCTCCAGAGCCGCTATTGGTCCTGCTGGTCGCTTGGTCTTGTTCGCCATGAGTCGTGCTACACGCGGGGGTGTATATACTATTCGGTGTCCGGAGGTCGCCAAGAGTCATTTTCCACATCGTCGAGAAAGTGAATTGAGCCTCTTTTAAGGCAATTTGGGCAATATCTCGGTTGGTGCTCAGTAATTAAGAAGAATTGAGCATCACAATGTATGCACTCCCACATCGTGACCGGGATTTCTTCTGCTCTTTCCCTTTCCCAAAATCGACTCGTGAGACGGCCCCGAACTCCTCTTTTACTGCCTATCTCCGTATTAGAGTTTCGTAAGACTCGCTCATGAGTCAGAGTTCTCGGCCCCCCGTTTCTCTACCGTCCGGTTCGCAGGAGAGAGAAAAACGCTAAATCTCATACTGCTTGAGAAACTCTAAAGCATCTGCGTCGTCATACTCCTTAGCCATCATGAGCCACATCTCAAGTCGTGACTTCCAAAGGACCAACCCCATCTCAGCACCTTGACCCATTCGCTGTGGGATAACAAGAGCGCAGTCGCAGAAGTCGCAACACCGCCCTCCTTCGACTATGGGCCAAGCATTATTCCCGAGGTAATCCTCCTTGATGAAGGGGTGAGTCCCCTCCATCTCCTTGTTGCACATACAGCATCTCATTCTTTATCCTCCGGAAACTCACCTGTGGTGCTTGGTCTGGGTGCTGTGCCTCGAAGGTTCCACCGAGTCATCTTGATGCCTTGACCAAGGTCTTTTGTGTCCTCAAAGTAGACCGCATACTTGGTTATCTCCTTCTCACAAAGGGCGCAGATGTCGATGAAATACTCACCGACTACAATATCCGTGATGGTCACAGGTGGCGGACCCGGGTCAATCATATACACCGGCTCACCAGTCGCAATCCAAGTCATGGTAGGATGACCAGCATCAAAATGCTCTTTTACAGCCGAGGGCAGACATTCACAGGTCATTCTTGATTCACCTCATTCCAACAATTGAGACAAAATCGCTTGTCTCTTGAAAAGTCGTATGCGTAATAGGGCTCGCCCCCGCATTGGTCACATGGTAATTTCTTTCTCATGCGACC
>Ga0310342_100003032_pt1 | contig 10958 bp, 8 predicted proteins | sample S15DNA20500_MG_FD_206155 | JGI IMG/M metagenome (GOLD analysis project Ga0310342, IMG submission 206155) | Marine microbial communities from station ALOHA, North Pacific Subtropical Gyre - S1503-DNA-20-500_MG | ecosystem: Environmental > Aquatic > Marine > Oceanic | place: Pacific Ocean: North... | reverse complement strand
GATGGGAAAACGCTCGTCCTGCGATCGTGTTGCGCCGGGTCGCTTCATGCGAAGCGATAAGGGGTTCGATCGCGAGACCTTTCGCGAGAGATGCCGGGCAATACCTGCCCTGCTTGCGGAATACCGGGACGGTGCCGAAATCGCACGTCGAACCCGCCCGGTCCCTTTTTCCGCAGCGTTTTCAAGTCGTGATCAAGCAGGCCTTGGGGCCGTCGAGAGTTCTTCGGAAAGTTGCTGTATGACCTGCCTGGAGCAGGTGCTGTGGGTCGCCGTTTCCAGGCATCCCGTGTTCGGCTTGTCTTTATCTGGCTCGCTATCATGCCAACATGACCCAGCACAACTCCAGTGATCCTGCCCCGATCCGCGTCGCCATCATCGGGGGAGGCATGTTCTTCGACGACATCGTCGGGCAGACCTTCAAGGACGTGATGCGAGGTGGTATCGCTCCTTCCCTGACCAGTATCGGGATGAGTCATTTCGCCCCGGCGGTGGCAGGTGTGCCGGTCGAGGTGATCGCCGTGGGGACCCACAGAAAGGCATCGGGTACAGCAGGTCGCATTGCCAAGTGGTTTGCGGAGGAATTTCCCCATCGGCCCGTCGAGGCGTACTACGGCGAGACCGTATGGCGGACGATGATCGAGGCTCACCGGCCCGATGTGTTGTTCGTGGCCACCCCCGACCACCTTCACACGCAACCGATCATGGATGCCCTCGACGCCGGGTGTGACGTTATCACGGAAAAGCCGTTGTGCCTGACGGTCGCCGAGGTGGATCGCATCGTGGCCAAGGCGAGGGCGGCCGAGCGGATCGTCGCCGTCGATCTGCACAAGCGATACGACCCCTTCGTTCGGGAGATGATGCTGAAGGCTCGCGAAACATATGGCCCGATCAACCGGATACGCGCCGCCTTGGAAGAACCGCTTGAGGTCAGTACCGAGATCTTCGCTTGGCCGGAACAGAGCAACCCCTTTGCTTACGTGGGTTGTCACTGGCTTGACGTGGTACACCACTACCTGCAGGTGAAACCCGTCGCGGTATTCGCCACGGGCCAGCGCCAACTGCTGGCCCATTGGGAACACCACCACGCCGTCATCGCGCAGCGACAGGGGCGGTCACCCGACGTCTATCGAACGACCGGGCCGATCGACACCTGGGACAGCATGGACGTGGCTGTCACCTATGCCGATGGGATGCGTGGCGACTACAGCAACAACTGGATCAATCCTCGCGAGTTTGAAGGTGCCGTGAACCAGGAGATCGAAGTTTTCGGCATCTACGGTCGTGGTTTCGTGGACCAGCAGGACCGCGGGTTTCGCGAAGCCATCAGCGGCGACGGGTCACGCACGCGAAATCCGACCTTCGGGGGGCGCATCCACCACACCGGCGGTCACCCCGAGATCTTCGGTTACGGCAAGGCGTCCATCATCGCAGGGCTGCTGGCCGTTGCCCGACGGCGAGTGCTGGGCGAGTCGGCCGCGGACCTGGAATCGACCTATCCCGCCGCGTCGAGTCAGAAGGATGTCGTGCAGGTCATCGAAGCAGCTGGCGAAGTGGCGGCACGCAACCACGCCAGCCTGCTGGAAGGGCGTGGTACACCGGTCACGGCACGGTTGGAAGGAGGGGGTGGAATCGAGATCGAGGGGAGTGCGGGGTGAGGGCGGGGAAACGGCCTGGGGGCATGACCACCATCCGGAACGGTGAAGCCCGTTTTCCGCCCGCATCCATCGTGGCCTTCCCCTCCGCTATCATCTTCGTATGACGCACAGATATCTCCTTCCCGCCATCGACCTTCGGGGTGGACAGGTCGTGCGCCTTCGCCAAGGTGATTACGATCGGCAGACGACCTATGACCTGGACCCGGTCCAACAGGCTGCCGCGTTCGAGGCTGCGGGGGCATCGTGGGTGCACGTGGTGGACTTGGACGGGGCACGCGATGGCGTGCCATCGCATCTCGAGGTGGCGGCGTCGATCTGCCGCAGCACCAATCTGCAGGTCGAGTACGGTGGGGGCGTTCGTGACACGACCACGATCGATCGGCTGCTCGAGGCCGGCGTGTGTCGTGTCGTCCTGGGAACCGCGGCACTTCGGCAGTGGGATTGGTTCGAACAATGCGTGCATGACACGCGTTATCGCGACCGCCTTGTCCTGGGGTTGGATGCTCGCGGAGGCAAGGTGGCGTTGAGTGGGTGGGAAGAACAGACCGATCGCAGCGCAGTGGAGATTGCCACGGACGTGTCAGGCTGGCCACTGGCGGCCATCGTCTTTACTGACATAGATACCGACGGCACGCTCGAGGGGCCGAACGTGTCCGCCACGCTTGACATGGCGAAGGCCACGCGTGTCCCTGTCGTGGCGTCGGGTGGCGTGGCCACGCTCGCCGATCTTCGCATCCTTCGCCAGATCCCCGTAGCGGCGGCCATCGTGGGCAAGGCGATCTACGAAGGGGCGTTTACAGTGGAAGAAGCCGTGAAGGTGTTTGAAAACGAGGATTGAATGAAGGTGGGCTGTCCAGAAGCCTGAACCTCGGTCAAACGAACAGGGCCGAATCGGCGAAGTCGAAATCGAAAATCAGAAAAAGAGCCAGGTTTCTTTCCGAGCCCGACCCGGGTCTTATCGGCCCGCTTCGTTCAGCCGCAACCACCGTCCCATGCACATCACGGGGAAGTAGAGCCGGTAGAGGTGGTAGCGCAGATAGAAGACGCGAGGAAATCCGGTGCCGGTCCACCAGGGTTCCTCCCACGTGCCACTGGGCAGTTGGGTATCGCAAAGCCATCGAATGCCGCGACGTACGCCGGAGTCTTCCGGTCCGTAGACTGCCAGCAGCCCCATCGTTCCCCAAGCCGTCTGGCTGGCCGTGGCCGGGCCTTGGCCCATCAGGTTTCGATCTTCGTAGCTGTCGGCGGACTCCCCGAAGGCGCCGTCCTTCATCTGCACGCTGCGCAACCACTGGCCAGCCCGCTGGACCAGGAGGTCGTTCTTGTCCTGGCCGATCATTTGCAAGCCGCAAAGTACCTGCCACGTGCCGTAGACATAGTTGACGCCCCACCGTCCAAACCAGCATCCCTCGGGCTGCTGGCGCTTTCGCAGGTAGTCGATCGCCTTGGCGGCAGTGGGATGGGCGTAGTTGAACCCGTGGTGACCGAGGCATTCCAGCGTGCGGCCGGTGATGTCGGGGCAAGAAGGGTCCTGGATGGCGTTGTGGTCGGCGAACGGCACGTGTTCGAGCAGGGGTCGATCCTTGGTCCGGTCGAACGCTGCCCAGCCCCCGTCGTCGTTCTGCATTGCCAGCATCCAGTCGACACCACGTCCGGCCGCGGCCAGAGCGGTTTCGCCACCGATACGCTTCAGTGCCATGGCCACCATGGCGGTGTCGTCGACGTCGGGGTAGTAGCCGTTGTTGAACTCGAAGTACCAACCGCTGGGCGGTACCGGGCGAGAGATGTTGGCGACCCAATCACCAACCTGGCGGCATTCCTTTTCGACAAGCCACTGCCCGCATCGTTGTATAGCTTCCTTCGTGTTCTCGACGGCGTACTCCGTCAGGGCGTAGGCGGCGATGCCTGTGTCCCACACGGGCGAGAAGCAGGGTTGGATGCGAATGTGCTTTCGTGCCTCGTCGTGGATCATCAACTCATCGAGTTGGCGGTGGCCTTCCCTAACCTTGGGATGGTTCTCGGGATATCCGAGGCAGTGCATGGCGATCAGGATGTAGACCATCGGCGGAAAGATCGCGCCCAGTCCGTCCGATCGCTCGGTGTGGTTCAGCAGCCACTCTTCGATGCGTTGCAGGGCCCGGCGCCGCAACGCGGTGGTGCCCGCCGAGTCGATCAGCTTCAACACCTTGTCAAGCGAAATGAAGATCGTCGCCCAGGTGCGATGGGCGTCACCGTTGACCATCAGCTTGTGGCGGGCCTTCTCGCACACATACAGTTCATTGATGCCCAGGTCGTTGGGCAGGTGGCGTGAAGGGCGATGCGACGTCACGATCGTCAGTGGCGTGATCATCGTGCGTGACCAGGCGCTGATCTTGTCGAGGTGAAAGTAGAACCAGCGAGGCAGGAAGACGATCTCGGGCGGAATCGAGGGGACCGCCTTGTAGCTGATCTGGCCCAATGCCACGAGGTAGAACTTGGTGAAGCTGTTGCACCGTTCGGCGCCGCCGAGGCGGCGAACCAGCTCTCTGGCCTTGGTCATATGCGCAGCGTCGGGGTCGTCACCGCACAGCTTGAGGGCGAAATAGGCTTTGACCGTGGCGCCCAGGTCGGCCGCCCCCCCGGGGTACTGCACCCAGGCGCCGTCTGGCTGTTGGATCGTTCGCAGGTAGTTGGCGATCCGCGGGAGACGCGGGTCATCCTCTTGGCCGAGAATCCACTTGAGAAGGATGTACTCGCTCTCGAGGATCGAGTCACCTTCGAGTTCCCCGCACCAGTACCCTTCGTCGAATTGTTCACCCACGAGTTGGCGGACCGCCGCCTTGAGGTGGTGCCGGGTATCTCCCACCAGCCCGTCGTCCGAGAAAGTTGGTGCCTCGACGTGTGCGAAATTGGCGTCGGGTCCGGTCTGAAGCGGCATGCCCAGCGTCGGAGGTCTGTTCATCCTGACCCCGGTTCCGACGGCGCCGTCCGGGGGGTGGCTTTGCCACTGCGCCCGCCAATTCCCCTGGACCCCTGAACAAATGATTCGTCCATGCTTCCCCTCGCGAAGGCTATCCACGCCAGGTGCTGCGCGAAATTAAGGTTAGCGATTGGCCGCCCATCGGGCAACCCTGTATTGTTACCGCCGACCGCCCTTCGACGTCCACCTTTTGCCTTGGGGTCGCAGCGTCATGGCCGACGAAACAGGAACCGAACCCCGCCGCCGCCCTGACGATGCGGAAAACGCCGAGATGATGCCCGCCATGCCTGGAGACGGAGGCGAGCCGGCCGATCCTCCCACGCCTCCGTCGGCCGTTCGGCAGGCGGCGCAACTGTTCATCATTCCGTCACTGATCGTGATCGCCGGGATGGCCGCTGCGATGCTGTTTGTCTGGATCACGACCCACGAGCGAACCGTTCGCGACGAGGTGGCCGCCCTGCGCGGCTGCAGCGGCACGGGGCGCGGGCCGTTGGGTCTGCAGGATCCGCGTTACAAGGACTGTTGGTACGCCGCCTACAACCTTGCGGGTCGGATCGACCAGATCGAGGACTCGGGGCAACGGGCAACATTGTCCGATGAACTGACCCTGATTCTCAAGCAGGACGTGGCCGATGCCGAGGGCCTGCTGCCCTACTGGCTGCTGGTGGTGATCGGTCGCCTAGGTGTGGCAGGGGCAGAGACAGCGTTGTTGGAGAAGTTGTATTCGGAGGGGCCAATGACCCGCCAAGGTGCCTTGGAAGGATTCCTCTGGTGGCCCGATCAGGGGGCGGCGAGGTCTGATCGGACGGCCCGCCGCGCGGTGTCCGCGGCGTTGGACATGCTGGATGATGGCCCGCCGGAAGTTGTCCAGCGTGCGGCCATGCTTTTGGGCGAAGTCGGGTTGGTCCAGCAGGATCCCGGCCTGCAGAATCGATTGGCGCAGGTTCTTGAGCGTGACGGCATCCAGTGGCGTTACGCACGCTGGTCCGCGGCGATCGCGTTGGGCCGCTTGGGTGACGCGCGGGGCAGCGGTATCGTGGCGGCCGTCCTGTTGAATCGCGAGGCTCTGGCCCGCCTTTCCGAAGGCACACGCGACGCGATGGCGACGGTCTCCATGCCCAGGACCACGCAGGATGAGATCATCCTTGGCGCGTTGAACGCGGCTGAGGATATGACAGATCCGACTGTCCTGACTAAGATCCGTGCCTTGGCCGAGGCAGATCCGAGTCCTCGGGTTATGAAGCAGGCCCGTGATCTGCTGCATCGGCTCCAGCGGGCGATCGACGCAACCGGGACGGACGATGATTGACGTTTCGGTGCGTTGACCCAATTGTCCGATGAGTATTCAGTGACGCGTCGCCTCGGGCGGCCGGTGCCGGAGAGGCAGGGGACGGAACGGGATCGACGACGATGGCAGAAACGCACGAAGAAGTCGTCAAAGTCTGGATTGCTCCGGGCTGCATCGTGTGCGACTCATGCGAGACTGACTGCCCGGAGGTGTTCGAAGTACAGGAAGAGACCTGCGTGATCCGGCCGGAGGCCGTCACCGAAGACTTCACCAAGCCGCTGACACCCTCGATCAAGATCGCCGCGGAAGGTTGTCCCGTCGAGGTCATCAAGTTCGAGACGATTCAAGTCGAGGGTCCCGAGCCCTGGGCGGGTCAGGAAGAGGCCCTCGCCGCTGCGGGGCCAGCCACCGGTGGGGCAGGGGTAGGGCGTCCGGCTGGCCCGGTGATTCCGGACGGACCACCCGATCCCAAGTGGGCCGGGCTACTGGAGGCCGCTCATACCAGTGGCAGTCGGTCAGCCGGGGGCCCGGTCGTCGAACTACGACCAGCCCGCGCGCCGGCAGAGGCCATCGCCCGGGCCCTGCCCGTCGATGCGCCGCCCGATGCCCTTGAGGCCGCGATGGTGGGTAGCGGCTACGTGCGGCCGCGGGCGGGTGCCGTGGAACGTCTCCGGATCCGCGCTGGTGTGCTGCTCGACGCGGCCACCGTTACCCGCCGCCAGTTCAACGTCGTTCTCGCCGTTGGCTGGGGGGCGATGATCGCCACCACGGCAACCGCGCTGGGCGCATTGCAGGCGTTCATGGTGCCCAAGGTCATCAAGGAGGCGCCCAGCACATTCCGCGCAGGGCGGGTGGCGGAGTATCCCGAAGACGGCGTGTATGAACAGTACAAGAATACGCAGAATGTCTGGCTCATTCGCCGGAAGGGCGTGCTGTTCGCCTTGAGCACCACTTGCACCCACCTCGGTTGCATTCCCAATTGGCTCGCCTCGGACCAGAAATTCAAATGCCCGTGCCACGGCTCGGGTTTTCGCTCGGACGGAGTCAATTTTGAAGGTCCCGCCCCGCGACCGCTGGAGCGGGTGAAGATCGGGCTCGACGGCGAGTTCATTTTGATCGACAAGTCGACGCGGTACCGCCAGGAACTGGGGCAGTGGGGCCAGGACGGATCCGAATTGCTCGTGTAGGACGACGGGAAGTCATGCTCAACCAGCTTCGCCAGACCCAGGTATGGAATTCGATCTTTCGCCACGGCGTGCCGCGTGACCGCCGCACCCGCGTGATGGCGGTGATGAGCAATGTGTTTCTTCACCTCCATCCGGTGGCGGTGCGAAAGAGTGGAATCCGTCTCTCCTTTACTTGGTGCATGGGCGGGTTGACGTTCTTCCTTTTCCTGGCCGAGACGATCAGCGGCGTGCTGCTGATGTTTTACTACCGCCCAGTGGTGGAATACGCCTATCCCGACATCCAGGCTCTGCGGGCCCACATCACCTTGGGAGTGCTTCGCGAGATCCACCGGTGGGGGGCGCACGCCATGATCATCTCGATATGGCTACACATGATGAGGGTCTTCCTCACCGGGTCCTACAAGCCCCCCCGCGAGTTCAACTGGGGCGTCGGCGTGATCCTCCTAGTCCTCACGATGCTGCTGTCGTTCACTGGCTACCTGCTCCCCTGGGACCAGTTGGCCATCTGGGCCATCACCGTCGGTTCCAACATGGGCAAGGCCACTCCGGTGGTCGGCATGCAGGGGCCCTTGACTGGTATTTTACAGGTGGGTGGCGTGCCATTGGTAACCCCGCGTTCCGATGCGGCGTTCATGCTCTTGGGCAGCACGCGAGTGGGAGCCGAAACGCTTTTGAGATTCTACGTGCTGCACTGCATTGCGCTGCCGCTTGTAGCGGCCACACTGATCGCCATCCATTTCTGGCGTATCCGCAAGGATGGTGGGATCAGCGGACCGCTTTGAAGCGGCCCTTGAGGCGTTCCGATTTGAAAGTTCCATGGGCATGATGTCACTGGCGTCCGGCACGATGGCTTCCACGACGATTCTTCCGACCATGGCATCGGGGCGCGACCCCATCCTTGAGATCCCTGCCGCCGAAACGGTGATGGAGGTGATCAACCGGTACAGCGTGCCGGAAATCAGCCTTCCGTTCGTCTTCGTGCCGCTGTTCTTTCTGATGCTGTTGCTCTACCGGCGGTGGACGAAGCCGGTTGTTTTTGCCGGAATGATGGTGCTGTTCTTCGCCGGGTACTTCGGCGCGATGCTCGTGTCTTACGACTACCTGCAGATCATCAAGAAGCCGGACAACGTCCCGATCACGATCATGCTGCTGTCACTGTCGCTGTGCCTCTGGATGGCGTTTCGCCAGGCGGCCAGGAACGACGATCGCATCCGTGCGGGGGTGCCGCTGATTGAAGAGGGGAAGGATGACAAGGTCCTCGTATGGCCCGATCTGGTCTACACGGAGTTGATCTGCATCGTTCTGGCCAGCGTCTTGCTGATCGTCTGGTCGATTCTTCTCAAAGCGCCGCTGGAGAGCCCCGCGAATCCGGCTGGCCCGCCGAACCCGTCCAAGGCGCCGTGGTACTTCCTGGGGCTTCAGGAGATGTTGGTCTATTACGATCCGTGGATGGCCGGCGTGTTACTGCCCGGGCTGATCGTCGTCGGACTCATCGCCCTGCCCTATATCGACACGAATCCGAAGGGCAACGGCTACTACACCTTCGAACAACGCAAGTTTGCGATCACGATCTGGTTGTTCGGATTCCTGATCCTCTGGGTGGTCCTGATCGTTTTTGGGACTTTTTTGCGGGGGCCTAATTGGAACTTCTTCGGGCCGTTCGAATATTGGAACGCCAACCAGCAGGTGCCCCTGACCAATGTCAATCTCAGCGACTATTTCTGGCTGTGGGGGTTGAATAAGCCATTGCCAACGCGAGAGACCCATGGCGCGATGTACTGGCTGGTTCGCGAATTGCCGGGCATCTTCGTTGTCGGGGCATGGATCTTCGTGCTGCCGATGGTCCTGGCCAAGACCGTCATGCGTAGGATGTATGCGGAAATGGGCCTGGTGCGTTTCCTGATCATGGCCTCGCTGCTCGTCGTCATGGCGATGCTGCCTCTCAAGATGGTGCTTCGCTGGGTTGTGACACTGAAGTATTTCGTCTACCTACCCGAGTTCAATCTGAATTACTAATCGCGTTCCTTTGCGGGACGAGACCAGCGGCCCGGCTCTTTTTCGTGCAAGATTGGCAGAAACGGGTTTGGATCGGCACCGGCACGGCCATCCATGGGCAGATCGGGACAATCGATACAGGACAGGCCGACTGCTTCACCATGCCGAGGCCGAAATGATGATCCAACGCCAGGGCGATAATATTTGACTGGCGGCCGGGTTTCGGATAGGAATGTCGGGCGATCTTGTGGTTCGTTCAGCGATTTTCCAGATCGCCTCGGATCCGCGGACAGAGCCAAGTACGCACGGGAACGAGGGTCAGGAATCGGTTCCCGTGAAGGCATGCCCTTTCTCGTCCTAGGGTACGAAAGAGCACTGGATGGATCTTCGAACCGTATTTTCTGCTGGGATCCTGATGACCAGCGATATTGATCATTGTCCAGCAACACCATCGTGAGCGGCGTAGGCCAGGAGCAAACTGATGGAACGGCGATACGGAAACCGGCGTGGGTATTCCGCTCGGAGGTCAGGCGGCGGCGGACGGCGGCCGGAAGATCACAAGGCCGCGGACCCGATGCTCATGGGCGAGCCATCGCCTTCCTTGGCCAAGATCAATACGATGAACATCGTGAAGCTGGAGGCGAAGATCAGCCAGCTCATCACCGAAAAGAAGCTGATTTCTCAGCGGCTCAAAAATCTTGAAGCAAGGGATCCCCAGCCGGAGGATCAGATCAAGCGGACCCGCTACCAGCTTGAGCGTCTTGACGTCCTCGAGGCTGCCGCTCGCCAGCGGCTCAGCGACAAGGAAAAGCGAAAGGTGGAGTGGGAAGCCAAGCAGGCCGATCGACTGTAGGCCGATTCACAAGGCCGATTTGGCATGGCTGTCACCGGCCATGGCAGACCCCTTCGACGCCTCGCACCGGAGGCATGCTCTCGCCCGTCTCACAGGCGAGTTTTCACCCCCTGTTTTTCGAATGCCGGTGATCGCATCGCTGCAGGTGACTGGCGATAACAAGGCTGCGCCGATGGCAACCTGTGGGAAGATGGCCGAAGGCGATGTGACGGCCGGCTTTTCCGGATAATCCGGGGGGATCATGGTCCCGCCGGTTCACCCGCGGTACTGCTGAACCAGTTGCGTGGCGCCAGCGGCCACGAGGCTGATTTCATCGTCCAGTTCGAAGAACTGGCAGCCGGCTTTGCGCCATTGGGCGCCGGCCTTTGGGCCGCTGGCCGTGGTGCCGAACGGGACGTTGTGTTTCTGGCACATGCGAAGAATTTTCTTCATCGGTTTTCGGACGTCCGGGTGATCGTAATCGCCCGGTTGTCCCATCGATATGGAAAAATCGTAGGGTCCGACATAGACCATGTCGACACCCGGGGTGGAGACGATCTGTTCGATGTTCTCGTAGCCGGGCTTCGTTTCGATATGCAGGACGATCAGTGAAGCCGCGTTGGCTTTGCGCAGCCAGGCCCGGTCGTTGCCCGGGGGTTGATAGTCCACGTTGCCGAAGCAGGGTGCCCCTGCCCGCGTTCCGCGGGGCAGGTACTTGACGTAGTCGATTAATGTTTTGACCTGTTCGCGGGACTCGGTCGCCGGCAGTTGCACGCCCACCACGCCCGAATCCATGATGCGAGCGATTTCGTTGCGTTCAAGTTTTCCCGTCTTCGAAATGACCGGCATGCCGTTGTCTCTCGCCGATTGCACGAAGTCGCTGAACTGCGGCGTGAGAAACGTGGTGTGCTCCGTCTCGAGAAAGATGAAGTCATACCCGGCTCGCAGGTAGGCCTTGACCATCGAGGGTCGCAAGAACTCCATCACGGTGCCGCCGAGCAGGACATCACCGCGGCGAAGGCGTTGCTTGAATTTCCGCCCG
>Ga0310342_100003031_pt1 | contig 10960 bp, 4 predicted proteins | sample S15DNA20500_MG_FD_206155 | JGI IMG/M metagenome (GOLD analysis project Ga0310342, IMG submission 206155) | Marine microbial communities from station ALOHA, North Pacific Subtropical Gyre - S1503-DNA-20-500_MG | ecosystem: Environmental > Aquatic > Marine > Oceanic | place: Pacific Ocean: North... | reverse complement strand
CGGGATCACCGCAGACCGATTCCAGCAAAACTACCTGGAAGTCTCGCAAAATGGCAAGCAACCGATTCGATATCCCTACCGATTCCTGGGTCCCGTCAATACCGGGGTACCGTCCGGCATGGACCTAAACGGGGATGGCCAAATCGCAGGACCTGCAGATGCCTTCGGCTTCGGACGCTTTCCAGGACAGTTCGGCATGCTGGTTCTCTCAAAGTATCCCATCCAGGAAGAAAAGATCCGCACCTTTCAGAAATTTCTCTGGCGGGATATGCCAGGAGCCAAACATCCAAGAAACCCGGAAGGCAGCCTGTTCTACAGTAAGAAAACCATGGAACGACTCCGGCTGTCCTCCAAAAGTCACTGGGATATTCCCATCCAACTGGACAAAGGAACGATTCACTTCCTGGTCGCCCACCCAACACCACCCGTCTTTGACGGCAACGAAGACCGAAATGGCTGCCGAAACCATGATGAAATTCGCCTGCTGGCCGATTACGTCAAACCCAAACAAAGCCACTACCTGGTGGATGATCAGGGAAAATCCGGAGGCCTGCAACAAGGTGCGCTCTTTGTCATTGCCGGTGACATGAACGCCGACCCCCATGACGGAGATGGCCTTCAGCAAGCCGTCCAACAACTGACCAAACATCCCCTCATCCATCGCAACATCGTTCCGACTAGCCTTGGAGGGCAACAAGCTGCCGCACAAGGACGGGCCAATCAACAACATACCGGCAAGCCAGCACACGACACGGCTGATTTCCCCGATAACCTGCCCGGCAATCTCCGAGTCGATTACGTGCTACCCTCCAAGACGCTGCAACCGCTAGCAGCCGGCGTCTTCTGGCCCAGTTCAGAGCTTCTCAAAGCTCAACTGCTCAAAGCCTCCGACCATCGCCTGGTCTGGCTCGACGTGGTAAACATTGCACCGCGATGACGTTGGAGCGAGGGTAGAGCGACGCTCCAAAAGATCTGTCGCCAACTGATTAGAAGCGTCGGTATTTTTTCTATCCTACCTGGACTCACCCAGTTCCCAGACTGTTAAGAGTTCCCTAATCAATTCTGCAATAAAATTCCAAGAACGTTGGACGTCGAGTCCATTACGTGCCGATTGGGGGGAAACAGCCTAGCACGAACACTAGTGGCAAACTACGTAAACTAGCTTAACTTATCCGGTAAAACGGGCATTTGTTAAGCGGGTAGTCGTGTGATTTCCACGACTACGAAACAATCATGGAGGATTGTATGGCAACTTCTCCCAAATCTGCCCAAATCATTGGCAAGTTATGGAAGACATTTAAAAAAGACACCAGTAATCGGGAACTCCGCAATCAATTGATGGAGAATTATTTTCCGCTGGTCAAGTACCATGGCGAACGGGTCTGGTCACGGTTACCCGAAGGGGTTGAGCTGGACGATTTAATTTCCGCAGGCATTTTTGGCTTGATGGATGCCATCAATGCATTTGATTTATCCCGTGGAGTTAAGTTCGAGACTTATTGTGTTCCCCGTATTCGGGGCGCTATGCTCGATGAGTTGCGTAGCATGGATTGGGTTCCTCGCCTGGTTCGTTCCAAAGCAACGAAGTTAAACGAGGCGAACAAGCGTCTCAATGACAAGCTGGGGCGACCGCCAACCGACGTGGAACTGGCTGAGCAATTGGAAATCACCATTCCCGAGCTGGAAAAAATGGTGCGCGACGCTAGTGCCGTGAGTTTGATCAGTTTGAACAAGAAGTGGTACCAGACTGACAGTGAGAAGGACATCAGTGAAATCGATATCCTGGATGACAAGAAAAGTGAAGACCCAACTCGTCGTGGGCAAAAATATGATCTGTTACGCTTAGTGACCAAGGGCCTTAATCGCAATGAACGGCTCATCATTATTCTGTATTACTATGAAGAGCTCACCATGAAAGAGATCGGTGCTACGCTGGACCTCAGTGAAAGCCGTGTGAGCCAAATGCACAGCGGCCTGGTTCAGCGGCTGCAACATCAACTGGCCTGGCGACGTCCTGAATTCGCCGCTGGTTAACTGCTCCCGCACTGCCTCGTGCAGGCAAGTCATTTCAAGCTGCCATTGATCCGACGATTGATGGCAGCTTTTTTTGTCTCTCGACATGCAATCGGCTGCTAAGCCGGCTGGTTTGGAGTAGGATAGCAGCAAGCCACTGGACAATCGGTTGTCCAGTTTCTGGTTCACAAACCATCCCCTGATTCATCCCGGACAATGCTATGCGTACTCACTACCCGTTCCTTGCAGCAATCATTCTCAGTTGTTCGATCCAGGCAATCATAGCTCAGGACAAGCCTGCCAGCGGCGAACAGCCAGAAAAAGAGCCGGCAGCTGTCAAGGCTCCTGTCTTATCGTCGGCAAAACAACTTGGCGACTGGCTTGGTGCACTCCGCTGGCGGCCGATCGGGCCTACTTCGATGGGCGGTCGCATCGTCGACCTGGCGATTCATCCCCAGAATCCAGACCATTTTTTCGTGGCCACGGCATCGGGTGGTCTGTTTAAGACCGTCAACGGTGGTGTCACTTTCGAAGCGCAATTCCAGCATGAAGCGAGCATCTCCATCGGAGACATCTGCCTGGCTCCATCACAGCCTGAAATCGTTTGGCTTGGCACCGGTGAAAACAATGCCCGCAATTCTGTCTCCTGGGGTGACGGGGTCTACAAGTCAACCGATGGTGGTAAGACCTGGAAAAACATGGGGCTTAACGAGTCCTTCCAGACTGGGCGTATCTTGATTCATCCGGAAGATCCAAACATTGTTTACGTCGGTGCCGTCGGTCGCCTATGGGGCAACAATGAGCAACGGGGAATTTTCAAGACGGTCGATGGGGGTGAACACTGGGAAAAAGTACTCTACATCGATGACATGACTGGTTGTATTGAACTGGCCATGCATCCCCAGGACCCCAACACGCTGTTAGCCGCTATGTACGAAAGACGCCGCGATCCATTTGATGGTGGCAATCCGGTCAAACGCTATGGAGCGGGAAGTGGACTCTACAAATCTAGCGACGCTGGCGCCACCTGGAAGAAGCTTACCGAGGGACTACCGACCGGCAAACTGGGCCGAATTGCCGTCGACTATTTGCAATCCAACCCTGACATTATCTATGCACTCCTTGAATCCGAAGAAATTGGTAAGGCGCCTCCCGGTTCCCACCTCCCGGCGCTGATGGGAATCCAAGGAAACTCCCGTGACGGATCGGCGACCTTGACCAGCATCACCAAGGATGGGGCCGCCGCGAAGGCCCAGCTCAAGAAAGGAGACCTGGTCACAGAAATCGATGGCAAACCCGTGAAAAACTATCGCGGACTTGTCGACCAGATTCGAGCCCACAAGGCGGGTGACGAAGTGACCGTGAAGTATTTGCGCGATGACAAACCGGCAGAAACCCAACTTACCTTTACCGCCCGTGGCAGTTCGACCGGACGCCCGTTTGGAACGAGACTTGGTGGCCAAAGTGCAAACATTCAGTCCAAACAGGGACCGGAGGGATTTCAGACAGGGGGTGTCTACAAATCGACTGATGGTGGCGAACACTGGCAACGAGTCAACAGTCTTAATCCACGACCGTTCTATTTCAGCCAAATTCGTGTCGATCCGAGCAACGAACAGATCCTCTACGTACTGGGCGTCTCGCTGCACCAGTCCACCGACGGCGGCAAGTCGTTTCGGTCCGATGCTGGCAAACGCACCCACCCTGACCACCACGCGATGTGGATCAATCCTGCCAATGGAAAACACATTGTCTTAGGTTGCGATGGTGGACTCAACGTGACCCATGACCAGACTGCCACCTGGGACTTCATCGACAATCTCAATATCGGCCAGTTTTATCACGTGGGAGTTGATACCAGTACACCGTACCGTGTCTTCGGGGGACTCCAGGACAATGGCTCCTGGGGAGGACCGAGTGCCACTCGCGGATCGATTGGCCCCACGGAACATGACTGGTTCGTGATTGGCGGAGGCGATGGTTTCCTCTGCCTGGCTGATCCTGAGAATCCGGATTCTATTTATTACGAATCTCAGTACGGCAGGATGGGGAGAATCAACCTGCAAACAGGTGCTCGCCGGCAGATTCGTGCACGTGAAAAGAAGGGTGAAAAACTGCGTTTCAGTTGGAAGACGCCTTTCCTGCTGTCACCCCACAATCCCCGGATCTTCTTTTGTGCTGGAAATCGCGTTTACCGTTCGCTAAATCAAGGCCAGGGACTGGAGGCCATCTCTCCAGATCTGACCACGACACTCAAGGGCACCTGCACGGCACTGGCCCAGTCACCCCGGGACGCTAACGTACTCTATGCCGGTACTGATGATGGCAACCTGTGGATGACGAGCAATGGAGGAGAGCGGTGGGAGAAACTGACCGTCCCCCTGATACCTGGTCCGCGCCGTGTTAACTCGATTGAACTGTCACGATTTGAAAGCGGGCGAGCTTACGTTGTCTACGACGGCCACTATTATGATGACGACGAACCTTACGTGGTTGTCACCGAGGACCAGGGAAAAACCTGGAAGTCGTTACGGCAAAACCTCCCGGCTGGAACGAGTCGCGTGTTGCGAGAAGACGTCAGCAATCGAGACTTGCTGTTGCTGGGAACAGAAACTGGAATCTGGGTTTCTCTCGATCGGGGGAATCACTGGAATCGGCTCAATAACAACCTGCCGCATGTGGCCGTTCACGAAATCGCTATCCATCCAACCGCCGGTGAAATCGTGGCAGCGACACATGGGCGCAGTTTGTGGATCCTGAACATCACGGCACTGCGACAGATGAACCCCCAAGCCTTAAAACAACCGGTGCATTTCTTCAAACCGCCCACGGCAGTCCTTTGGCAGGGAGCAACCGGCAAGCGTTTTTACGGTCATCGACGTTTCGTGGGGACCAATCCACCCACCGGCAGCCAGCTAATCTACGCCTTGCAAAAGCCAGTCAAACGCGTTCAGGTGACGGTAACGGATATCGAGGGCAAGGTGGTCGGCCAGTTCAATGGCTCCAATAAGGTGGGCCTGCACCAGATCAACTGGAATCTTCGCCAGCGCAAGGCGGACGGGCGCGTTAAGTCGGGAACCTACCTGGTCACCCTGGATGCAGATGGAGAGAAAACGTCTCATCCACTCACCGTGATTCAAGACCCGGTTTATCCGGCAACCACACTGACGTTTGACGAGTCAGAGCGATTGCGAAAACTCAAGAAGGTCACCGACGATTAACCACTCTGCAACCTCTCAATGTTTGCAAGACTTACTCGTCCCGTTCCGTCCCAATGATGATCCGGGTAGCTCCTGAGGAACGGCCACCGATCTTGTTCACGTTATAGATGTACTGAGCATCCAACGCCTTGGTGATCTGCTGCTGCACTTCGTTCAAGTGAGCCCCACTATAGGGATCAAGCTTGTCGCCTGCTTTCTTCAGGTAGTCTTCGATCCTGGTCTTTACTGCTCGCAAGTGAGTGATTGAAAGATTCGAGATCGGCTTGAACGCTTCATTGTTACCGGCACCGGGCATGCTCAAGTCGATCAGCCGCTTAAGATGCTCGCGCTGCAGGTTGCGTCGCAAACTGGAAATGGCCGGCTGTCGAGCCGTGTGTTGTTTCTGCAACTCGACATCCAACTCGCCCCAGATCGTCTTGGACAGGCTGTCGAGCAGCTCTGGAAGCGTCAAGGCATCCTGATCCTCCGGAACACGAAACTCATTATCATAGACGCGCCGCAAGGTCGTCGGATTCATAATCATGGTCAGCGCCGAAGCCTGCAGACCCATGATCTTGTCATGAATGGGCCAGGCTGCTTCACTGGTCGAACTGCTGCCGCGCGAGCCACCGAGCCATTTATCAACGGTCATCTTCTGTAGTAAATTCGTGTTGAGGCCAAAAGCTTTATCTTCGAACATGTTTTGAACTACGAAATTGAGGGCGTCACGCTGCTCTTTGGAAGAAACAACTTCCAGCGGAGACCGATTGTTCTTGTCCCCCTTCTTGTCTCGACGAACATGGACTCCACCAATCCAGTTACCCATCATGCTGACGGCTCGCATCTGCATGGTCAGTGTCAACTCGTAGCCGTAACGGGACTTGGCCCAACTGTCACCATCCTTGACAAACTTTTCCAGGATTTGCCCCCGGTGAAAAGTCGCTAATGCCAGTTGATCTTGGGCATAGGCCAGCGGATTGGAACCGAGATCATAGCGTCGAGCCAGCGGATCGGGACCCGAAGTATCCTCGTCGGTAGCATACTGCAACTCCGGTTCCGACACTCGGTCCAGAATCGGCTTCAAATCAGTTGCCTGGGTATAACCATATTCAATGGCCCAAAAATCATACGGGCCGATACCAAGCATCGTGAAATCGCCCTGACCCTTGGCTGCACTTGAACGGATATTGGTCGGCGCGTAATCCATCACCGATCCACTCCAGGGTTGCTTTCCTTTCAACTCCTCGCCGTTGATCTTCTCGTAGCTATAGATACTGGTCCCTTTGAAATTGTGGCGCAAGCCAATGGTATGCCCTACTTCATGGGCGACCAGGTGAGCCAACAGCGGACCAATAAACGACTCGGGCATGCCGTCAATAATTGTCTCATCTTTCTTGGGGGGCTCTTTCTTTTCCTTCTTTTCCTCTTCCGCCTTATCATCCTTCTTCTCTTCGTCGGCGTTCACCTGCCCAATGGCATGGTTCATTCGCATGATGGCGACGTCCAGAGCCATCCCTTCGGCAGCCAGGCACATACCATTAACCTGGCTGGTGCGGCCAATCAGACCGTCATACTGCTCATCGCCCAAGATGGGTGTATGAACTCGAGTCAGCGGATCACCGCCGAATGGCAAATGGCCCTGCTGGAACATTTTCTGCTTGAGGTACTCACGCTGAGCCACCGGTGCCAGGCGGATGCGGGGATCCCAGGATGGATGCGTGGCCAGCCAGGCCATCGTTTCAGCATTAAATCCATCCATGGCGATCTTGGGTAACAACTTCTCAAACTCAAAACGATAATGCCGGATCCAACCATCTGTCAGGACGATATCTGCATCCAGGATCTCCCCCGTCATGGGATTGACACGACTGGGGCCGATGGCCGTTCCAATGTCATTGTTTAGCCAGCGAACAAAGTTATAGCGGACATCTTCCGGGTCTTTGTCCATATGGGCGCCGGTCTGCTTGTCCTGGTAGTAGACTTCAATCGCACTGGAAATGCCCACCTTCTCGAAAGCATCGTTCCAGGCCAGCACGCCTTCTCGCACCCAACGACGATAACGTACCGGTGTCGTGTGCTCAATGTAAAACACAATTGGATTTTTCGGGGGACTTACCTTGAGCGACGAATCCCGCTTCTCAAGGTGCCAGCGGTTGATATAGCGAACACGGGTTTCCTCGTTGGTGTACTTACCGTAATCACTATAGGACGTCGTAAAGAAACCAATTCGCTGGTCCGCCTTACGCGGCTTGTAAGTTGACTTGGCGGGAATCTCACTGATGGAATAATGCAGCGTTTGCAGCTTGCCACGACTGGTCGGCACTTCAAAGGCAACTTCCACGTTCTTGGGAAACGCCTTAGCCTGCTTCAAAGAAAACAGGGCACCAAATTCGCGGTTCACAACGCCTGAACCAAAAAACTTCGACGCCTTACCCACTAACAACATATCCAAATCAATTACCGGACCACCGCTGGGACCGATTGTCATAATAGGCATGTCAAGCAAGATCGTGTCGGTAAACAAACGTCGTACGGAAGAAAGCGACTCCGGATCGCCGGTCGATCGGACTCCCAAGTCCGGTTTAATCAAAGCCAGCCGTTTGTTGTAACGCCGCCAATAAACAAACATGTCCCCCGATTGCAAGCCGGCAAATCGATCGCCACTGGCAATCGTCAAGGCAATAAAATACTTGGCCGTCGCGTAGTTCGAAGGTAACTCCGCCAGCACTTGGCCCTCTTTCTTCTTGACCCATAGTGTGTAGAGACTTCGGGAGCCGTCCGCAGTGGAAACAACCTTCTCGTAACCGCTCATAACCTGGCTGTGAGGTGGAAATGCGGGCTTGGGTTTCGTGGCTGCTGGTTTCGTGGCTGCGGGTGGTGCCTGAGCCCCAACAATCGCGGTTCCAAACAAAACCACGGATGCCATACAAAGCCACGTCAGCTTGCGCTTGAACATGTTCATCATTTCTCCCTCAATCCACAAATAAGCCTGCTTGCCAGGGCGGAATTTGCCCGTCTGACAATGCTAAAATCCACCGAACTGACACAAGGATACCCCACAAATTGCTCGTTTACAGCCACCAACAGGAAGGAAAATAGGTAGTTTAGTAGGAGTTTAGCGATTCAAGCCGTAACGGACGGAAAAAGCCGGTTATTCCTTAACCAAGTAACCTCCGTCAGCCACCGAAAGATGACTTTCAAGCTACTACAGGAGTCAGAATCACTACAGACAGAGCCCTCTGCAGCTAACGCGCCAAATCTTCTAACTCAGGCACGTCGAAGGCCTCTAGCAGACCAAAACAGTAGAGTTCGGGAGCCGCCGGAAAGTCGGCCTCTGGAGCCAGCAATTGCTTCAACGAAGCGGGCCGTCCAATCGCGTCGATCTCGCCAATCCTTGACGGACCTTTCAGCGCCTTGGCACAAAGGGCGGCTATGCCAACACGCATTCCGGTCGTCTTCACATCAAGCCGTTCCAACTGGTAAAGATCAGCAAAGTAACGGGTGGCCGCCTGAATTTGGGCCACCTGAATACCCAGTGGTCGACACCCGACCGTCGAAATCAACTCAGTGTTCTGATAGAGACTTCCTGGCGGGTTGGCATGCCCGATAAAAACCGGATCGAAACAGATGATGCGATGTTTCGCCTGCAACAACTGTTCAATCGCTTCGTGGTGCTTGGACCAGGGCTGATCGGAGAGCCAAAGGAGTGTCCGAGTCGGCTGTTTGCCTTCCAAGATCATGGCCGGGACAGTCCATTGCTTTCCCATCGCCAGCCGCATTCTCTTGAGCGTCCAGGGCAAGTCATGGGCCGGACCTTTCACCGACTCACTCCGATCGACCTGCAGTGGTTCGATGCGCAACACCTGTTGCAGCTGCTTGCGCTGCTGGGGAACCGTTAATCCCAAGCCAGCAACTGCTGCCGGCAACCTGGTTGCACGTTCTGTTGCCAACGAACTGAAGGTAGCATTTTTTGCTGGCAACTTAACATTTAATTCCTCGGCCGTACGTATCTCCGCATCCGAAGGTATTTCTTTATCCGAGGGCAATGACCCCGAGAAAAAATGACGATTCAAGAACGCGTATAACTGCTGGCGGTTATCCAGGTCATAATTATGAGTTCCTGGGTCTTTATTCTCATAGTATTGGAACCGGTCAGCGACTCCCGCTTGCTGAAAAAATGGCACAACCGGATCAAAGGTATTGGGTTTGACCGTCGAGGAGACAAAACAACAGTTGTCCTTTGCGTTGTAGATTAACAGCGTCGGGCGCGGAACCATCATAGCAGTCAAGTGGGCATAATCCGCGTACTGGACCAGGTCATTGGGATTCTGCTCCAGATCTCCAATGCTATTAGACCTTTCCAGCCGCTGGACCAGCGCACTGTAACCAGCCACCGGAACCGTCAGGGTCACGCGATCATCCAGGGAACTAAGGATAATCGTCTGCCAGCCGCCGCCAGACAAGCCGGTAACCGCTACCCGGCGGGGATCCGCCTGGGCATGACCTAACAACACATCCAAACCACGTGACATGGCCAGGAAAAAAACACTGACGCCACTCGTACCACACAAATCAAGCTTAGCCAGATCGTTGTGGCTGTAGCCACGTGTATTGAGTTGCCCCATCCCCAGCCATTCGAGATTTAGGGCCAGCATGCCTCGTTTCGCCAGATTAATACAGCGCAGTTGCTTGTACGGTGTCGCTTTCCCCTTCCGATCATGCCCGTTGACATTCAACACAACGGGCACACGTTTCGTTAACTGATCCGGCTCGTAAAGTACGGCCGGAATCCAAAGCCCCGGCAAAATCTCAACACGCAATTTGCGCAATGAATATCCATCTTCTGTCCTAATCGTCTCCAGCCAGACGACAGCTGGTTTTTCCTTGCGCCAGGAATCTGGGACCCCCCGAAAAATAACGTTCTCCAGGACCTGCTGTCGCAATCGTCGCTGTTCTTTTTGCCACTGTCGAGCATTCTTCGGGAGTCGCAAATCCGGAATGCGCGCTCGCACGAAATCGATATGCTGCTGTGCCGCCTGGCCCGGCTTGAGAATCGGTTGCTGTAACGCCGTTTGAAGGTCTTCGCCGGTCACCGAACTTGTCAGCATCAATAAAACCCAGCCAGTGGCTAACCAGCCGATCTTATGGTTTGCAGTCATCTCGATAAGACCCCCGAAAAAAACTATTGCTGGTTTTCGTCTTCCGCCGTACTCGTCTCTGCAGAACCTTCGCTTGAATCAACCGCCACAGCAATTTCCGGTTGAATGTATTTTTCCGGTACAACTACTTCCGACATCACACCCAACGATAAGTAAATCTGCATCAGGTGTTCGACTTCCATATCCACTTGTTGCACCACGTCGACCGGCACAAAAACAATTCCACCTGACATCGGAATGGGCGACGTGGGGATATAGACAATGTAGCAATCACGGCCCGCGAAGTGATAAATCTTCTCACTCGATAACAAGGACAGAAACCCGCCGCCATGCTCTGCACCAAATTCACAATAGACTACCGACATGCTCTGCATCTCTGATTCTTCATCCCGCTTGAGCATGCCAACGACTTTGGAAACCGGGCCGTAAATACTGCTTATCACTGGGATCTGATTGAGCGTCTCGTGAACAAAATTTTCGAAGCGATAGCGGGCAGCAGACTTTACGAGCGCGCCCAGGATCCAGATCGCCAACAGTACGATGATCCAGCCAATCACCGAAGCGAGCGTCGCATTGGTTACGTAATTC
>Ga0310342_100003030_pt1 | contig 10961 bp, 7 predicted proteins | sample S15DNA20500_MG_FD_206155 | JGI IMG/M metagenome (GOLD analysis project Ga0310342, IMG submission 206155) | Marine microbial communities from station ALOHA, North Pacific Subtropical Gyre - S1503-DNA-20-500_MG | ecosystem: Environmental > Aquatic > Marine > Oceanic | place: Pacific Ocean: North... | reverse complement strand
TTTCTGGGTTCTCATGTCCGTCCAGGTCACCTCAACGGCCAACTGCAACTGCAACGTCCGAGGATCATCGTTGCGGGTCTCGCCGATGACGTCCTTGTAAGCACCCAGCACGCGACCGATCAGTCTCGAATCGGCCGACCCGCCGGGAACGACCCGGTAGGGCAGCCGTCGCTGGATTTCCTTGTGCACCGCCTCGGTCAATCTCAGGCCCAGACCAGGCCGATCGTCACTGCAGGCAAACACCGGTACCGCAATCGAGCGGACCTGCTCTCGATGCTGAGGACCGATCAGGTACCCACAACCACTGCCGGCGATGATCACAGCTGCGGCCAGGACCGCCAGGCCCGGAACCGAACGGACGATCCAACGAGACCGTGTCCTGTGGATTCGAAGCCGGCGGGACGGGGAAGAGAACATGAGGGTCTGTCGCTCACGGTCTGTCACCAGAACACCACCCCTGTCCGGCCTGCAATCCAGGCTCAGTCGGGAATTTGACGGGTGCTCGGCTGCGGAATCGGCTGCGGAATCGGTTGCGGTGTCGGTTGCGGTGTCGGCTGCGGTGTCGGCTGCCATGATGGCTCAGAAGCCGGGGAGTCAGACGGTGTGAGTGGTGTGGGTTCGGTCGGTGCGATGGGCGTGGTGGGCGGCCCGTCGGAATCCAGCTTTTCGGGGGCCGGACGCGGCGGAAGCTCTTCGACGATGTCACCGGGCGGTGGTTCGTCCGCAGCATCCGGGATGACGGGTGACGGATTGCCAGCGGCCTGGACTTCGCTCATCATCCAGCGGCCATTGGCAAAATCGGGGCCCAGTTCCAACAACATCCGCCGGGCCCGCTCCTCGTGAACCGTGCCGGCAAAACGGGCCAGGATGCGATTCAGGTGGACGGCCATGGCCTTGGGCAGGTTCTTCTTCCTGTAGAATTCGACCCGCTGCCATTCCCGTTCAACCCGGGAAGCCTCGATGGAATCCAGCTCCGACTGCAGCCGCTGCTTTTCCTTGATGTCGGGGAACAGGCCCAGCGTACTCCGCTTCAATTGCGCGGCCTCATCCAGAGGCGTCTCGTCGTAGGCCGAACCCTGGTAGCCCATCAACCGGACATGGGATCCGAGCAGGAAGGCCGGTTCCAGGTACGGGCTGTCGGGGTAGAGCTTGCGGAGATTGGTCAGAATCCGATCGGCTTCACGGGTGTCGCCTCGCTCCAGGTATGTGGCGGCGGCCAGCATCAGCGCGTCATCGGCCAAGTGGCCAGTCGGATCGTTGAGCCAGATCGTCTTGAGTGTTCTCAGGGCACGACCACCGGTGTCGAAGAGGGGCCGCGTGCCGTCGGTCATGTTCGGGATCAACGGCAGCCTGGTGAACCAGTAACCGGTCATGCCCGGTTCAGATCGTCCGGCCGGAACAATGGCATTGGCCGGTCGGATCTCGGAAGCGGCCTTGAAGTTCTGAGAGTCGAGCCAATAACGACCGATCTCGAAAAGTCTCTGGCTGGCACGATCGATGTGCCGGGTCGAGGGAAAGTCGGTGAGCAACTCGGTGTAGGAGTCGTCGGCATTCGAGAATTTCTTGAGATGAAACTGGCTCTCGGCCAACAGGAACAGGGTGTCTTCCCGAAATGCGGCACGGGGATCGACGAGGTTGGGATTGAGGTCATCGCCGATCCGGCGGTCCTTGTCGAGCTTCTTGAGGAACGTCTTTCGGCTCCGCTTGGAGAAATCCAAGAACCTCGCCGGACCCTGACCCTTCAAGTCGACCAACAACGCCTCGGCTTCGGCGTGTCGGCCGGTCTCGGCCAGGTTCCGTGCCCGTTCCAGTCGCAGACGTTCGCCGGCGGAGGGGCCTTGGCCCAGGTCGGGATGCTGGTCGGTGTTGACCGTAGCGGCATCCTTGATTGCCGAAAACGACCTGCTCAACGGAGATGTGAGCATATCGAGGCCACCGACCTGGACCGATTGGCATCCCGAAGAGCTGCCCAGCAGGCAAGCCGTGAGCAGGGCCGCAACATGGCCGACGTTGGGTTTCATGGTCATCCCTGACGAACTGAAAGGCCGTTGCGGAGCGGCCGGTGGAGATGGATCGGGCTCAGAGGGGAAGGAAACGGAACATCTTGGGGCGACGCTCCAGGACATGGCAGATCGCCGGCGTCACCACTCGCCGCAACTCCGAATACCGTTCCATCGGCAATTCGGAAATCTCGACTTCCGGTTCAGCCAGCCGAGACAACAACGCGGCTGTCTCAGCAGTGATCATGGGGGAACCGTACTCCGGTCTCTGGCAGTGCGAACAGATCAGGCCTCCGGATGAGACCCAAAAGGCGAACTGAGGCTGTGATTGGGGATCGGTTTGGGAATCGGAATTCACGGGGACATCGCACGACACACAGCGATCGACGACGGGCATCTGCCCGATCTCACGCAACAACACCATCTCGAACCTGAGCAGCACCGGGCGGACGTCACCGTCCTCGGCGAGCCGCTGCAATGCGAGCGTGGCCTGGTCATACAACACCGGGTGAGGGTCGTAGTCTTCGGTCAATCCTGACAGCAATTCGGCGACGTAATAGCCGGAATAGAGGCTGTGGAGATTGCGGCCGGGGGGCCGGAATCGGGAAATCAGCTTGGCTTCGGTGAGAAGATCGAGGGTGGCAGACGATTTGCGGAGGAACACTATCTGACACGTCGCAAGCAGGTCAAGAGCAGCCTCGAAGGGACCCTTCAGCCGCCGTCCCCCCTTGGCCAGAGCCGCGATCTTGCCGAATTCCCGCGAAAACAGCGTGACCACACGGCTGGTCTCACTGAAATCCGCGACGCGGATCACCATTGCCTCGGTCTTTTCCATTGGAGTCCCATCCACGTCGGCGGCCCGGTCCCGATTTGCCGACACTGATGCCTCATTTACCACATTCGGCCGACCACGGGAATCCGTGCTACACTGTCACCCCTTGCCGCCCCCGACGGACGCCCTTCCGGATGAGTCTCGCCGGCACTCCCGAATCCACCAAGTCCCGATCGGTGTCAAATCTCGAGGAGACACTGGCACGCGTCGCCCAGTGGATCCTGGCCCGCGGCGTGGCGGTCGACAAGGTGGCCGAGACCATGCGGCAGGCCATCGTCGTTGCACTGCTCGGTGCCCGTCACCCGGGCCTGGAAGCTCCCGGATCCGACCCGGCCACGCACCTTCCGATCGAACTGTTCGAGAGTCTCGGTGAGTGGTTCACGGAGACCGATCCGGCCGACGTGGCCCAGAGCTTGCTGGAGTGGGAGGTCCGGGAGGCGACCGGAGTCGGGCACGAGATCGCGGTTGATGCCACCGGTCCCCCTATGGTCCTGGTCTCATCGCCGACCACTCGACGGGCCCGAGGTGTCTACTTCACGCCGGCGAAGTTGGTCGAGAGCCTGGTTGACCGCGCGCTGGCTCCATGGAACAACGCCCCCCGGGACCTGGACCGCGTCACCGTCCTGGATCCGGCCTGCGGTGACGGTCGCTTCCTGGTCGCCGCGGCCCGCTGGATCTGGCAACGAATCGAACAAAACGGCACTCCGGACCCGAAAATTCGCAGGCGGGTGATCACCCATTGCCTGTTCGGAATCGATCTCGACCCACTGTCGGTCCACCTCGCCCGTCACGCGGTCTGGCAAGCTGCCGAGTTGCCCGGCTCACCGCCGGAAGAACTCGTGGATCACCTGGTCACGGCCGACGCGCTGCTCGATTGCCCATTTCCTGACGACGGTGTCGACCGTTTCGAACTCGTCATCGGCAACCCGCCATTCGGATCGTTTTCGGGTCGCCAGGCACTGGCCATCGACCCCGATCTCAAACAAAAGTACCTCGCCCGCTGGGGCGGTGACGCCTGGGACACACTGCACGGGATGTTCGTCCGCCGAAGCCTGGAACTCGCCGGCCATTCACTCGCACTCGTGCTGCCCACCCAGATCACTCACCTGGAAAGTTACGACGAACTCAGATCGGCCGTGACCCGCGAGATGTCCGTGCACGAGGTCAGGGACCACGGGGAGGACGTGTTCGAGGGAGAGGCAGTGGCACCGGTGGTGACACTGATCGCCCGCCGCGACGACACCGGGACAGCCAAGTGGACCGACACGGTCACTCCCGGCTGGGTCACCGAACTCCGCGACCGAGGCGACAGCCTGGGACGACTGGTCGGGGATCCGGGTGTTCACACCGGAAACTGTGCGAACCGGCTGGTGAGCCCCCTGACCGACACCTCGACGGAAACCGATACAGGTGTCGGGTTACTCGAAGGCAAGCAGGTGCATCGTTGGCGATGTGATCCGCCGGCCAAGACGCTGAAGTTGGATTACCGCGCCGACGACGGCGAATACTTCACGATTCGTCCACTGGAAACCTACCGCCGGGCCCGATTCGTGATCCGGCAGACGGCCCGCCATCCGATTGTCGGTCCCAAGCGGGGAACCGAGTACTTCCGCAATTCGCTGTTGGCACTGTTCGATCCGGACAACGGGTACGACGTCGGCTACGTGGTGGGACTGCTCAACTCGCGACTGATCCGCTTCCTCTACACGACCTCGGTCCGCGAGTCGGCCCAGGCCTCGTTTCCCCAGGTCAAAGTCGGGTCGCTCCGTGATCTCCCGATCATCTGGCCCGACCTGGACGACTCCGGCCAGCGGGCCGCCTACAGGTCGATTGTCGAGGACGTGGCGAGGTTGCTGGAATTGCGGGGATCGGGGCCGACCGTCGAGACGCTCGAAAGTCGAATCGACGAGTGCGTGATGTCGATCTACGGGCTCAACGGTTCTGCCCGCGACGACGTGTTCGCCTGCACGTGAGCCTCCACAACCGCTTTAACGCACCAGACCCATCCACCTGAATGGACGGGTCTGGCGACGCTCCGGCCCCGCATGGACTCAATCGAACCCACGCGGGAGAAAGTAAGCGGGTTTCCCGAAAATCTCCCGAAACGGCCTAGAAGACATCCAGGATGAAGTGATGCCCACGGTGATACGGCCGCTTCTTCTGGTAGAAGTTGTGCCAACCCTGTCGCATCACGGGGATCCGCCAGGTTGGCGAGTACCGGTAATAGAGGTGGTTGAAACTCCCCTGGGGCCGCTTGAAGTTGTGGGGATAGTAGACATAGGGGTAGTAGTAGAACCGGTTCCAGTCGGTCGGCTGCCCCTGTCCGGCGGCCTGTGCCGGCGTCGAACTCACCGAAGCAGACCAGGCTACGACGGTGGCCACCAGGACGGCGGTCAGAATCGATCCTCGACGCATTGTCTCGTTCTCCAAGTCATGCAGGTCCGCGCGCCACGCGGGTGTTCCGTTGATCTATCGACACCCTGACGACCGCTACAACAGGAAACTTCGTCACAATCGTTCAAACCGCAACCCCCGGCCAACAGCGGGGGTTGTTGGTTGAAACGCCTCAAGCTACCCTGCCGCGGCCCAGGGAGACGATGTGATGCACCAGCCAGACCGACACGAAAACAACACCGGATGCGGCGGAGTTTGTGATGATTCGCAGATCCTGACGCTCGCGACAACTCCCCGCGGTTTCGGCCGCGTGCTGATGGTCCTGGTCGCCCTGTCCGGTCCGTCAACGGCCGACGAGAAACCGGCTGCACCGTCACCTCCGGCACCGATCGTGGCCACAGACGTGAAGCGTCATGTCGAGTGGCTGGCCGATCCGGCGCGTCGTGGTCGGTCGGGAGAAGCGGCCCGGCAATCGGCCAACTATCTCCGTGATCACTTCCAACGCCTGAAGCTCAAGCCGCTCTTTGGTGACAGCTACTTCCAGCCACTTCCCGGGCGAAAGGACAAGTCGGGCAAGCCGCTGACGGCCGGTCGGAACGTCGGAGCAATGCTGCCCGGACAAAAGTCCGACGAGATCGTGATTCTCAGCGCCCACTACGACCACCTCGGTGTCCGCAAGAACGCGGTCTACCCCGGGGCCGACGACAACGCCAGCGGCGTGGCGCTGATGCTCGAAATCGCCCGCCAACTGGCCGCTCGCAAGACACCTCCGGCACGTTCTGTTGCCTTCGTCGGCTTCGACCTGGAGGAGCGGCTTCTGTGGGGGTCACGGTGGTTTGCGGCCAACCCTCCCTGGCCGCTGGAACACGTCAGGCTGTTCATCACCGCCGACATGGTCGGACGTTCACTGGGCAACCTGCCCCTGCCAACGGTCTTCTGCCTGGGCAGCGAACACGCTCCGGTTCTCCGGACCGTCCTCGACCGCGTGGGAACTCCCAGGGGGCTGGAGGTGGCCCGGCTGGGGATCGACCTGGTGGGAACTCGCAGTGACTACGGTCCGTTTCGCGACCGCAAGGTGCCTTTCCTGTTCTTCTCCACTGGCGAACACCCCGACTACCACTCGACGCGGGACACGCCCGAGAAGGTCGACTACCCCAAGTTGACCCGCATCTCAAACCTCGTCCTGGCCGTACTGGTGGAAGTCGTCGAGGGACGAGCCGATCCCGCCTGGACCGATGCGGTCCAGTCGGGACTCGACGAACCCCGGGCCCTGCACCGGATCACCTCGCTGTTGCTCGAGGAAGAACGGCAGAAAGGGCTGACCGATCTCCAGAAACTGCTGATCAGCACCACCAGGAACAAGTGCCGCCAGATCCTGGACGCCGGCAAGATCACCCCCAGTGACCGCAAGTGGCTGGTCCGAGCCAGCGGGCTGCTGCTGTTCTCGGTCTTCTGAAGCCCCAACGACACCAAATGGGCTCGCCGTCCCAGCTAGGACGGCTGTGACGTATCCGGCTCCATGGACCGGGCCAGGCGATCCAACAGCAACACGGCAGCAAAGCCGACGACCATCAGCAGCACCGGGACGGCGATGCGGCCGTTGGCAAGTTCCCCCGAATCGAACGGCCACAGCGCTCGCAGCGACCCGCACATCGCGCCACACAACACTGCCAGGGTGGCCTCGCGGACGTTGGCCAGCAGCCAGCGAAGCAACTTGCTGAAGCTGATCAGCCCGAACACGCACCCACACGCGAAGGCCCCCAGCGCGAGCAGCGTCTCGGAGGTGGCCTGGAAATGGACCACGTCTGAGAGCATGCCGATGACACGGTCGTACTGGCCCAGCACCTTCATCAGGAAAGCCCCGCTGACACCCGGCAGGATCATGGCGCAGATGGCGACCGCCCCACAGCAGAACAGGTGCAATTGCCCCCGGTCCAATTCGCCGGCTTCCGGAGGGAAGCCAACCAGCACGAACGACGCGTTGATCGCGACCACCATCAACACCGCTCGCGGAATCGTCCAGGCCCTGACCGACCGGGTGACAATCACACAGGAGCCGGCCACCAGTCCGAAAAACACCGCATTGACCAACGCCGGATGACTGGTCAGCAGCCCCCGCATCACCGAGGCGAGGGCCAGGATGCCTCCGGCGATCCCCAGACCCAGCGTGAACAGGAAAGCCAGATCGATCCGACCAGACGCCTCCCGCCAACGACCTCGGAGAACCGAACGCACCAGCAAGGTGTCGCAGCGACTGATGCCCGTCACCAATCGATCATAAATTCCCAGCACCATCGCCACGGTGCCACCGGAAACTCCCGGGATCGCATCGGCCACTCCCATCAACACGCCACCGACCAAAAGGCCCAGCCGTGTCCCGTTTGTGGATGGGCGACGGTTCATCTGCGATCCCGAGACAGTCTGGGTGGGCTTGCCCGACAGGAGACAACGCCGGAGAATGGATCCGCGGTGGGCGGCCAGTGGCCGTTTACGTCAAGAGCACGGCTGAAGCGGGCGTGCATGGTAGTGATCGCGCCGTGGGGCGCGAAGAGGAGCGGGGAGGACCACGTTATCAAGGGTCCCGGTATCAGGCTCGACCTCGACGTCCGACGCGTCTGGCGCTGTCCCAGCTGCCAGCGGGTCCTGAAGACAGCCGGGCACATCACCAGTCGAACCTGCCCCATCGACGGAGCCTGGATGCAACTCGACGACAGCGCCCAAAGAGCTGCCGGGAGGTTGAATTTCCCCTCGATCGGCGAGGCTGACGGTGCTCCGGACCGTCTCGAAGACGCTTCGACCGAGCCGGCCTATGATGGAGACGACGATCGACCACGCAAACAGTCACGCAAACAGAAACGACGGCGGCGACAAAAATCCGGTGAAACGGTCTCCGAACAGGAACAGGAGCCTGAACAGGAACAGGAGCCCGGGACCGACGGCAGCGAGTCTGTAACGTGAGCCGGACGCGGCCGGGAAGCAGGTTGATGATCGACGCGGCGGATATCGAGATCCGCGGCGCCCGCGAACACAATCTCCGCAACATCAGCCTCAGCCTGCCACGCAACCAGCTGATCGTAATGACCGGAGTCAGCGGTTCGGGAAAGAGCTCACTGGCCTTCGACACGCTCTACGCGGAGGGTCAGAGACGTTACGTCGAGAGCCTGTCCAGCTACGCCCGCCAGTTCCTGGGCCAACTCCCCAAGCCCGACGTCGACCGAGTCAGCGGCCTGGCTCCGTCGATCTCGATCCAGCAGAAATCCGCCAGCCGGAACCCGCGAAGTACCGTGGGAACGATCACCGAGATCCAGGACTATCTCCGAGTCCTGTTCGCCCGGGTTGGCCGCCCAGGGTGTGCCCGGTGTGGGAGAGAAATTCGGGCACAGACATCCGAGCAGATCATCGAGTCGATCAGCGCGTTGCCGACCGGAACCCGTTACAGCGTCCTGGCCCCACTGATCCAGCAGCAGAAAGGCGAGTATCGTGACCTGTTTGACGACTTGCTGAAGCAGGGGTTCGTCCGCGCCAGGGTCGACGGCGAAACCGTCTCGCTGAGCGAGAATCTTGGACTCGATCGACAAATGCGTCACACGATCGAGGTGGTCGTCGACCGGCTTTCCTCACGTCGGGGTGGCCGAAGCCGCCTGGCCGAGGCCGTTGAGACGGCACTGCGCCTGGGAAACGGCACGTTGCTGCTGAGTGTGACGGAGGAGACCCCAGGTCGACCCGGCCAACCGTCCACCGGAACCCCCGCCGCCCGAGACACGCTCTACAGTTCTCTTTACGCCTGCGGTCGTTGTGGAATCAGTTACGAACCCCCCACGCCCCAACTGTTCAGTTTCAACAGCCCCCTGGGAATGTGCCTGGAATGTAACGGACTGGGCCGACGTCACGAGTTTCTGCCCGAGGAACTCGTGACCGAACCCGGCAAGTCTTTGTGGCGAGGCGCAATCGGCGTACTGGGAGCCGTCAGGAAAATCGGCCGCTGGAGACGCCATATCTACCAGGGTGCCGCCGCGGCAATCGAGGGGGAACTGGGTCTCGAAACCGATTCGGTGCTGAACACTCCCTGGACCGATCTTCCCGAGGAAGCCAGGCGACTGATCCTGTTCGGAACCGGCGATCGCCACATCACGTTCGCCTGGAGATACCGCGGTGGAGTCTGGAAACACGGTGGCACGTTTGCCGGAGTGATCCCCAAGTTGCTCGAGTCGTACCACAACACAAACAATCCCATGCGGCGGCGACAACTGGAAAAGGCGATGCGGTTCGCCGACTGCTCGGCTTGCCACGGCACGCGGCTGAACCAACAGGCCCAGGCGGTCTCGATCACGACCGCCAACCGGCAATTCGGCCGCCAGGTCGCCCGTCGCCGTCGGAGCCTCCCGGAAATCTGTGCGCTGTCAATCGGTGACGCGGCGGCATTTTTCGAGGAGATCGAACTCGACGAAACCGCCCGATTGATCGCCGGCGAGGCGCTCAAGGAAATCCGCGCCCGACTCGGATTCCTGCTCCGCTGCGGACTCGATTACCTCGCCCTGGATCGATCGGCTCCGACGCTTTCGGGCGGAGAAACCCAGAGAATTCGCCTGGCCGGACAAATTGGCAGCGGGCTGGTCGGCGTCGTCTATGTGCTCGACGAACCCTCGATCGGACTCCACTCCCGCGACAACCAGTTGCTCCTGGAAAGCCTCTGCGACCTCCGCGACCAGGGCAACACGGTGATCGTTGTCGAGCACGACGAGGAGACGATGCTGGCGGCCGATCACATCGTCGACTTCGGCCCCGGCCCGGGTGTCCGGGGCGGACGGGTGGTGGCCGAAGGAACCGTCGAGGAAATCCAGAAGAACCCCCGGAGCGTAACCGGCCGGTATCTCTGCGGCACCGACTCGATTCCCGTGCCGACGCGGCGTCGCGAAATCGGCAGCAACCGGTTGACCGTCAAGGCCGCCCGCCACAACAACCTCCGCGGCATCAACGTGCCCATTCCCCTGGGAGCCTTTGTCTGTATCACCGGAGTCAGCGGATCCGGCAAAAGCTCACTCGCCGGCGACATCCTCTGGCAGGTCCTCAACCGCGAGCTCAACTCCGGCAAGGGCGAACCGGGAGCACACCGCGAGGTGACCGGACTCGAGCATCTCGACCGCGCCATCAACATCGACCAGGCCCCGATCGGACGCACCCCCCGCTCGAACCCCGCCACTTACGTCAAGCTGCTTGACGCCATCCGTGAACTTTACAGCAAGCTGCCCGAGGCCCGGGCCCGGGGCTACAAGCCGGGGCGGTTCAGTTTCAACGTCCAGGGAGGCCGATGCGAAGCCTGTGAGGGTTACGGGGCCAACCGGCTGGAGATGGACTTCCTGGCCGACATCTGGGTCACCTGCCCGGTCTGCGAGGGGAGGAGATTTCACCACGAGACGCTCGAGGTGAAGTTCCGCACCAAGAACATCGCCGAGGTTCTCGAGATGGACGTGCAGGAGGCTCTCGAGCACTTCCGAAACCATCCGCGGGTCTCCCGGCTGCTGGGAACCCTCGGTGACGTCGGACTCGAATACCTCAAGCTCGGCCAACCCTCCCCGACACTCTCGGGAGGCGAAGCCCAGAGGATCAAACTCGCACGCGAACTGGGCAAACGGTCCACCGGCAGCACCATCTACCTGCTCGATGAACCCACCACGGGCCTGCATTTTGCCGACATCAGCAAACTGCTGGACGTGCTGCACGGGTTTGTCGACGAG
>Ga0310342_100003029_pt1 | contig 10962 bp, 11 predicted proteins | sample S15DNA20500_MG_FD_206155 | JGI IMG/M metagenome (GOLD analysis project Ga0310342, IMG submission 206155) | Marine microbial communities from station ALOHA, North Pacific Subtropical Gyre - S1503-DNA-20-500_MG | ecosystem: Environmental > Aquatic > Marine > Oceanic | place: Pacific Ocean: North... | reverse complement strand
CACGCAGGTCGCCATGGGGCATGAGCAGTGTCTGACTGCCGCGGAAGCCAACGACCTCGGCGTCCACGGGCTCACAGTTCGTGCGGTGGATACGGCACAACTCACCGAGCGCGGCGGGCATGCCCGCTGCTTCGACCATGACTCCGCTCACGACCTCGACGCGTCCCTCGTAGAGGGGCTTCATCGAGTCGTCGACGAGACGGAGGAGGGGCTCGGTGCGGGTGTCGCTCATTTCGCGACCTCCTGCGTGAGGCGATCTGTGACTGCGCGCATGCTCTCATCGATGTCGCGGACGAGAACACCTTGCGGCGTTTCGACCCGAACCGATCCGGTGGAGACGCTCTCGTCAGAGACGACCTCGGTGGCGGCGCGGAAGGGGACCTCTGCCAGGCGCTCCGCGTCATCGGGGGAGACATGTATCCGGGTCGTGGTGCGACGCTCGTTCGTCGCCGCCAGCACGTCTCGGACGATGGCCTCGATGTCGTGGCGGTTGGCGGCGAGCTCGGCGCGGACAAGGCGATGAGCGATGCCGATCCCGAGTTGGACGGCGAGGCGTGAGACCTCGTCGACGCACTCCTCGCGGCAGGTGTCGAGCGCCTCTGCGGCTTCCGAGAGGACAGCGGCAGCGCCAGTGAGCGCCTCGGCCTGGCCTTCGGCGTGGCCCTTGGCGCGGGCGTCGTCGAGCTCGGCGTCGTGCGTTCGTTCGAGGTGATCCTCGATCCGACCGGGTCGGGCCGTGGCGCCTTGCGGCGAGGGTCCCGCGATGGTGATGCGATGCTTGGTCGTCACGCGACAAGCTCCTCTCCGCCTCGCGAAGGTTTGAACTCGCCGGCGTCGATCAGGGCGTGAACGGCCCGCATGATCTCGGCGCGTGATGCGAGGACGTCGATCATCGGGACGAGACCGGCTAGCTCACGCTCTTCGGCGACCATCTCCTGGACGCGCGTGGACAGGTTGGAGAGGACGTTCTCCGAAACATCGTCGCTGCACGCCTTGAGCGCGAGCGCGAGAGTGCGCGTGTCGACGGATGCGAGGATCTTCTGCATCGAACGCTTGTCGACGTCTCCGAGGTCGCTCCAGGTGAACATGCTCTCCCGAATCTCGGCGGCCATCTCCTCGTCCTCCTTCTCGAGGTTCTCGAGGATGGAGCGCTCCACGTCCTGTCGGGTGAAGCTCAACATCTCAGCGATGGACTGGACCCGCGCGGGCCCTTCGGCGAGATGAGTCTCTTCCTGGGCGTTGACCTGCTGTTCGAGGTGTTGCGCGAGGCTGGCGAGCGTTCCGGGCTGGATCGGCTCGAGGTTGGCCATGAGCTGGACGATCTCCAGTCCGCGCGATTCTTCCATTCGGCCAAGGACTTCGGCGGCCACGGCGGGGGTCATGTGAGCGAGGATCACGGCCACGATGGATGTCGACTCCTCCGCGAGCGCAACAGCGATGTTCACGGGCGAGGATTCCTCGATCATCGCGAAGGGGCGTTCGGCGAGGCGACGACTCTCGATCTCCCGGGCGACATCCGCGCCACGCTCCTCTCCGAAGGACTTGTCGAGCAGCTCGTGGAGGGAGTCCTCCGGCGCGCAGTCGACGCCGTATCGGGTGTGGAGGTCGCGCGCGACCTCGCTGTAGAGGGAGTCCACGGACTCGGGGTCCGAGAAGGACTCGTCCAACTCGAGCATTGCCTTCGCGACCGCAGGGACGGCGTTGGGGTCCAAGCGAGACATGAGTTCAGCGGCCTGGTCCCGGTCGAGACTGAGGAGGAAGGCGGCGACGCGCTGGTCACCACGGGTGTCTTGTTTGTTCATTGTTGCGGAGCCGCTGATTGCGGCTGTTCGAGGACCCAGCGTGAGAGGATCGCGCTGACTTGATCGGGATCACTCTGGACGAGCTCTTCGACAGCGACCCGCGCGACGAGCTCCGGGTCCTGGTCTTCACCGGCGACGCGTTCGTCTCGGCCGATCACGTGTTCGAGCGCCTTCTTCGAACCCCGCAAGCTGCGGAAGAGGACGAAGAGGAAGGCCGCGGCGGCCATGAGTTCGATGCCGTGGTCCATCGCCCATGTCTTCCATGGGCTGGTTTCTATGGGCGCGGTCACTGCTGCGACCGGCGCGCCGGCATCGTCACGTTCGAGCCCTGCGAACATCGTGGAGATCGAGTTCATCGTGTCGCCGCGCTCTTCGGAGAACCCGACAGCGGCTTGGACGCTCTTGGTGATGCTGGGGAGCTCTGCAGAGAGCGTTTCGTCGACGACGAGGGCGATCGAGAGGTGCTGGAGCTCGGGGACCGTGCTCTGTGTGTAGCGCAGGGTGCTTCCGATCTGCGTGCTGCTGCGCTTCTCGTCGATCGAGTCCTTGTTCATGCCCTCGCCCGAACCCGTGCCGCCGGTGGCGTTCGTCTCGATGTTAGACGGGGTGCCCACGGCCCCACCGACACTGCCGTTGGCGCTGGAGCTTTGCTCGGTGCGCTGGTAATCCGTGCTCGTGACCTTGTTGGTTGGGTCGTACGTCTCGGTGAGGCTTTCGGTGGTGTCGTACTTCCACGTGGAGTCGATCATTGCGTAGGCGGTCCCCTCGCCGAAGACCTGCGCAAGCATCCCGTTGACCTTGGACTCCATGTCGGTGTCGTAGCGGCGCTTGATGTCGTAGGCGTCGGTCATGCCGAAGCCCTCCTCGTCGAGGCCCACGCCGTAGAGCAGGCGCCCGTCCTGATCGGCAATGACGACTTGAGTCGTGGGGATGCCGAAGCGGCGGCTGACCAGGGCGGCGACAGTCTGCGCCTGGGGGCGGCCGAGGATGTAGCCGTTAGTGAGCGTCAGGGTCACCGCCACTGTGCGCTCGTCGTTGCGGGCAAACGCGCCACCCTCTGCGGAGGCGCCGACGCTTGCGTCACGGACGAAATCGAGTGCGCGGAGCTGCTGTTCGCAGTCCTCCCACTCGCGCTTGCGCGTCACTTGATCGCGTTCGCGCATTCCCATGAACACCGAGCCGGAGCCGCTGTTCGTGAGGATCCCGCGGACGGGGGGCGTGAGCGCGCTGGCGGAGTCGATGAGGCCCTGTGCGCTGTACACATCGCGCTCGTCCACTTCGAGAGTGAACGGACCCGGGAGCGGGCTCACACGGTAGGACAGCCCGCCTTGGGCGAGGGCGTTCGTGCACGCGCCGCGCTGAGTCTCGTCTAGACCAGACACGAGCGGGACGAAGTTCGGCCGCGTCGCCGTGAAGGTGGTGAAACCTATCAGGCCGAGCATTGCGATGGTGCTCGCCACCATTCCGACGCGTGCGCCGGGGGTGGAGGAGCGGTATGAGTTGATGAGCTTTTGGACGAGGTCTTTCATGTCCGGATTTCAGAGGGGAGAGGTCCGTCACACGCTCATGCGCATGACTTCCCGGTAGGCGTCTACGAGTTTGTTGCGAATGGCAAAGGCGTACTTGAGGGCCAGGTCGGACTGGCGGATCTGGATGGCGACCTCGTGGAAGTCCTTCTCTCCCTTGAGGAAGGACTCCGTGAGGTCGTCGACTTTCTTCACCTCGTGGTCGAGGTGATGGATGGCGTTGCTGATGGACGTGTTGGGGGTCTCGGTCACGCGCTCTGCGCCGAGTTGGGACTCGAGCTCGGCCCTGCGATCGAGGAGCTTCTTGCGAAACTCGTCCGCGAGACCCTTGGCGCCCTCGGAGGGTTGCTTCGATGTGGCGAGCCGCGCGCCCTCGATGAGGGCTCGCGCGATGCCGGGGTCCGATCCGATGCTGCGTGTCATGTTTCAGGTCTCCATCTATGGGCTCAGCGGGCGATACGGAGGGCGCGTTCCGCCATCCGCACGAAGCTCTCTTGAGCCTTGAGGTTCGCCTCGTATGAGCGCATGGCTGTGATGAGGTCCGCCATCTCCTTGGTGGCGTTGACGTTCGGATAACGCACGACGCCGTCCACCGCGTCCGGGTGGGACGGATCGTTGATCTCCTCGAAGGGCGTGTTGTGGTCGTGATCGACCTTCACTACGCGCACGCCCATCGGACTCGTTCCGCCGGCGTGTCGTTCGAGCACGGGCTCGAAGTGAACGACCTGGCGTCGGTAGGGGGCGGGCTCCTCGCTGCCAGGCATGCGGGTCGTGTGCGCATTCGCGATATTGCTCGCGATCACGTTGATCCGGGTGCGCTCGGCCGAGAGGCCGGACGAAGAGATGCGGAAGCCGCGGAATACATCACCGAGGTTCGTCATGGTCAACGGCCCTCCTGGACGCTGGTTCGGATCTGCTCGAACTGGGCCTCGAGAATCGAGGCGTAGGTCTCGTAACGGACGCGGTTCTCCAACATCGCGCCCATCTCGTCCTCGAGGGCGACCGAGTTGCCGTCGGGATTGACGGCGCCCGATCGGTCTTCGACGACTTCGAGCTGGACCTCCTCTAGGGAGGCGCCTCGTTCGAGAGCCTCACGAAGGCGGGTCTCGAACTCGACACGTTCAGGTGTGAACCCGGGGGTGTTGGCGTTCGCGAGATTGCCCGCAATTACCTCGGCGCGCTTGGACGTGGCGCCGAGGAGGCGCGCAAGGAGCGGGTCGTGGAATTGAAGTGAGTCCATGGCGTTCTTCCTCAGGCCACCAGGCCCGATTGCCTCCAGAGCTTGATCTTGTTGCTGAGCGTCCGCGCGGTGACGCCGAGGCGGCGCGCGGCTTCGGTCTTGTTGCCGCCGGTGCGCTCGAGGGTTGCGAGGATCGCGATGCGCTCGATGTCGGCGATCGGCCGGTTGGCGAGCATCCGTCCGAGGTCCTCTTCACCGCTGCGCAGATGCGAGTAGCGGCGGTCGGGCTCGGGCTGGATGGACGACTGCGGCCCGAACACGAGGTCCGAGGCGCTGATCTCGTCGTCTTGGAGGAGGACGACAGCGCGCTGGATCACGTTCTCGAGCTCCCGCACGTTCCCGGGCCATGCCCAATCCCGCAGGCGGACGAGAGCCTCATGGGTGAAGGACGGTGCGGAGCGGCCGCACTTCTCTGCGTGGATGGCGGCGAAATGCATGACGAGAGGGGTGACGTCCTCTGTGCGCTCACGCAGCGGGGGCAGGTGTACGGGCAGGACGTGCAGGCGGTAGTAGAGGTCCTCTCGGAAGCGGCCATCAGCCACCTCCTTGGGCAGGTCGCGGTTGGTCGACGCGATGATGCGGACGTCGACCTTCATCGTGGTGTTGCCACCGACTCGCTCGAACTCTTCCTCTTCCAGGACGCGCAGGAGCTTGGCTTGGAGAGCGGGAGAGATCTCACCGAGTTCGTCCAAGAGGAGCGTTCCGCCATCGGCGAGCTCGAAACGTCCGGGGCGGGTCTTGTGCGCGCCGGTGAATGCGCCCTTCTCGTGACCGAACAACTCGGACTCGAGCAGTTGCGGGGAGAGCGCGGCGCAGTTGACGCGGACGAAGGCCCCTTCGGCGCGCGGCGAGTTCTTGTGGATGAAATGGGCGATGCACTCCTTGCCGGTGCCGCTCTCCCCCGTGATGAGGACGGTTCCCTTGGAGTTCGCGATACGGCCAGCCAACTTGAGCACCGCCTTGGTGAGGGGGCTCTTGGCGACGAACTCGTCGCTCGCGTCGCCGACGAGCTCGTTGCGCAGATACTCGTTCTCGCGCATGAGCTTGGCGGTCTGGGCGATGCGATCGATGACCATGGCCAGCGTCTCGGGCGAGCAGGGCTTCATGAGGAAGTCCGATGCCCCGAGTCGCAGCGCCTTCACCGCATCGTCGATGGAACCATGCGCAGTGACGACCACGGTGGGGACCGAAGGATGGTCGGCTTGGATGCGCTCGACGAGAGCAATGCCATCCATCTCCGGCATCCGTAGGTCCGTGAAGACCAGGTCGAAGGAGTCTTCACTGAGCGCCTGCAGAGCGGCAGCGCCAGAAGGGACTGCGCATGCTTCGTAGCCGAGGGCTTCGGTGGCGTGTGCGAGAAACTCGCGGGACAGTTTGTCGTCGTCGACGACGAGTACGCGGTGAATGGACATGGATCAGTCTCGGGGGTTTGAAGGGATCCAGAAGGAAATGAAGGCGCCGCCCAAGTCCGACCCATTCGGGTCGATCTCGAGCTGACCGCCGTGCAAACGAACGATGGTCTCCACGAGCGGAAGTCCGAGGCCGCAGCCGTCGGCGCGAGTCGTGAAGAAGGGCTCGCGGCAGCGAGCTGCCGTCGAGTGGCTGAAGCCGGTTCCTGAGTCTTCGACGCAGAAGGTTGTGCGATGGGGATCGGTGGTCACCGTGATGCGGACTTCGCCGCCGTCGGGTTGCACGCTCACGGCATTCGCGACGAGATTGCGCAAGGCCTGGCGGAGCTTGATTCGGTCGGCCGTGAGTTCGGCGGTGGGGGCGTCGATCTGGATCGACCACAAGGTCGCGTCGCCCTCCACGGAGCGCGCCGCAGCTTCACGACACAGGTCGGAGACTTCGAAGGTCTCGAGGTGGAGAGGCTCGGGGCGGGCTATGGTCAACAGCGACGAGATGATCGCGTCGACCTCTCGCACGCCGGCGACGATGGAGGCGGCCCATGTGTCGAGCAGGTCCTCACCGGGGAGTTTGTGGCGAATGAGCTCCGCGTAGCCCTGGACGGCGTTGAGCGGATTACGGATCTCGTGAGCGATCCCGGAGGCCATCGTCCCCAAGGCCGCCATCTTGTTCATGTGGTGGACGCGCTCGGAGAGGTCGTGCACCTCCGTGCGGTCGTCGACGATCTCGACGGAGCCGAGACGCTCTCCGGTGGTGGAGACGACCTCGGAGCTCTTCCGATAGACATGACGCTCGCTGCCATCCACGGCCGTCCAGGCGCACTCGCCTTCGACGCCCGGAAGGGCCTCGTCCGCCTTGATGGATGTCAGCTCTTCGAAGGCTGCATTCGAGCGGACGATGCAGCCGTCTGCATCGCGCACCGCTACACCGGTGGGAAGCGAGGCGAGGATGGCCTCCAGCTCACCGACCCTTTGTTCGAGCTCTTGCTCCATGTGCTGTGCGCGACGCTCGAGGCGCTCGTAGCTGGCGAGGAGGTCGTCGGAGACGGCAGCGACAGTGCGCGCCATCTCGTCGAGCTCTTCGACGGTGGGCAGATTTTTCTGCTCGGTGTTCACTCGGTCTCCCCGGCTGTGACGACCGCGGTCGCGATGCGCGCCTCGAGGTCGCGGTTGGAGACGAGGGAGTCGCGGTTTAGCTTTGCGTGCCCTGCGTGTTCGATATCGAGGGGGCTGTCCATGACGGCCTCGTAGGCGGTGATGGCCTCTTCGACGCGACCGAGTTTCTCGAGCGAGCAAGCTATCCAGAAGCGGGCTCCGGCTTGCTCGGTGGACGCCTTGAGGAGCGAGAGCGCCTCTTCGTAGCGACCGGCCTTGTAGTAGGCGCGGCCGTGGCGGACGGCGTGCGCGGTAAAGCCTGAGGGTTCGTAGGAGGTCTTTTCTTGCGGTCCGGGCGCCTTGGTAGGCGTCCCCTGAGAAGCCAGGCGCTGCACGAGCTCCGCGCGGGCATTCTGGTCCAAGCCGGTCGTGGCGCGGGAGGCCCAGTCCTCCGGGAGCGTGACTTTGGGAGTGTTAGCCAGGGGCTGGACGGTCGAACCCTCCGCAGGGGCGGTGGCCGGGGCTTTGGCGCTCATCGCAGCCTCCAAGGCGTCCCAGCGCATCTGCAGGCGAGAGACCTCTCCTCGGAGATACGCGAGGTGTTCATCACGCTCACGCGCTTTGCCGGCGGGGGACTCGGTGGCGCCGAGGGAGGCCCCGACCTTGGTGTAGTCGCCGCGCGTGAGCGCCTCGTGCAGGTGATCCAGCGACTCGATGGTGGCGCGGGTGTTGGCGAGGGCATCCGTGAATCCGGCTGCCGGGTCCTCTTCGAGGACGACGGCAGGAACGAAGACGATGCCTGCGAGCCCGAGTTGGGCGAGGTAGGTGAACTTCAACATCTAGAGGCGACCCCCATAAGCGTCAATGGCGTCTTCGTAGCGGCCAGCGGCTTCGTAGAACTCAGCCGCGAGGAGATAGATTTGCGCTCGGTCGCCGCGCCGCGAGAGCTTCGAGAGGCCCTCGCGCATTTCGGCGACAGCCTCGTCCACACCGAGCGTTTCGTGGGCAGCGCGACCGAGGAGAATGTTCAGTTCGAGAACTTCCGACTCGTCGAGTTGCCCGCGATGGGACCTGGCTTGCACCAGTGCGTTGAATGCGCCTTGCGCATCGCCCGAGTCGAGGCGTGTGCGACCTAGGAGGACGAGCCCAGAGGCGTTGTCCGGTTCCATGCCCTCCGTGCTGAGTCCGAGGCGCGCTCGGGCTTCGAAGCGTAGGCCTCGGAGCGAGTCCTCCAGGCCGAGCTCGGCGCCGCGGGCATAGATCAGATCCACGGCGAGCTGATCGTCCGCAACCAGGGCGAGGCGAGCGGCTTCTTTGAGAGCCTGCTCCTGGACGGCCTTGTCACTGACGCTGCGGGCCCTTGCGAGCCAGGCGACCGCTGCATCGGCGGGACGCCCGACGGCCTCCATGGCCCGTGCGCGGAGAGGGAAGACCTGTGGGTCCAGGTCGCCTCTGTGGCCGAGGTCATTGCAGTCGTCGAGGAGGACGAGTGCCTGGCCGGCTTCGTCGGCCTCGTAGAAACAGGCGGCGCGCACGAAGAGGCGCTCGGCGCGGGCAGCGCGTGTGGAATCGATCTTCTCGAGCACCCAGATGGCGTCGAGAGCATCGAGGACCCGGATCCCTTCTCGCCCCTCTGAGAGCTCGGCGTGACAGCGAGCGAGCTCTAGGAGACCGTGCGGGTAGAGATCGTGTGCATAGGGGAGGTTGCAGAGCTCACTGAGCACCTGTTTCGCCTCGTCCCACTGGCCTGCGCGTTGGAGGAGGGCGCCGGCTTTGGAGAGCGCCCCTGGAACGAGCTCACTGTGGGGGTATTGCTCTGCGAGGTGGCGCAAATGCTTCTGTGCGGCATCGAGGTCACCGAGCTTTTCCTCGACGCGCGTCAACGCGAAGAGGATGCGAGGCGAGGCGTCGGTGTTCGGGTGCTTGGTCAGCGTGGTGGAGAGGTTGCGCCTGGCGCGCTCGAGGAGTTCCGTGTTCGACGTTTCGGGGTCGGACTCGGGATGGACGACGAGTGTCCCGGCCCGCCGCTCCAGGCGGAGGCCGACACTCCCCATGACGATTCCCAGGACTTCGCCGAAGGGGCGTTCGGTGAGGGCGAAGTCGAGCAGGGGCTCGGTGGGGATGCGGTCTGCGCCGACTACGATCAGGGAGCCCACGCCCGGAAGGGGGCGGGCTTCGCGCATGAGTGCGCTGAAGACGATTTGGGGGTTCGCCTGTTCGGCGTCGAGCGAGCAGAGCACGGAGCCGTCGTTGGCTTCGATCTTGACCTGAACATCACCCGCTTGGGTGGCGAGCGCGAAGAGGAGCAGGAGGTTCATCCTTCATTCTCCCGGGAGTCGGTCCCTTGGATTTCGTAGGACTCGGCGATCAACAAGTGGGCAGAGGCTTCCACGGAGTCCCGGCGCTCTGTGGGGAGGGCGTCGACTCGAGCGATGAGGCGCCACGCCTTGGCCCGGGCCGTCTCGTAACGCGAGTGCATCAGGTCTCGCTTGATCTCTTCGAGCAGGGGGGTGGTGTCGTCGACGGGAGCCACGTTTCCGAGGAGGGGGCGGCGGCCCGAAGCTGTCTGCTCAACTCTTCCAGAGGGAGCCAACGCGCTCACGGCCTCACCGAGCTGATTGCGCTGTTGAGCGAGATATCCCTGGAAGCGTTGGTCCATCTCACCGCGGAGGCGGTCTTCGGAGGTGTGCCAGGTCCACGCCCAGAGGAGATTGGCGATGAACAAGAGGGTGAGCGCGCCCCATACGAAGCGGAAGTCGAAACCGGTCGCGGCTGCGGCCGGAGTTGCGACAGGGGTGGCGGTCGCCGCATCGACGGGCTCCTCTTCTTCGGGCGCCTCGCCGTCCGGGTCTCCCATCAGGTCTGCAAAGTCGTCCGCGAAGTCGTCTTCGAAGTCCTCGTCGTCGAAGTCCGTGTCCGTAGTCGTCTCCAAGGGTTCGGCCTCGTCGTCGAAGGACGAATCGGTCTCCGGGCTCTCGGTATTCGCGGCCTCGGTCTGCAGGCGCGCAGCCTCGAGAAACTCGGGAGAGAAGCCTTCGACCTCAGGGAAGTCGAAGAGGTCTTCGCTGTCGATTTGGTCCTTGGGGAGATCGCTCATGCTCAACTCCACAGCGACGCCGAGACGGCGGCGCGTTGACTGGGTCCAGAGAGGAGGCGTCCGAGAACAACGGCGAGGGAGGGAGACAGGTCGAGGAAGGAGCCCGATTCCTGTTCCCTCACTACGCTCAAGACCTTGCGTGAGGTTTGAGGCGTGAAGAAGTCGAGCTCCGAGAGGTCGACGAGTTGGTTGTTGTCGAAGTCGGCGCGGAAGATGCTCACACGAAGCGTGACCTCCGTCCCTTCTCCGGGGGTGGAGGCGATGTCCATCCCTTCGCTGAGCGATGCCGCGCGATCGAGCCCGCCGTCTTCGTCGCGCTCCTCGACGACTTCGAAACCGATGCCCGAGTCGCGCAGGGAGACCCATACATCGCGCTCTTCGAGCCGCGCGTCCAGTTCGATCATCCCGCCGCCGGTGGGATAGGCGTGGTTCACGGCGTTATCGGTCACCTCGGCGACGGCGGAGGCCAGGCGCGCTCGCGCGCTCGGACCGACGCCGTTGCGCAGGGCAAACGCAGCGATGTCCCGCGCAGAGCGGGTCACGGTCTCTTCGTCGCAGGGATACGACATCGAGAAGGTGGAGAAGGACGGGGTCGCGCTTGCGTTGTTGCGGTCGCTGATCCGCTCGACGCTGCTCATGAGCTCGTCGAGGCGGAAGGGACGGGCAAAGACATCCTCGACGCCGAGTTCACGAGCTCGGCGGAAGGACAGCGTGTTCGGATCGGAGAGGAGCAGGATGGAGCGCGGGCGACGGCCACGGCGCGCGAACTCTTCGAGGAGGTCGTACTCACAACCTT
>Ga0310342_100003028_pt1 | contig 10963 bp, 1 predicted proteins | sample S15DNA20500_MG_FD_206155 | JGI IMG/M metagenome (GOLD analysis project Ga0310342, IMG submission 206155) | Marine microbial communities from station ALOHA, North Pacific Subtropical Gyre - S1503-DNA-20-500_MG | ecosystem: Environmental > Aquatic > Marine > Oceanic | place: Pacific Ocean: North... | reverse complement strand
ACAGGCGGGGGGGAACAGATCCTTCACGGTATTCGGACGAAACCTGCCCGGTGGAAAGCCGGCGGGGATCCGGGTCGATGGTATTGAACTTCAGATGCTGGCGGTCACGATCCCGCTTCCTGGAGGCAATGATCAATACAACACGCCCGGGCTGGTTGCCGTGGATTCCATTAGCAGTGGTCTGGATACAGTTGCCTACCAGGTCACGACCCCACAGGGGAATTCCAATCCCGTGCTTGTCGGGATCACCGATCTTCCACCGACCCTCGAGGGAGAACCGAATAACTCGCTTGAAAAAGCACAGCTGCTCGAACTCCCGGTCGATGTGGCCGGCCGGTTCCTGGGAGAACGGGACCAGGACTGGTATGCCTTTCAGGCGACCAAGGGTGAGAAAATTAGTATCGACGTGGTCTCGGAAAGGTACCAGGGCGTCGCCAACGTGATCCTGCTTGTCCAGCAGGTGGTCAAGGCCGCCGAGGGGGAGGAACCGGAAGAGGTCAAGCAACTGGCAGTGGTCCAGGATGGGCTGGCAGGGACAGCGGCGTTATTTGATGCCCGCACCACCGATCCTGCTTACACTTTTGAGGTTCCGGCGGATGGAACCTATCGAGTACGTCTGACGGACAGCCTGAACATGCTCCGGGAGGACGTGCGACAGACCTACCGTCTGGTGATCCGGCCCCAGCAGTCGGACTTCCGCGTCGTGGGTGTTCCCCATGTCGGTTATTCCGGTGTCTTGCTTCGCAAGGGTGGCCAGGCAGCGATCCAGGTGATCGCCTTTCGCTACCACGGTTTTGACCAGGAGATCCGCATCAAGGCGACCAACCTGCCCGCCGGCGTGACTGCCAGCGAGGCCACGATTGGTCCGGGAAAGACGACTGCCCTACTGGAACTGCGGGCAGCGGCCGGTGCTGCTCCGGTCCGTGGGAACCTGGGCTTGGTCGCGGAGGCGACCGTTGATGGCCAGGTCATCTCCCGTCCAGGGAGATTTGGGGTTGTGAACTGGCAGGGGACCATGCAGCAGGGGAACAACCCGGGGAACGCGTCGGTCGGCCGGTTGGCTCCAGGGTTGCTGGTAGCTATTTCCGAGATAGAAAACAGTATCGTCGGCCTTGAATTTGGTGACGGGAATATCGTCGAGGCGTCGCGGGCTGCAAATATCAAGCTGACCTACAAGCGGCGTGGGGAATTCAAGGGGAAGCTGACCATGAACGCAGTCGACTTCCCGGCCAATGTGGATGCCAAGCAACTGGTGATCAATGCGAATGCGGATAATGGCGAATACACGATCGGTCTGAAGGCCAACACCCCGCCGGGAACCTACACTGTCTATTTCAACGGTACGGCCGAAAAGGTCAAGTACAGCCGCAACCCGGAAGCGGTAGTGGTGGCCCAGGAGAAAAAGAAAAAGGTTGACCAGATCAAGGCGGAGGCGGATGCGAATGCCAAGGCGGCTGTGACTGCCAAGACGGCCGCCGATAAGGCCGCCACCGACGCCGCGACGGCACTCAAGGTGGCGGTTGACAAGAAGACGGCGGCCGACAAGCTGCTGGTCGAAGCAGAGGCCAAGGCAAAGGCAGCCAGCGAGGCAGCAGCCACGGCCAAGGCGGCAGCAGCCAAGGCCCCGGGAGACGAGGGTCTGAAAACAGCCGCGGCCAATGCACAGAAAGCTGCCGATGATGCGGCAACGAAGGTCAAGGATGCCATGGCGGTCGTGGTGGCGGCCGAGAAAGCTGTCGTGGAGGCCACGGCGGTTGCCGAGAAAGCAGACCAGGCGAAGGAGATAGCGGATACGAAGGCCCAGGAGACCGCGGAACTTGCCAAGGAAGCCACGGCACTCAAGGCCGCTACCGACAAGCTCGTTACCGATACCACCAACGCTGCCAAGCCGAAGGATATGAACGTCATCTTTGTCTCCTCCCCCCTGACGATCAAGGTCACGCCGGCCCCCATCACTTTCAACCCACTGCCGGCCAACTCGGCGGTCAAGCAGGGGGAGAAGGTGAATGTGGCCGTGGCGATCACCCGTCTCTATAGTTTTGCCGACCAGGTGTCAGTTACCGGGGTGGTTCCCGGTGGAGTGGCGGGGCTGACTTTTACCAAGCTGGATATTGCAGGTGGCCAGAACCAGGGTGCCCTGGAAATCGTGGCAGCAGAAAATGCCACTGTTGGAGAACACCAGTTGACCGTGCGTCTTACATTGAAACTAAATAACCAGAACCTCACCGTGGATCAGCCACTTGCACTGGTGGTCCAGGAAGTCAAGAAAACAGAATAATTCACACCCGCCTCGCTGACCCTTAAATGCCCCACCAGGTTCCGCCATGAGCCCATACCGATTCATCCTCTCGCTTGTGCTGGTTGTTGTTCTTGCACCCCTGGTGCAAGGGCAGGTGCCGATCCCGATTACCGATCTGAAGCGGGCCGAGGAGGTGGATTTTGGCAAGGAGATCCTGCCACTGCTTCGCAAGAATTGCCTTGCCTGTCACAGTCAGACGGAGGCCAACGGGGAACTGGTACTGGAAGAACCCGCCTCGATGCTCAAGGGTGGAGATACCGGGCCGGCCGTGGTGCCCGGCAAGAGTGCGGAAAGCCTGCTGCTGACGCTTGCGTCCCATCGGGACGATCCGGCCATGCCGCCGGAGGGCAACGAGGTGGCTGCCGAGCCAATGACGCCGGACGAGTTGGGCCTGATCAAGCTCTGGATCGACCAGGGGGCGAAGGGATCGGCGGTCGCGACGGTCAACTCCCCGACGCGCTGGCGACAGCTTCCACCAGGGCCCAATCCTGTTTATGCGGTGGCGGTCAGCCCGGATGGCCAGTTTGCGGCCTGTGGCCGGGATAACCAGATCTTCATCTACCACGTTGCCACCGGGCAACTGGTGACGCGTTTGACCGATCCAGAATTCCAGCAGCAGGCCAGTGATAATTTGCCCGGGATTGCCCACCTGGATGTTGTCCAGTCGCTTCGTTTCAACCACCAGGGCGATCGGCTCGCCTCGGGCGGGTTCCGCACGGTCAAGATCTGGCAATATCCGCGGGATGTGCAGAAGGCGCGGCTCGACCTGGCCGAGGGAGTGACCGCCGTGGCAGTCAGTCCGGCACGACAACTGGCAGTCATTGGCAGTGCCGACCATTCCATCCAGGTCTGGGATCTTGCCGGCGGCGAGGTGACGCTGAAACTCGCGGGTCATACCGGTGCGATCACCGCGCTGCGGATCAGCGAGGGTGACGGCAGGATCTACTCGGCCTCACTGGATCAGTCGATTCGTGTCTGGGCCCTGGATGGAGGCCGTCTGCTTGGGACTATTCTCACGCCGGGAGCCGTCTCGTCGCTGGCGCTGGTGACCGAGCCTGTGATGGAAAACCAGGACCAACTGCAGGCGGGAGATGCTCCCGGGCAATTTCTTGTCTCCGGGGGTGGAGATAATTTCATACGAAGCTGGCGGATCGTGGATGAATTTAACGGTGTCCCCGGTGGGCTACCGGAGAAGCCTGCCGTGATTGCCGTCGATCCGGTTTCAGGACTGGTGGCCGTGGGGACAGAAAACGGCCATGTGCAGCTGCGAGAAGGCTTGGATGGCAAGATTGTTCGGTCCTGGCAGGCCCACGAAGAGCCGATTGACCAACTGTTTCTGATGACGGCGCGGGTTGCTGCCGATCAGCGACAACTCGTGCTGCTGACGTCCGGCCCGGACAATAGCGTGCGCGTCTGGGATGCCGGCAGTGGCGAACAGCAGATGGAGATTTATGGTTCGTTATCCGCCATCACGCATCTGGGTATGGATCCAACGGGTTCTCGGATGGTTTCCGGGAACCAATCCGGCCAGGTGACCGTTTGGAAAATGGACGATCAACCTGTAGTCGAACCGCTCCCGCACGCACTGCAGGAGATTGGCAAGGTGGTGGTCAGCCCGGATCAGTTGAAACTGGCGATGGTTGTCAGCCAGACAGAACGGTCCGCCGTGGCGGTGCTCGATGCCAAGACAGGGGTGCTGCTGCAAACGCTTCTTGGGCACGACGGGCCGATCCATGATCTCGCATTCAGCCCGGATAACAGTCGAATTGTGACCGCCTCGGCAGACGGGACGGCGAGAATATGGCAGCTCAGTGATATCAAGTTCCCCGAGGCAATGCGTTTTGCGGGCCACACGGGGGCCGTCCATTCAGCTGCGTTCCGTGCCGATGGAAACCAGCTTGTGACCGGGGGGGCAGACAAGATGGTGAGGGTCTGGGACCTGGCCACCGGGGAAGAAGTGAATGCGTTTGCCGGTCACGGCGCGGCGGTGCTGGGCGCCTGCTTCGCCGCAAACAACCAGCCGGTATCTGTTTCGGAGGACAAGACGCTCAAGCAGTGGAACCCTGCCAATGGGCAGCCGGTTCGTAGCATCCCGATCGCCGCGGTGCCGGTCTCGATGTCCGTCACCAGCGACCGTTCGCTGGTTTCGATAACGCTGGATGACAACAGCATCGCTATCCACCAGCTTTCTGACGGTGCGCTCCTGCAGACACTTGTTGGCCACACGGGACCGGTTCGGGCGCATGCCTTCCATAACGACAAGACACAACTGGTAAGTATTGCCGCCGACTCCCGTGCCCACGTCTGGCGCGTGGCCGATGGACGCCTGATGCAGATCCTGCCCACCGAGGGTCTTTCCTCTGCTGTTTTTGGTAGCGTTGCCGGCCAGGTCCTGCTAGTCACTGCCGACAGGATTGTCACCGAGTCACTTCGCTTCCAGGCAGCAGCGCCAGATCACGAGCAACCGGTGGTCGGCCTGGCCGTTCATCCCAATGGGACGCAGTTCCAGGCGGCTTATGCGGATGGCGTGTTGCGAGGCTTCGCGGTGGAAACGGGCCAGCAGGGATTTGATGTCAAACACGGAGCAGCAGTGCGAGCGATGGCATTACGCTCCGACGGGCAAATGCTGGCGACCGCCGGAGAGGACAAGGTTGTCCGATTCTGGAACGCCGCCAACGGGGCTGCATTGGCGCCGACGCAGTTGGAAGGTTTCGAGGGACCTGTCACCGCGGTACAGTTTAGTGCCGATAACCGCAGCGTGATTGCCCTGGACGGAAGTCCCACCCCGCGGCTGGTGGTTGCCAGTGCGACGGATGGAGTCATCGAGGAAGTGATTGCGGATATCCCGGTCGAATTACAGTCGCCGATCGCCATTGGTGACCAGGGGACGGTCAGCGTGGCGGGAATTGTCGGCCCCACGGTCCGTTACTGGAATGCACTCAGCCACCGTCGTATTGGCGGGCACACGATGCCGGTCACCAGCCTGGAACAACTCACGGAGATGGCCTTTGTTTCCGGCAGCCTGGACGGGACGGTCCGGCACTGGAACCTGGCAGCGGACAACCCCGTGGTTCGGTCGATGAACCACGGTGCCCCGGTGGTTACCCTGGCGATTCGCCCGGACGGCCAGCGTATCGGCTCGGGATCAGATAACAACACCATTCGACTCTGGAACGCGGCCAACGGAGCCCAGGTCGCCGAGATGAAGGGGGACCTGCGTGCCAATGGCCTGGTTGCCAAGGTGACGGATCAAAAAAACAGCACAACGGCACGCCTGGAAGCAGCCAGGGTAACGTTGAAGGCAGCCCAGGATGGCCTGCCGGCAATCAAGACGACCGAAACAGCGGCTGCCAAAACACTCAGCGATGCGAATACCGATGTGCAGGTCAAGACGGACGAGTTGGCCAAGACAACCGCGACCAAGTCGGCGGCGGAAAAAATAGCCATCGAAGCTGCGGCTGCTGCCCAGAAGGCGGGAGTGGCAAAGGAGTTGGCCGACCAGCTTGCACTGGCAGCCGCTGCGGAAGCAAAGCTGGCGGTGGACCTGGCGGCCCGCCTGAAAACTGCCTCGGCATCCGACCCGGATAACAAGGGCCTGGCCACCCGGGCGACGATGGCCGAGCAGGAAAGTACTGTGGCTGCCACGAAGTCGACGCAGGCCGAAGCGGCCCGTGTGGCTCCCACAAAGCTGGCGACGGATTCTGCCACGGCAGCCGAGGATGGCGCGACCAAGGCACTCGCCACGAACAAACCATTTGATGACGCCGCGGCGGCCCTGGCGGCCAGCCAGGGGACGCAGCGGACCGCGGAATCCGCTCATGATGTAGCGGCGCGTGACCTGGCCATCGCGGACCAGGCGGTACCGGATGCGGACAAGCTCGTGAAGGACCTGGAAGCGGCACTCGCTACCTTCACCACGCAACTGGTGACCGTGACCGAGCAATCGACAGCGGCAGAAATGCCGATCCGGTCACTGGCGTTTTCCCCGGATGGAAAACAACTTGCCAGTGGTGGGGACTTTCAAGTCGTTCATCTCTGGGATGGCGAGGACGGGAAGAGTATCGCCAGTTACGTGGGACACGAGGGGAGCGTCCAGGCACTTGCCTTCCTCGATGACGGGGAATTGATCTCCGGGTCGGTGGACAAGGCGGCGGTGCGATGGAACCTGAAACCCAACTGGGAACTGGAACGAGTGATCGGTTCCCCCACCGGGCCCGGGCCCATCGTCGACCGTGTTGTGGCTGTTGATTTCTCCCGCGACGGGACACTGCTGGCAACCGGGGGCGGGGTCCCCTCGCGAAACGGCGAGGTTCATGTCTGGAAGGTGGAGGATGGCTCGCCAGTCCTGTCGCTTCCCGATGCCCATGCGGATGGGGTCAACGGGGTGGAAATATCGCCGGACGGCAAGCTGGTGGCCTCGGCGTCGGCAGACAAGTTCGTGCGGGTGTTTGATATTGCCAGTGGGGAAAGAAGGATCCAGTGCGAGGGACACACGAACCATGTCCTGGGAGTCTCCTGGCGAAGCAATAGCCGGGTACTTGCCAGTAGCGGTGCCGACAACACGATCCGTATCTGGAATGCGGACACGGGTGAACAGATCCGTAGTATTGGTGGATATAACAAGCAGGTCAGCGCGGTCCGGTTCGTGGGGCAGACATCGACCACGGTGGCGTGTTCCGGTGACAATATCGTGCGAATGAACAACTCGGATAACGGTGGTACCATTCGCAACTTCGGCGGAGCGGCAGATTACATGTATGCGGTGGACGGAAGTCCCAATGGGCAGGTGGTCGTGGCGGCTGGCTATGATGGCATACTGAGGATCTGGAACGGTACGAACGCGCAGTCGTTACAGGTCATTGAAGCACCCGCGGCGGAAGAGGATGAGGAAGCCGAAGCGGGCATCGACGAGGCGTCGAAATAACGAGATCTTCCCAGCAGGGATGGATATACTGGGCTCGGCGAGCATGGATACTCGCTACCGTCATGCCGCTCGTGTGTGATGTGTTGGTTGGTAGAGGTTCGTCAAAGTAACTCATGTCTCCAGTATGAGAGCCCAGTCATGGTCGACATTCACGCATGCCGTTCCCGGTCTGCTCGGAAAACCCGCCTGCTCCTTTCTACCGCCCTTGTGGTAGTTGTTTTTTTGCCACTCCCCCGCTTTCTGCAGGCACAGGAATTGACGGCGATAAGCGGGCACGAGGGGGGGGTCGTGCAGTCGGTCTTTGCCCCGGGAGGCAAGGTGGTTATCTCCGGCGGACATGATTTTACGCTCAAGATTTGGAATCCGGCAGATGCGACGCTGCTGCGCAGCCTGGAAGGACACGAGGGCCAGGTGCTGTCGTTGGCAGTTAGTGCCGATGGAAGGCGACTGCTGAGCGGGGGACGAGATAATTCGATCCGGGTATGGGATGTTTTCCTGCCCGATCCGCTGTCAGAGCACAAGAACCATGAGATGGCTGTCTCGACAGTTCTGGTTGGCCCCCAGGCGGCATGGCTGGCAACAGGATCCGCGGACAAGACAGTCAAGCTGCTGCCGTCCGGCGAGGGAGAAGTGATCAGCCTGGAGGGTCACGAGGCCGCTATCACCAGGCTGGCCCGGAATGCCGACGGAACCATGCTTGCCAGTGCCGATGCGACCGGACAGGTGCGGGTCTGGGATCCAAAAGACGGAAGTCTGCTGGGGGTGCTGAGTGCCCACCTGGGACCTGCCAGCGGTCTGCTCTTTCACCCCACCGAGCCCCAGCTGGTGACCAGCGGGATGGATGGGATGATCCGTCGCTGGACGTTGCCGCTGGTAGCACCGAGGTTCAGCCCTGCAGGCGAGACAGTGGTCGGCGTTGTCCGGTTGAGCCCTGATGGCAAGGTTGCCTTCGCAGGTGATGAAACGTCACTGCGTGCACTGAATGTGGAGGACGGTGCCGTGCTAAGGACTTTTGAAGGACAGCAGGGTGCTGTCGCATCGGTGGTTCTCAATAAGGATGGGACACTGGTTGCAAGTGGGAATGCGGAAGGAACCATTCGTTTCTGGAAAACCGAGGATGGTGCCGCCCAGGGGTTGATCCAGGGACATGCAGGACCGGTGCATGCAGTGGTGTTCCACCCGGCAGAGCCGCGTGGTGTATCGGCCGGTGCGGATGGGACAATTCGCACATGGGCCATGCCTGCCGAGGCCCAGGCCCTTGAGGGACATACCGCACTGGTGGCGGTGGTCGCTGTCAGTCCGAATGGACAGCTCTACGCCACGGCAGGTGCCGACAAGACCGTCAAGACATGGAACGCGGCGGATGGAGCACTGGTGCAAACGATCGCGGCGGAAGAGGCCGGGGAGGTTCGGGCGCTGGCGTTTCAACCGGATGGAGCCCAGGTGGCCAGTGGGGAGGCGGGTGGCGTGATACGGTTTGCCACGGTCGCCGATGGCGCATCGACGGGGGACGTCGTGGGCCATGCTAAACAGGTCACGGCCCTTGCCTATTCCCCGGACGGAAAACAGCTTGTCAGTGCTGGCGCCGATGGGCTGGTGAAATGGTGGAATCTGCCGCTCGTGGCACCACGTACTATCGCCACCCTGCCGGTCGCCATTACCTCCATGGCAACCGATGGAAAAAACGTGGTGCTGGGTTCCGCGGACGGGTCGATTCGGATGATGGACCCCGCCACGGGAAACCAGCTGCGTGCTTTGGCCGGACATACCGGTGCCGTCGTCACGATGGCACTCCATCCGGCGGGGACGCAGGTGGCAAGTGGACAGCCTGACGGGGCGATAAGGCTTTTCAACGCCGCCGACGGTACTCTCGTCGGGACACTGCGGGGTCATACCGGTGCGATCCATGCGATTGCCCTGCACCCGACCCTGCCGCAACTGGTGAGCGGGGGTGCCGATGGCACGATCCGCGTCTGGCAAAATGCAGCGCCGCCGACGGTGACGGCAGGGACGGAAGGAGAGATTACCGCGCACACTTTCAGCCTGGATCGGCAACTGCTCGCGGTGGCTGCCATGATCGGGGGGAATCCGACAATCCAGGTCAGAAACGCTGCCAATGGCCAGGTCATGGCCACCTTTGCTGGACACACCGGGGCAGTGACATCCCTGGCAATCAGCCCGGATAAGACACGTCTCGCATCGGGAAGTGCGGACAAGACCGTCCGCATCTGGACCATCGCCAATGCGGCAGCGGAACCGGTCGTCCTGGAAGGCCATGCGGCAACGGTGGGGGCCGTGGCATTTGCTGCCAACGGGGCCGACCTCTTCAGCGGGGCGGCCGACAACAGTATCCGGCAGTGGAAAGTCGCCGACGGGACCGAGGTCCGGGTGATCGCCGGCCACGCGGGAGCGATCTCCGGGTTACAGGTGGCCGGGACGACGCTGGTCTCTGCCAGTGCGGATGCAACGGTGCGGCTCTGGAATACAGAAAACGGCGCAGCGATTCGAAGCATCAACCATGGTGCGGCCGTTACTTCACTGGGGCTTGCTGCCGACGGGAGCCGGATTGCCTCGGTCGGTGCTGATAAGGTGATCAAGCTATGGACGTCCGCGGATGGAGCTGCTGCCGGTGTGCTACAGGGACATGCAGGAGCGGTAACCAGCCTTGCGTTCAGTGGCGATGGCCTGCGTTTGATTAGCTGTGGAGGAAGTGACCTGCGGGTCTGGTCGGCCGAAGGGGGGTTGCTGGAACAGGTGGCAATTGCCTCGGCGACGGCCTCTGCCGTGGTCTTTGCTCCCGAGGACAAGGGATATCTTGGGATCGATAAGAACAACGCCGTGAGGACGGGAGTGTTCTCTCTCCTGAGGGCCACCTCGGTCCACGAGGGAGCGGTGGAGGCACTCCAGTTGTCCGCCGATGGAAGCCTGGTGTTCAGCGCCGGCCAGGACAAGGTGATCCGTCGGACCGTGCTGGCAGACGGTGCCGCGCAGGGGACATTCACCGGTGCCACCGAGGCAATAACGGACCTTGCACTTTCGGGGGACGGTATGGTACTGGTCGCTTCCAGTCGTGGGGGAATCCAGAAGTGGGATCTGGCAGCGGCAGCTGCCAACCAGGCGTTTCCGGCGACCGGGATGATTCCCCAGGAGGGGCTGGTTGAACAGGTCTCGCTGAACATGGATGGTTCCCGCCTTCTCAGTGCGGACGACAAGAGCGTGATACGGATAATCGATGTTACCAGTGGCCTGGAACTGCAACAGCTTCTGGGTCATCTGGAAGGTGTCAGCGGGCTGTTTGTCAGTGCCGATACCGCCATGGTACTTTCGGTGGGTGGGGACAAGACACTCAGACAATGGACGCCCGCGGTCAGCAGGGTGATCAGCCTGGGAGAGGGAGCAGCAACGGATCTCGCCTGGTTCCCCGGCAGCCAGTCGCTGGTGCTTGCTGGTCCTGACAACCTGCTGCGCGTCTGGGATCAGGCGACTGCCGCGGTCAAGCATGAATTGACCGCCGGGGAAAAGCCCCTGGTTTCGGTTGCTATTCGCAAGGACGGGGCACGGATCGTGGCGGGCGGCATGGATGGAAATCTCTATAGCTGGCCAGTGGCCGCCGGAGTGCCTGGGGAACTGGCAATGGTCTCGACCGCGTCACCGGTTGTCCGGGTGCGGTTTGATGCCGAGGGGACGCGTCTTATGGCCGCCTCGGCCGACAAGCAACTGCGAGTATTTGACGGGGAGTT
>Ga0310342_100003027_pt1 | contig 10965 bp, 7 predicted proteins | sample S15DNA20500_MG_FD_206155 | JGI IMG/M metagenome (GOLD analysis project Ga0310342, IMG submission 206155) | Marine microbial communities from station ALOHA, North Pacific Subtropical Gyre - S1503-DNA-20-500_MG | ecosystem: Environmental > Aquatic > Marine > Oceanic | place: Pacific Ocean: North... | reverse complement strand
GCTCTACAGAACATCTGGTCGAACCCTCCTTGCCAGCTCCCGTCCTCCCTGCAACAGATCACCTACTAGAAGCGGCTACTGTCATGCAGTCTCTTGTCGACCTGTCGATCAGGGATAACAGGAACAATATTGATTGGCTAGGACTGGGCTTGGGCGCAGACGGTGAACGATTCACTTTTGGTCCCGTTGGACTCTCTTTATATGGAGGATCTACTGGTGTAGCGCTGCTCGCTGCCCGGATGATTCGCCTCTCTGATAATCATTACCTCCCACTGGACAGAGAAGAACTTGACGGGATGGTCCACGATGTCATTAAGCCACTTGCTGAACTGGCTCAGAAGGATAAACAGGATTGGTGTGTGCGGCTATGGCGAGACCAAGGTTTGGGTCTCAATGGATGTGGAGGCATTCTTCTCTTTCTACTCGGCCTTGAACATGAGCAATGGCAGTCATCCAGCCATTCACCGCGGGAATTGCTGGAGTCCCTGCTGTTAGGTGCGCAGAGCGGCTTTATCGGAAAAGACCGCGGACTTGACATTATCGGGGGTTGCGCAGGTCTGATTGGACCGCTATTGCATCTCGGAACACCGAAAGCCCTAGAACTGGCGGTGCTCGCTGGTGAGCGGCTGCTTGAGACCCAGGCCAAAGAGGGCGGATGGGTAAGTCTTGCTTCTGAGCAAAAAACCATGTTGCTCGGTTTCTCCCATGGTGCGGCAGGGTTTGTTTCAGCCCTCGCCGCCTTACACCGCGCGACCAATGACCCCCGGTTTCTTAAGGGTGCGGACAAAGCGCTCACCTTCGAAAGAGCTCGTTTCGATAAGCAAGCCTGCAATTGGCCAGACTACAGACAGAATCATCGCGACCATCCACACCATCCTTCTTCTGCAGGTCTTCGGTTTATGACCAGTTGGTGTCATGGAGCACCAGGAATCGCTCTGGCACGTACCAGCCTCTGGGACACAGCACTATGGGATGACAAGGCTGCTGAGGAGGTGCAAACTGCCTTAAACACCACCGGGGCTATGGCTATGCTCAGAAATGATCACTTATGCTGCGGTGCCCTTGGGATTGCGGCAATCCTCCGATATGCGGGTACCGGCCCTTGGATATCAGATGGCTCCGCTCGCAGACAATGGCTGGAACGGGCAAACGCCGTCGTTGATCAAAGCATTGCACGCCGCAATTTAAACGGTAAGGTCTTTTTATGCCTCAATGCACAACAGGGCAGTCTTCTTTTGCCAGGGATGTTCAATGGCTTGAGTGGGATGGGAATGGTTCTATCTGAAACCAGGGTATCCGCTTCTTTTCTGCCACAGATTTTAGGGTCCGGGCTGTTTCCTTCGTTAACCGACGAATCATCTGATACTGCATACACTAATTGAACTCTACTTTAGTACGTTAAACCCTTCCGCCAAGATCGAGAATGGGTAACGTCTGTATAGCAGTGTCGGTCATCATTTAGTTGTACATACAAGCATACGCCGGTCGTTAAGGAGATTCAGCTTAAGGGGAATCATTAAGAATAGCCCCGCTATTGCGGGGCGTTCTGTGCTAATGAAGCCAGCGGCCTCTCATCCACCAAGGTCTTTTGACCTTTCCACCCTCGATCAAAGGCCGATCAATACACCTATGATGCCTGTATTAGGACGATAAACCGGTTTGTCTCTTTTCCATGTTGAACCGCTGCCATTTTTGTCAAATCCATCGGTATACCGCATGGAGGGCCGCCCATTAAAGTCTTTATAGTGCGGACCGCCAGAAATCCCATCAAGCTCCTGTTCGGTCATTTCTTTGTTCTGTTTCATCTTGATATCTCCTGTCTATGTATTGAATAAGGTTCACTGCATTGAGTGAACCCATTTTGGGAGAGTTGAGGAAAAGAGTCTGTGTTCCCCGTCACCTTTTAGGGGATATGGGGGAGAGTTAGGTAATGGGGATTAATTTGCCCAGGAGTGCTGGTTAGCCCCTTGGCCTGGTCTCATCTACGCCTGTTGCCTGGCCATCATGGACGCGAATAAACCTGACATCTGTGCAAGTTCTTCGAAGGTGCCGACCTGATCAATCCGCCCCTGATTCATCACAATGATCTTGTCGGCATCATGAATCGTACTCAAACGATGTGCAATTGCAACCCGGGTAACCTTACGCCGGTTCAGGCTGTCGGTCACAATTGCCTGAGTTCTGTTGTCAAGTGCACTGGTTGCTTCGTCCAACAGCAGAATCCGCGGGTCTTTAACCAGAGCGCGCGCAATCAACAGTCTCTGGCGCTGACCGCCAGAGATATTGCCTCCCCCTTCGCTGATAATCGTATGCAGCCCCATGGGCATCTGCTCGATATCTTCTTCCAACCCCGCGTCCCGGACTGCCGCTAAAACATCATCAAGAGCCAGTTGATGATTGCCAGAAATGTTTTCCAGAATCGAGCCTGAATTGATCTTAGCGCTCTGAAGAACCGTACCGATCTGACGTCTCACACTATTGATCGACAGACTATCGAGATCGTAACTATCGAACATGATCTGACCCACTTCGGGCCGCTCGAAGCCCAGCAACAAACGCAATAGTGTTGATTTGCCGCAGCCCGATGGGCCGACCAGGGCAATAAACTTACCAGGCTCAATCTCGAGATTGATGTCCGAAAGAATCATTGGCCCGTCCTGATGGTAACGGAACTGAATTCCCGAAAGTTTGATACCGCCTTCTAGCATCCCGGGATCTACTGACCCCTCCGTCGACTCCTTCTCGGCTTCGATAAGCGGCTTGATTCTTTTAAACTTGGCGAGCATGTCCAGCAGCGACATGACCGTATTGCTCATGGAGGTCAGCCCGATGAGAAATGTCGCCATCGCTGTGTTAAAGGCAAGGAAAACTCCCAGGGTCAAACCGTCTCCTGAGACACTTCCCTGAGCAAACAAGTGCGCGCCTGCTGAATAAATGAGTACTGACCCCATCAGTGGCACAGAATAATTCAGGGTTTCAATGTAATCTTCCGTCCGCTGCGCTTTGAGCATCAGGCTGACCTGTTCGGTATAGCGACGCATCCAGAGAGTAAAAACACGTCGTTGCGCACCAGCGATACGGATCTTCCCTACTGCATTAGCTATCTCAAAAACGAACCCACTGAACTCACCGGCAAGTTTCATGAGGGCCCGGTAATGTTTATGGATCGAGACGGTTCCGATGACGGTTACACCCAGGACCAATAACCCAAGCAGTAAGGCAATCATCGCCATTTTTGCGTTGTAATAAAACAGCAGGCCAAGATTCAAGGAAGTCGTCAGGCCCATCAGCAGCGTACGAATCGTCGTTGAGTTGAATTCCTCGGAGACTTCGCTCACCGCCATGATTCGGTCCAGTAGGTCACCGCTGCTGAACTTGCGGAAAAACGGAGCTCTTAGCGCAACTACGTGGCAGAACATTGCCAACTGCGCCTTCACATTAGAAGCGACCGAAAACCGTATCGACAAGATCCCTTGGGCAACGCCGAGCAGGCTCACGCCAAAGGCTGCGGCAAAAAGTGCGAACGCCAACTCTATGACCATATTTCTGTCCGCATCGGGTATCGCCGTATCGACCAGGACCGCTGTCATTTGTGGGACCAACATACCGATCACGGTGATGAGTGCCGATAAACCCATCACAAAACCGATATCCGGAAGTACCTCACGGACCGCCCACAAGGGAATCTGAGAAAGGCTGGAGATATTTTCCGGGATCGGTGCCGAGAAGGTTTTCGCATCGACACAAAGCGTGCCCTCAGTGTCCCCGTTAACAACGCGGTCGATCTGCAACTTGGGATTGACAATGCGGTAAGTGCCGGAAGGATCCCGAATGAGCGCAACGGGTGTTCTTTCCTCTGCTAGAAATCCCAACAAAGGACCACAATCTGACTTCCACCAGCCGTCATTCAGGAGTACGTCACGCATCCTTAGATCAGACAAGTCAACGATTGTCTGAAGACCAAGATCCGGGTTTTCCTCTTCACCCCTCCTTGCAGGTTCTCTCAGCGTGACGCCCAGATAATCACCAATTATGGTCATGGCTGTCAGTAACTCGGTACGCTGCTGACGTGCAGCCAGAGGGTTGTTACTCAGGAGTTCACCGACCTCACCAAGCGCCTGCTCCATACTCTGTCTGTCCATCTCATCCGCAAGTCGCTGGCGCGCTTTGTCCTGTGAACTCAAGTGCTGCTCATATTGTTTGAGATACGCACGAACCAGATGCTTGAGATTTGTCAGTCCCGCGTACTGCAATTCAGAGATGGACTGGACTGCAAACTCGCAGTGTTCGGTCATTGCCTCGATGATGACGCCCGACGCAATCGGTACCGCACCGCTTTCGCCATCGAGGACAAAATCGGGCAGACCAACCAGCCCGGCTATCCCGGAAGTGACGCTGAACAATACTGTTGTGTCCTTGGGAAGATCCAGCCGCGCTCCCGGCGACGCATCGAGCTGCCCTTCGGATGGCATTCGCTCGGACACACCGCCACGCGGATCCGCACTCGCCAGATTCCCGATCAGTCCTGAAAAACCTGTAGTCCACGAATCCAGAGCTTCTGATGGCGCAACTCCCTGATCCTGCAACTGATCCAACACCTGATCGAGTGGGATTGCCACAGCACAGACCGGTACCTCAGCGATTCCAACCAGGCTCAAGGTCGGCTCCTCCGGCCGGAACTCCAGGGGCAAAACCAACTCGCCCTCTCCCACACTGAAAAGCCTATGGCGCCAACCGGCCGCCTCACCAGAGCGGGAGTGACTGGCCGCAATTGCCAATCTGCCGGATTCGATATACCAGGCGGTATCTGCCTGGTTTAGCGGCAGGGATCGTTGAGCGGCCAGGTTAAGCCGATCGAGGCTGTGCCATTGGGTCTCCATATCTTTGGTCTCCAACCCTCAGTCCCTCAACCGCTCTCACCGGCCCGCATCAAGCGGGTGTATTCCTGATCGAGCGCCCACAATTCACCATGAGTGCCACGCTCAATGATCCGCCCCCCTGACATCACCAGAATCTGGTCCGCATCACGAACGGTGCTTAGCCGGTGAGCCACAATAATTGCAGTACACCCGCGCATCCGGACACGCTCCATAACCACTGCCTCGGTTTCAGCGTCCAACGCGCTGGTGGCTTCGTCCAGAACAAGGATTGAGGGCTGGTGAACCAGCGCGCGTGCAATCTCCATCCGCTGGCGCTGCCCGCCACTGAGATTGCTTCCCCCCTCAAGAATCTCAGTTTCAAAACCGTTTGGCAGACTCTCGATTACGTCCCGGATCGCCGCGTCATCGCATGCAGCGATCAAACGATCATTGGGAACGGTCTGATCCCACATGGTGAGATTGTCACGAACGGTTGCTGCGAAGAGAGAAATCTCCTGATCGACAACAGAAAAGGAATTCGCCAAGACTTTTTCCGGGATGTCGTCGCGCAAGATACCGTCGAAGCGTACTTCGCCGTCCCACAAGGGGTAGTCGCCACAGACAAGACGGGCCAGCGTAGACTTACCTGACCCGCTGCCCCCAACCAGCGCGATGACATTACCTGGCGCAACCTGAAGATCGATCTCTTTGAAGAAGGGACGACCCAACGGGCTGTAGCCAAATGTCGCGCTAATCAACTCGACTTCGCCATAGAGCCGAGATCCTTCCTGCCGTGTTTCTCCTGCCTTCTCAACGGACTTCTGGGGCGCGACGGCGGGACATTGCAGCACATCGTCAACCCGATCCAGGTCACCCCGAAGTTCCTGAAACTGCTGGCCGAGGTTTGACAGATCTGAAATCGGCATCAGGAAACTCGCCATCAGGCTCTGAAAGGCAACCAGCATCCCAATTGTCAGCCCACCATCAATCACTCGGAATGCACCAACAACCAGTACCGTTGCGGTTGTCAGGCCCAGCAAGAGTGCCGGCAGAACCGAAAGCACGAGGTTGGAAAGTTGCAGTGTCTGAGCCGCGTTTGTCCCCTTCGCAAAATAGCCTCCAAACCGCTGAAAGAACTCGTTTTCCAGTCCACTCGCCTTGATGGTTTCGATGTTGTTGATTCCTGAGATCGCTGCCCCGTAGGTCTTGCCCATCTCGGACAACACGCGCATGTTTGATTCCACGCGCCGTGACGAAACAAAACGTAACACCAGGAAGTTGATCGCCGCGAAAAGAATGCCAATGCTGGTCAACAAGATGTCATAGGCAAACATCACAGCCCCGTACAACCCCATCATTACAACGCTGATGGCCGTCTGGGCCAACTGCCCAGACATCAAGCCGGCGAGTTTGTCGTTCAACGAACTGCGATTCGCTACCTCACCCGGAAAACGTTGCTGATAAAAACTGACGGGGAGCCGCAACATGTGCCAGATGTACTTGCTCGACATATTTATGGCGAGCTTAACCTTCAGTCTTCTGAGATAGCGTAACTGGAGAAAGTGGAGCAGGGCCTGACTACCCAACGCAATCAGCATGGCCATAATCAACGGTCTGAGCCAATCGGTACGACCCTCTAGAATGATGCTATCGATAAAGACCTGATTAAAGGCCGGGATTGCAAGGCCTGGAACCACCAGAAGCAGTCCCGCGAGAAAGCAATACACAGCCGCTGCAGATGATCCGACAAATCTTTCCAGCAATGCCGGCCACAACCGCGGCGGCCGCCCCCCCGGCTCGAACTCCTCAGCAGGCTCCATGGCAAGCACCACCCCGGTAAAACAGCGATCGAACTCTTGCGCTGATAAGACACGGTGCCCCACTGCAGGGTCATTCAGAAATACCTGATCGTTATGGCGCCCTTCGAACGTGACAAAGTGATTAAAGTTCCAGAAAAGGATCGACGGCGCTTTTATCTTGCTGAGTCCGTCGCTACTGAGAGTCAGTCCCTTGGCAAGCAGACCATAGCGCCTGGCTGCCTTGACGAGATTCGACGCTTTGCTGCCATCCCGGGAAACACCGCATTCCCGGCGGAGCTCGGCTAACGGTACAAACCGCTTGTAAAAACCCAACACCGCGGCCAGGGCAGCTGCACCACATTCAACCGCTTCAAGCTGCAGCACAGCCGGCGTTTTGGCTCGACTCGGTGGGCGCAGGATGCCCAAAAAATCAGTGGACACCGGCCCAATTCCGCAATACCGGAATCACATAGGAGATCGGTCGTATATGCGTTACGGTAGTTCGAACCTGTGCGGTGGTTCCAGAGGTGATAGCGAGTTCCGGACCATTTCCTGATGTCCATTGGTAACCCGACGGTGTCCTGTCATCTACTGTAAGGCGGGTATAGACCTGAATACGGGGTTGAGACTGGGTGAGCTGGCTTGCAACTTCACTGTTGCCAACCACGGCTGCAACTGAATCCGTGCTGACCGGGAAAGCCGACACCTCCGACACCACCCCTGCAATACTGCCGTGCCGCCCACGCTTTACCGTGGAGGGTGTCACATTCACCGACATTCCTTTCTCAACTTTCTTGCCGTCGCCGACACTGAAAAACCCAACGGCGATGAGTTCGCTGCCTGGATTTTCTGCCTCGATAAAGCCCAAGGTTTCACCAGCACGGACGATTTCTCCAGGGATTGCTGCGATTTCAAGGACAACGCCATCATGTGCATTCAAAATTTCACCACCCTTTTTCAGAGTCTTCTCCAGGCGGGCAATACTTCTCAATGTTTCCTGAATTTGGATATCCAACTCTGCGGCTTCTTCAAATTCTTGCTGTTTCAGCCGGGTCTCATCTATGGAAATTTCCTGTAATTGCGTCGTCAGCTCCGAAATCCGTTGCTGCTGCTCACCATACGCTTCCTCAGTCTCCAGTCTTTTCAGCTCCAACTGCTGCGCCTCGAGCTCAAGATCGGACTTTTTTATGCGCACATCGACAAGTTTCTGGTACGCCTGAAGGACCATTTCTTCGGACGCCAGCTGGGAATCCAAAAGCCGCTCAAAACTCTGGTAGCGTTTTTCCAGGTTCTGCTCCAACTCAGTCTGGGTGGCCAGATAATTGTTAATCACGGTAGACTGCTTAGCGATATAGGTTTGATTTTTCACCCGCAGCGCCTTTGCCATCGCTTTCGCGGATGAAATCCGGTCTTCCAGAACATCGCGCCTATGCTGAAGTGCTTTTGTCTCCAACCCAAGGCGTTTCTGCTGGAGTTCCACCAGAGTGGCGTGTCTGACCTCCATCCGCTCAAGGCGCATGCGTTCCTGATCCAGGCGTTGTGCGATATCCGGAACACTCACCGTTGCGATAACCTGGCCTGCCTGCACACGATCACCCACTGCAATATTCATTGAGGAAAGTTGGCCCTGCACCGATGCCTGGAATGGCATAACCTGCCGTGGATAGATCAAGATGCCGGTGCCATTGACGGTGTCGGGAATACGCCCGAAGACGCTCCAGAGAAGGACCACGAGGATAAGAAAGCCCAGCGTGGCAAGCGTGATCCATGATTTTCGGTTGGTCACCTGTAGAAGTTGTTCAAGCTGCTCCGGGGAACTCAACTGATCAAGCGCTTCCGCCCGAAAAATACTTCTTGGCTTTTTTTCTGTACTGTCTTGCGCTTCGTTCATCTTATTGATCAGGCATCGGAAAAAAGATCAGACTGTTGTTGAGCGTTCGCGGAACAGTTCCACCATCAGGTCGAAGCGACGGCCTGCCAGACTCACGAGATCCAATAACTCTGGGTCTAACTCCTCGCTAAACTCCTCGGAAAACAGATTGCCCTCATCAGCATCATCGAGATGATCGATCAGGCCACGCAGTCTGTTGGCCATGAGTACACCAATCCCACGAAAGAAACGCGCTGCGAATTCTGGATCGCGGCGCAGTTTAGCCTCCATGTCTTCTCGGTCAATAGCCAGAATCTGCACCCCGGTCACGGCGTTCACGGTTGCGCTCGGCGGCCGGCTGTCTAGAAAAGAGATTTCGCCAAAAATTTCCCCTGCATACATCCGGTTCACTTCTTTCCCCGACTGACTATCCAGCACGATCGAGAGTTCACCCTCCATCAGGAATCCAATGTCGGTGATGGGTTCTCCAGCGGTTATCAGCACATCGCCTTGGTCATAGGGAACTGCGCGGCCGTTGGACACCAGCCACTTGATATCCATCTCTGTAAGACACCCAAGAAAATAGAGGACTGCTCTCATCATAATTGCCGCGTATCCTTAACTCACGAACCTGGGCACTTTATAACACTATATCCGCTGCCTACACAGTACCCACCGGGCGATGTCACAAAAGAGTGCTAATCACTCCCACTCGAAGCCAGTCGCGCAGCCCGGTCATGGGCTGATAACTGCCCTCGCCTGCTCTGCATATCAAAAACTGCCCGTCGGGCGTGGCCAGGCCTGAAAACGACACCGTAAAATACCGCCCGTAAACTGAACGAAACCTTCCAGATAGATGGTGACATGAACCTTTCACAATTCAAGATCCTGACTTTCGATGTCTACGGCACCCTGATCGATTGGGAAAGCGGCATGATCAACGGCCTCAAACCCCTGACAGATCGCGTCGACCGAGTTATAAGTCGTGACGAAATCCTGAATGCCCACGCCCTCTATGAATCAACGGCCCAGCGCTTTTCCCCGTCAAAAAAATATTCTGAACTTCTGGCGACGGTCTATCGCCGACTTTCAGAGCACTGGGGTATTTCTGTTGAATGGGAGGAGTGCCTCGCCTACGGCCAGTCTGTGCCTCTGTGGCCGGCATTCGATGACAGCGCAGAAGCACTCGCTTACCTGAAACAGCACTTTCAGCTGGCAGTGCTCACCAATACCGATAACGTGAGCTTCTCAGGCTCCAACGCGCGCCTTGGGGTTTCCTTCGATGCCGTAATGACTGCAGAAGATATTGGCAGTTATAAACCGGATGACCGCAACTTCGACTACATGCTGGAAACGCTGGCACACCGGGGTATCGCCAAGGAAGAAATCCTGCATGTGGCTGAGAGCATGTTCCATGATCATCAGCCCGCCAACCGGCATGGTCTTGCCAACTGCTGGATCTACCGGCGGTATGATCAAAAAGGCTTTGGCGCCACCATGGACCCGGGCGAAATGCCGAAGGTCGGCTTTACGTTTAACAGTATGGCTGAACTCGCAAACGCCCACCGGCAAGAACTCGAATAAACAAACGGCCCGGCGCCGAGCACGTGATTAACTGACACAGAAACCGGTCGCAGGAACAGATTCAACCATCCGCTTTTCTGCACTGGGGAACGCCTTCGCTGAACCCGTGGGTCACCTCACCGGAAGCATCACGTGCCACCGCATTCCATGGCTTTCCAGCATCCCACTCACCCGATACCGTTCTGCCGCTAGCATAGGTGAAAGTCCCTTCGCCGTGGTAAATCCCGTTAACAAACTGGCCTTCATAGCGGTCGCCGTTAGTCCAGAAATATGCCCCGAGGCCTGACTTGGTGCCGTTGTCCCACTGACCCTCATAACGGTCACCGTCTACCCAAGTGTAACTGCCCTGGCCATGCTTTTTACCGGCTTTCCACTCGCCATCATAGGTATCGCCGTTCGCGTAGGCATGGGCTCCCACGCAATTATCAAAAAGGTGGCTTGACCCTTCCGGGCAGGGAGCGAGGGCGAAACTGTTACCCGCGAAGGCAAGTCCGGCCGCAATGACGAGGAGACGTATTATCATGGCCGTTATTTTACCGGATTGCGGCGCGGAGCCAGATGGCGATTAATGTGCGGGAATCGGGACTTCACCCTGGATCGTCGCCCGTCTCATGACGCGTCTATGAGCGGTCACCTTTGCTATCTTGGTGGAAACGGTTTTTATTGGCGCGTCGCCCTTCACACCGAAGATCCCCCCCCCTGATTGAAATCAGACGGGCGGAAGGGGGCATTCGGGCCTGGGCATCCGAACCGGGTGAGTACTACAATGCATTTGATGGCCAGTATGGAGGTCTGTGGCGTCGTAATGGACGGCCTCCCCAGGCGCTGGTCGGTGTAGGCTTCTCCTCACAGG
>Ga0310342_100003026_pt1 | contig 10965 bp, 12 predicted proteins | sample S15DNA20500_MG_FD_206155 | JGI IMG/M metagenome (GOLD analysis project Ga0310342, IMG submission 206155) | Marine microbial communities from station ALOHA, North Pacific Subtropical Gyre - S1503-DNA-20-500_MG | ecosystem: Environmental > Aquatic > Marine > Oceanic | place: Pacific Ocean: North... | reverse complement strand
GGGGTACTCAAGCCCAGATCGCTAATCAAGGCAGCGGGTTTGGCCAGATTTTAGGCACAGTAGCGGGCGCAGCATTGGGAGGCCCAATGGGAGGGATGTTAGGGAATGCAATGTTTGCCCCCAAAGTTCAGCCTAACCCAACCACCGTCACCACCGGCCCGCGCAAATTCGGAAGCTGGTAAATATGTTTACCCATAGTAATAGGAACAATAATCATGGCTAACTTTTTAAAAGGATTCGCGCAAACCTTCGGCCCGCAACTGGAACGCGGCATTAGCCGCAAGCAACGGCTCGACGACATCCTATCCGCGCAGACGCGGCAGGATCAATTGCTCTCTGACCAGATAGCGCGGGATGATGCTCGGCAAACAATTTTGGATGACAGGTATAAAGCGGAACAGGCAGAGAAAAAACGCCAATACGATTTAGACCAGAAAGCAAAGATGGCTAAAATCACCTTTGATAAAGGGCTTGCTGCTCGCGTGAAAGAGGAAAAGATGGAGGACATCAGGGCTGCAATCACTAAAACAGACGCTCCAGTTCAAGAGGAAGCATTTATGGGAATAGGCGGAGTGCCTATGGGGGGACTACCTCCAGAGGTAGACGCCAGAAAAATCAGCGACGTCACTCCAGAAGAATTAAAAGGACTGCCCAGAAGCAAAGCAGTTCAAGCTAAAATGAGAGCAGAAGCGGGGCAAAAGAAGGTTGATGAAATCGAGAAAGAGAAAAGGGACAGGGAGGCAAAGCTCGACCCGAAATGGACAGCCCCCACAACATCTGACGCCATGAGTCCCAGCCAAAGGCGCATTCGGGATTTGCTCAAAGTAATGGATCCCGACGCCACCGAGAAAGAGTTGGCACAGAAGGAGTGGGAGCATTATGAGCGCAAGGGACTCTCTGCCACTGATAAAGGCGCGTCTGATATAGTCAAAGTGTTTGAAAAATGGCAAAAAGCCTCTGCACTCATTGACGAGCAGGAGGCTAAAGGAGAAAAGCCTACTCCTGATGAGTTGCGGCAATTTGCCGTTTACGAGCTTGAGATTCAGGATCACTATGGAAAACGCGGCAGAAAGGTTCCTGGTGCGCTACTGGAAACCATGAAGAAGGTTTGGAGGTTCCCGACTGCAACAGTAGAGGGGCCGGTTCTTGGAGGGCAGGAGATTGCTTTGGCTGGAGAGGAATTGGTTAGAGACTTGGATTATCTGGTAAAGACCATTGGGCAGGACAGGCTAGATGAACACGTTGGTCTCTGGGATGAAACAGAAGATGCAATAATTAAGAAACTATTCCCTCCCGGCACTTCCATGACCGACAAGGAATTTCAGGCTATTCAAAAATTTAAGCAGGTTTACAGCGGTCTTTCCAATAAAACTCTTTACTTGCGATCAGGGGCAACAGTGACAGAACAAGAATGGAACAGGCTGAAGAAAGAGATCGGCGTTCCTGATAGTGCTGATTTCTACAACCGGATTCGCACCTTTGCGAAAAAGGAGAGGCGCGACACCAAGAGATTGTTGCAAACAAGAATTAAGGCTCGTTATATTTTCCCCGACGAATTACAGCAGGAGATAATGGGGGGACTGACTCCAACGAGGCCCAAGGAACCCGGATTGATCCCTGCGCTCCCCCAAGGGGAGCTTGAAGAGGTTAAGCCTCAACCCCTCGATCCAACCCCCACGGAGCCACAGAAATTGTCTGCGGCTGATTCGGTTGAGCTTGAAGGGCTTGTTAACAAAGGGGTTCCGAACCTTTCTCCATCGGAAAAAATTAAACTGAAAGAGTTGCTGCGAAATCAACTAAACAAATAATAAGGATATTTAGTATGCCGCCCCCTACTCTCCCCCCTCCTCCACGCATGAATCCTGAACTAGAGGATATAGATAAGGAACTTGAAGACCTCCTGAATGAGTATCGGACGAAATACGCTCCCCCTCCCGGCGGTATAACTACCTCAAAGTCAACCCCGTCAGCCATCGCTCAAACCTCCACCGGCCCCGAATCTATGTATGGGCTTGCGGGCGTGAAGGCGGCGAAGGCTCCGGGGCCAAGATGGGAAACCCTCCAGAAAGCTGCGGCAGTTTCAAAGCGCAAACCGCGTTCGCCTGAAGAACTGGGCGGCGAAGCGGAGGAATTACGTCAACAATATCTCAAAGCCTATAAGAATTATTCCAGCAGAGAGCAACTGGGTGGAAACTGGAATTATAGCCAAGCCATGAAAAGCGTGGATTGGGATAAACTAGACACAATGCCCTTGGAGGAATTACTGGAAGAAACATCCAAAACATCTCAAGGCGGAGGCTTGCCTGAATTGCGTGATAAAGTTCAGAAGGCGAACATTCAGAAGAAAATCGGGGATGTTGATATTAACCTTGAGGAATCCCTCTTGTCTTACGCGGAAAGGCTTTTACTCAAGGAAACCAGCAACGAAAAGATAAAGGTTGGCGACAAGTTTATGAGCGAAAAAGAGGCTCAACTGCGTGGAATGGCAGGGGTGGAAGAAGTGACATGGGAGCCAACCTTGGATACTTTTGTCATCAAGAGGGTTGTTGACGGGAAGGTGAAGTATGGGTTGGCGGATGAGAAAGGATTTGCACTGGGAGATACGGCGGAGATGCTTGGCACAACCGCAGATGTTATATTTTCCATGCTCGCGGTTGGTTCTATACCTGAAACCGGCCCAGCAGGGCCACTAGCCGTTGGGGCGGGAAGAAAATGGGCCTTGGCCCGCTTGCGCGATCATATTGCCAAGACAGGGTTAGGACGTGCAACAGCCGAAGGGGTCATCACGGGGGGGCGACAGTACATATCAGAGACTACGGCACAAGAGTTTCTCTCGGAAGATATAGGGGGAGAAAAGGTGGAGCCAGCTTCCCAATGGGAACTGGCAAAGAGAGCCGCAGGAACGGCGGCAATCGCTGCGGGGGGTCAAGGGGCGTTTGAGCTTGCGTCCAAAGGTCTAACCCGTGTGGCAAAGGAAACATTAGACCCCACAGGTATAAGGAAAGGCATCGTGGGGCCAGCAAGGGAGGCGCGTAAGGTATTAGCTGAAAAATATGGTATTGAGCTTGAGGGAATGACGGCAGCGGAACTCCTGCCCGCCTTGGCGAGAGCGGAGAAAACTATTGCGGAGATGCCATTCGGCGCAAAGATCAAAGAAGCTCACCAGAAACTATTTAGCCAAGTTTCTGAAGCGATAGCCGCCAGCACGAGGAAAGTAAAGACCTCGGTAGAAATGGACGACATTCTTCGGGAGGCATCAGAGACAATCCCGAAGGCAGAGAAGGATTTGGCCGATGCCACACAAGCACAGCTTAAAGCGGAAGAAATGCTGCGGAAAGCGGAAGACGCGCAGTATGGATATTATTTAGGAGTACCAACTGGGAGTGTGCCTCAAGCCCAGGAAGGGTTGCGCCGTGGGGCTTTAGAAGACCTTCAAACTGCCGCTGCGGTTCAGCAGCAGAAGCTAATGGCCGGAATGGAACTGCAAGGTCAAGAAGCCGCTTTCCAGAAATTGATAGGCAGGGGGGATGTATCTAAAATCTATGGAGGCTCCACTCCGCAAGTTGCTTACAGCGAGATGGCTGTTCTTGCCGATAGATTCAGGAAAGGCTTTCGGCAAAAGAGCGAGGCTTTATACAAAAATGTTTACAAACTTCCGAACGCAAATAAACCCATCTTTAACATCTCCTCCATGACAAAGGAAATGGATCAATTAAAGAGAGGAATAAGGGATGAAGAAGGAAAAGTAATTAGTGGGCTTACCGATCAAGACATGAAGGTTGTTGATCGGATTATGGATGCGAAGGCAACCCAAACTCTTTCGGATTTGGTTGCGTTTAAGCAGATGGTCTACAGTTCCATGGGCAATGACCACATGTTTAGGGGGCTTGATGACAAGCTGAAGCGAGACATGGGCGCGGCGGTCACAAAGCTAATTTACGATCAAGCACCAAAGGGCGGCCAGAAGTTTGCAAAATCATTAAGGAAAGCAAACAAGCATTACTCTGGAAACATAGATAAATACTACAATTACGGAGTAGGCAGATTGTTTCTTGACTCCACAAAGAAACAAAGTGCCGTTATAGGTGAGTTAATTGATGATGTGGCATTGAGCGGCCCCAAGTCACAGATGTACCAAGACCTTGTGACGCTGTTTGGCGAGAAGTCGGCTGCTATGCGTCATACTGACCAGGTTGTACGCGACCAGTTGATTAAGAGAGCAATGCCCAAGGGTAAAGTGGACTTACCCCAGCTTCTGGAGACAGTCCGTAAGCTCAAAATGATTGACGAAGACTTGGTGAAGAACCTTGGCTTTGACGCTGGGGCAATGAAGCAAGCAGAAGATGTCATTAAAACTTTCGGGGCTGGTGCTGGGAAAATTGATTTGGATGATTTTTATGCCCTTGTCGACAAGGGGCTTGTGGGAGGGGGAGACATTGCCTCTGACGTAAGCAGCATGATGAAAATATCCAGAGCCAAGGCGGATTTCGTTGCTGATGCAGTAAATGATGCGCTTGGTGTTTCATCACCTAAAATCCGCGAGGCATTGGCAACAGGGGAAATTACTGAAGCTACGGCAGCCAAAACAGTCAGGGACTTGCAGGGGAAAGCTCTGTCAGCAAGAGAACAGGTTGCAGCCAGACAAAAGGCTCTCGATGAAGTTTCCGACAATGCTTACCTGCAAGCGTTGAGGGGTGATGGCGATTTGGCAAATGCAAATGCTGACAGTCTTTACAATTCAGTTTTCGGGCATAGCTCCACAGGCCCAAATATTGCCCCCGCAAAACTTCAGCGGATAATGGACAATCTCAATGCCGCTGCTAAAGGAGAGGGCGCACCGGCTGATGCTGCACGGCAGTTGATTAGTGACATTAGGTTAAGGGCAAGGCTAGATCATTACCAAAGTGTATCCCCCAAGAGAGCGACAAAGGAGGGCGGCGTAACGCAGGTAGAGACAATGCTGGGCGGCGGGGAGGGGATTATCCCTAACCCAATAGCGATGCTTTCCATCAAGCAGAACAAAGAATACCGGCAGCGATTGCAAGCGATCCTCGGAGAAGAATTTGAAAAAGATGACTTACTTGCTGAAGCCTTGGCAACAGTAGCCGCGAGGGACGTTGTAGCTTCCGGAGTGGGGTCAATGACGGGAAAAACAACATGGGCATCCTTGGCGCAATCCACCGACCCCGCAGCCACAGGGGAGAAGTTGACAAGGACATGGCTTTTAGCTCAACTCTTGGCGCATGGCGAACTTCTTGCGAGCGTGACACAGTACGCTGGCTACAAAGCAGGGAAGGAACTGGGGGCGGGAGAGAGAGCCGCAAAAGCGGTTGAATGGTTGGCTAAAGGCGTTAGCAATAAAGAACTTCAACAAGTGGCACGGAAAGCCTTCGCCACGATGCCTCCCCTTGCAGTTGAAAAGCTAAAACGGGATTTGTTTGATTCCTACGGGGAAGGGGACGCAAAGGAGGTTTGGTCATTCCTAAACATGGCGGCTGAACCTTACGAAGAAGGCGTTGACGAGCCAATAGAGAAAGAGGAACTAGAAGACTAATCCTTACCGATAATGAACCGGCACATGTCCACAAATGACCTCTCCTTCGCTTTTAAGCGCGTCTTGCGCTCTATCTGGACGACAGCATCCTCGGCGGCTCTACGGACGAATTTGGAGCGTGTCATGCCTGTTCTAGCAGACAGGTTATCGAGGGCTTTGGCTTCTCTGCCGGTTAACCGGAAAGAAACGAATACGGATGCGAGGTCGGCTGTTTTGACGGACTTGGGACGACCCCTTTGCTTTTGCTTGGCTTTCATGTGAGGAACTTACTGACGATGTGACACGATAAACAAGTTAAATCTTTTCGGGTGGAGGGATTATTAAAGGTTTTCAAACATTTGTGGCATTTGGAGATGCCCACGGGGACATGGCTTCCAAAGAGTCGATTGCGGCTCTTGAGAAGCACATCAAGGATTTTAAGCCGGATCACCGTATCTGCCTCGGTGACATGTTTGATTTGCGAAGCCTCCGCAAAGGGGTGAGCAACCAAGATTCAGAACATTACGATTCTTTGGTGAGCGATCTCACGCAGGGGTACAATATGCTGGAGCGGCTTCGGCCAACAGTCTTCCTGAACGGAAATCATGAATATAGACTCTACCGCGTTGCTGAAGAGGCGGCGAATGGGATCGTCCGTCAATATGCCACCGAAGGCGTTGAGAAACTGGAAACGTACCTACGCAAAATGGGTTGCAAAGTCTTGCCGTACCATTTTGAAAAGGGCGTCCACACTGTTGGAAAGGTCGCGTTCGTCCACGGATACGTAGCCAGCGTTCACGCGGTTAAGCATACTGCGGAGGTCTACTCCCCTCCTGGGGGTGCTACGGTCATGGGACACATCCATAGGATTGAGGCAGTCCACGCTGTTCGTCACGGAGGCGCACAGGGGTACAGCGGTGGTTGTCTTGCTGACATCCCTCGGCTTCAATACGCCGCGCTGCGCCACGCTACCATGCGCTGGAGCAATGGGTGGTTGTACGGGGTCATAGGGCGTAAAGGATTCAAGATATGGCAAGCGGAAAAAGTAGAAGGACACTGGCTGCATCCTTGAGCGATTTTAAAGGCAAGGATAAGGAGTTGGAGAGATGGGCGCGGGCCATGATAGATGCCCGCAAGGGGTTGGATGTGATCCCTAAAGGTTGGTACACCATGGAGGAACTGGCAGACAGGTTTGGGTACGTTTACAGCGGGATGCACAAGCATGTGAAAAAGCTGGAGGCATTAGGAAAGGCCGAGCGGAAGAAGTTCTACTTCCGCCATGGTAAGGACGGGCGTCGATACTTGAAAACACATTACCGGCTGCTATGAAAAAGATACCCAAAAGCTACCTCCAGAAGCGCGTGGCTGTAACGTGGGAAGACCCGTCAGGCTACATCAACGATGACATCTCGGAAGTGAAGATGTCGGTGTGCATTTCGGAGGGAACTTTGGTGGTGTTAGACGAGGAGAAATTGATCCTGCGAACCTCGGTTTATCCCGGCTCGCACGTGGGGGATTATACCATCATCCATCCGGCTTTAGTGAAGCAATGCAAAGCATTGTAAAGGCAACATTGCCCAATCGGATTCAGGAATTTCACATTCTCTAGGGAAACTTGAAATCGCGCAGAGTTTAGCAAACTAGCGCGTTCGACCACTCCGCCACCTCTCCGTGTCTCTGTTTAGCCCTGCTTTCGTGGGCTTAAAGGGTTCTTTACTGGGCCTTCCCCCTTTGCTATACAATTAAGGTATGGAAGCCAAGATAAAGCAACGGTGGGCAACATTGCCCACATCTTGTTGCCCACTCCTTGGCAGCAAGAAACACCGCTGAAAACATTATGAAACCCAAGAAGAAAACAGATAAACGCACAGGCCAAACGTATTGGCTTGTTGATGTCCGCACAAATGGAAATCGCAGTCGTCAAAGGTATTCCTCCGAGCAATTTGCACTGGAGGCTATCGAGAAGCAAAACAATTCTAATGGGGAGATTATGAGCGAAATATCCGCACTCTCGATGACCGACCAAGGGATGCTTCTGGGAGCCTTTCAACTAGCCAAGGAGAAAGGGCTGAACCTGTATGATTTAGCGCGGGAAAACGAGACTTCCTCCCACCTCTCCACCACGAAGGTTTCGGCGGTCATTGCTGCGTATCTAACAGCAAGGGTGGAAGACCCTGATTTGAAAACGGTGGGCAGCACTCTTAATGGCTACGTCAATGATCTCGCAAAGTTTGAGATAACCTTTGGCGACACCGAGATTGGCTCACTCACCGAGGACGGTGTGGTGGCATACCTTAAAACCCTGAAGATGCCTGACGGCTCTCCCTACGCGACATCAAGCCGCACGAACAAGAAGAGAATCCTGAACACCTTTTTTGTCTGGGCTAAACGGAACAAGTACATCACCCAAAACCCACTGGCGGAATACACGCCATCCAAGGGGGACAAAGCTGACATCACTTGGCTCAATGCCTCGCAGATGAAACGATTGCTTCAGGTGTGCATGGAGATTGATCCCGGCATGATCCCCTACTTCACGCTGGGGGCGTTTGGTGGACTGCGCTTAAATGAATATCGAGGCACAGCCGATACCAGCGCAAAGGGAACACCAGGAGTGGACGGCTACATCCCTCTTATGAAAGGCAAGGTGGGGATTAACTGGGACGACCATGTTCATCTTGATAAGGCGCATCCGCAAATTGAGATTCCCAAAGAAATTGCAAAGACATCCCAAAGGCGCATCGTGACCTTGGAACCCACGCTTGTGAAGTGGTTGCGAATGGGGGGAGACTTGTACGCGATCACCAACTGGAAAACCCGTGAACTGAAAATCCGCAGAAAAGCCAAGCTGGAAGGTTTAGGCAGATGGGGATGGGGCCGAGATATTATGCGCCATACTTATGCGACCATGCACGTTGCGAAGTTTGAAGCGGAACATAAGGCTTCAAAGAATATGGGCCACAATGATATTAAGGTCTTTAGGACTCACTACTGCAACAAAGAGGTTGACCCTTCAGAAGCCGAGAGGTTCTGGGAGCTAACCCCCGCAAATGTTAATTAAGAGTTAATAGCCTGTTGGTTCATAATAACAACCCCCTCTTCCGCTAAAAACGGGAGGGGGGTATTTTTCTGCCCGTCAGCAATGTTTAATTAGTTACTTACGCTGACGTAAGAAAACGTAAAGCAACGTAATTTAGAAAACAAAGTTGTAGACGTAAAAACGAAATCAGATGTAAAGGATTCTTATGTATCTCACCATGGAAGATTTGATGAAGAAGTTTAAGGTCACAAGACCTACCATCTACGGGTGGATTAATTCCAAGAAGCTCCGCAAGGTAAAGATTGGTAAACGGGCCGTCCGATTCAGGGTCGCAGATGTTGACGCCTTTGAAGCCTCGCTCCTATGTCGGAAGAACTAAAAGTCTTGCGCTCCCGTGAAACCGAACACGGCTTGGAGTTGGACGCGATGATGAACAAGCGGGAGGTAGCTGACCTGCTCGGTGTCTGTGTCCGGAGCGTGGAACTGTACGTCCGGAATGACTGGTTGGATTGCTACAAGCTGGGGGAGTTGCAGAACAGTCGCGTGGTGTTCAGCCCGAAGCAAGTGGATCAATTTCTCTTAAACAAACTAAAAGCAAAAAAAATACGCCAAGCCCGTGCCTCCGGAATACCTGCAAATGAACTTAATCGCGCTGCCCATCCCACGGGTAGGTAAATGCTGGATTTGCGATCAAGATGAAGCCGTGATTGTAACAGCCGACAACTCGACAAGAGGCTACATCTGCCTTCTATGCACCGGAGACGCTCTCCAGTTGGAACGCTGGCTTTGTCACAATGCAACGACCTACGGAATCCGCCACCCGTTGCCTAATGAAATCCCGTTTGACCGATTTTAACTATGAATGAAAATATTGAAGAACCCCCAATGGAAGCTCCACCCCAAGACATTACTTGGCGGAGCGACGACATCACCAAACTCCTAGCTGCCCTGTCAAAGTTTCAGGGTGAAGTTAAAGCCGCGATTAAAGGCAAGGAGGGATACGGCTACAAGTATGCAGATATTGCTGCTGTCGTTGCTGTGGCCCAAGAGCCGCTGGCAAAGAACGGGCTATGCGTTACGCACATCACGGTTCCGGTCAACGGGCGCACCTGTTTGCGTACCATCTTGGGCCATGAATCCGGTCAATGGATTCTGGGCGACTATCCTTTGTTGCCGGTGAAGAACGACCCTCAAGCGATAGGCAGCGCAGTGACCTACGCTCGACGCTATAACTTCATGGCAATCTTGGGCTTACCTGTTGCTGATGACGATGCAAAGAGCGCAATGCCTGACAAGAAAGTTTCTCCAAAAACGAAGGCCGTAAAGCCTTCCGTCCCTGCCAAAACGGAGGCGGAGCTGCTGTGAGTCAACGGGGTGATTCACCTTCCGCCTCCTCAATGGAGCAGATCGCGTTGTGTCCTGGTAGCCTACAGGCGCAGCGCGGTCTGCTCGACACCACCAGTAAAGCTGCACATCGAGGAACCATGATTCACCTGCTACTTGAATTAAACCGCCAAGACTTTGAATGCGCGGTGGAACTTGCTGCCAAACGCGACGAACTCATTGAGCAGATATTTCCCACAGGCCGGAAGATGACCATGAAAGAGCAACGCCTTTGGGTGGGAAGCAGTTATTGTGGCCAAGCGGATCACATTGTCACGTCAGGTGCTACCGGCTTAATCATGGACTACAAGACAGGTCACTGGCCCGTGACCCCCGCCGGAGAGAACAAACAGCTAATGACCTTGGCTGTGCTGCTGAAGGCTAACAAGCCGAAGCTGAAGACCGTCTACGCTGCGATCCTCCAGCCCACCTACGAACCTGAACTGGTGTGCTACAACGAAGAGAGCCTAGCCGAGTGCAAAGAGTACCTAGAGGGGGTGCTGGAGAAAGCTAACGCCGAGGATGCGCCCCGCATCGGGGGCGATAAGCAATGTCATTGGTGCAAGGCCAAGGAAGACTGCGATGAAGCACTATGACGAAGAGTGGCCGGACTTCTGTCTTCGGGCCAAGCGCACCGTGATAATTGGAATAGCCAGAGGTTGGATATTCCCTGAACTACATCAACAGAGAAAGAAATATGGAACAAAAACAAACAAAGAAAATAGGAAAAGGAACGATCTTTTTCAACCACAACGCCACGGAGAAAGCACCGAGGTATAAAGCGAAGGTTGAGATGGAAAGCGGCAGCGTGTTTGAAGTGCCGCTTTGGTTCAACGGCACTGCCGGACAGGAAGGTTTCCGAATAGGATTCAACTTGGAAGAAGTCTTAAACCCCGCCCCGCCCAAGGAACGCCCCGTAACCCAAGACGAAGAGAAGGAAGGCTGGAAGAAGGTGAAGGCTGAACTTGAGCCGCCCAAAGACGAGGACGATGTGCCTTTCTAGGAATGT
>Ga0310342_100003025_pt1 | contig 10965 bp, 7 predicted proteins | sample S15DNA20500_MG_FD_206155 | JGI IMG/M metagenome (GOLD analysis project Ga0310342, IMG submission 206155) | Marine microbial communities from station ALOHA, North Pacific Subtropical Gyre - S1503-DNA-20-500_MG | ecosystem: Environmental > Aquatic > Marine > Oceanic | place: Pacific Ocean: North... | reverse complement strand
AGTCGCGAACTGTAGGTCCGAGGCTGTGCCCAACACCACCCGGGCGTGGCGTGCGATCTGCCGCGGCGAGTGCGCGGTGAAGTAGCGCTGCGGCATCATGTCGAAGTAACCCTGGACCCGCTCCGCCGAAAATCCCAGATCCTCGAGTTCCATCGCCGCCGCCTCGCGCCGGGTCTCCACGCGGCGCTCGATGATCTCGATTGCGCGCCCGGCGTCGGCCTCACCCGACTCGAGCAGCTCCGCGGTGCGCGTGAACAGCTCTAGAAGGAGCCGGTGCTTCCAGTCCGTCCAGGCCGTGGCCGAGGAGGCACGCATGTCCGCGAAAGTCACCATGTAGAGGTTCTGGAGGTTGGTGCGGTCACCGACCATCTGGGCGAACTCGAGGATGAGCCGCGGGTCCGTCAGGTCGCGACGCTGCGCCAGATGAGACATCCGCAGGTGGTACCGAACCAGGAACAGGATCCGCTCCGCACGCTCCCCGGTCACGCGGAGACGCTCGAGGCAGGGCCGCGCCAGGTCCACACCGCGCTCCGAGTGGTTGCCGCCAAAGCCCTTCCCGATGTCGTGGAGCAGGCTGCCCAGGAAGAGCACGGAACGGTCCTCGCTGTTGCGCATCAGCTCGGTGAGTTCCGGAAGCGCCCGCTCATAACGCCCCAGCCACAACCGGCGCAGCTCTTCGACCAGGAAGATCGAGTGAACGTCGATGGTGTACGTGTGGTACATCACGTGCTGCCAGCGGCAGACGACGTGCTCCCACTCGGGAAGAAATGCGCCCAGCAGCCCGATTTCGTTCATCGTCATGAGCGAGCGCATCACCCGCCGCGGCGATTCCAGAATTCGGAAGAACATCGCACGCGCCCGCTCGTCGTGTCGAAACTCTTCGTCGACGAGGTAGAGCTGCTCGCGAATCATTCGCTGGGCCTTTCTCGTGAGGCCCACGTCCTCGTCCTGCGCCACGGCGAAGGCCTGCAGCAGGCGCACCGGGTCCCCGCGAAGCCGGCGAACGTGCGGCACCTCGAGTTGACCGTCCACCACGCGGAATTCGCCCTCCACAGAACGCACCTTGCGGCGCCGCGGCCCCAACACCCGCTGGTGGCACTGTTCGACCACGAGCGACGAGGAGTTCTGGATCGCCCGGGCGTGCCGGTAGTAGTCGGACATGTACCGCTCGACCGGAAGCTCCGGTCCGTCGATGTCTGCGTAACCGAAGGTTTCGGCGACCTTCTCCTGGAGCTCGAATGAAAGCTGGTCGTTCTTCCGGCCGGAGATCAGGTGCAACTCGTTGCGCGAGCGCCACAGGAAGTCGAGCCCCGCGTTCAGTTCATCGAGTTCCGGCTCGGTGAGAAGCCCCAGGTGGAGAAAGTCCTCGCGCCCCCCAGCGCGGACCTGGGTCGCGTGCATCACCCACCACGCCATGTGGTAGTCGCGCAGGGCCCCGGCGCCCTCCTTCAGATTGGGCTCGAGCAGGTAGAGCGAGTGGCCAAACTGGGCGTGCCGCGCCCGGAGCACCTCGAGTTGGGTTTCGACGAAGCGGCCCGGGTTCGAGAACAGCTTCGCACGCACGCGATCCTGGAACTCGTGGAAGAGGACGCCACTACCCGCCAGGAAACGGGGGCCCAGAATGGCCGTGGCCACGGTCGTATCTCCCTTCGCCAGCGCGACCGTGTCGTGGATGGTCCGGGTGGCCGCACCCACGGCGAGATCCGCATCCCAGAGCCAGAGCTGGACACGCTCGGCGACGGCCGCGACGTGGGAGGAGACCTTGTCCCGGTACAGGAAGAGCAGGTCCACGTCCGAGTAGATGCTCATCTCCCGCCGGGCATAGCCCCCAGCCGCCACGATGCAGAAACCCGCCGGCTCGTCGCCCCCGCCGGCGAAGTAGAACTCCTCGGCCAGGTCGAAGAGCCGCCGCACGAGGCGATCCATCAGATCGGAGTGGGCCTGGTTGACCGCCGCACCGGAAGCGCCGGAGCGGTGGAGAGCCTCGAGGTGCACCCGGGCGGCCACCAGGTACTCGCGCACCCGGCTCGCGACGTTTGCGGTGGCGGTGTCCGGACCCTGCACCAGGTACGCGTCGATGCGGGGAGAAACACTCACGGTGTGGCTGTCCGCGCCAGGCGCGTGTCCTGTTCGCCCTTGTACAACGCAACCCCCTCGGCAATCTGCGTCGCCAGGTCTTCCAGGTAGTCCTCGTCTCTCAGGCGCTTCGACTCGGCGCGATGAGTCAGAAAGCCCACCTCGACCAGGATCGCCGGCATGTTCGAAAGGAACAGCACGTAGAACGGCCCCTTCTTGACCCCGAGATCCTGGGGTCGCCGCTTCCTCGGCAACCCAGTCACCAGCCGTCGTTGCACGATCTCCGCCAGCCGTCGGGACTGGGGTGAGACCTCCTCCATGTGGAGCTTCGCGAGCGTCTGCTGCAGGGCGTTCACCTCCCCGCGCGGAATTCCGTTCTCCCGCGCCGCGAGGTCCAAGGCGTGCCGCTCGTGGCTCTTGTCCAGGTAGTAGGTCTCGACGCCGTGCACCGAGCGGCGGCGCGCGGCGTTGGCGTGCACGGAAACGAAGAGGTCCCCATCGGCGGACGCGGCGAGGACAGTCCTCTCCTCCAGACTCAGGGTGCGGTCGCCCCGCCGGGTGTAGACCACGCGGAAGCCCCGCTTCTCGAGCTCCTCGCCGAGAGCGTTCGCGACGCTCAACGTCACCTGCTTTTCGCGGATGCCGTTGACCCCGATGGCGCCCGGATCGCGCCCGCCGTGGCCGGCGTCCACGACCACGGTGCGAATCGGCCGAAGCGCAGCCGGTAGCGCGACCGGGGCGTCGCCCACGGCGCCGGGGGCCGGACCGTCGCGACGTCCGTAGACGTCGATCACCACCCGGTGGGGATGCGTGAGGGTAAGGATCCGGTGGCGCTCGTAGCGATCCAGATCGATCACCAGGCGCGAGCGGCGAAGCGTGTTCTGGCCGAGGCGGAGGCCGCGCAGCAGCCCGTCCCCAACCGCGACTCCGTCCGAAAAGCGACGCCCCACCCAGATCTCGTCGAGGTCCAGGAAGAGCCGCTCCGGCCGGCCCGCCGCAGCATCCGCGGCCAGGCGTGTGACGCCCTCGGTGCGAACCGGCGCATCGAGTTCGACGACGACCCGTGTGTAGTCGTCGTAGGACCAATGACGCACCTCCACCACGTCGCCCAGGCCCGGCGGCCGCTCCACCCCGAGGAGCGCCAACGCGCAGACGACCAGCAGCACTCCGCGCGCCCTCACGAGTCGCTTCCCAGACGCTCCCGCAGTCGGGCGACGAGTGCCAATGCATCGAGGGGTGTGATCCGATCCGCGTCGGTGCCGCGCAGCGCCTCGAGCACCTCGCGCTCCACGCGGGACAGCACCTCGACCGCGGCGAACAGCCCCAGCTGTGGCTCCCCCGGCGTCGCGTCAGGCGCGCCGGAGTGCTCGGCGAGTCGCGGGCGTCCAGCGGAGTCGAGTTCGCCGCCCTCCAGATTCGCGAGGATCTCCCGCGCCCGGGCCACGACGGCCGCCGGCAGACCCGCGAGGCGTCCAACCTGAATGCCGTAGGACCGGCTGGCGCCGCCAGCCACGAGCCGGCGGAGAAAGATCACGTCCTCGCCCCACTCGCGTGCCTCGAAATGCGCGTTGCCGACGTGCAGCTTCGTGCGGGCCAGGTCGGTGAGCTCGTGGTAGTGGGTCGCGAACAGGGTGCGCGGGCGCAGGCCCGACGCATCGTGCAGGTACTCGGCGACGGCCCAGGCGATCGAGAGACCGTCGAACGTGCTGGTGCCGCGACCGATCTCGTCGAGAATCACCAGGCTGCGCTGGGACGCAAAGGCCAGGATGTCGGCCGTCTCCCGCATCTCCACCATGAAGGTGGACTCGCCCCGCGCCAGGCGGTCACTCGCCCCAACGCGGGTGAAGACCCGATCCACCACACCGATCACGGCCCGCTCGGCGGGAACGAAGCTCCCCATCTGCGCGAGGAGCACGCTGAGCGCCACCTGCCGCAGGTAGGTGCTCTTGCCCGACATGTTCGGACCCGTGAGCACCAGGATGGCCGTTTCATCCGGGTCGAGTTCCGCATCGTTGGGCACGAACTCTTCGCCGCGATCGGCGAGGACCGGCTCCAGCACCGGGTGGCGCCCGCCCCGGATCTCGAGTCGCGCCGAGTCATCGACCACGGGCCGCACCCAGCCCCCCTCGCGGCCCACGTCTGCGAGTGCGGCCAGCGTGTCGAGGTCGGCCACTGCGTCGGCAGCCTTCCCCACGGGACCGGCAAATTGGAGGACGTGGCGCCGCACGTCTTCGAAGAGTGAGCGTTCGAGAGCCGCAGCACGTTCCCCGGCGCCGAGCACCTTCTGCTCCATGTCGCGCAGTTCGGGTGTCGTGAAGCGCTCCGCGTTCGCGAGCGTCTGCTTGCGCTCGTAGTCGTCGGGCACCCGAGAGAGCTGCGCCTTCGTGACCTCGAGCGAGTAGCCGTGCACCGGGTGGGAGCGGATCTTCAGCGTCGGGATGCCGGATCGCTCGCGCTCTCGCGCCTCGAGGCCGGCGATCCACTCGCGCCCCTTGCGCATCGCTTCGCGCAGTCCGTCGAGTTCGCTGTGGTAGCCGTCGCGCACGTAACCCGTCTCGTTGGCCCCACGCGATCCGCGCGCGACCGTCGGCGGATCATCGACCAACACTGCGCGGAGCGGACCGGCAGCCTCGGGCACCGGCTCCGGAACCCGCACCAGGGGGGGCGCACTGGCCGGAACGAGTTCGGCGTCGCCACCGCCGAAGGCCGACGCCACGCCGGGCAGCGCCTCCAGCGATGCGCGCAGACCCGCGAGATCGCGCGGGGTTGCGCCGGGCCGCGCGGCCTTCGCGAACCGGCGCTCGAGATCCCGCACCGACCGCAGGGCTTCGCGCAACCGCGCGCGCGGGCGGTCGCGCGCGGCGAGATAAGCGACGGCGTCCTGACGCGCGGCGATCGGCTCGGGGTCGAGCAACGGGTAGGCGAGCCAGCGGGCGATCCGCCGAGCGCCGAGTGGCGTCACCGTATGGTCGATTCGCGCGAGCAGGGTGCGCGCGCGGCCCCCATCCTCCGAATTCCGGAAGATCTCGAGGTGACGCAGCGTCGATGCGTCGAGCACCATCGTGTCGCCGAGAGCGTAGTTTCGCAGGCGCGCGACCTGGGGCAACGCGAACGGCTGGTGCGACGCCACGTATGCGAGCAGCGCGGCCGCGGCGCGCGAAGCTGGATCCCGGGCGCCGGGGCGAAGCCCCTCCGGGAGCACCGGCGCCGCCGAGGGGTCGAAGCCAGCCGGGTCCACCGGCGTGAGCGCCGCCCCGGGGTACGCCACCCGCAGGCTCGCCCGGGCCGCTTCGGAAAGGTCGGCCGGCACCAGCAGTTCGCGCGGGGCCGCGCGGAGCAATTCGCGCCGGATTGCCACCGGCAGCCCTTCTTCCGAACCGCCGGACTCTGCCGTGGCCCGGAAGTCCCCCGTCGAGGCATCGAGCAGCGCGAGTCCCGCCTCCACCCCGGGCAGCAGGGCTGCCAGCCACAGCTCTTCGCGCGCCTCGATTCCCTGGGGATCCCCGGCCAGCCCCGGCGTCACGACCTCCACCACCTCGCGCTTCACGAGGCGCCCAGCCGCCGCCTTCGCGTCCTCCACCTGCTCGCAGATCGCCACCCGATGTCCGAGTTCGGCGAGCCGCGCCACGTGTCCGTCCGCACTGTGCACGGGGACTCCGCACATCGGCACGGCGTCGCGCTTGCCCTTGTCCCGCGTGGTGAGCGCGATGTCGAGCAGAGGCGCCGCTACCTCGGCGTCGTGGAGGAACATCTCGTAGAAATCGCCCATGCGATAAAAGACGATCGTGTCAGGGTGCTTCGCCTTGATGGCGAGGTACTGCCTCATCATCGGCGTCTCGAGCGCCGAACGGCTCATTCGAAGGCCTCGATACTCGGCGGAAACGACAGGTCGCGGTCGAGTACGTCGAGCAGCTCACCGTATTCCTTCAGCGCGTCGGCATCCCACTCCTCAGCCAACAACAGCCTGCCCAAGGTCGTGCGGGCTTCCCTGTCGCCCGGGCGTTCCGCGAGCACGTGACGCAACTCGGCCACCGCTGCCTCGGCGTCACCACGCGCAGCGAGGTGCCGCGCCAGGGAGATCCGAGCGGGGCCGTCGCCCGGCCGCTCTTCGAGGATCTGCCGCACGAAGGCCTCGAAGTCCCGCGGCCTCTCGAGCGCGGCGAAGGTCGCCTCGAGCTGTGGAAACACGCGCGCCCCGGCCCGGGAATCGAGAGCCGGAACACGCTTCCATGCCGACAGCGCCGCCTTGGTGCGGCCGCGCTCCGCATCGAGTTCACCGAGCAGGATCCAGGCTCCGGCACAGCGCGCGTCCCGGCGAAGCGCCTGCTTCACCGCGCGACGCGCGTCGGCGCTGCGACCTTCGGCGTGCGCGGCCTCGGCCATCTGCACACGCAGCTCCGCCTCGGCCGGACCCGGTTTGCGCCGCTCCACCTTTGCCAGTCGACGCTCCAGTTCGATCGCGCGCTCGAAGTCGCGCGATTCCGCGCGCAGACGGGCCAACGCGCGCAACGCCGCGGGGTGCTTCGGATCCTGGGCCAACAGGTCCTCGTAGGACGCGATCGCACGGCGCAAGAAGCCGCCCTGCTGAAAGTCGGCCGCCAGGTCCGCCAGTGCCGCGCGCCCGTGGTCGGACGCGATATCGAGCCGTAGGAGCAGATTCTGGTGGATCCGGATCGCCCGACCGATCTCGCCCCGCGTACGCAGCAAGCGTGCCAGCGCCAGATAGGGCTCCACGGCGCCCGAGTCCGCGCGACAGGCGGCGACGAGGAGATCCTCCGCCTCGTCCCAGTCGCGCTCGAGTACCGCGAGTAGCGCCTCCCGCAGTGCGGCATCGACGTCGCGGGGCGCGCGCGTATCCCCCCCGAACGCCCGCGTCAGCCAGCGCACTGGCTAGCCGCCCCGTTCCAAGCCGTCGCCCGGAGCCCGCTGCGGCTCGTCCTCGCCGGGCTCGACCGCGTGGGGCGCCAGTGGGAGGTTGCGGAGTTCGTGCACCTCGGTACTCAGGTCTCGAGCCGCCTTGCGGTAGCGCCGCGCCACCATCCGCAGCTTCGCACCGCGAAACACCGCCACGACGCTCGCCAACACCAGGCCAGCCACGAAAGAGCCGAGCAGGACGAGCCAGACTTCCACGGCCTCGACTCGGAACCCCAAGAAGTCGAGGTCCACCGTCTGCTCGTTGTCTCTCACGAACAGGTGGGTGCTGACGACCAGTACGGCGATCAGCACCAGCAATAGAATACGGCGAACCCAGTGCATCGGGACTCGTCGGGAGACTTAATCGTCGTCCGTCTGCACCGCCTCCAGCGGTACTCCGTCGACCATCTCCTTCAACTCCTTTCCAACCTTGAAGAACGGCGTGCGCTTCGCCGATATCTGCACGGACTCGCCGGTCTTGGGGTTCCGACCCTCCCGGGCTTCGCGCACCTTCACCTGGAAGCTTCCGAAACCACGAATCTCGATCCGCTCGCCCCTCTTGAGCACCTGGGTCATCGAGTCGAAGATCGTGTTGACGACAATCTCCGTGTCCTTCTTCGAGATGTGCGGAGTCTTCTCGGCAACCGCTTCGATCAGGCCACTCTTCGTCATTCTTCTTCGCCCTCCCCGGCCTTCTCGGCGAATTTCTGGGTCAGCAGATCTCCCAGCGTCGACTTCTGGCTCGTCGCCTGCTGCGCGGCCAGCTTCTTGAGCTCCGCGCGCTGCTCCTTGTCATCGAGAGCACGGATCGAGAGCGATATCTTCTGCTCCGCTGGGTCGACCTTGGTGACCAGCGCAGTGACCGCCTGCCCCGCCTTCACGACGTCGGACGGAGCATCGACACGCTCCGTGGACAGCTCCGAGCTGTAGATCAGGCCCTCGATTCCGTCCTCGAGCTTCACGAACGCACCGAAGTCCGCCACGCTCGAAACCTCCCCGGTGATCTCTCCACCCACCGGGTACTTCTTCTGGATCTCGTCCCACGGATTCGCGACGAGCTGCTTGATCCCCAGGGAGAACTTCTCATTCTCCTTGTCGATCTTGAGCACCACCGCCTCCACCTCGTCGCCTTTCTTGAACTTCTCGCTGGGGTGCTTGATCTGCTCCGTCCACGAGATGTCCGAGACGTGCACGAGGCCGTCGATCCCCTCTTCGAGGCCCAGAAAGACGCCGAAGTTGGTGATGTTGCGGACCTGGCCCTTCACCTTGATGCCGACCGGGTAGGTCTCTTCGATCACCGACCACGGGTTGGGCTCGATCTGCTTCATGCCCAGGGAGATCTTGCGCGCTCCGTCGTCGACGTCGAGCACCACCGCTTCGGCCACGTCGTCCACCGAGAGAACCTTCGACGGGTGCTTGATGCGCTTGGTCCAGGACATCTCGGAGACGTGGATCAGCCCCTCGATCCCGGGCTCGAGTTCGACGAAGGCCCCGTACTCGGCCAGCGAAACCACCTTTCCGCTGATCCGCTTGCCGATCGGGTAGCGCATGGCCGCGTCCACCCAGGGGTCCGGCTGGATCTGCTTGAGCCCCAGAGAGACTCGCTCGGATTCCGGGTCGAACTTCAGGACCTTCACCTTGATCTCGTCGCCGACGTGAAACAGCTCGCTCGGGTGGTTGATCCGGCCCCACGACATGTCGGTGACGTGAAGCAACCCGTCGATGCCGCCGAGGTCGATGAAGGCCCCGTAGTCCGTGACGTTCTTGATCGCGCCGTCGACGATCTGGCCCGGGGACAGCGTCTCGAGTGTCTCGGCCCGGAGCTTCTGACGCTCCGTCTCGAGCAGCGCCCGGCGGGACAGCACGATGTTTCCGCGCCGCTGGTTGAACTTGATGATCTTGAACTTGAGCTTCTGGCCCACCACGTACTCGAGGTTGCGCACCGGCCGCAAGTCGACCTGGGAGCCCGGTAGGAACGCCTTCACGCCGATGTCGACAGCCAGCCCGCCCTTGACCCGGGACACCACCGTGCCCTCGACCGGCTCGCCCTCGTTGAAGGCGTCGCCGAGTTCATCCCACACCAGCAGGCGGTCGGCCTTCTCCTTGGACAGCACCACACGGCCGGTCTGATCCTCGGACTCCTCCACCAGTACACCCACGGTGTCGCCGGGCTTGACGAGCAGGGTCCCGTCGTCGTCCATGAACTCCCACGCAGCGACCATGCCCTCGGACTTGAAGCCCACGTCGATCGTCACGTGGTCCTGGTCCACGGCCAGGACGGTTCCCTTGACCACCTCGCCCTCCTTGAAGCTGGTGGTGCTCTTGCCGAATAGTTCCGCGAAGCTCTCGCTCATCTGGATTCGCCACTCTCCTTCGCCCCGCCCGGCCGCTGCGCCGTCGGGGGTTCGTGTTCGATCGCGAGGGCGTCTCTCGCCCGCGCGAGGAGGCTCCCCAGCGCCTCCGCGTCGTCGGCCTCGATCGCGCTTTCCAAGCGCTCGAGGCTCCGGCGCACCGCATGGAGCGGCGCCGCCAGCGCCTTGCGATTGCCGGTAAGAATGTCGGCCCACATTTCGGGGTCGCTGTAGGCGATGCGCGTGAAATCCCGAAAGCCCGACCCCCGCGCCTCGGCAGCACCGTCGGGCGCTTCCTCGAGCGCTCCCGCGAAGGCAAAGGCCAGCAAGTGCGGCGCGTGGCTCACCCAGGCGACCTCCGCATCGTGTTCCGAGGGCTGCCTGGAAACCACCGCCGCGCCCAGCGCGCGCCAGAACCGCACCACGCGCTGCGTTGCTGCGGGATCCGCGTCCCCCATCACGACGCACGGCGCGCCCTCGAACAGGTCCGCCCGCGCGTGATCGAAACCCTTCGCGTGACTCCCGGCCATCGGGTGCGAGCCCACGTAGAGCACACCCGGAGCGAGCAGGCCCGGAAGCGTGTCGCAGAGCGGACCCTTCACGCTGCCCACGTCGGTGACGACCGCACCGCTGTCGAGCGCAGGCGCGATGCGCCGAAGCGTGTCGCTCATGGCCGAGACGGGCATCGCCAGGACCACCAGGTCCGCGCCGCGTACCGCCACATCCGCTTCGGCAACCTCATGGACGGCGCCCTCCGCGAGCGCGCGCTCGCGCACATCGGCGCGTCGGGTCGCGCCGACAACCCGGCGGGCCGCACCGCAGCGCCGGGCGGCGAGCGCCACCGAGCCGCCGAGCAGCCCGAGCCCCACCACCGCGAGGCGCTCGACCACGGGCATCGCTCCCGGTCCGCTGGAAGCTTCGACCCCAGGCGTCAACCCGCCCCCTCCCGGATCCGCCGCAGACTCTTCACCAGCCGCTCGTTTTCCTCGGGGAGTCCCACGCTGATCCGGATGTGATCCGGCATGCCGAATCCGTCGAGCGGGCGAATGATCACCCCCTCGCGCAGCAGCTTCTCGTAGATGCCTGCCCCCGCCCGAGCGAGCACGAAGTTCGCATCGGTGGGCCAGACCTCGATACCCAGGGCGCGCAGTTCCCGGCTCAGGTAGTCCACCCCCGAGGCATTGAGCAGCATCAGGCGTTCGACGTAATCCGCGTCGTCGAGCGCGGCGAACGCCGCCACCTCCGCGAGCCGGCTCACATTGAAAGGGTGCCGCGCGCGCTGGAGATAGCCGGCCAGTTCCGCGTCCGCGACGCCGTAACCGATGCGCAGGCCCGCGAGCCCTAAGACCTTCGAGAAGGTGCGCAACACGACCGTTCCGGGGCGCCGGCTCAGCCAGCCCAGCGAATCCGGGAAGTCCTTGCGCCGTGCGAAATCGACGTAGGCCTCGTCCACCGCCAGGACCACGCCCTCGGGAAGCGACTCCACGAAGCGGCCGAAGGCCGCCGCGCCGACACTGGTCCCCGTCGGGTTGTTCGGATTGCAGACGATGACCAGGCGCGTGCGCTCGTTGACCGCCGCGGCCATGGCCGGAAGATCGTGGGCCAGGTCGCGGTCGAGCGGCAC
>Ga0310342_100003024_pt1 | contig 10967 bp, 7 predicted proteins | sample S15DNA20500_MG_FD_206155 | JGI IMG/M metagenome (GOLD analysis project Ga0310342, IMG submission 206155) | Marine microbial communities from station ALOHA, North Pacific Subtropical Gyre - S1503-DNA-20-500_MG | ecosystem: Environmental > Aquatic > Marine > Oceanic | place: Pacific Ocean: North... | reverse complement strand
TGTGTTACCAACCGCGATCCGGGAAGTACGCTGGTCAGAAATGCACACGCGTATCGACTTCGGTCAGGGTTTTAATTCTGTCAGCATCTTCATTTGAACGCCAATCGGCTGCTGCAAAAACTTCCCAAAATCGTCATAGAACTGAGAGGCATCACTGACATGGGCATACTTGACCAGGGCCTGTTCCCAACCCAACTGCCCAAGCAGCGGATAAAACTCTTTCGTATAAGATTTCACGCTGCGATCTTTCGACCGATGGATCGTCCAGGCAACAGCCCAAACGCCCGCATCATAAGCCAGGTGGCGATAGTACTTTTTTAGTTCCGGCCGTTCTTTTTCCAACTTCTCGACATCTTCAAAGTCTTTCATAGTCGCCTTGTCACCGACCGACTGAACCATCCGCATCGACTGGTTCATCGACTGCTGGAAATCAATCCACTCGTATTGATCTCCGAGGTAAAACGCCAGGAACTCAGCCCCTCCTTCGCCCATCCAGGTCGGCGTGTCGGGAAAGGCCCGCTGAAAGACGTGCGTGTATTCGTGAATCCCCCGCGTATAGAGATAGGGAAAGGGAAAACCGTGCGGATTGATAAAGACCAGTTCCGCAAAGGGAGGCCCTGCATAGTCGACATAGGAAAGATAGGCCTCGGTGGAGCCCTTGCGGGCCCGTTCCAAAAGGGACGCGCCCGATCTCTTCAGGCAATCACTGACCCGCTGCTTGCTGCCACCAGAACGACGTCGGCAAAATGCCTCGATGACCGCCTGGCCAGCCTGCGGGTCGGCCAGTTCATCCTTTTGCTGACCAATGACATAAACTTGCACCGGCCCATAGTTGCCCAGGTAATCGCGCGTTTTGTCGATACCGGTCTTGACGGTCTGGAACCACTTCTTGTCATAGTTCTCGTTACGAACGTAGGCCGGTGGTTCCTTGATAGCAGTCAGGTACTTTGCTGTTTTCTTCGCCGGCTTCTTTTCCTGGGCAGAGAGAGTAGCGCTGCCGGCATTGACTCCCAAAGCCAAACCCAACAGGAGAATCACAAGGTGACGATACATCAAATAATCTTCCTCCCTTGACCCAATCTTCTTTGCCAAGCATCTCGCTTACTGGGGGTCGGGTGAACAGACTTCGCCACAGTCGGCGGCATTTTCCTCTTCCAGCATGCCAAAGGCGACGCGGGCGGTGGCCCCCGTGACCCCGCTGTTGATTGAGGCCGTAACAGCCACCAGCGCATTGAGTTCCTCATCAGAGATGCCAATGTCGCGTGCCTTGGCAACTCGATTGCGAGTGCAAACCTGGCAACCACGCGTCATCGTGACGGCCAACCCGACCAGGTGTTTTTCTCGCTCGCTCAGTAATTCGGTGGCGTGCGTCTGCTTAATATGGTCAACAATCAACGTATCGTCGTAAGCCATCGTCGGCTCCTTTTAAGAATTGGGGTTCGTCTCAGCTAGTTTCTATTTCCGCGCGATCCATCTTCGCCCAGGCAGACCGCACATGCAAGTCGCTCATCTCAAACCGTCCAATTCTTCAAGACAGTGGCCCTATTTTCAAGTATGCTTACTTGTAGAGATGCTGCCCGTTGCTCCCGGAGCGAGAGATGCTGAGACAATTCCTATTACTACTCTGCCTCATCCTCTGCCTGCCAGCCTTTTCAACAGCAGAGGCCCAGCAGCCAGCGACGGCAACTCGCAGCAGGCCCGTGGCCTTTGCCCACGGTGGCAAGTTCAAAATGCTCTACGACTGCCGGCAACGTCCGCAGTCGGTCTTGCTTAAGGACAGGCTCTATCTCGTCTACAACGGGGATGCCAAACCGACAAAGAGTGACAAGGGCAGCGCCTATCCCATGTTGATCATCTACCGTCCGCAAGATCGCAGCTTCTCGAAGCCAATTCGCCTGAGCCAAAAACGGAGCAGCGATCATCATGACAGCCCAATCATCTGGGCCGACGAAGATGACTATCTACACATACTTTTTGGCTGTCACAAGACCCCGGGGACCCATCTCATCTCGTCCCAACCGGTCAAAGCTGACAGCGAACAGATCAACTGGGCCCGGGCGCCGCAGATCGCTCCCAAGATCTCGTACCCAACCGTCTACCGGATTCATGACAATCGGGAAGTGATCTATTACCGGACCGATGGACATACTAGTTCCTGGACCTACCGGATTAGCGCTGACAATGGCAGGACCTGGAGCGGCCCCAAGGAGGATGTCACCGATTTGGATAGCCAGGGAAAACTGGACTGGTCCTCCTACCAAACCAAGATCCCCAGCAAAGATGGCAAAACCCTGCACGTGGTCTACACGGACTACGATGACAATAAACACTCTCCCGATCCTCAACGGTTCTTCAACCCTCGTTATCAGCAGCGTGTCACCAACGAATGGAAATACAATCTCTCTTACGTGAAAATCAACCTGCAGACGCATGCCGTCCAAAACGCCACCGGCAAAACCCTTCGCACGCCAGTCGACATCGACTACTCGAAAGAAAATTGCCAGATCTGGGACACGCAGTGGCGTGGCGCCGGAATTCCCCCGGTGATCTCCCTGGATAAAAATGGCGAACCCACATTCCTGCATGTCCTCTCGGAAGAGAACTTGGAATCTCACCGTTATTACTACGTGCGGCGGGTAAAAGACAAGTGGGTTCAAACTCCCATCTGCCACTCCAATCACCAGTGGAACAGTGGTTACCTGACCCGGGATAAAAACGATCTGCTGCATGCTTACGTCATCGTGGGAACAGGTCACCTGGACGGCAGCTACATGGAAAAGCATGGGGGCGGTCGCATCGAGCAGTGGATTTCCAAGGACCAGGGAAGCAAATGGCAAAAGCTGCGCGACCTGACGCCTGACGTGGCAAAATATCCAGGCTGGCATTTCAACAATGTGCAACCGGTGGTCCGAGCCGATGGGAGCACCGTCGAGGGGATGCTCCTCTTCTATGGCTGGCCAGAGAAAAACTTACTCGAAGCCAAAGCGTTCCTATTACACGAATAGGGTCCGGCTGGAGCCCACTGAGACGGAGTTCACCATGAAACCACATCTGCGTTTCTCACTTATTCTGCTCACCACCGGACTGCCGCTACAACTGGCTGCCGGCGCTGATGGCAGTCCAAATTTCGTCGTCATCATGACCGACGACCAGAGCTGGGTCGGATCCTCGGTTCTCATGGACCCTGACGATGCCCGCACTCGCAGCGACTATTATCAGACGCCCCACATCGAGCGGCTGGCCAAGATGGGGATGCAATTTACCCAGGGGTATTCACCGGCTCCCTACTGCTGTCCCACGCGGCGCAGCCTGCTGATCGGCCAGACACCCGCTCGGCACATCTATCAGCAAGACCAGGAAAACTGGCCCCGGCACTATCGCCAGCAGCTCAGTCTTCCCAGGATGCTCAAGGAGGCAAACCCAGCTTATCGGACGGCTCACTTTGGCAAATGGGATATGCGGACCGACGAGGTTACTCCGGAACAGATGGGCTATGACGTGAGTGATGGTTACACGGGCAACGGTACCGGCGGATCCAAGGGGAGTGGCGGCCCGGCGGCCAAGGATGACCCCAAGCTGATCTTTGGAATCACCGACCGCGCCTGCAACTTCATGGAGAAACAGGCCAAGAGTGGTCATCCGTTTTTTCTCCAGGTCTCTCATTATGCCGTTCACCTGGACATTTACTACCAGGAAAAAACACTGGCCCAGGTGCAACAGGAGCCTCGCGGCAAGAAACACACGATGCCCCAGTTTGCCGCCATGACCCGCGATGTGGACGAGGGAATCGGCCTGCTGCTAGACAAGATCAAGTCGCTCGGGATCGACGAGAAGACCTACATCTTCTTTCTCTCGGATAACGGCGGTCGACTCACGATGCCCGGCCAGAAGGGGAAAGAATTACCGCGCAATCATCCCCTGCGGGAAGGTAAAGGGACGATGTATGAAGGTGGCCTGCGTGTACCCTTCATCGTAATCGGACCCAATGTCAAGGCGGGCAGCCTTAGCCGGACGGCCGTCACCGGGTTGGACATCTTTCCCACGATCGCCCACCTGGCAAAATACCCCAAGCTACTGCCCAAGGCACTCGACGGCGGCAGCATGACCGAAGTGATCTTCAATGGTGGCCAGGGAACGATCACTCGCAACCACCCTTTCCTGCTCTTTCATCACGCTGTTGATCGCCGGGCACAGACCGCCCTGATCCAGGGAGATTACAAGCTGGTCAAAACCTGGAAGGAAAATCAGCTGGAGTTGTTTAATCTCGCCCAAAGCGTTAGCGAGGAGGATGACCTCGCCAAACAGCTCCCGGAGAAAACAGTCCAGTTGCACGGGCTGATGGTCAACTTCCTGGCCGAGGTAAAAGCCGAAACAGGCAGAATCGATGACAAGCAGCGCAGCGACAGCAAGCCCATGCCCGGCCCCTCCGGCAAGCAGACCTCCTCCCTGAAAAAATCACTGGCCAGCGCGGGCCGCCATCCGAACGTGCTGTTCCTGGCCATCGACGATCTGAACGACTGGATCGGCGCCCTGGGGGGGCATCCGCAGGCCAAAACACCCCACCTCGACCAGTTGATCTCCCAAAGCCTCTTCTTTCGCAACGCTCACTGCGCTGCCCCCGTCTGCGGTGCTTCGCGACACGCGCTGCTCAGCGGACTGCGACCCTCCACCACCGGCTGGTACACGAACGGATCGAAAAGCAAAAAGAGCTACCAGCAGGCTCTCGGCGAAACGGTCCCCATGCCCACACATTTCAAACGCAACGGCTACAAGACGATGGCCGCTGGGAAAATATTCCACAAGGGGACCAGCGACGTCAAGGATTATGACTACTGGGACGAAGTACGCCCCAAGTACCGGTGGCCGAAGGAACTGGCTGCCCGGGGTCATGGCTATCAGGGAAAGAGTGGCGGACACTTCCATCCCTTTCCCCCTGATGGAGGAGCGATCTACCAGAAGTACCAGCAAGGGGTCAGTGGTCAATCACTCTGCTGGGGAGCACTGGAGAAGGCTGACATGCCACCAGAGGGAATGCCGGACGAACAGGTTGCCGATTGGGCGGTTGCCCGCCTTAAGCAAAAACACGACAAACCGTTCTTCCTGGCCGTCGGTCTCGTGCGACCTCATGTTCCTTACACGGCTCCAAAAGAGTTTTTCGATCTTTACCCGCTAAACGATATCGTGATGCCAAAGGTTCCCTCGGACGAGATGGATGATATTCCACTCTTCGGCAAGGCGATCGCTTACGGGACTATCCAGGGTGGCGACCACCAAAACGTCCTTGACGTTGGACCCCAATACTGGCGGGAAATGGTCCGGGCCTACCTGGCCTGTGTCTCGTTTGCAGATGCCCAGGCCGGCAAGGTCCTGCAGGCACTGGAAGAGAGTCCTTACGCAGACAATACCATCGTCGTCTTCTGGTCCGATCACGGCCAGCACTTGGGGGAGAAACGACACTGGCGAAAGATGGCCTTGTGGGAAGAGTCCACTCGCGTTCCCCTGGCCATCCGTCTTCCCAAATCCTTCAACGGGGGCAAAAGCTGCCGGCGAGCGGTCAGCCTGATCGACCTCTATCCGACGCTGCTGGAACTGTGCAACCTGCCGCAGGTCAAAGGCCTGGAGGGAATCAGCCTGCTCCCCCAACTGGCCGATCCCAAAACCCGCCGGCTTGAGCCAGCCATCACCACCTGGCACTACCAGAACCATGCTGCTCGCAGTTTAAACTTCCGTTACATCCGTTACCGAGATGGGACAGAGGAACTTTACGATCACCGCACCGATCCCCAGGAACACCGCAACCTGGCCGGGAATCCGGACCTGGCTCGCATCAAGGAGAAACTGGGGGCTTACCTGCCCAAGAACGATGCCGTACCAACCTCCATCAAGGAGGGTGAGACGGACTCCCTGGGGAAAAAGGTCGAGCGGCTGCGCAGCGACGGCATCCCGTCATGGCTTGGTAAAGATCCCGCCAAGGCTACCGGCAACTAGCTGTCACGGGAGTTGATTCACGGCGAGTAGGGGACCCATTTGCCCTGGTGAACTCGCAATCCGCGGTTCTTGGTGATCGCTGGCTTAAAAGAACCCTGGCCCTGGCCAAAGAGAATCGAGACGCTCTTCTCTCGATAATTGGCCGTAACGATATCCAGGTTGCCATCACGATCCAGGTCTGCCACATCGACACCGTAATTCCCCAGGCCGGTCGGATGATCCTGCCGCGGGGCAAAGGTCCCGTCCCCACGGTTCAAAAAGACCGAGGCAAAGTCTTCGGTCCAGTGGGTGATGACAAAATCGACGTCACCATCCCGATCAAAATCACCGGTCCCCAGGAAAGCTCCATTCTTACCCGCTTCCAGAATACGATCCTTACCAAAGCTGCCATCTCCCTTACCCAGAAAGACTGAAACGGTTGATGTTCCCAGGTTCGCCGTCAGCACATCCTGGTTTCCATCTCCATTGAAATCGGCAGCTCGCACATCATTGACTGCATGAGAGCGGCGATTCGGAATCTGGCTAGCCACCAGTTTCCGCGTCTGCATCGCGACGTCGGCCTGAAACAGGTTTTTACCGGGATTCAAATAGTAGGTAACACAACTGTCATGTTCATTCGGAATCAGGACGTCCAAGAAACTATCGTTGTTCAGATCAGCAACCTCGACGTAGTAGGCCGATTTCCCAGCCGGCAACTGACGAGCCGGTCCAAACTTCCAGTCTCCGAGTCCTGCCCGGATATAAAGTCGACCAATTGCCAGGTCATCCTTGTAACCGGATCCCCGCGCCGTATAGAGCAGGTCGAGCCGGCCGTCCTGATCCATGTCAGCAAAACAAACTCCCTTGGCCTGGCTAGGAACCAGGTACTGGAATCGCAATTCAAACTTACCGGCTCCCAGGTTGCGGGCCACCACGATACGGCCCCGTTTCTGCTGGCTCAGTCCGCCAATGCTACAAACAATGTCGGGACGACCATCCGCATCGAGATCAGCTTGGGCAAGGTTGTGCACATGGGGTTCCGACCAGGAATCATCTTCAGGAAAGATGCGCCTCGCTTCATCAGAAAACATGTTCCGGACAGGAGACGCAAACTCTCCCTTACCGTTTCCCGCCGCCAGCGAGACAACCCCCAGGTTGCGATAGCCAAGCATGATATCCAGGTGCCCGTCACCGGTAAAATCAGTTAGCAGTACCTTGTAGGGGCCACCCGCATAACTTTCCAGGCGACTCTTGGCTGCCGGTTGCCCAGCAACCTGTGCGGCAGGCCAGCTGATCAGGATCAGCAGTAGCATGATCCCTGGTTTTGGCATGGTGCTTTTCCCTGAGTTTTTGTTTCCTGTTTCCATGCCCCCATCTTCGCCCCGCTAGGGGGCGCCTACAAGTCATGAATCATGATATACTTCCCCGCAACCAGGCAAGCATCCCTATCGGCTTTGGCAAAGAGAGAACAGCGACCAGGAGATCGGCATGACAAAAACAATCGTGATTGTCGGGGGTGGCTTTAGCGGAACAATGGCGGCGGTCAACCTGGCCCGCTTGTCCACGCAGGCCTTGCGAATTGTCATTGTGAACGCAAAACGTCCTATCGGCAGGGGGACCGCCTACAGTACCCGGCGCAGCGAACACCTGTTGAACGTGGCCGCCCGCAACATGTCGGCATTTCCGGACTTTCCAGAACACTTCCTCGGCTGGCTGAGATCACGTAGCGAGTTTGCCGCTCTTCCCGAAGAAGATCTCCGCCAGATGTTTGTCCCGCGTTACATCTACGGTGACTATTTGTGCAGTCTCCTAGCCGCCTGCCAGCAACCCGTCGATCCTCGCAGCAACGTGCAGCTGGAAACTGTCGATGATGAAGCCGTTGATATTGTGGTAGCCGATGACGGAGGTGCCTCTGTCCTGCTCAAGAGTGGCGAGTCACTAGACGCCGATCAAGTTTTACTGGCGACCGGCAACCAGCCACCCGGTTCGTTCCCCTCCCATGCTCCGCTCAGCCACGATCCGCGTTATCGCAGCGATCCCTGGCATGACTGGGTCAGCCGTCTGCCAGGAAGCGGCGGACGAATCGTCCTGCTCGGAACTGGGCTGACGATGGTCGACGTTATCCTGACGCTCGACGAACTGGGATGGGATGGGGAAATTATCGCCATTTCACGCAACGGCATGCCACCCCAGTCCCATTTTCGGGGAATCGCCTATGAAGATTACATCCCCGATAATGCGACTGAACTGGGACTTGATCAGTTACGAGCACTCGTTCAAGAGCACTGCTCCCAATTACGACAAATGAGTCAGAACCCGGCGATTGCCCTCGATAAACTCCGTCCCCACACCCAGCGACTATGGCAGCAGCTGACGAAAGAGGAAAAACAAACTTTCTTAACGCATGATGCAGCCCTCTGGAATGTTACTCGCCATCGCATTGCCGTTTCGATCCATGAAAAAATCACCGATGCCCTGGATAGTGGCCGGCTCAAGCTCAAGAGTGGTTCGATCGAGCGACTGGCTCCTAACGAAGAAACGATCGAAGTCATTCTCCAGGACAAGAAGGGGAACGAGATCTCGGAATTTGGCGATCTCGTGATCAACTGCACTGGTCCACAAGCCAGTTTCTCTCAAGCAGGCGTCCCCTTGTTTGAAAACCTCTTGAACAAAGGTCTTGTTTGTAGTGACGAACTGGACATGGGACTGCAAGTCAACGAGCAGTTCGCAGTAATCGAACAGAATGGGCAGGCCTCCGATTGGATGTTTGCCATGGGACCATTGCTAAAGGGAAGTCTCTGGGAAACAACGGCAGTTCCGGAACTGCGCAGCCAGGCGATGCGGATTGCGGAGATCTTGCTGCAACACACCCCGGCCGAAGTTCCCGAACAAGACGTGCTGGAGTACTACATCTAAGCTTTGCCACAGGTGAGTAACCGGGCAAAACGCGGATTATCCCCGCTTCTGCTTAAAGAGCCAGGCCAGGAAATCGGTCTCCTTGTCACAACGGTCGCTGCTCAATTGCGTGGTGCCGTTCTTAGCACCGGGAATGAACTTGCCGGACACCGCGTGCTTGTCACCGGCCCAGGTGGTGAACTTCATGTTGCCGCCCAGTCGTTTCAGGGCGGCAAACACCTGTTGGTCTTTCGCGATCGGGCAAACCCCGTCCTTGTCGCCATGGAAGGCCCAGATGGGAATTTTCGTAATCTTGGCCGGGTCGATAAACTCCTCCGTCCGTTTCAACCCACTGCCGGCCGATGGTGCCGCAGCCGCAAAATACCTGGTATCAAGTTGAATGAAGATATAGGTCCCATGCCCTCCCATCGAATGCCCCAGGACGTAGATGCGATCCATGTCGATCGCTGGCAATCCCTTGATAATTTCCTTAATTTGCTTGAGATGCTGTCCGTTCCAGAGCCCGGCTGCCTGCGGCGCCAGGACGTAACAGGGAAATTTAGTGCGGACTGCTTTCTCGGCCAGTTGACCGTTCCAGACCTTGAGCTGCTTGCGATTATCCGATCCCTTTCCCCCAGCACCGTGTAGTGAAAGAATCACGGGGTATTTTTGGCTGGCATCAAAATTGATCGGTTTCATCAGGCGGCAAGGAAGCTGCCCGGCAGAAAGAGGCTGGTAAAGCTGCTGCCATTGCTGCGCTGAGGCGGTGCCGGTGGCTGCCAACACGGCAACTGAAATCACGAACCCTTTGAACATCACATTATCTCCTGGAGTTTTCAGACCTCTGCTTAACAGCAATCTCCATCTTGGCCCCGTCGAGACAGCCATGCAAGGCCTTTGACTGACGACAGTCCCCACAGTCTTAGGTCCCACAGAAGGTTGCCTGCACAACTTCGGCCGGCGTCGGCGCGGTTTCATACTCGCTGAATTCCGCCTGTTCATTAAACGGGTCTTGCAAAACCTGGTTGAGCTGGTGAAACAGTGTCAGGTCGCCACGATTACCCGCCTCGATTGCTTGCTCGATACGATGGTTGCGGGGAATGTAGACCGGGTTCGTTCGCCGCATCAGGGCAACTGCCTGGTCAAGGTCGCATTGCTGCAAACGGGCTCGCCAGTCCTGCAGCCAGCTAACGATTGCTGCAGGCTGATTGAAAAGACCAACCAGCCCCTCGTCGTTATCCACTGTCAGTGCCTCCGGCAGATGACGAAAGACCTGGGTAAAGTCGGCCTCTCCCTCTTCCATGGCTGCCAGCAGATTCTCCACCATCCGCCAGTCGCTGGTGTCGCCACGTTCGATGCCAATTTTTGCAACGAAGCGTTCTTGCAGTGCATTTTGATAAAGTTCAGGAAAACGGCCGAGGGTGGCTTCTGCTGCGGTGATCGCTTTTTTCCGATCGTCGTCGAGCAGTGGCAGGAGGGTTTCGGCAAAACGGGTCAGGTTCCAGTGACCGATCGGGCCCTGGTTGCCAAAAGCATAGCGGCCCTGCCGATCGATGGAGCTGAATCTTTTTGCTGCTTCGTAGTTGTCGAGAAAAGCGCACGGACCGTAGTCGATCGTTTCTCCTGAAACGGTCATATTGTCAGTATTCATCACTCCGTGAATAAAACCAAGCTGCATCCAGTGGGCAATCAGACTGGCTTGCCGCTCGATAAGTCCCTCCAGGAGGGCCTGGTAAGGGTTCTCGTCCTGCTGGACATCCGGATAGTGGCGATCAATGACGTAGTCGGCCAGGATCTTCAAGTTGCCATGGTCCTCGCGAGCAGCGAACCATTGAAAGGTTCCAATGCGAACGTGGGATTTCGCGACACGAGTAAAAATCCCACCAGGCTCAAAACCTTCGCGGGCCACCTGGTCACCAGTGACAACTGCAGCGAGGGCTCGCGTCGTCGGCACACCGAGAGCCGCCATTGCTTCTGAAACGATATATTCTCGCAATACTGGCCCCAGGGCTGAGCGTCCGTCACCCCGCCGCGAGAAAGGGGTTGGGCCGGAGCCTTTGAGCTGAATGTCGTAGCGAACGTTTTCTTTCCCAACAACCTCGCCG
>Ga0310342_100003022_pt1 | contig 10972 bp, 8 predicted proteins | sample S15DNA20500_MG_FD_206155 | JGI IMG/M metagenome (GOLD analysis project Ga0310342, IMG submission 206155) | Marine microbial communities from station ALOHA, North Pacific Subtropical Gyre - S1503-DNA-20-500_MG | ecosystem: Environmental > Aquatic > Marine > Oceanic | place: Pacific Ocean: North... | reverse complement strand
GTGATTATCTCAGGGCCTTCTTCACGGATGACTACAAGATCTTCTATGTGAAAACCCTGGACTCCAGGCCACCGAACTCTGGTTTCTACTGCAAATACCATGTTAGGAGCGAGTGGCGTGTCATCATAGGCAGCCAACATGGGCATCTCATGGATATATAAACCCAAGCCGTGCCCGGCAAAGGGCAAGCTGAACTCTATGTCCGCCTCTTTGTAGAACTCCACATTCTGCCGATAGACCTCATTGGCATTAACGCCACATTGCATAGTAGCAATGGTCTTGCGATGCACCTCGGCCAACCTGTTATAGATGGAGTGTTGCTCATCAGTCGCCTTGCCCACAACAACCGTACGGCCGATATCAGAGAAATACCCGTTGAACCACCCTCCGCAATCTGCTTTGAGGATGTCGTTGGGTTGGAGTTCAATATCTGTTGGGTCTGGATGAGCATAACCAGAATTCGGCCCAACAGTGAAGAACAAGAACGACGGGAGCTCGGCCCCAGCCTGCATGATATTAGCTCCTAACCGGGCCACTAAATCTCTCTCCTTCTCCCCGGGCCGGGAAGTAGAATATGTTGCCATCAAAGCCCTTTCCGTGGCCATTGCCCCACGGCTTAGGATGTCAATCTCGATATCGGTCTTAATCATCCTTACTCTTTGCAGCATAGGTTCGCAGGACTTAAATTCGGCCTCTGGCATAGTTTCCAAAAGCTCCAAATAGTAATCGGTGGTCAGGTACGCTGGTTCAAATCCGATTCTGCCAGAACTGAGCCCTTTCTCTTGGAGTACATCCGATAATAACTTGATGGGTGTGTCAGCGTGTTGACGATAACCCCGCACATCGCTTATCCAAGACTTCTCCTTAACATAACCTTCCTCGTTAGTGGCAACAATCAGAGTTGGGTCACCCTCTCGAGGCCAAACAACTAACGCCAGCCGGTCACGAATCACCTTCTGAGACCAGATACCCACCCCAGATGTATAGGGCACGTTTTCTGGGGACATGGCAATGATTGCATCGAACTCACCAGTGTCCATGGCGCTGCGCAGGCTATCTAAGTTACCAAGTATCTCATTCATCGTTATCTCACAAATCCATCCCAGATTTCGGGCAATCGAGCAAGCGGCATCAGAAGGCAGTACACCCCTAGATGCATACTGCACTGACTTTTCCAGGTGGTCGCTATCGGAATAGCCCACGAGCACTGTGGGAACGCCAGGGTTACTGAGCGCAAACCGGATGGAGGCCTCGGGCATATCTCCGAGACCTGTATCTCAGTATTACCTAACTTCCGATAATTCGTCTAGAGAATCAACCACACTTACTGAACCGATGGAAATTTAGGATCGCGACGTTCCCGCACAGAATCAAGGCCTTCTTGCACGTCTTCGCCAAAGAACCCAAGCATCTCTAAAGATAGTGAGTAGTCAAAGGCTGTGTGCTCCGCCTGACGCAGCCACTGGTTTAAGGAGCGCTTAGTATACTTAAGCGCCTGTTGAGACCCAGCGGCAAGCCGGCTTGCAACTCCCATCGCCGTGTCCATCAACTCATCATGAGGTACAACCTGGCTGACCAAACCGATACGCTCCGCTTCCGTACCGTCAAGAAAATCGCAGGTCAGCAAGTAATACTTCGCCTTAGCCATACCGATAAGCATCGGCCAAATCACCGCAGCATGATCTCCTGCAGCGACTCCCAACCGAACATGGCCATCAGTAAAGCGTGCCTTGTCAGACGCAATAGAAATATCAGCCAACATAGCAACCGCCAATCCTGCCCCGACTGCCACACCGTTGATGGCAGAAATCACCGGCTTGTCCAGGTTAATCATATTGTGGACTATGTCCCTGGCCTCTTCCATGGTTCCTGCAATCACCTTGGCATTGCCAATCGACTCTTGAATCAAGTCAAAATCTCCTCCAGCGGAGAATGCGGTTCCAGCGCCGGTAATCACTACAACTCGCACATCGTCATCTTCACCTAGGTCGAGCCAGACCTTACTCAGTTCGTTATGCAGTTTGACGTTGGTGGCGTTATAGACCTCCGGGCGGTTTATGGTTAACAGAGCAACCCCATCGTTTATGTCGAAGAGTATGTGCTGATATTTGCTGTAATCGTACATCGTTCCTCTTTGGTATAGCTATCAGGTGTTGGTTTAGTAAAGAGATTGATTTTCTGTAAGCTTGTCCACGTCTGATTGGGACATGCCGAGGATCTCTTTAAATACATAGTCGTTGTCCTCACCAATGTTGCTGTAGTGCCCGAAATCCATCGGGGTTTCAGACATCTTGGGTGGGTTGGCAGAAGCTATCCCTTCAAACTGCTCCCAGTCGTAAGCAGGGTTTCCACGATCTGCAAGATAATATGGGGTCTTCTGGTAGAAACCACGAGCCTTAAGGTGAAGGCTTTCGTTGAGGTCCTTACCCTGAGACACCACACTAGCCGGCACTCCGACACCTTGGAGGCATTCCATCACATCCTCAGCCGTTCGAGTTAAGGTCCACCCCCCAACAAGATCATCCAACCTGCTTTGGTTCTCCAAGCGAGCCGTCATAGTAGAAAAAGAATCCTCAAAGCACCAGTTAGGATTGCCAATGGCCTTACAAAAATCGCCCCACTGATCTTCTGTCTGTACTGCTATCGCACACCAACGGTCTTCTCCCAGACACTGGTACACACCATGAGGTGAGGCGAACCGATCCCGATTGCCGATGCGTTCCGGCAGTCTGCCAGTGGACTGATAGTCCAACAGCGACGGCCCAGCAGTCACGGCACCCGACTTGAATATAGACGACTCCATAGTGGCAGGCTGGCCAGTCAACCCACGGCGCAATAACGCGCCCATGATGGCCACCGGCTGAAAGACCCCAGTGTGATAATCAGAATACGAAGTGTTTATTGTTGCAGGCGGCTCACCTTCTTCTCCGGACATCAAAGAGACACCGCCCATGTGCTGCACTAATATCCCGTATGACTTGTAGGTGTAGTACGGTCCGATTCCGCCCAGTCCGGTCTGCCACATTATTATGATGTCCTGTCGGAGTCTCCGTAGTTCAGGAAAATCGACTCCCCACCGATCCAGAATGTTACGACGGAAGTTCGACATGAACACATCGCTGACTTTCACCAGCTCTTTGAACACCTCCAAACCGCCAGGGGTGCGAACGTCAATGGTGACCCGTTTCTTTGCCCTCTGGAACTCCGGCTGGCCACCACCGCGAGACCAAGCGGGTATGAAGTTCATCTCGTCAAGGACTTTATTGGTCTCTACCTTGATGACCTCAGCTCCGAGAGATGCCAAGATCCGACCAGTTAATGGCAGGGCTACGTAGGGACCTAGCTCTAGGATACGGACTCCTGAAAGAGGTTTCTTTCGTTCAACCATGCTATATCACTCCCCGGGTCCGAAGTGAAGCCAGTTCCGCTTCGTCAAGGCCCAACTCACCAAATATCACTTCGTTGTCCTGCCCTAGATAAGGAGCTGGATTGGTCGTTGGAGTAACCTCCTCGCTATCAAAGACCCCCAAAGGATATTTAAGGTTGCCAGCATCGGCATGGTCAATATCGAACCAGAAATTACTGGCATCAAGTTGGGGATCTACGAGGAGGTCTGATACCGTATTAACAGGGATGAAAACCAGGTTACGTTCTTGACCTTGGTGGAAAAGTTCTTCTGACGTGAACCGGGTGGTAAAGTCTATAACTAGGGCTGTGATGATGTCGTTATAAGGTGCGCGGTCCTGGTTGCCGCCCTTATAGTCTTCATTAAGAATCTCCTCGTTGCCGGTGACTTCAAACATCCAATTGGATAAGTTCTCCCACTCCCTAGGTGTGATTATACCCGCTGATATCCAACCGTCCTTACTCGGATAGGCGCCGAGCGGAATAACCAGAGTTGAGTTGGTACCTACTCTGGTCACGTTTTCGCCCCTCTGGATATAGGCTAGAGCGGGATGTGCGTCGGTATAGTAAGTGATCATTGCTTCTTGCATCGAAACGTCGATGTATTGTCCTCGTCCATCCTGCATATCCCGGTAAAAAAGTGCGCCCATTATGGCCGTGGCGGCATGCTGAGCCCCGGGAAAATGAGATTGTTCATTACCTTGGCGAAGTGGTGGGCCGTCAGGGTCACCGGTTATTTGCATAAACCCGCTGGCGGCCAGAGAAATCAAATCCGTGGACTTGTAATCTTTCCACGGTCCTGTCTGACCGAAGGGCGTTATAGACGCCATGATCAATCCTGGATTGACTTGTCGTAGAGAGTCGTAATCAAGACCAAGTGACTGCATGTAGTTCACTGGGAAGCTCTCTATCAGAACGTCAGCCGAAGCCGCCAATTTCTTAAAGACGACCTGACCTTCTGAAGTCTCCAAATCTACTGTAACGGATTTTTTATTGGTGTTATAGAAAAGGAAATAAGAGCTACGTTCGATTCCTGGTACATCAGAAATGAATGGAGGTCTTTGGCGGGTGACGTCACCAGTAGGAGGTTCTACCTTGATGACCTCTGCTCCATAATCAGCCAGTAATTTGCCGCAGAAAACACCTTCAGGCCCGGTTAAATCTAAGACGCGATAGGGTGGCAGCAGGACTCCTTCTGCCGGAGCTTGGAAGGGCATATCATTCCTACTCGATCAGAAAATATAGCTTGTCTGAGCAACTTCGGGGATTGTAGATATACGACTAAAGACAGTCAAGACAAGATCAGCGATGGGAAACCGGGACTTCTAAATCAGGGCCCCTACAAACTCGGCTACGGCTACTGCTATAATCGCGCAGTCTGATTAGTTTCGCAGGAAGCATATGAGAGTTTTACTTTCGACTACCAGGGATCGCCTCCTCCTGGCTCTGCAATACCAGGATTACCGAAACCTCTGGATAGCCACTACTTGTTCCGCTTCCGCGGCGTGGGCGTTGATCATTGCCCGAGGGTGGCTTGCCTTTGAGATAACCGACGGATCTCTCTGGGTCGGTATAGTAACCTTTGCGGCTATTGTCCCAAGGGTGTTTTCGACTCCTATCTCGGGATTCTTAGCAGACAAATTAGACCGTCAGAATCTATTACGCTGGATCTTTGCCCTCAATATGGTCAATAACTCTCTCTTAGCGTTATTGGTCATGAGTGGGCAGGCAGGCCCATGGATGTTGACTTTCTTAGCGCTGGTCAATGGAACACTACGGGCCAGCCAGATGACAACGGCATCAGCGTTGATACCCAACCTAGTAGCCAAAGAACACCTAATGAACGCTATCGCCCTAAACCAAGCTACCCAACAGGGTGCTCGGATGGCTGGAGCACTGGCGATCGTCCCTCTTTTAGGGTTCGTAAACATTGAATCAGCCTTTTGGCTTTGCAGTTCTTTCTATGTGTTTGGATTCTTACAGGTCTCCAGGATCAAGACCAAATCCACAGGAGTCATAGATAAAAACCAAAGTTTCTTAGCCAACCTGTTCGAAGGGTTTGTTTACGTCTACAGGCGTCCTCTCATCATGTCCATGGTATTACTGGTATTGGCACACTGTGCCTTTACTATGTCTTACGAGTCTCTCTTACCAGCCATATCCGAAGACAAACTGGACGCTGGTTCGGTTGGAGCCAGTTTTCTGATCGCCGGCATAGGTGGTGGAGCGCTGCTATCTTCGGTCTTTCTAGCCGGGGTCAGAAGTATTTCCATACGTGGAAAGCTGTTCGTGCTTTTTGCTTTTAGCAGCGGCGTTGGCCCAGTGCTTTTGGCTCTATCCGATAACGCCACTCTGTCCATCGGTGCTACAGTGTTCATGGGCATCAGCCAGGCGGGATTCATGACTATCAGCCACACCATCATTCAATCCCTGACCGAGGATCACGTCCGTGGCCGCGTTTCCGGCGTCTATTCCGTTCACGTAGGAGGCAGCATGGCCGTAACCAACATGGCCAACGCCGCTATTGCCGATGTATTCAATGCCTCAGCGGTACTCGTGGCAGGGGGGCTAGCTTTCGTGGTCATCGTATTCTTCAGCTTAGGCAGCGGCTCACTTCGCAAACTTTATTTCCCTACCGACGAACCGGTATCTCTAGGATCAGCAGTAGATTAGCGGAAGCTGTAAACCGACCCCTCCATATTGCAACGGCAAGGGGTCCATAAATTAGGAGTTAATCATGGCAGAGACCACCAACGAACTAGATCAGTACCTGGCATCAACTACCAAGTCGAAAGCCCTTTGGGAGGACGCCAAGAACTATCTTCCAGGCGGCGACAGCCGGAACTCCATCTTCTGGGCGCCATACCCCATCTTCGTGGACCACGCCAAAGGCGCTCATGTGGTCGATTCCGACGGTACCGACCGACTAGATTTCATCGGCACCATGACAACTTTAATACTTGGCCATTCACCCAAGCCGGTGGTAGATGCAGTAGACCAGCAGATAGGCAAGGGCATGGTATACAACGCCCCCAGCGCCCACCAGGTACGCCTGGCTAGGCTTCTATGTGAGCGCATACCCAGTTTTGATCTAGTTCGTTTCACCAACTCAGGCACAGAAGCCACATTAAATACCATCAGGGCGGCAAGGGCCGTTACGGGAAAGAGCAAGATTGCAAAGGTTGAGGGCGGTTATCACGGCAGTCACGACCAGGTCAGTGTCAGCGTGAGAACCAATCCAGCAAAGTCGGGTGAACGCACACGCCCCGATGCTATGCCAGCGACCGAAGGTCTGGGCGAGGGGACTCTGGACCAAGTCGTGGTGATTCCCTTCAACGAGACCACTATCGCAAAACGAAGGCTGGAAGAGAATAAAGACGACCTGGCGGCTGTGATAATTGAACCCATGTTGGGTTCGGTGGGAATGCTGCCAGCCACTTCTGAATTCCTGAGTATGCTCAGGGAATTCACCGCGGACAATGGAATCATCTTGATCTTCGATGAGGTCATCAGCTACCGGGCTTCGTCCGGCGGCTGCCAAGAGTACTATGGTATCACTCCGGATATGACTTCCCTCGGAAAGATCATTGGCGGAGGGTTCTCTATCGGTGCCTTTGGCGGCAAGAAAAGCATCATGGACCTATACGATCCATCCCAAACCGGTGGCCCCCGAGTTGCCCACGCCGGTACATTCAATGCCAACCCAGTAACCATGCTGGCAGGAGCCGCAACCTTGGACGAGCTAACCCCGGCAGTTTACCAAGAACTAGCCGAAAAGACCGACTACTTGAAGTCGGAGATTCTCAAAGTAGGGAAGGAGCTAGAAATACCGATTCAGGTCACTGGGATCGGATCGCTCTTCGGAATACACTTTACCGGTGAGGAATTGGTAGGCTATCGGGACATAGCGGCTGAGGATGCTGCATTCCGCCACAAGGTTTTTTTGGGTATGTTGAACGAGGGCATTCTGATGGCCTCGAATCTGGTAGGAGCAGTCTCCACCGAACTCGGAATAACAGAGATGGACGCCTTCACAGCAGCTCTACGACGAGTATTGGAACGTGCCCTGGCCCAAGCGAATTAACAATAAGGGCCGGCAAAGGAAAAACAATGTTCGATAATTTTGAAGAACTTCAGATCGGGGCCAACGGCACCACCATCAACCTAGTGAAGGGAGGTAACGGGCCGCCCCTACTGATGCTCCATGGCTACCCTCAGACCCACGCCATGTGGAATAAGATCGCTCCTCGGCTAGCTGAGGACTTCACCGTAGTCTGTCCTGACCTGCGTGGTTATGGCGACAGCGCTAAGGTTGATGGCGACGCCGATCACATGAATTATTCCAAACGAACCATGGGACAAGACCAGGTGGATGTCATGAAGGCCTTGGGGTTTGAACAATTCTACTTGGTAGGACACGATCGAGGCGGACGAGTCTCTCACCGCCTCACCAAAGACCATCCAGACCGCGTCCTGAAGCTAGTGACACTGGATATAATCCCCACACGGTCAATGTTCCAGATAGTCGACAAAGATTTCGCCACCAACACTTGGCACTGGTTCTTCTTGATTCAACCCTTTGATTTCCCAGAGAAAGTCATCGGAGGGAATCCCGAGTTTTACGCGAGACGTGGTTTCGAACGCACCAAGGACGCCGAAAAGGTATTCACCCCTGAGGCATTAGCCGACTACATACGATGCTTCAGTATCCCCGGCACAATCCATGCTGTATGCGAGGACTACCGTGCCGGAGCGAGCATAGATCTGATCCACGACGAGGCTGACTTCGACCAGAAGGTCGATTGCCCCATGCTGGCACTCTGGAGTCAAACGGGTTTTGTCGGAAAAACTCAAGACCCACTGAAGATATGGGGCGATTATGCAACCAATGTGACAGGGAATTCTCTTCCCTGTGGCCATTACATAGCAGAAGAACTGCCTGATGAGTCTTACACAGCCATCAAACAATTCTTATCTCAATAAACGCCATTCCAAAACAAAGGAGAATGAATAATGGGTTCAATCAGAATGTACACCGGCGACGATGGCACCACCAAGATCGAGGAGATCAACCCTTCCGAACACCCTTCCTGGAACACTCTGCATGACGCATCAAAGATAGTATTCAGAGCTCAGGAGCCCGGATTTTTCAGCGACTGGCACATCGCCCCCCGTCGGCAATACATCATCACCCTGTCGGGCGAAGCAGAGATCGGCTTGAAGGACGGCACAGTCCACCGTCTAGGGGCCGGAGATGTCAATCTGGCAGAGGATCTAACTGGCGCTGGCCACACCACCCGTGTCGTTAGCGACGTTCCCCGCATCACGGCCACCGTTCACTTAGAAGACTAGACAGATTTCCGCCAGAAACAAAGAAAGGCGTCCCGAGCGTTTCGAGACGTCTTTCTTTGTTTCTGACAACTATTCATATAAGATTTCAACCACTCAGTTATCCAGAGACCTTAGAATAGTCTCATATATTTGGATAACAAATCATCACGCCTGTTGATAAATGCCACCTGACTGATTCCCGGCATTTACTGAAGCAATGTCACATGAGGCTCAATTGAAACCCTGGGTACTATTAGCCACCGCACAAACCCCTGGCGACGGCGCAGAACTCTGCCTATACCAACGAGACCAAGAATTCGCGATTCAGGCAGATGATATCGAACTGATGAACAGCCGGGTATTCGGATCAGAAAAAGCGTTGGCAACCCTCGCCTGCCAGAAGCTCACGGACGACGCTAAACCTCGCGTGTTGATTGGCGGGCTGGGCATGGGATTCACCGTCAGATCCGCACTCGACGAACTTGGTATCAACGCCCGGATTCGAGTGGCGGAACTGGTGCCTGCTGTGGTCAGGTGGAACAGGGGAGTCTTGGCTCACCTTGCCGACAATCCCCTAGATGATGAGCGGGTATCGGTCCAAGAAGGCGACGTAGCTAATATGATTAAGCGCGGCAGGGGAGCGTATAGCGCTATACTGCTCGATGTGGACAATGGCCCCAATGCCTTGACCTCCATGGACAACGATTGGCTTTACAGTATTCCCGGACTCGAGACGGCCCACACGGCATTGAAACCCCACGGCATATTAGGCATCTGGTCTTCAGAACAGGACGCGGCATTTGCCAAACGACTGGGACAAGCGGGTTTCGACGTGGAGGAATTTCAGGTACGCAGTAGAGGTAATAAGGGCGGCCACAACATCATCTGGATCGCCGAACGTATCTAAACAGAACACGTCGTCATCCCGGAAGTTAACAGACTCTTTCGATTTAATTAATGGATTAACCTAAAAACGATGCTTGATGACCCAATATCTCAAATTGCTAAGGATCTACGACTCAGACCGGGCCAAGTTTCTGCAACGGCTTCGTTACTAGATGGCGGCGGGACCGTTCCTTTCATTGCACGTTACAGAAAGGAAAACACCGGTAGTCTGGACGAAGTGGAGATCACCAGCATACGCAATCGCCTGTTTCAGATGAGAGAACTCACAGAACGCCGTCGAGTCATCCTTGAATCCCTCGAAAAACGCGGGCTGCTTACTAATGAATTCCGGAAAACCATTCTCGGTGCCGAGACTTTGGCAACCTTGGAAGACATCTACCTGCCTTATCGTCCGAAGCGCCGCACTCGAGCAACCATCGCCAAAGAAAAGAGATTAGAGCCATTGGCGCTCCAAATCTGGGGGCAAGAAGATTTTGACGTCAACGAGGCCGCTGCTAAATACGTCGACTCCAACACTGGCACGGTCAATGGGGTGGACAACGTCCAAGACGCCCTAACCGGCGCCCGCGACATAATCGCCGAATGGGTCAGTGAGAACACAATTGCTAGGAGAGAGATCCGAAAGCTGTTTTGGTCCGAGGGAACTTTCTCCTCTTCGGTTATTTCCGGAAAGCGAGAGGAAGCATCAAAATATCGCGATTATTTCGAATGGAAAGAACCTGTGATAAAAGTCCCGTCCCACAGAGTATTGGCCATGCTTCGGGGAGAAAAAGAGTCCATGCTCTCGATCAATATTTCGCCGCCTGCCGTACAAGCAGTGGCCTTGTTGCAAGATATTTTCATAACTGGAGAAACCCAAGCGTCTGATGAGATCAATCAGGCTATAAAAGACCGTTACAAGCCGCTCCTGGAAGCATCTATGGAAACGGAAGTGCGAAAAGAGGCGCGAATTCGCGCCGAAGATACTGCAATAGCCGTGTTTGCCGACAACCTCCGGGAACTGTTGATGGCTCCAGCCATAGGACAGAAAAACGTCCTCGCATTGGATCCTGGCTTTCGTTCAGGTTGCAAAGTGGCCTGTCTAGACAGTCAGGGGCAGCTACTCCACAACGACACCGTCTACCCCCACACTGGAGACCGGGCCGAAGAGGAAGCGGGCTACAAGATAGTCGACCTGTGTCGCCTATACGATGTTGAGGCCATAGCGGTTGGTAATGGTACGGCTAGCCGCGAGACAGAGGGCTTTCTCAAGACACTCGAACTAGATTCCAACATCGATATAGTTATGGTGAATGAGAATGGAGCGTCTGTATATTCAGCCTCTGAAGTG
>Ga0310342_100003021_pt1 | contig 10977 bp, 8 predicted proteins | sample S15DNA20500_MG_FD_206155 | JGI IMG/M metagenome (GOLD analysis project Ga0310342, IMG submission 206155) | Marine microbial communities from station ALOHA, North Pacific Subtropical Gyre - S1503-DNA-20-500_MG | ecosystem: Environmental > Aquatic > Marine > Oceanic | place: Pacific Ocean: North... | reverse complement strand
CCGGGTGGCCACTGCTCCGAGCAACCGCGGTGCCCCGGAGGCGTGGAGTGCCATCGAGGAGGTTGATCGCTCAGCCTGTGTCGATGGTGACGGCTGGTGCAAATTCTCGGACTACTTGATCAATACAATCCTTGATTACGGAAGCGATACGGATGATCGGTTCATGCTCATCGCCGAAGGCTTGCCGATCCACACCCACTATTACTGGGACACCGACGATGAATTCGATAGCCAGCTCATGGACTCATCGTCTACCTGGTGGCAGGTAGCGCTGAGCTTTGGTGGATCCCACTCGCCTGGCTGCATGCCCGAGGATGGCCGAGGACTCGGCCATGCGACTTCAGGTGCCTGTGCCTCCGACTTTGGGGGCGATGTCTCCAATCGAGTGTTCTGGTTCAAGCCCGACGGGGAGATGATTGGGGCAGATGCCGATGGCAGCTTCCACTGGTATGCCCGTTAGCGCTGGGCATCGAGCTTCGGCACTGTGGCTCCTGGCGTCGCTTGGGTGTGCAGCGCAGAAGGACGCGGCGCCCGGTACCGCGCTGGAGGTGGAGATCATCTCCCACAGCACCGGAGCAGCGGTGGTGGAGGGAATGCCGGAGTGGTTTCTGGCCCAGGCCGATGACGGGGGCCGCGACGGGTGGGGCCTGCAGGCGCGCTGGGAAGTCGATGGAGACATCATCTGCTCGCCTGAAGCGCTGGACGATCAGGCTCAGACCACGTGTGAGATCGCTCTGGGGTCGGGCCAGGATGCGGTCACCGTGGTGGTGGAGAATTCCGCAGGCAAGGCGGGCGCTGCCACTGTCCAGCTCACTCTGAGCCCCAATTCACCGCCATCGGTCACCCTGGAATCCCCCGTCGGTGCTGGCGTGTACTACGCCGATCAGCCCGTGCGGCTGGAGGCACTTCTTTCCGATGCAGAGGAGCCTGTGAATCAGCTCACCGCCTCCTGGAGTAGCAGCCTGGATGGCGGCCTGACAGAGGATCTTGTGCCGACCTCCGATGGGCGCGTGGTGGCCCATTCGGAACTATCCATGGGTGCGCATGTCCTCTTGGTGACGGCCACAGACAGCGGGGCTCAGACCGGGGGAGATCAGGTCGATATCGTAGTGGGTCCGGCCAATTCGCTTCCCTCATGCGAGATTGTGGCGCCCACAGATGAGCAGGTGGTGGAGGTCGGTGATGCGGTGACCCTGGAGGGTGTGGTCAGTGACCCGGACGTCCCTTCGGACTGGCTTCAGATCATCTGGACCAGCGACAAGGATGGAGAGCTGAGCGCAAGCGGCGTGGCAGACTCTACGGGGACCGTCCAGACCGTCATCACGGACCTGAGCGCGGATGCCCACACCATCTCACTGATGGTGACGGATGAGGTGGGCGCGGCGTGTATCGACAGCATCCTGGTGTACGTGGAGCAGCCGCCCGACGTGGAGATCCTCCAGCCGGTGGAAGACGGGATCTACTACGCCAATCACCCGGTGAACTTTGAAGGCCAGGTGACAGAAGCTGCTGGCGAACTGGATGGTCTGCGGGCGCACTGGCGCTCTGATGTGGACGGCACCCTGGACATTGTGCCGACCCTGGATGAGGAGGGCCTCAACGCGGGCTCAGATTACCTTCGGGCAGGCGACCACGTGATCTCGCTCACGGTGGTGGACCCCGATGGCGTGAGTAGCACCCAGGAAGTTGAAATATCTGTCCATGAGGACAACCATGCACCGACCTGCAGCATCACCCACCCGCTGAGTGGTGCGGGCGGGGATGTGGCTGAGCCGGTCTTGCTGACGGGGGAGGTAGATGATGTAGATGTGGGGCCGGCTGGCCTCACGGCCCAGTGGTTCAGCGATATCGATGGAGACCTTGGCACAGTCAGCCCGTCGTCGACGGGGGAAGCCATCCTGGCCGCAGACGGGCTGTCTTTGGGGACCCATACGCTCACGATGGTGGTCACCGATGACGCGGGGGAGACCTGCACCGACGCGGTGTTCTTCACCGTCGGACAGGCACCGGACGTGACGATCCTCCGGCCTGTGGACGGAGCCGTGGTGGACCAGGGCACGCTGGTGTGGTTCGAGGGGCTGATCTCTGACCCCGAGGAAGTCCCCGGGGGACTGACGCTGTCGTGGGAGTCTGATCTGGATGGTGTGCTCCACACCGGATCGCCCGATGAGGCGGACAGCACCACCTTCTCCAGCAGCGGGCTGGTCTTGGGCACGCACACTGTCTCGCTTACAGCCACCGATAGCATCGGCCTGTCCACCACAGCGGCGGTGACCCTGGTCGTCAATGGCGTTCCGTCTGCTCCTGAGGTGAGCGTCCTTCCAGAAGGCGCGACCACGCTGGACACCCTGACCGTCAGTGTTGATTCTGCCAGTACGGATCCGGATGACGACGTCTTGACCTATGCCTACACCTGGCTGGTGGATGGTGTGCCTGAGAGCACGGCAGGGGTCATCTTGCCCTCGGAGACTGCAAAGGGTCAGACCTGGACTGTGCAGGTGACGGCCTCAGACGGGGTCAGCGCGGGTCCTCCTGGCGCGGCGTCGGTGACGATCCAGAACAGTCCACCGATCATCAGTCTGGTGGAGATCCAGCCGAGTCTACTGCGAACTGATGACGTGGCGGAGGCTGATGTGGTCGTGATGGATGTGGATGACGACGAGATTGTCCTGACCTACACCTGGACCGTGGGCGGAGAGAGTGCCGGGGATGCGAGCACGCTCGATGGAGCGGTGGCCTTTGACAAGGGAGAGGAGGTCGGCCTGACCGTGTCCGCCTCCGATCTCGAGGATGAAGCGGATGCGGTAGAGGCCTCGGCCCTCACCGTGCTCAACACTGCGCCGACCACGCCTGAGGTGGTGATCGAGCCTGAGACACCAGGAGGGGGGCTGGACGAGCTCTGGTGTGACATCTCCATGGAGAGCACCGATGTAGATGATGATCCGCTGGAGTACATCTTTTCCTGGACCGTGGATGATGCCTCGTGGCCCGACACGCCGGAGGGCGGTGAGCTGAGCACGACGGTGCATGAAGGCGATACGGTACCCGGATCAGCCACTGTGGAAGGCGAAATCTGGGCATGTCATGTCTACGCCCAGGACGGGGAAGACGCCGGAGGAAGCGCTGCTGCTGACACGCTGGTCGTCGAAGCTCCGCCAGGCTGCGGGGATGGTGTCGTGGACTCTGGAGAGGAGTACGATCCCGCTCCTGGGCCCTTCGAGGATGCGCTGGTGGACGCGGAGACCTGTCGATTCGACTTCAGTGACATCGAGCAGCTCTATTGCCAGGGCATCTGCGACTATGGGGGTCCGTTTGGATGCGATGATGCGGACGCGGATGTGCTGTGCAAGCTCGTCACCGACAATCCGGACTCAGTCGCGCTTTCCTACACGATCACCTCCGCGATGACCCTCCCCGGATTCTCTGGCATCCGGTGTGGTCTGGGGGTGGAGGTCGATGTCGATCGGGGGCTGGACATGGTGGTCGGCTTCCAGGACGGAAGCCTGTTCGCAGGACATGGCCCGGGAGATGTGGTGGCGTTCCCGGTGTGCACGGATCCCTGAGGATGCGGTGTCGCTCCAGCTCAGCCGGTCGCTTCCCAGGCGCCTTCGTGGGAGAGCAGCCATCGCTTTCGTGGGAGTCCAGCAGAGAACCCACCCAGGCCACCATCTGAGCCGATGACCCGGTGGCAGGGGATGACCAGCGGCACCGGATTGGCGCCGTTGGCCTGGGCCACCGCTCGATAAGCGGTGGGTCTACCAATGTGTCGTGCGAGTTGCCCGTAGGACCATGTCTGCCCCACAGGGATCTCTCGGAGCGCGGCCCACACGCATCGTTGGAAGGAGGTGCCAGGGGGGGCCACAGGAAGCCGGCCCAGGGCGGTGAGATTGCCATTCAGGTAGGCGTGGATCGCTTGGCTCAATGCAGGGAGGTTTGCGACTTCCCGGACTTCCATGACTCCGAGGTGTCGCCGGAGGTGTCGAAGGGTCTGTGCCTGGCGATCTGCCCATGAGAGGGCCAGCAGTCCGTGATCTCCCCACAGGGACACCATCGCTCCGAGCGGGGTCCGAACTGTTGTGCTCAGCAACTGCATGCGTCACCCTATCCAGCTAAGGAGTAGGAGCAGAACAGGAGCAGGGATGTCCCTCGGATGGGCACAAGTTTTTCGTAAGGCAGTCTACGCATTGGTTCCGGTGGTGTTGCTTGTGGCTTCTGCCGAGCTGGCCGCCCGATGGTTGTGGGACCCCACGATCGATGACATTGGCGGCTACCTGCTCCCCGCACATCCGACCCGGATCTGGTCGCTCCCACCACAGACGCAGTTCAATACCAGCGGGGGGCGGATCGGTATCGATGAGTTGGGGCTGCGGTCGGTGCCCATGACCGGTGCGGCGCTTCGTATCCTCACCCTCGGAGATTCAAATGTGTATGGGCATGACCTGAAGGATGAGGACACCATGCATGTCCAGCTCCAGGCAGTCCTCGCGGACCGGGGGATCTCTACGGATGTCCTCTGCGGGGGGGTGCCTGGGTACTCTACCTCCCAGTCCCTTCGACTCCTCGATGAGGTGGGCTGGGCACAGAATCCCGACCTCCTGGTGGTCGCGAATTCGCTGAGCGATGCGGCGGTAGAGAACTTCACCGACAAGGAGTGGCTGCATGTCCTGGACCAGAAGTCGGCCAATCTGGAGCCCGCGATGCTGATCCGCAGCCAGGCCTGGAAGTGGCTTCGCAGCCAATTTCGCGAGCCGCACCGGTTGGACCGTCGGATCCGCTGGGTTCAGGAGCCGAACGTCTCTGGGTCGGTTCGGGTACCCGTGTCCGAGTACATGAAGAACCTGGACAAGATGCTCGGAGAAGCGCGAAAACGAGGGGTCGGGGTCGTCATCTTGAGCTTGGCGGTTCGCCCACAACTCACGCGCCCAGGATCTTGGAGCAATTACCGGCTGGCGCAGCGCCAGGTCGGTCAGTTCTGGCAGGTTCCTGTGGTGGATGGGCTCCGGAAAATTAAGACGAGCGGGCTGACCGAAGATGAGGCATTCATGGATACTGTGCATGCCCGCGGGCCGGCACAGCAGCTGTATGCGACGGCCATCGCCGATGTCCTGACGGACTCGAATTGGCCGACCAACCGCTTGATTCCCCAACCGAAAACCGCCGGTACTCCTGAACCAGCACCTGCCCAGTAGACCGGTCGATTGCCGATTCGGGCGACTCCGCCGCGAGTGGTGCCTGGCAGTGGGTGGTGTCCGGGGCTGACAGCACTGGAACTCGCCAGGGCGAGGACCCCTACCAGGGCCGCATCCCGGACCCGATGATCAGTCTCTGCAGGATCACCATTATTCGGCTAAAGAGGGGGTATCTCAGGAGGCACAATGCCCATCCATCGGATCAGTCCAGAAGAAGCACAGACTCTCCTCTCGACCGAAGATGGCGCCGTATATCTGGATGTCCGCACAGCCGAAGAGTTTGCCCAAGGGCACCCTCCCGGCGCCATCAATGTGTCCATCGCGCAGCGGGATCACACCGGCATGCAGCCCAACCCCGACTTCCTTCCGGAGGTCAGTGCCCGCTTGAACAAGGACACGCCGATCGTGACCGGCTGCCTTCGTGGAGGCCGGTCTATGCGAGCGGCGGGCGCCCTGATCGGAGAGGGCTTCACCAATGTCAGCGATATGCGAGGTGGCTGGGATGGTGAGCTGAATGCCGCGGGAGAGGTGGCCTACCCGGGCTGGACTCGACGAGGACTGCCTGTCGAGCGCTAGTCGGACTCTTCGTCCTTGCCCGATCGCATGAAGAACGGTCGCTTCTTGCTGAAGTCGATGGGGAGATCCTTTCGAAGCTGATCGAGGAGCGCGACGGTGATCGTGGTGTGCCCGTGACGGCTCGCGTAGTCTTCGGTCCGTTTGACCACGACACCGCGGACAAATGATGGGATGCGCTGGATACGGGCCTCAGCGTCCGGAGACCAGGCCAGCGTGGGCTCGGGCAGAGCCCCGTAGGTCTTGTCCGGCCCACCACTGACCGTGGGCGTATCGCCGGTGGGCTCGTATGCGCAGCTGTCGTCTGGTCCGAGGATGTCGCCAGTTCGGGCAAAGGCACGTGCGCGGCAGCCGCCGCATACGTCCTTGAACTCACACTGCCCGCACTTGCCGCCGAGGTTCTTTTCTCGAAGGGCTTGGAAGAGGGGAGCCTCGTTCCAGACGTCCGCAAAGGATTGCTCTCGAAGGTCGCCAGCGACCTCCGGCAGGTAGGGGCAGGGGGTGAGCTTCCCGTCCGGGGTGATGCGGCAATAGTGGATTCCGCATGGGCAACGGGTGCTGTAGTTCATCAGCGGAGAGTCGGGTGCCTGCTGGTGAACGAGACGCATCAAGGCTGGCTGACACTTGGAGCGCACGAGCATTCTGCCTCGGAGCTCAGCCTCCAGTGCCATCAGCTCGGTCAGGGCAGCCTCATTCTCCGCTGGTGTGAGTGGCTGCATTTGTGTGCCCCGACCTGTCTCCACCAGGAAGTAGAGGTTGAAGGAGACTGCGCCTTGCTCGGCGGACCAGCGTGCCAGGTCCGCGACTTCGGACCGGTTGAAGGCACTGATGGTGGTCTGAACGATGAAGTCCATTCGTGCCGCACCGAGGCGCTCGATGGCGGCGGTGGTCTCTTCCAGGGCCGACTTCCCGTGGCGGAAGGCATTGTGCCGATCCGGATGCAGTGAGTCTACGCTGACGGCCACCCCGGTGACGCCAGCATCCTTCAGGCTGGCAATTCGCTTCTCGGTAAGGCCGGTGCCGTTGGTGCCGACCACCACGGTTGCACCACGGGATGCCGCGTAGTCCGCGATTTGCTCGAGGTCCTTTCGAAGCAGGGGCTCTCCGCCGGTGAGCACGAACATCGGGCCCGGGTTGAGATCGAGGATCTCGTCGGTGATGCGCTGGATTTCTTCGAACCGAAGATCGTCGGTTGTGGGCATCCAGGGACCCGCTGCGATGTAGCAGTGATCGCATGCCAGGTTGCACCGTGCAGTCAGATTCCAGGCCACGACATGCGGGACAGCCCGCTCGTCGTTTGTGACACCCACAATGCGCTGCTTTCGCTCAGTCCAGGTGACTTCATCGATGGTCGTGATTCTTGACATCGCACCCTCATATCCGACATCAGCCAGGGTGCGGTATGGTGGAAGGCCGCCACCCTCGGAGGCCACAGGTTTTGGGGTACAGATGTTGCGCGCAATGATCCGGTACTTCACTCGTTTGCTGGAGGCCTTTTTGGGCAGAGAGGGTCCTTCCAGCCAGCAGCTGGAGGCGGGTCATCGAGAGCTCCCAAGAGAGTACGCGCGCAGGCTGGAGCCCGAGCCACGAGTGCCACAGACCCCCCGACCCAAGCCTGCAGCGGTGACTCCTCCGCCCCGTCCTACGCCTCCGCAGGCATCACCGCCGCCGCCGAGGCCTGCCCCAACCCCAACGGCTCCTCCACGAGCGTCTCCACCGGCAGCACCAGTACCAGACCCGGTGGACAAGGCACGTGCACCAGTGAAGGTGGCTGCGGCCTCGGGGCTGTATACCCCGACCGACTATGAGTCTCAGCCGGTCTACGATCTCACGGCTGAGGACCAGGGCAGCCCCGCGCCGCCTCCGCCCGAAGAGCCAGTGAACCTGGGGACGGATGATGCGGATCTGTTTGCATGGGACCCCGCACCTTGGGAGAAAGGCGCTGTGGCTCCCACCCTGGAGCTGGATGCACTCCGCAATCAGTGCCTCATGGACCTTGCTGCCATGGACCAGCACGCATCTGGGGTAGGAGATCGGAAGTTCATCGGTCGGCTGGCCAAGGCCATCAGCGCCCGTGGCCTCAGGCTCCCACCCTTCCCGGACATTGCCCGCAAACTGGAGACGCTGCTCAGTGGCAAGCGGGCCGACGCCTACAAGATCTCTCGACTGGTCGAGAAGGACCCCGCATTGGTGCGAGCAGTCTGGGTTCGGGCCACGAGTGTGCAGTTCTCTCGCCCCCCCGGAGGGCTTCAGGGTGCGATTGCCCGCATCGGCCACGATGACCTGTGGCGCATCGCGACCCGGGTTTCGCTGGAGTCCAGCGTCTTCAAGGTCGCAGGTATGCAGGATCTGGTCGAGGACATCCGGCTCCACAGCTTCGCGGTGGCGGAGGTCACCGCATGGATGGCCGGCGAGAAGCGAGGTCCCAACTACCTCGCTGGGCTGTTGCACGATGTCGGCAAGTTTGTGGTGTATCGATGTGCTGTGAGCAGTCGGAGGGTGCCCGATCCCCACCCGGACTTTGTCGCAGATATTGTTCAGCGCTTCCATACGTCCTTGAGCGTGTTGATTGCCCACGCATGGCAACTCGGACCCATGGCCGCTGCCGCCATGGGCTACCACCATGACCCGAGGAAGGCGCCCAAGGAGTATCGTCGGACAGCCTGGTACCTTTTCTTGGCCGACATCGTGGCCCACGGCGCGGCAGCGGAGCGTCAGGGCATGCCGTCCAGGGCCCGGGAGGTCCTGGGCTCACTGAAGGGAATCAACTTTGATGGCGACGCCGCGATGGACCGAGCGCACGATGCGTTTAATGACTTTGAGGCGATGATCGCTGTCGACAGGGAGATGGAGTGAATGTCCGACGGGGCGGCCACCCATGGCACTTTCCCTCAGGGTATGGGTTAGGCCTGAAAAGGGCGACGGCTGTGCTGTGCGGCTGGCGCGTCGTATTATGTGGACGGATTGGCGCTCACAGCCATCCGAACAGGACTTGACGGTGTCACAGGATCGACGTCTTACATACCGGGTCACCCCGAACCTCGAGCGGGACGTGGATGTGCAGGTTGTCCTCTCCTCGGGGGACGTCATTGATCTGCCACTCATCGACATCAGTGCCGGTGGTGTCGGCATGGCCTGCTCCGTCGATGATGCGCCAAACCTACGGGTGGGAGACAATGTCGCGATTCGCTTCAGCTCCAAGCGCCTGCTCAAGCCCCTGGAGATCGCATCACAGATCCGGCATGTGAAGCTGACGGATGAGGGCATCCACTATGGTATCGGTTTTGATGACTGGGGAGAGGCTCGCAGCCTGATGGCACCCAAGCTCCGCTCGTTGTTCAACGAGCGCGAAGCGGTGCGGGTAGAGCCTCGACCTGAGGAGGAGGTGCTGGTCAACATCCTGACCGGCGAAACGCTGTCCAAGGTAGAGGGCTTGCTTCGCGACATCTCCGTGCTCGGTGTGGGCATGTGGGTCACCGCCGAGGACCAGCTTCAACTGGAGAGTGGGGAGCTGGTCCAGGTACAGCTCAGTCTTCCGCCCTCCAAAGAGGTGCTCTCTCTCGAGGCGCAGATTCGTCACCAACAACTGGTGGGAGACCGCGCCCGCGTCGGACTGCAGATTGTGAATGACCAGCCTGGCCGCTGGAATGGCGTACATCGGGAGATCACCCAGTATGTGATGTCGCGTCAGATCGAGACCGCTCGGGTGGATGCGGAGCGCAAGCGTGCGATGGCGCCCGTTCGAGACCTCGAAGACTCCTGAAGGCCCACGTGCCCACCATGTACACCAAGGTCCCCCGGGCCGTGATGTGGCTGTTGCGCGGAGACACGGCTGTCCTCGGGGAGCAAGCATCGACGGTCGAGTTGGAATTGGGCAGCTTCTACCTGAGCCGCGGTTGCATCACCAATGAGCAGTTCGAGGCCTACCGTCCGGACCATGTACGCAGCCCGCTTTCATCCGGGGACGAGGACTGTGCCGTGGGCGTCAGCTTTCGGGATGCTGCAGGATATGCGCAGTGGTATGCCGATCTGGCCAAGAAGGACTTCCGACTGCCCACCGAGGTCGAGTGGGAGTTTGCTGCACGAGCATCGGGCCGTTCCCGCTATCCGTGGGGTGACAGACCGGAGGATGGCGGGCCCTATGCCTGGACGCAGGAGAACAGTAATGGCGGCTGCCATGCGATCGATCAGGATCGCCCCAGCAAGAACGGCATCTACGGGATGATTGGCAATGTCTGGGAGTGGACCAGCTCTCTGTACCGGCCCTTCGCTGAGGTGCTGGCTCCGGGACATGATGACCTGAAGGTAGCGGCCCCTCGCGTGATCCGCGGCGGGGGTTTTCAGGACCCGGTCGCAGCGCTCAGTTGTGCGCGACGTGAGGCGGCTGAAGAGGACACGGTGCGGGCAGATCTGGGCTTTCGAATCTGCAGGAGCCTGTGAGACATGGTGGATCTGGCCACCCTGACGGGCCTGGACTGGGGCGTGGTGCTCTCCCACCTGCAGACGCACGCTCGGACCATTCGGGGACAGGCGCTTGCCGGGTCTCCGGACTTTGCCGAGGACGCGGAAGAGAGTCGTCAGCGCTATGCCGCGATTGGAGAGATCTGGGCTGTGTCCGCGCTCGGCGGAGAACTTCCGCTGGCCGGCATCATGGATATTGCGACGGACGCAGACCGGGCGGCTCGGGGAGAGGTGCTGGAGCCGGAGACGCTGCAGGACGTGGGCCACACCCTTCATGCGCTGGATCATCTGGCCGCGTGGGCGGAGAGTCGGGAGGAGGAGTGTCCTTGTTTGCTCGCGCTGGCCGCACCGATTGAGGTCGACCCGGCGCTCAGTGAGGATCTCCTCTTGAGCTTTGACGGGGACGGACAGCTGTCGGGAGATCGGTACCCGGTGCTGGCCGATTTGAGGCGCCGACATGGACAGCTGCGCGCATCGATCCGACGAACCCTCGAGGGAATGCTCGCCGATCCTGCTGTGGCCGCCCGACTCCAGGATCGCTTCATCACGGACAGAAACGGCCGCTTTGTGCTCCCGGTTCTTTCCTCTTCGCGCAAGGGCATGGGCATTGTCCACGACACCTCTCAATCTGGAGAGACTGCCTACGTGGAGCCCACGGCGGTGATCGAGCCCCAGAACGAGCTCAAGGACGTTGAGGCTCAGATTGGAAGAGAAGAGCGCAGAATCCTGACGCAGCTGTCTGGGGCCATTGGCG
>Ga0310342_100003020_pt1 | contig 10978 bp, 4 predicted proteins | sample S15DNA20500_MG_FD_206155 | JGI IMG/M metagenome (GOLD analysis project Ga0310342, IMG submission 206155) | Marine microbial communities from station ALOHA, North Pacific Subtropical Gyre - S1503-DNA-20-500_MG | ecosystem: Environmental > Aquatic > Marine > Oceanic | place: Pacific Ocean: North... | reverse complement strand
TGTCGCTTGATCGACCTGCAGCCATCGGCAGATTCTGCACCGCAAAATGCCAGGCAGCTTTGGCAGGAGCTGCAAACAAGCAATTTTGAGAAAACGATTGCCTACCGAAATGGGAGGCGTTGGCAACTCGAGTATTCCCCTGTCAGGCTTGAGGCAACCAGTCACAACCAGTTAGCGACTCAACAGAAAGGAACATTCTTTGTCGTTGGCGATCTCTCTTCGGAAATCGGCAAAGCCTGGGCGATGGCTCTGCTCCAAGAACCTGCAGCCAAATTGGTTGTAATCAATACAAATCCAGAAGTCAGCGAACAGCTACTGACTTTTCTAAAGAACTCTCCTACACATGACAATGTAGCTGAGTTGCTTTCCGTGGACAGCAGCGACCAATTGGTCGAAGTTCTGCAAGAAGCTCAGAGCGTTTTTGGCGCACCGACCGGCCTGTTTGTCTGTAGTCCTACGACCAACGAGCAATCGGCTGCTCCCTTGGCACTGCTGAAGCAGCAGAACTGGGACTATAACTACCAATCGAAAATAGCAGCCCTGGAAAAGGTTGCCGAGTTTGTCGCTGAAGCATCACCCCGATTTGTGTGCGTCCAGTCTTCCATGTCAGCCGTGTTAGGCGGGATCGGCTTTGGAGCCTATGCGGCAACGAACCACCAGATCGATGGTTTGGTATCGCTACAGAACCGTAGGCAATTGAGCCGTTGGGTTAGCATACATTGGGACCGTGTCGATTCAGGGCAAGAGGTATCACATGCGGGCGAAAATCAGGTGGGAGTCGTTGAAGAGGATGTGGTACTCAGTGCCGACGAAGTTTGGGAGGCAACAGGTCGCATCTTGCAACTTGAAACCTCTGGCCAATATACCGTCAGTCGCACACCACTCGCTGGTCGAATTACGAAGTGGGTTCGTGTTAGCCCCTACGAGACTGGTGACAGGACAGGCGGTATAAGAAAGTCTCACGCGCGTCCAAACCTCAACAACGAATACGTCCAACCAACGACCAAGGTTCAGCAGACCATCGTCAGCATCTGGGAAGAAATGCTAGGCATTGAAGGCATCGGCATTCACGACAATTTCTTTGCCCTGGGGGGCCATTCGCTCTTGGCCATCCAAGTGATCGGTCGACTCCGCGAAGCTCTCCCGGTGGAAATTGAACTTCGTCACCTGGTCTCCGACGACCCAACACCTGCTCGCATCGCCGAGCTGTTGGAAGCAGAATTACCACAGCCGGAGCAGCTCGACGCCATGTCGGAACTGGTAGCGGAGATCGAAACCATGTCATCAGCAGAAGTCCGAGCACAGCTTGAAGAAAAATAAATCGATAGAACATGAAAGACCTCCACGAACAAATTTCCAAACTAACGCCGGAAAAGCGGGCTCTCTTGGAGCAACGACTTGTAGAACAAGGTCTGCCACTCCCCAACTCTGGCCGAATCGAGAGGCGACAATCAGGCGAGCCCAGCGTTCTATCTCACGCCCAGCAACGATTGTGGTTTATTCAGCAGTTTGACCCGCAGAATACCGCTTATAACATTTGTGCTGCACTTCGTTTGACGGGACTGCTCGATACAACTTTGCTTGTCGATGCGCTAAACAAAATTACTGAACGACACGAATCGCTACGCACCAGTTTTCTTAAAGACACCGGCGGTCAGGCATTTCAAAAAGTCCACCCGCATCAGCGACTCGAGGTGCCTACGGTCGATGTTTCCACTGGCGCAGATTCCGATAGGACTGTGAAACAACGGATTAAGCAGCTCTCCGCCCAGCCCTTTGACCTTACCAAGCCTCCTCTACGGATCGAATTGCTCAAACTGTCTGACGAAGACCACATCCTCGCACTTATCACGCATCATATCGTTTGCGACCGTTGGTCGGTGATGGTTTTCTTACGCGAACTGGCAAGTTATTACAGCAAACAACAGTTGCCGCAGCTCCCCATCCAATATACCGACTGGGCGCATTGGCAACGTCAGCAGCTCCAAGGGCCACGACTCAAGGAATTACTCGACTATTGGAAGACGAAACTTGCTGGGCCGTTACCAGAAACCGAACTGCCGATAGCGGGTTCCCACCTTGAAAATCAGTCCAGCGAACATTTCCCAATTTCTTTGGGTCCCGTTACCTCCAGTCAGCTCAAAAAGCTGGCCCATGACCACCAAGTCAGCCTCTTCACTGTACTACTAGCCGCCTTCAAGCTTTTTTTGCATCGCTACAGTGGAACCTGTGATATCGTCGTTGGAAGTGAAGTGGCTAATCGCGATCGCACTGAAACCGCAGGCCTTATCGGACTGCTTGTGAACACACTCGTGCTGAGAACCGATCTTTCCGGAAATCCCACCTTCGGGGAATTGGCGGGCCGAGTTCACCAAACTGTTTCGGAGGGACTTACGCACAAAGACCTTCCCTTTGAAAATTTAGTTGAGACGCTCAATCCAGAGCGTGACCTAGACCAACTGACTCCACTGTTTCAGGTCAAATTTGATCTCCAACAAGTGCCCATCGAGCGCCAGCAACTGGCCGGTTTGGCCCTGCAGCGTATTCCCGTTGAAGATTTGCAAACCAAGTACGCCCTTCGATTCAATTTGCAAGAAAGCGAGCGGGGCATTGACGGGCAAATCGAGTTCAGCAGTGGGCTGTTCGACCGGCAGACCATCGCTCAAATGGCCAAGCATTATGAAAATCTGTTAGGGGAAATTTTAGCGAACCCAAGCCACCCCATCTCGCAATTCCAGATCATCAGCGCGCCAGAGAGAACAGAACTCATCAAGTTGAGTCAAGGTCCGGTTAGCCCTGGCGCAACTGGCACTCTCTATGAACTCTTCGAACAGCAAGTTCATCGTCAGCCCAATAATGTAGCTGTCATTGAAGGTGATAAGCATGTCACCTATGGTGATCTGAAGAAAATCGCCGATGACGTTTGTTGCCGCCTACGTGAGATAGGCATTGGCCACCAGCAGCGTGTTGCCGTTTCGATACGCAAGTCTGCCAAAATGGTCGCTAGCATGTTGGGAATCCTCAAGGCTGGGGGCGCTTATGTGGCCATTGATCCCGAATATCCAGAGGAGCGCAAGCGTTACATTTTAGAAGATTCCCGCTGTCGAGTGCTTTGCGATGACACGGGGATTCAGATATTAAGCGACGGTAAAAGCGATGATGCTACCCGCACCACGCCCAAACCGTCGCACGATTCCTTGGCCTACATTCTCTACACTTCGGGGTCCACAGGCCGCCCCAAAGGAGTAGCCATCGAACATCGTAGTGTCGTTGCTCTCCTGAATTGGGCGCGCGACCAGTATTCTCAAGAGCAGTTGGCCGGGGTCTTGGCAGCAACGTCGATCTGCTTCGACCTTTCTGTCTTCGAGATCTTCGTGCCGCTAGCGTGGGGAGGCTCGGTTATTGTGGCCGAAAATCTCTTCGAGCTGCACAACTTGCCAGCTCGCCACCAAGTCACGCTCATCAATACCGTACCAAGTCTCTTGCGACAATTACTCGCTGGCGGCGAACTTCCCGAATCGGTGCAGACCGTGAATCTTGCTGGCGAAGCTCTACCGCATGATCTGGTGGCTACACTACAAGCTCGCAAGATTGAGCATATCTACAATCTATACGGACCTTCCGAAGACACAACGTATTCTACCTGTGCGGCACTTGACGCGAGATGTTTTGATCCGGCAGCAGACAAAGTTCATATTGGCAAGCCGATCGCGAATACCCATGCTTACGTGTTGGATTCCCAGCTGCGTCTCCAGCCTATCGGAGTCGCCGGTGAGCTGTATCTAGGCGGAGCGGGACTCGCCCGTGGTTATCTCGATCGGCCAAAGCTCACCGATCAGTGTTTTATTCCAAATCCAATTAGCAATAACCCACCAACACTTTATCGCACTGGTGACCGAGTGCGGCTGCGCGAGGATGGCAACCTCGAATTCCTCGGTCGCCTGGATGATCAATTTAAGATCCGAGGATTTCGCATTGAAGCCGGCGAAGTCGAAAGCTTGCTGCGAGCAAATCCCGAAGTAGAAGATGCGGTTGTTGTGGCACATGATACTGAAAAGATGGGCGATGAAAAAGAAAAAGTCTTATTAGCATATCTGGTCAGCGCAACAACACCCGATCAAAAAGTTGCTGTGCACGAGAGGCAAAACGAAGCCCAGCTCACCTCGGCGCTTCGCCAGTATCTTGCCGAGCAACTCCCTTCGGCCATGGTCCCAACACTATGGCAATTGCTGCCGCAAATCCCTCGGCTTCCTAACGGCAAGGTTGACCGTCGCCAGCTTCCTCAGCCTCAAGGCTTGCAGGTCACTGCGACTTATGTGGCTCCTACGAGTGAAATCGAACAAACACTTGCCAAATTATGGCAAGAGCTACTCAAGCAAACGAAAGTAGGTATCCACGATAATTTTTTTGAACTGGGAGGCCATTCGCTGCTTGCGATTCAACTGGTGACACAGATGCAAGGGCAGTTTGGTATCGAGTTTCCACTGCGCAAACTTTTCGAAATGCCAACGGTTGCTCAATTGGCCACCTATATTGATGAGCAAACCGACTCGCCAAACACACTGGCTCAGACGCACCCAGCAGCTCTCTTCGATTTAAGGAGTGACCCAAACAATCGCCACGAGCCGTTCACGCTGACCGATCTACAACAGGCATTCTGGCTGGGACGCAGCGGTGCCTTTGAGCTAGGAAACATCGCGACTCACGGCTATCGAGAAATTGAAACCTCAGGCGTCTCGCATGCAGCCATTCAAGCCGCCTTCAATCAGCTGATCAAGCGGCACGACATGCTGCGAGTCGTGGTCAATAGCGACGGTCTTCAGCGCTGTCTGGAGCAAGTGCCGGAATACGAAATTGCTCTGCAAGAATCCAAACAACTCGATGATGTGGATGCGTACCGCGAGTCACGTCGAAAAGAGTTGTCACATCAGGTGCTTAGTCCCGAAAGCTGGCCTTTGTTCCATGTCGAAGCTTTGTCGCTAGATAATGACCGTACGATCTATTTTGTTAGCTTCGATGTTCTGCTGGGCGACGCCTGGAGCTTGCAGATTCTTGGCCGAGAGATGGCTCAGCTGCTACGCGGTGTGACACTGCCGCCACTAGAGCTTTCGTTCCGCGACTATGTGCTTGCAGAGCGAACTTTTGTCAGTAGTCCACGTTATCGTGAAGCTTGGGATTACTGGCAGCAGCGGGCTGCTACTCTACCGCCTGCCCCTGAATTGCCTCTTATCAAAAGCACTACAGAACTTAACTCGCCCCAATTTGTACGCCGTTCTCATCGGCTCCCGATCCAACAGTGGAATGCAATCAAGCGCCATGCCCAGCGTCTGGGGCTCACTGCTTCAGGGATCGTTTTGGCGGCATTTACAGAAGTCTTAGGCACATGGAGCCGCCGGCGCCACTTCACGCTCAACCTGACGCTGTTCAATCGTCCGCCGATTCATCCTGAGATCGATCAATTGGTTGGCGATTTTACGTCGTCGCTACTACTAGAAGTCAATCAATGTAACGGTCTGTCTTTTGCCGATCGCGCCCGCCGACTACAAGCGAATCTTTGGGAAGTGCTGGAGCAGCGAGCCGTGAGTGGCGTACGAGTGATTCGTGAACTTGCTCGTCGGCGCCAACTAGGCACCGACGCAATCATGCCGGTTGTGTTTACAAGCACACTTGGCAAGATCGTTGCCTCTTCTGCCGCAAAAGACAAGCAGGCAAGTGTCACTTACGCTTTAAGCCAAACCTCTCAAGTTTACCTGGACCATCAGGTTTCTGAAATCGACGGCGAGCTGATTCTCAACTGGGACTCAATCGACGAGCTTTTTCCTCCAGGTGTGCTCGACGAAATGTTCAGCACGTACAGGAAATTCCTCTCCGAGTTGGCCGACAATGCGCTCCGCTGGACGCAAAGGCCGCAGTTGATTCAGCAAGCAACTATCGCAGAGCAACCTGGCAGCTGGCAACAACAGACTCCGGCAAACAATCTGTCGTTACTGCCAGCAGAGGGTCGTCTGCTTTATCAACCTTTCTTCGAGCAAGCTCTCAAGCAACCGTCATCACCGGCAGTCATTACCGATGAGTTCACCTTATCGTATGGTGAGCTTGCAAGTGCGACCGTTCAACTTGCCGATCGCTTATCCAAACACAACGTAAAGCCAAATGAATTCGTCGCCGTTTGCATGCCAAAAGGCTGGCAACAAGTGGTTGCTTGTTTGGCGATTCAGGTAGCTGGAGGTGCCTACGTTCCCATTGATGCCAAACTACCGCAAAGTAGACGACATCAAATGCTGCAAGACACCCATTCGCGGCTCGTACTGACCACTGCTCAAAGCCCCGCTGATTGGCCTGATGTAACAATTCAAATGCGCATCGAATCTTCCGCTACTCAGCAGCAACCATTGCATTTGCCCCAGCCACAACAACAAGCGACCGACTTGGCCTACGTGATCTTCACTTCAGGATCAACCGGCCGCCCCAAGGGAGTCATGATCGATCACCGTGGTGCAGCCAACACGATCCTCGATATCAATGAGAGAATCCAACTTCAGCCTACTGACCGTGTGTTCGCCCTCTCTTCGCTAAGCTTTGACCTGTCGGTCTACGACCTCTTTGGAACTTTAGCAGCAGGGGCAGCAATCGTCATCGGCGATGACTCGACGAAGGTCGAAGATCCTCAGTACTGGCTAAAACAAGTGGCTCGTCACCAAGTGACTATCTGGAATTCGGTGCCGGCATTGATGCAATTGTTTGTAGACACATTGCAGAAGCCGACCACCAAACAACACTCTCCTCCCTTGCGCACAATTTTACTGAGTGGCGATTGGATTCCGCCCACACTCCCAACCGACATCAAGCGTCATTTACCAGAGGCAACTACGATCAGCCTGGGAGGTGCTACTGAAGCATCCATTTGGTCGATCGCGCACACAATCGACATCATCGATCCAGACTGGCCAAGTATTCCCTATGGTAGTTCGCTTACCAATCAGACCTGGTATATCTTGGACGAGAACCTTGATCCGAGGCCACCTTGGGTACCAGGTGAACTTTATGTTGGTGGCCAAGGTGTCGCTCAAGGCTATTGGAACCGACCGACGCTCACCGCGGAAAATTTTCTTCCTAACCCATTTTCTGATAACGATCATCCGTATCTCTATCGAACCGGAGACTGGGGACGTCTACGACCACACCAACCGCCAACCCAGAAGCAGGATCCACCGCAACAGATTCCGTCTCATGCTCAAACGGTTATCGAATTTCTTGGCCGAGAAGACCAGCAAGTGAAGATAAACGGTTATCGAATCGAACTGGGTGAGATTGAAGCGGCGATTACCGAGCACCCGTCGATTGATCATGCTGTGGTCTCAACTTTTGGATCGCCCCCTGAACTGATTGCCTATGTCGTTCTCAATCAATCGTCAACGGCAGCTCCAAACCACCTACTTCGGCGACTACAACTGAAGTCTGACAAGCAAAATCAAACGCCAGCTCAGCTGGACGGTATACCACTGCCTCCAGTCGATGAAACAAAGTCTTTTTTCCGCCGCCAAAGTCATCGCCAGTTTCTCAGTGACACGATTCCGGCTGAGTCTTTCGGATCTTTATTAGCTTCGCTCGCTGCCAAGCCCGACTCTACAGCACAACTTCGTAAATATCGCTATCCCTCAGCGGGTAGTCTCTATCCTGTGAAAACCTACATCAGTGTTAAGCAAGGTCGAGTCGAAGGTATTCCGAGCGGTTGGTATTGCTACGATTCGCAAGGTCATCAACTCCAACCAATCGACGCTTCGATCGACAGTGAATCAGCTCAATTTTATGACACAAACAAGAAAACGTTTCAGCAAAGTGCTTTTGGCTTATTCTTTGTTGCTGATTTCAAAGAAATTCAGCCGATTTACGAAGAGCGTGCACGCGACTTCTGTTTGCTCGAAGCTGGCTACATGGGACAACTGCTTATGCAGAAAGCTCCAGATCTCGAGTTGGGCCTATGCCCAGTCAACGACCGCGAGTTTGAAACTCTTGTCAAGCATTTAGAGCTTGACCCTTCGCATAATTGCCTGCATGGTATGCTAGGCGGGCGCATCGACCCAGCTTGGTCCGACCGCTGGATGGCCGCTAGAGAGCCCGACAACCTCTCTTTTCAGGAGCAGCTCCAAGCTTACCTACAAAACCAGTTGCCAAAATACATGGTCCCCAATCGGTTTCAGGTTTTGGATCACTTGCCCTTATCAGCGAACGGAAAAGTTGACCGCAACGCACTGCCCGCGCCAAACACCCCAGCAGAAAACAACTACGTGCCGCCGACCAGTGAGCTTGAAAAGACAATCACTAACCTGTGGCAACAATTGCTTGCCATTGAGCAAGTCGGCATCCACGACAACTTTTTCCAACTAGGCGGCAACTCTCTCCAGGCGATCCAGCTACTGGGCCATCTCCGAGAGACATGCCATGTCGAAGTCACCATGGAACGGCTTTTCGGCGCGCTGACACCTGCTGAGCAAGCCGAAATGATCACGTCACTCCAATCTAGCACGAAATCATCAACAACGATTCCACAAGTACCTAGGACACAGCAGCCCTTAGACCAAATCAGTGATGCCGAAGTTGACACAAGACTTCAGAAATTACTTTCTTCAAAAAATCCTGCTCTAGAAAAGACCCCTGACTAACGCCTGCGAGAAGTAAAGTAGCACAGTTGGCACAACCATAACGAACCACGACAAGACCGGCGTTTTCATCATAGCATAGCGCAGAATGTTGGCAGTACGCAGACATCTCTTTTTTCCTAGTGCCACTCGAACACCACAAAGTGTGAGTCAAACTTTATCCTGTAGCACCATTATTTATCCCAAATCTGCCTCTTAGGTCTACATGCTGTAGCTAGTGTTACACCTCCAGTTCAGATTTTTTATACTCATACCTTTTTCTTGCTGAATGAAGAGAGATGACGAAGATAACAACGCTTTAATTCAACTGACCCAGCCCCTGACAGCCCCCCAGCTTTCACGAAAACTAGAGCTATCTGTTCTTAAGTGCCGTAGAGTGCTGTACAAGATTCGGCTCCGGAAACAGTTGGAATGCTTAAATCCAGCCTCGTCTTGCTACCACCTCTACTGGCTAACTCAGCGTGGTGCGCAAGCAGAAACACTGACACCACGACTGCAAGCACGCGACAACTTTTCTAAGAAAAAACTCTACCAGCAGCAAAAGAAGAAAAGCCGCTTTCACAAGTTGCACTTTGTGCAACCATTCACCACACCGCCTCCATGCCACACGTCTATCACGTGGCAACACATTGATTGCTTTCCAGCAATTTCACAACTTCGTCGTGTGGCATTGGTTTCGAAAAGAGATAACCTTGTCCAATATCACAACCCATTTCGTTTAATTTGTGGAGCTGCTCTTCGTTTTCAATTCCTTCAGCGACAACTCGCATGCCCAGATTCTTTGCTAATTGAATGATCGCTTCAACAAAAACGATGGAACTATTGTAATGGTCACATAGCTGGCTGATAAACAAACGATCGATTTTCAGGATATCAAACGGGAAACGATAAAGTTGACTCAAATATGAGTATCCTGCTCCAAAATCGTCAATACTGAGTTGCACACCAAGTTGATTGAGCGCATTCATCACATCGGCAGCAGCAACAGGGTTATCAATAATACCACTTTCGGTGATTTCCAACTCAATCTTTTGGGCATCCAGCTGATGTTTGTGCAGCAATTTTGTCAGTTCGCCAACTACGTCACTTTGAGAAATCTGCAGGCTGGCAACATTGATGCCTAAATGTAAATTCTTTTCTGGATATTGCCTTGACCATTCGCCCAGTTGCTTGCATCCCTGACGCAACACCCAGTTTCCGATAGGCACGATCAGACCGTTTTTCTCAGCCACTGAGATGAAGTCTTGTGGCATGACAATTCCATACCCTGGTCGATCCCAGCGTATCAGGGCTTCAAATCCAACTATCTCTTGTGTTTCAAGTGAAATAAACGGCTGGTAGTGCAGAACACACTCATCCTCTTCGATGGGTCGACGCAAATCGCCTTCCATACCAAGCTGCAACATGGCTTGCTGGTACATGGATATATCGAATATCTGATGCCGTGCTTTGCCTAACGTTTTTGCCTGATGCACTGCAATACTGCCATCGCGAATAATCTCGTCAGGAGCATTGTAGTTCCCGGAATTAATCACGACTCCGGTACTGGCCGAAAAAGTCAGCAGCTAATCGCCCAGACTATAAGGACTGCTTATGCTGCGTTGAACTCGTTGAATGATCGAGTCAATGTCTTGCAAACTACTGACGTTGTGAGCAAGAACCATGAACTCATCTGCTCCAAAATGAGTTCTATGACAGGGATGATATAGAGTTCACGTTAACCTCTGATGAGCTGCCGGGCGTGGAGCGAGACTTTACTTGTTTTAGTCAAGCGATGATCGAAAATGGCCGAAGTCGTGTCTACTTGGGCGTACACTCTTTCTTTGCTGATCTCGTTGGACAGAACCTCGGCTCAGAGATCGCTGAGTATGTTGCGAGCCGATCTTTCGTGGCAGCGGTGCCGGAACCAAGCACGGCAACGTTAGCCGTTGCGATGTTCGTGCTTTTGGGGGTAAAATCGATTAATTGCACCAAGTAGCCGGAATTTCACACGGACGTTTTTTAATGCTCGAAGTCGACAAGCTATCCAAATCCTACCCAGGGCCTGTCAACGCGCTTCATGCCGTAAATTTCCAAGCAGACTCTGGTATCTTCGGTTTACTCGGCCCAAATGGCGCGGGAAAAACGACTTTGATGAGGATCTTGGCAACTTTGCAATTGCCTGACTCAGGGAATGTGACTCTGGGTGAACTCAATCTGATTGATAATCCTCACGAAGCTCGTCAGCAAATTGGCTATCTTCCGCAAGACATGGGAGCTTATCCCCGTGTGAGTGGTCGCGAGATGCTGACTTACCTTGCGGGGCTAAAAGGGATCGG
>Ga0310342_100003019_pt1 | contig 10981 bp, 8 predicted proteins | sample S15DNA20500_MG_FD_206155 | JGI IMG/M metagenome (GOLD analysis project Ga0310342, IMG submission 206155) | Marine microbial communities from station ALOHA, North Pacific Subtropical Gyre - S1503-DNA-20-500_MG | ecosystem: Environmental > Aquatic > Marine > Oceanic | place: Pacific Ocean: North... | reverse complement strand
TTCGAGAAGAGGCCGGTGTTCGCGTGAGCGACGGCAGGCTCCACGGCAAGGCGATGATGGCAATCGACTCGTACGGCGCCGATCTCCTCCTCGTGGCGATCGACGCGGACACCCTCGGGGTCGTGAAGACCGACGCCGCCGGACTCGATATCACACGCCTCGCAACCGTCGACGTGACGCGCTGCACCGCCGAAGTGCTCCTCGACGGCGTCACTCCCGCGGCCCTGTTCGAAGCCGCGGGACCCGCGGTCGCTCGCATGCTCGACGCGGGTCGCATCGCACTCGCCGCCGACGCCCTCGGGGCCTGTGAGTCGATGGTCGAGCAGGCCGTCGCCTACGCAAAGCAGCGCAAACAGTTCGATCGCTTGATCGGCTCCTTTCAGGCCGTGAAGCACATGTGTGCTGAGATGATCGCCGAGGTCGAACCCGCCCGGTCGCTGCTCTGGTACGCCGCCCACAGCTTCGACGCGATGCCCGACGAGGCGCCGCTGATGGCGTGCCACGTCCTCGCCCACGTTTCCGAGATCGCCCGCGAGATCGCGAGCGTTTCGACCCAGGTGCACGGTGGCATCGGCTGGACGGACGAGCAGAACCTGCACTTCTGGTTCAAGCGCATCGGCAACGCGCGCCACCTGCTTGGCGGCCCCGAATTCCTGCGAAATCGCGCGGCGGAGCTTCAGGGCTTCGCGCCCGCCGCATAGTCACGATTACGGAGAATCCCATGCACACCAAGCTTGCAGAAGACCTCGGACTCGAGTTTCCAATCTTCGCCTTCACCCACTGTCGCGACGTCGCCGCCGCGGTCTCGAAAGCCGGCGGCCTGGGCGTGCTCGGAGTGGCGGGTCACTCGCTCAAGAATCTCGCGATGGAGCTCGAGTGGATCGAGAACGAGGTCGGCGACAAGCCGTTCGGCGTCGACCTCCTGCTTCCCACGAAGTTCGCCGGCAGTGATCGCGGCGGCTTCGACGCCGACGAGCTGGACGCCCGCATCTCGGAGGAGCACCGCGAGTTCCTCGACGAGCTGCTCGAGCAGCACGAAGTGCCGCCTCTCCCTCCGGATATAACGCTCCCACCCGAGTTCGCGGTCGGGTACGAGAAGCAGCGCGACGTGATCGAGCTCGTGTTCCAGCACGAGATCAGCCTGATCGCGTCGGCGCTTGGGCCGCCGCCGCCGTGGATGATCGAAATGGGCCGACAGCGCGGCGTGAAGGTGGCCGCGCTGGCCGGTACGGTGGAGCACGCGCGGCGGCACGTGGAAGCGGGCGTCGACATCGTGGTCGCCCAGGGGTACGAGGCGGGGGGGCACACCGGCACGGTCTCGACGATGGTGCTCGTGCCCGAGGTGGTCGATGCCGTCGGTCCGGTTCCGGTGCTGGCCGCGGGGGGCATCGGCAACGGGCGCCAGCTCACCGCCTCGCTCGCGCTCGGGGCTCAGGGAGTCTGGACCGGCTCGGTCTGGCTCACCACGGAGGAAGCCGAGACGCATCCAGTCGTCAAGGAGAAATTTCTGAAGGCGACGTCGAGCGACACCGTTCGAAGCCGCTCACTCACGGGGAAGCCGGCGCGCCAGCTGCGCAGCGCCTGGACCGACGCGTGGGACGATCCGACGAACCCGGATCCGCTCCCCATGCCCCTCCAGCCTCGACTCGTTCGCGAGGCCCAGGCGCGCATCAGCCGCACCGCCCACAACAACAGGGGCTCCGAGCAGCTCGCGAACTACTTCGTGGGGCAGATCGTCGGGTCGATGAACCACGTGAAGTCGGTGCGGCATGTGATGGAAGACTTCGCGGTCGAGTACGCGGATACGATGGAGCAGCTCGACGAGCTCGCCGACGGGTAGCCCGACGAGTCAACCGGTGATTCTGGTGCGTCGTCTCCAATCGCACTCATCACGTTGGCCGCGCTCGTCTTCTCACCGGCCCTCGCGCACCGGCTGCTTGCTCTCCTTCATGTACTGGAGCCGCTTGAACGTGCTGCTGTCCGCGAGAGGGCGCGTGCGACCCGGCGCGCGCCTATTCGACCGAGCCCGACGCGGGCGCGATACCGCGCTCGTGGCGCCGCTAGACCTCGTCGTAGCTCCGCTCGACCGCTCGGATCCGGTCCTCGAGGTCGAAGCTGGATGATCCGCTCCGTGTCGGACGACAGCAGGATTACTTTGCCGGCCTGGTAGGTGCTCAGCACCAGCGAGCGATCGAGTTCGTCGAGGAGTTCCGGGAGCTCCAGGGTGTGGCTGCAGGCGAAGCGGGCGGTATGGCGATCCGCACGAAGCGGTCGAAAGTCACACGGAAACCCTGGAATTCGCGCGATCGGCAGGAACCGGTCCGCCATTCTCAAGACCGGAGGGTCAACTCGTAGTCGTCGAGCGTTGCGTCGTGGGTCATCGCCCAGTAGTCGACCAGGCGCCACGGCATGACCGACACCACCCGTCCGTGGCGATTTCGGTAGTAGGTGGACATCCCCGGGTGGGTCCAGATCAGTTGTTCGTGCTCGGCATCGACACGCTGCACGTAGTCGTCGTGGACTTCGCGGCGCACGTCGACGGCCGAGACTTCCGCATCGATCATCCTGAGGAGCAGGCCGGTGATGTAGCGGGCCTGACACTCGGACAGGAAGATCGCACTGCCGCCGTGGCCGAGGCCGGAGTTGGGTCCCTGCATGAGGAAGAGGTTCGGCATCCCCGGAACGCTGATTCCCAGATAGGCCGTGGGGTTCTCGTCCGCCCAGGCGTCGTCGAGACGCAGGCCTTCACGCCCGCAGATGTTCAGGCGCGAAGCCATCTGGGTCATCTGGAACCCCGTGGCGTAGACGATGATGTCAGCGGCCCGGTGGCTTCCGTCTCGCGTTGCAATACCGAGCTCGTCGACGTGGTCGATGGCGTCGGTAACGAGCTCGACGTTGGGCTTCGTGAGGGTGGTGTACCAGCCGTTGTCGAGCAGGATCCGCTTGCCGTAGGGGGGGTAGGTCGGGACGCAGGCGGGTATCAGGTCGCTGCGCTCGGCGAGCTCCGAGGCGATGTGATCGGTCATTTCCTGTCGATGCCGATCGTTGATCCGATTGAGCGAGCGATCGGGATGGGGCCAGTCGGGATCCTTCCGGAGGAATCGCAACAAGCCGTCTCCGTAGCGCCAGAGCATGGTGAAGCGAAACCACTCGGCGTAGAAGGGCACCGACGCGAGGAGCCACTGGGCGTCGGCGCCCATGGAGTCGCGATAGCGGGGGATCGGGCGGGCCCACTGAGCACTTCGCTGATAGAGGGTGAGCGAGGCCGCACGATCAGCGATCGTCGGTGCGATCTGCATGGCGGACGCCCCGGTGCCGAGGATCGCGACGCGGCGTCCCGTCACGTCGAGCGCATCGGGCCAGGCCGCGGAGTGGAAGCTCGCTCCGCGGAAGCGGTCGATTCCATCGAGTTCGGGGATCGAAGGCAGGCCGAACTGGCCGATGGCGGTCACGAGGAAGTCGGCCGTCAGCGTGTCGTCGCCCTCGGGCGTTGCGAGGCCCACGTTCCATCGCGATGTGGACTCGTCCCAGGTCGCGCTGGTGACGGCCGTCGCGAAGCGAATGTTTGGCCGGACTCCGAACTCGTCCGCGCAGCGCACGAGATAATCCTGGATCTCGCCGCGAGGCGAGAAATAGCGGCTCCAGGGATAGCGGCCGCCGAAGGAGAACGAGTACGCGTGGTTGGGAGTGTCGACGCCGCAGCCGGGGTAGCGGTTCTCGAACCAGGTTCCGCCGACCTCGGAGTTTCGCTCGACAATGAGATACGGGATGCCCAGGCGACCGAGTCGCGCTCCGATGGCGATTCCGCTCGCACCGGCGCCGACGATCAACACGCGCCGCTGCGAGGCGGCTGCCGGCTGCCGGCGGCTCGGCCACTCGACGTCCCTCGACGTGAATCCGAGCTCTTCGCGCATCATGGGCGCGTACTCTTCGGGAACCCTCTCCCCCAGGCAGGCGCTCATCATCTCCACCATGAGCGCGTCGCCGGGGTCGCCGATCGCGGCTGTCGAAGCGGCGTCGGAGAGCAGCGCGTGCGCCGCGGCGCGAATTTCGTCCTGTTCCTCGCGCGCCAGCCCCGCGTCCTCCGCGGCAATCAGGTTGACGTCGCGGCGGGGCTGGAAGGGAGCCTCGAGCCAGCGCCGGTCTCCGCTCAGATGGAAGACCACCATCAAGAGGACGCGCAGGTCCGCGCCAGCGAGGGCGCTTCGCAGCCGCTCGCCGTCCATTGCGCCGTGGCTCGTCACGGCAGGAAACACTCCCCGAGCCCGTGGGCTTCGAGGCAGCGGACCACGAGTTCGCGCTCGTCCTCGTCGAGCCGGTCGCGGATCCGCATCTGGATCATCCGCCGTGAGCGCTCCGGGTAGGGGCGCGTCAGGTAGCTCACCTCCTCGCCGTAGGTGGTGACGGCGAACGCTTTTGAGCCGTCGTCGAGCGCGCTCGCATTGCCGATCAGGAACGGCGCATAGCACTCGCGCCCGACACCGAGCACGTGCTCGGCGAACGGTGTGCTCTGCGGAAACGGGGCGAGCTCGCCACTCCCGTTCCAGGCGTCGGCGTCCTTCTCGTCCCACGCGACCACTCGCGGGTACGACGAAAGGTCCGGGACCGGGTCGGCGTTCGTGTGCGCGCGCAGGCCGCCCAGCAGAATCGCATCGGCGGCGGTCGGTCGGTCGCCGAGCGCATAGCGCGTGTCGCCGAGCTGCTCCTCGAGTGCGTCGAGCATCGCGAGATACTCGGTTTCGACCGCTCGCTGCTGGTGCTCGCTCTCGGTGCCCGTCGCACGACACGCGCGCGGGCCCCACTTTGCGAGCGGAAATTCGCAGGCCTCCTCGAGGCTCACGGCCCGGCCGAGGATCGCCGCAACGACGTGTCGGGTGTTCTCCGGGTAGTGCCATCGGTAGTGGACCATCGTGCGCGCGAACCACTCGTCGAGGATTTCCTCGACGACGTGAACGAGCACCCCGAGTGGACCCGCCGGGAACATGCGGCGCGCGGGAAATCGCGAGTCGAGCAGGTCGAGCAGCGGTGTCGTGTCCGCGATCATCCAGCCCTCTGGCGTGTGGAGCACCGGGACCTGGTGGGTGCCCGAGCGCTTCTCCACTTCGTCGGAGTTCTGCGGCCGCTTCGCGACGAGCGAATGGGGCGCGCCGTAGAAACGCAGCGCCGACTCGAGCTTGCGTGTGAAAAGGCTGATCGCGCCGCCGTACACCACGTAGGCCTGCGGGATTTCGATCATCTTCGGTCTCCGTGACGGGTGCGTGTTCGTGTGTCAAGGTAGCCCTCCGATGGCGATGCTCGACACGGGTACCGACGAGCTGCTCGCGACGCTGGCAGACGGCGTCGTACTGCTCACGCTGAACCGCCCCGAGTCTCGCAACGCGCTCTCCGACACCTTGAGCCCCGCGCTGCGGCGGATGTTCGCGCGACTTCCCGACATGCCCGAGGCCCGCTGCGTCGTTCTGACCGGGGCGGGCACGGCGTTCTGTGCCGGCGGTGACGTCAAGGGGATGGGCGGTCGCGGCGAGCCGCGCCCGGACCGACCAACGACGCGCGAGGGCGTCGTCGCGGACCTCACCGAGCGGCAGCGTTCCTTGACGGGCGCCTTGTACGCGTTGCCACAGCCTACGATCGCGGCTCTGCCGGGACCGGCCGCGGGCGCCGGGTTCGCGATCGCACTGGCGTGCGACCTGCGCCTCGCGGCTGAGAGCGCGTTCGTGACCACGGGCTTCGCCAACATCGGGCTTGCCGGCGACTACGGCGTGAGCTTCTTCTTGCCACGCCTGGTCGGCCAGATGAAGGCGCGCGAGCTCTTCTTCACGGCCGACCGGGTCGAGGCGGCAGATTGCCTCGAGCTCGGCATCGTGAATCGGGTCGTCCCCGATGAGAAGCTGATGGAAGAGACGCTGGCCCTCGCGCGGCGCCTCGCCGCCGGCCCGAGCGTGGCCTATCGCCTGATGAAGGCGAACCTCGACCGCTCGCAGCGCGAAGACCTCGATACCTGCCTCGCGCACGAAGCCGAGGCCACGGTGGCGAGCGCGAGCACCGAGGATCACCGCGAGGCCGTGCGCGCGTTCGTCGAGAAGCGCAAGCCGATCTTCAAAGGACGCTGAGATGGCTCGATCAGGCAGGCACCCGGATCCGCTCGACCAACTCACGCACCTCCGCCGAGGGTGGGGGCGTGAGCGCACTGACGCTGATTGCGACGGCGAAGTTCAGCAGCGCACCCAGGGCACCGATTCCCTCGGGTGAGATCCCGAACAGCCAGTTCTCCGGCGAGTTCACCGCGAAGGGTGCCACGAACACGCCCTTGAAATAGATGATGTAGCCCTCCGTGAACGCGAGGCCCGACAACATTCCGGCGATCGCCCCGTGCTTGTTCACCCGAAAGGTGAAGATGCCGAGCAGAACGACAGGGAAGAGCGACGCCGCGGCCAACCCGAAGGCGAGTGCCACGACCTGGGCGACGAATCCCGGCGGGTTGTAGCCGAGATAGCCCGCCAGGAGAATCGCGACCGCCGCGCTGATCCGGCCGGCCATCAGCTCGTTGCGTTCGGTAATACGCCGCGCGAATATGCTCTTCAAGAGATCGTGTGACACCGCGGCAGAGATCACGAGCAGCAGGCCGGCGGCAGTCGACAGCGCGGCGGCGATTCCGCCCGCCGCCACCAGTGCGACGACCCAATCCGGAAGCCCGGCAATCTCCGGATTCGCGAGCACGATGATGTCGTTGTCGACCCGCAACTCGTTTCCATTCCAGCCGTAGGCCGCCGCCTTCGCGTCGAACTCGGCATTCGCGTCGTTGTAGTACTGGATGCGGCCGTCGCCGTTCTTGTCTTCGAATCCCAGCAGGCCCGTGTCTTCCCACGTCTTGAACCACTCCGGACGATCCTCGTAGGCGAGGTTGCCGTCCGACTCACCCACCGGCCCCATCTGAATCGTCTCCGTCAGGTTCAGCCGCGCGAGCGCACCGACCGCGGGCGCCGTCGTGTAGAGAATGGCGATGAACAGCAGCGCCCATCCCGCCGACATCCGGGCGTCGCGCACGCGCGGCACCGTGAAGAATCGGACGATGACGTGTGGCAGCCCCGCGGTTCCGATCATCAGCGCCATCGTGATGAAGAAGACGTCGACGCGGCTCTTGCTCCCACTCGTGTACGCCGCGAAGCCGAGATCGGTCACGACCCGGTCGAGCTTTTCGAGCAGGAAGCCACCACCGCTGGTGACCTCGCTGCCGAACGCGAGCTGCGGGACGGGCATTCCCGTCACCTGCAGCGAGATGAACACCGCGGGGACGGTGTAGGCGAAGATCAGTACGCAGTACTGCGCGACCTGCGTATACGTAATGCCCTTCATGCCGCCGATCACCGCGTAGAAGAAGATGATCGCCATGCCGATCATGAGACCGATGGAGATGTCGACGTTGAGGAAGCGCGAGAACACGATGCCCACGCCACGCATCTGCCCCGCGATGTAGGTGAAGGAGATGACGATCAAGCACACGACGGCAACCACGCGAGCAGCCTGCGAATCGTAGCGATCGCCGATGAACTCGGGCACGGTGAACTTGCCAAACTTCCTCAGGTACGGAGCGAGCAACAGCGCCAGCAGGACGTAGCCACCGGTCCAGCCCATGAGATAGACCGCGCCGTCGTAGCCGAGGAATGCGATCAGCCCGGCCATGGAGATGAAGGAGGCAGCGGACATCCAGTCGGCCGCGGTAGCCATGCCGTTCGCCACCGGGTGCACGTGCTTGCCCGCTACGTAGAACTCGCCGGTGCTGCGGGCTTGCGAGAGCAGAGCGATCACGATGTAGAGCGCGAACGATGCGCCCACTACGATGTACGTCAGCGTCTGGAGATCCACGCTCAGTCCTCGTCCACGCCGTGGGCCTTGTCGATTGCCGACATGCGCCACGCGTAGAAGAAGATCAGGCCGACGAAGACGTAGATGCTGCCCTGCTGGGCGAACCAGAAGCCGAGCTTGAAACCAGCGATCTCGATCTGGTTGAGAACGTCCAGCAGCAGGATCCCGAAGCCAAAGGACACCAGGAACCAGATGCTCAAGCAAAGGCCAACCAGTCGTAGGTTGTCCTGCCAATGACTTCGCTTCTTCACGTGGTTTCCTCTTTGGGCCGTACTGCCCGGAGCCCTGCGGCGCCCTCGCGTGGAGCACCGGTTCGAGTCCCGAAACGTAGGCCATCTCTTCGCCCAGAGAGCAAGCTTCTACACCACGCCTTCCTTCCGCAGGCTCGCGACCTCGGATCGGGAGAGGCCGAGGACCTCGGTCAGGATCTCATCATTGTGCTCACCGGGCGCGGGCGCGGGCGTCGTGGAGAAGGCCTCGTTGGCGCTGTGGATGGGCGTCGAGAACAGCCGAAGGGAACCGGCGACGGGGTGTTCCTGCTCGATGAGGAGCCCGCGTTCTTTCACGTGTGGGTCGTCGGGCAACTCGTCGACGGGGTAGACCGGGGCGCCGGGCACGTCGGCCTCGATGAACAGCGCGATCCACTCGTCTCGAGTTCTCGTTCGGAAGATCTGCGCGAGTTCGCGCCTCAACTCCTCGTCGCCGCGCGCGTGATCGCCAACGGCCTCGCCAGGCTTCGCTTCGAAGAGGTCTGGACGGCCGACTGCGTCGCAGAAATTGCGCCAGAATTTTCGCTCGGACGCTTGGAAGAGCACGACGCGTTCGTCCGCCGTTCGGTAGTACTGGTACCGGACGGATGCGGAAAGGTCGACGCGACCCGGTGCCTGCACCCCACGCGCGTCGGCGAGGGCCTCGGCCTGCCACGCGACCGAGGCGTCGAGTTCCGCGATGTCGAGGCAGCTTCCAACGCCGGTGGTGCGCGCCCGAACGAGGGCGGCGCAGACGGCCATCGCGGCGTAGAGAGGTGCGGCGTGCATACCGATTCCCACGTGCGGCGGGATCCGAGGCTCGCCGTCGGCGGGGTCGTCGACGGGCGGTGCGAGCCCTGCGAAGGCGTCGTACGCAACGCCGTGGGTGGCGAGGTGCGCGTAGGGGCTGCGACGGCCCGTTCCCGACAACGAGCAGTACACGATCGCGGGCTGGAGCGCGCGCAGCTCGTCGTAGCCGGCGCCGCAGCGCTCGGCGGCGCCGGCGCGAAGCCCGTCGATGACGACGTCGGAACCTGTCGCCAACCGGTGCAGGATCTCGCGTCCGCGCGCCTGCTTGCAGTCGAGGGTGAGGCTGCGTTTACTCCGGTTCCAGCGCAGGTGCATGAAGGACACGCCGCCCGCCTTGTGCGCGCCGAGATCCCTGACGTAGTCGCCCCGCGGCGGCTGCTCGATCTTGATGACGTCGGCGCCGAGGTCCGCGAGGTGCATGCCGAGCAGGTCGGGTGCGAGGAGAGAGAGCTCGAGCACCCGAACACCGGAGAGAAGCGAGTACGTCACGCCAGTCGGAGCCGAGACCGATTCAGCCGTCGAACGCGACGGGCAGGTTCTCCATGCGGCGCATGATCACCATTTCGCTCCAACGCACCAGGTCTTCGCGCAGGCTGGCGCCGGGCGGCAGAAAGCCGAGCGCGCCGTCGATCATGCAGCGCATTTCCTGCTTGGCGAGGTTTGCGCCCAGACAGAAATGGGGCCCGCGGCCGAAACTGATCACGTTCTTCGTGTCGCGCTCGATGTCGAAGCGATCCGGATCGCGGAACACGCTCGGGTCGCGATGGGCGCCCTGAAAGGAGAGCTGAAGCTGCTGGCCCTTCCGGATCTGCTTGCCGCGCAGCTCGAAGTCGCGAAGCGCGTAGCGGGGAAGTCCACCGCCGACCCCGAAGTCGTAGCGCAGCACCTCCATCACGGTGTTGTCCAGGAGCTGCCGGTTCGCGCGCAGCTTCGCGAGTTCGTCGGGGTGGCGAAGCAGGCTCCGCAGGGCGAAGGTGCCGCCGAGCATGGTCGTCTCGCTGCCCGCGGTCACCAAGGCGGAGATCATCATCACGATCTCGTCGTTCGACATGCGGTCGCCGGCCTCCTGGGCCTGCACGAGGTCGCTGACGAGATCCGCGCGCGGCGCGCGGCGGCGTTCGTCGGCCATGGAGGAGACCCAGTCCCGCATCTCATCGCTGGCCTGCTCCGACTCGCGTTTCACATCTTCGGGCGCGAAGGACGGAAACCCGCGGATCGTCAGCTGGGCGAGCTCGCGGAAGCGCCGGTCGTCGTCGCCCTTGGGCGGGATGCCGGTAATGCGACTGATCACCGCGTTCGGAATCGGGTTCGTGAACTCATCAATGAGGTCGACCACGCCGGTGCGGCCGCGCAGCGGCTCGGAGAACTGCTCCACCACCTCGCGCACCTGCCACTCCATGCGCTTGACCGCCCGTGGTGTGAGGGCGAGGGAGACGAGCTGCCGCAGGCGCGCATGTTCGGCGGGCGACGCACCAAAGAGGCCCTTGCTCTCGATGAGCGCCTTCCAGCTGCCCGCGGTCGGCGGCGCGTAGTGCTCCCAGGCGCGTGGGTCGGGTGTGCAGTTCGGGTCCGTGAACAGCTGCCGCACGTCGTCGTAGCGGGTCAGGAGCCAGAACCTGAGGTCGGTCACCCAGTGGACGGGATCGCGTTGGCGAAGCTCCGCGACAACGCGGTGGTTGTCGGTGAGAAACTCCGGGGACAGCACGGGAGACGACGCGGTTGCGGCGGGAGCACTGGCCATGAAAGCCCTCCCTTTGCAGCACGCCCCTGCGTTCCAGGCGCGCCGCTGGATACGGTGGGCCGCCAGTCTAGGCGATCGGCTGGATCGCAGTCATCCGCAAAGCACCCTTCATGCGCCGATGCGGACGAGACGCCGACGGCGTTGTGTTCTGGGGAAGGGATCCGGGGTCGCAATTTCCTGCGTTGGTTCGTCTCTCCTGTCAGACAGAATTTTTGTTTTGTTCTACAGTGACGAAGGGGGAGGTTTCATGTCCGACGCCGCGGGTGCCCACTTCGAACCTCTGGGGGGAGAGCGCTGGCGCGATCCCTTTTCGATGTAC
>Ga0310342_100003016_pt1 | contig 10983 bp, 9 predicted proteins | sample S15DNA20500_MG_FD_206155 | JGI IMG/M metagenome (GOLD analysis project Ga0310342, IMG submission 206155) | Marine microbial communities from station ALOHA, North Pacific Subtropical Gyre - S1503-DNA-20-500_MG | ecosystem: Environmental > Aquatic > Marine > Oceanic | place: Pacific Ocean: North... | reverse complement strand
TCTTTCTTTTTTCAATTTCAAACCCCTTTTCTAATAATATTTGAACTATATCCATTGTGGTTACAGATCCATAAAGCACTTCGTTTTCTCCAACCTTCCTGGAGAATTCAAGATTGAGTTCAGAAAGTTGTTGAGCTAACAATTCTGATTCTTTTTTTTCTATGGCCTCTCGGCGGACAAGAGCTACCTTTTCTTGCTCAACTTGACGCACGTTGTGAGGAGTAACTAAAATAGCTTTTCTTTGAGGGAGTAAAAAATTACGAGCATATCCTGCCTTAACTTTTACAATATCTCCACGATCTCCTAGCTTTTCAACTTGTTCTCTAAGAATGATTTCCATAAGAATACTCCCATTTTTTTTCTTTATTAATTGAGGGCATCATCAAGCTATTAATCAACCCCTAGTCCAATATGCTCAGGGGTTTTTTAGTCAGTTGAAAAAGGCAAGAGAGCAATATTACGAGCACGCTTGAGAGCTACCATCAACTTGCGTTGATGAGGTGCGCAAACACCGGAAATTCTCCTAGGCAGTATTTTACCTCGTTCTGGATTGAAACCAGATAGCAACCGACTATTTTTATAGTCAATGTAGTCAATCTTTTCAACACAAAATTTACAAAACTTTTTGCGTCGGAAAAAATTTCGTCTGGGGCCTCTTTTTCTTTGAGCTCCTAGACGATTAGACGTTCGGCCAATCGGCATTTTAATTGCTCCTTAAAAAGACTTCTCAACAAATAATGCTTAGCGCTTCAAAACTAAAGGGTAGAATCATTAACGTCAGTTTCAGGTGAAATATTTCGTTTTTGACTTTTCTTCAACCGAGCTTCTTTAATTTTATTGGCTCGTTTAAGCTCTTCATCCACCCGAACCGTCAAATAACGAATAACCCGTTCAGTAACCTTTAACCTGCGCTCAAATTCCTTAATACATTCTCCTGTTCCCTTGAGGTTGAACAAAATATAATACCCTTCAGGGACCTTTTCAATCTGATAAGCCAACCTCTTCTTACCCATTCGATCAATACTATCAATTTCACCCTTAAAATTCTTCACTAGTTCTTCCATCTGTTCTACTAGTTGGGTAATCTCCTCATCGCTCGAAGATGGGTGAAGAATAAACATAATCTCGTAACTTCTCATGGAAATCTACTCCTAAAAACTTCACAACACTTTTAAACCAACAAAAGTACAAAATAAATTTAAACAAACTTTAATTAAAACTGTTCATAGCCTGCTGCACTCCTCTGTCACACACAGATTCTACAGCTTTTTCCCCATTAAGAACCATTTGTTTTACTATCTCAGAGTAATCTTTTCCAATAGGAGAGAGAACATAGCTGCTAGCATCCACGACCTCAAATTCTGGATATATACCTAATCGGACTCTTGTAAACTCCTGACTCTCTACACAGTTGATAACTGATCGAAGCCCATTGTGTCCACCATGACCACCATTAGCTTTTATACGAATACTTCCAAAAGGTAGTGATAAGTCATCACAAACTACAACTAGGTTATCAAGTGTAACTCTATATTTAGATAACAAACGTTTAACCGATTGCCCGCTGCAATTCATAAAAGTTTGGGGTTTAGCCAGCAATAAAGCTATCCTTTTCGATTTAACCTTTGCAACTAAGGCTAAGCATTCCTGACAATTCCAATTGACAGAGGCATCTGAGGCTAGTTCATCTAATACAAGAAAACCTAGGTTATGTGGAGTCTCTCCATACTGGACACCGGGGTTACCCAACCCCACAATAATATTCATTTTTTACTCACTAAATAAAGGGTTATATTGAACCCTCTACGTTTTCTTACCTGTGTCTTCAGCAGGCTGTTCTTCACCCGATCCCCCATCTATTTCAGCTTTTCCTTTCTTAATTACCTCTGGTTCAGTTGCAGGTTCAATTTCCTCATCTGTAACCAACTCTTCTTCTAGCTCTTCCTTAGGTGCTACTACATGTGCAACGACAAGTTCAGAATCTGAAAGTGTCTTCACTTTAGATTCAACATTTAAATCGGACACTCTAATGTTAGAACCAATTTCGAGAGATGAAACATCCATCGAAATTTGTTCTGGAATATCTGCTGGTAAACATTCAACTTCTAATTGACGTAAAATAAACTCAAAGATTCCACCTTGATTTCTAACTCCTGAAGCAATTCCAACTGCAACGATTGGCACATTAACCTGCACAATAGCATCCATTGTAATTCGAATTAAATCCGCATGGAGCAAGCTCTCATTTATTGGATCTAATTGCCAGTCTTTTATCATCACATTAGAAACACCATGTTTTTCAATTTCCAAGGAGAAAATAGTATTGTGCCCCGAAGTTGAATACAAAATTTCTAACAAGTTTTTAGGATCTAAACTGACTGGAATAGTTTCCTTTTTTTGGCCGTATAAAACAGCAGGAATTCTACCTTTTCTGCGCAACTCCCTTGATACATTTTTCCCGAAACTACTCCTTAATTCTGCAGAAACTTGGACTGATTTCATAATTCACTCTTCTCAGATTCGAAATAACATTAAATACATTAAATAAAAAGAGAACTCACTGAGCTCTCTTCATGAATTGACTTAATTGCCTGGCCAAGTAATCCAGCTACACTCAAAACTTTGATTTTTTTGCACTGCTCAGCCTCAGGTAATAAAGGAATTGTGTTTGTAACTAACAGTTCAGTCAAGTTAGAATCTGTAATTCTCTTAATAGCTAGACCTGAAAGAACTGGGTGAGTACAACAAACATTCTTAGCACCCTGACTAATAAGTGCATCTGCTGATTTTACAAGGGTACCAGCTGTATCAACCAAATCATCAACAATGACCACATTTTTATCAGCCACCTCACCAATAATATTTACTACATCGGCTTCGTTAGGACCAACCCTTCGTTTGTCTATCACAGCTAAAGTAGTATTCAACTTCTTTGCAAACGCCCGCGCTCTTTCCGTACCTCCTGCATCAGGAGAAACTATTGTTAGATCAGGCAAACCTAGGTCTTTATAATATTGAATTAACACCGGGCCTGCAAAAAGATGGTCAACTGGAATATCAAAAAAGCCTTGAATTTGAGGCACATGCAAATCCATAGTGAGAGCTCTGTTAGCCCCTGCTGTAGATAAAATATCTGCTACTAATTTAGCTGAAATAGGAACCCGCGGTTTATCTTTTCGGTCTTGACGAGCGTAACCAAAATAAGGGAGCACTGCAGTAATTCGACGAGCTGAAGCTCTCTTGAAAGCATCAATCATTACTAGCAGCTCCATTAAGCTCCGATCAACTGGACGACAAGTCGGCTGAATGACAAAAACATCCTCACCCCTAACATTCTCAAGAATCTGAACATATACCTCTCCATCATTAAAACGGGAAATGGAGGCCTGTCCATTTGGAAGACCCAAAGATAGACAAATCTCATCGGACAAACTTTTGTTAGAGGTTCCTGTAAAAATCTTGATATCGTTAGTCAAAAAGTTTCACCACCGAAGTTTGAGGTTCTAATATCCTTTTTCAAAATCTATAAAGAATGATATTCAAAAAGTTAGTGGCTGGGGCGGGAGGATTCGAACCTCCGAATGCGGGCTCCAAAAACCCGTGTCTTACCACTTGACGACGCCCCATCATTTTGTTGCCTGTTGGAAACACTGGACAAGGGAATCTTGATATTGTTTCCGAGTCGTGGTTCTAGTGGTAATTAGTTGAATATCCCTATTCTTTAGAGCCACTTGGGCCTGTTTTAAATCTCGCTTACTATCAAAAAAACCCACTATGGCAGAACCACTTCCCGTGAGACCCGCTTTCGTAGCACCACACTGCAACAATCTCTTTTTAATCTGCTTCAAGCTTGGCTGATTCTTAAAAACCACGGATTCAAAGTGATTCTCCAGCTCCTTTCCTGATTCAATGTTATCAATAACAGCTGGGCAGAAAGCCGGAATCTTACTTTTGTTGTCCTGACTTGTCAACCGCAAACTTGCCTGCCTATAAGCGTCAACGGTAGCTATAGGAAAAGCAGAAATAACAATTAACAAGTGGCTAGGCAAATGATCCTGGAGTGAATATACCTCAGATCCTGTACCTAAGCCAATAGCTCTTCCGCCTAAGAAAAAGAAAGGAACATCCGCACCTAATTCTTCTCCAATTTCAAACCACTCTTGCCTAGACATCTTTAATTTTAGGAGGTAATCCAAGGCCATTATCGTTATCGCAGCATTACTACTTCCCCCTCCTAAACCTGAACCAGTTGGGATCTGCTTTTGCAGTTGAACAGAAAGACCTGTCTTTACCCCTGTCCGATTTCGAACAGCTTCAATAGCACGAACAACCAAATTATTTTCATCTCTTAATTCAACAAGGTTACAATTAAATTCTAACCCATTTCCTGACCTCATTGAGATTTCTAAATTATCATGAAGCATAATAGTCTGGTAAACCGTCCGGATTTCATGATAACCGTCTGTTCGTTTACCAAGGATATGAAGTCCCAGATTTATCTTTGCAAAACTATGTAACTTAATTCGTCCAGATTTCATATCGCTTTAATGATCAATATAAGCCAAAAAAAAGCTCAATCCATCACGATTGAGCACTCCTTTCAAAATTAAAAACCACCCGTGTTCAACTATTTTTCCGTTCCAAATAAGGCTAATTTAGTTTCTAACTCCTCGACCTTCTTAGCAACTTTTTGAATATCTTCTTCATCTTGCCCATATGAAATGGACCTTTTCCAGGCAGTATGAGCTTTAAGATAAGCTCCTTTTTGGTAGTATAAATCACCTAAATGTTCGTAAATCGTAGGGTCACGGCGAACTCGACCCAATGCCTCAACCAAATATGCTTCTGCCTGTTCAATTTTACCCAGCTTAAAATAGACCCAACCCAGACTATCAAGAAATGCACCATTATTTGGTGCGATGGCAACTGCTCGTTTAACTAGACCTAAGGATTCATTTAACCGCACTCCTCTATCAGCCCACATATAGCCAAGGTAATTTAGTGCCGAAGCATGTTTAGGATTCAAGTTAATTACCTTTTTAAACGTCCTTTCTGCCTTTTTATATTTCTTCTGACGTTCCTGTAAAGCACCTAACATAAAATAGAAAGATTCTCTTTTCGAGAAATATTTCCTAGCTTCATAAAGCTTTTGTTCTGCCTTCTTATATTTCTTTTGTCTCTGATAGACCTGAAAAATATAGTGATATACTTCTAAATCTCCCTTACCGCCTTCCAACATGTTTTGTAGCTCTTTAAGTCCTCCACTAGGATTACCACTTTCAGCAATAACATCTGCACACAATGCTCTTAAAACTTTACTCATATCCATTCTATTTTTACTTACATCACCACAAATAGAGAGAGCTTTAGAAATCTGCTTAGAACCCCTATAAAGGTCTATCAACAGAGCAGAGGACTTATTATAATTTTCCTCAACTAACTCTTTCCAAGCCTGGTCTGCACCATTATCATTTCTTTTACCCAGAGTTTTTAGTTCTTCAAAATAATTAGTTGCCTTATCGTAATTACCCAATTCCTGCGCTATTAAACCCAAATGTGTTAAAAAAATACCCTGATTCCTAAGTTGAGGAAAGGTATAGCTTTCGTTGGACTTATGATGAATTCTCAAAAGTTGCTCAAAGCCATTCTGCGCTTCTTCAAGATGACCAAGATCTTCATGAAGTTTAGCGAGTTTATAGGAAGCTTCTAAACTATTATGAAGATAGGTGTTTGCTTTCTTGAGATGTTGTAGAGCTTGTTCATAAAGTTGGCGTTTAAGACTAATCTTACCCAAACCTAGAAAAGCCTCCCCATCTTCAGGATCTTTTTTTACAACCTTTAAATACTCAGCTTCTGCTTCATCAATTTGTCCCTGATCCATCAGAGCGGATGCTAAATTTTTTCGAAGAAATTTGGAATTAGATTCATCATTCAGTCCTCTCCTGAAAATTTCTGCAGCTTTTTGATAGTTTCCTAGTTGCTGATATGCTAATCCTGTCTGAAGAAGAAGGACAGGTGAATTGGGATTAATTTTAAGAGCATTCTCAAATAATTGAATTGCTTCAGATATTTGGTTTTGATCCATATAAAGTCGCCCAAGCAAGGTCAAAATTTCTTCAGAAGAAGGGATTATTTTCAATGAATTTTTGAGGATTTCAATAGCTTTACTGGGTTTTTCCAAATAACGATATAACCTAGCAACAACCAAATAAGCATTGGAATCCTTTGGTGCAAGTTGAATAATAGATTCAAAAGCCCAGATTGTCTTTTTTAGAGTGTCTTTGTTGGGAATTCTCTGACGATTTCTCTCTTGTTCAAAAATTGACAAATATATAGCACCCAGTTTTTTATAGGCTCGCAAGTTTCCTTCATTAGCTTGAACGGATTTTTCAAATGCTTGAAGTGCCTGCTTTACACGATTATTCCTGAGATAGGCTTCTGCCAACTCTGTTAATAAATTGGAGGAATTCGGATCATACTTTAATGCCTCCCGGTACAATCTTTCCGCTTGTAGAAAGTTCCCACTTGCTTCCATTAATCGGCCACGGCTAAAGTGGAAATAAGCCAAATCTCGAACCATGCAACTTTTTTTCTCAACGCCAGCTATTTTCGTATCTACTTCTCCCAACAAGGGTAGGTGCAGTTTCAAAAATAATAAGAGGAATAAAGTGCCTGTTAACTTATAGCAATAATTGTGACTGGGACTGTAGTATTTCATTAGGTTTACCGAGTTTATCTCTTTCTCATTTGTCTGAATTATCTCATGCAGTTTATTTTTAAGTCAAACGCTTCCAGATTAGAAAATTTTTCGAAGTTATAACCATCAAATTTTATTGAAACAATTTTATTTTTTGGGTTAATCAACATTTCTTAAATCATTAAAAGTTATAGCAATGATAGATATAACTGGACTTATTGAATTAGTGACGAAAATGTCTTTTTCCTGTTAGCACCATTGCCATTTTCTTTTCGTTAGCAGCTTGGATAACCTCATTGTCCCTTACTGACCCTCCCGGCTGGATCACAGCTCGAATCCCAGCATCTGCAGCTACATCTATACCATCACGAAAAGGGAAAAAAGCATCTGAAGCCATGACACAGTTCTGCAATGACTGCTGGGCTTTAGTAATGGCTAGTTTTACTGAATCAACTCGGCTCATTTGTCCAGCACCAATGCCAATTGTTTGATGGGCATTCGTATAGATAATAGCATTCGACTTAACATGTTTTACTACTTTCCAGCTAAGTTTCAGGGACTCCCATTCTGCAGGACTAGGAGATCTTGCTGTAGCTACTTGCCAAGTATTACTATCATCCTGTTCTCTATCAATTTCTTGTACTAATAACCCACCTTCTACCCACTTGTACTCCCATTGACAAGAGTTTAAATCTGAATCAAAGTATTTTAGGAGTCTTAGATTTTTCTTTGTGCTAAGACATTGGAGGGCGTCAGCAGAATAATGGGGGGCTATGACAGCTTCGATAAAGGTTGTTGTAATTTCTTTAGCTGTTTTTATATCAACTTTTTGATTGAATCCCAGGACCGAACCAAAAGCTGAAACTGGATCACAATCTCGTGCTCTTCGATAAGCCTGTGACAAAGAAAGCTTAGAAATACCAACTCCACAAGGATTATTGTGTTTAATGATAACGGCGCAGGGAGTGTCAAACTCAGCTAACACTTGGTAGGCAGAGTTAAGATCTAACAAATTATTGAAAGAGAGTTCCTTTCCTTGAATTTGATTACAACTGGGAAGCACATTATGCTTTAGAGAACGTTCGAGATAAAAAGCTGACTGTTGATGAGGGTTTTCCCCATAGCGAAGATCTGTAACCTTTTCTAAAATAATACTAAGATTTCGAGGAAAGGAAGAGGATTCCGTTTTGAAAGAATTCTTGAAAATGTCAAATCGTGAAAGATGAGTGGCAATGGCAGCATCGTATTGACTAGTGAGACTGAATGCCTTCTTTGCTAATCTAAATCTAGACTTATTGGAAAGTGTGCCACCTTCTTTTTCTAATTCCGTTAAAACTCCAGCATAATCTCTATTGTCAACTACTACTGCAACATCTCCAAAGTTCTTAGCAGCAGAGCGAATCATAGCTGGGCCCCCTATATCAATTTGTTCGATTACCTCTTCAAATCTTACGCCAGGCTTAGCGGCAGTTTCTTGGAAGGGATAAAGATTGACAACTAGAAGATCGATGGCATCGATTTCTTTTTCTTTCATTTGTTGCTGATGAAATGAATTTTTTCTAATCCCTAGTAATCCACCGTGAATTTTAGGATGGAGAGTTTTAACACGACCTCCTAAAATCTCAGGAAATCCAGTAACATCATCTATATCTGTTACAATAAGCCCCCCATCTCTGAGATGCTGAGCCGTACCTCCTGTCGATACAATTTCAAAATTCAAATGGGTTAAACCCTTTACGAATTCCAAAAGATTACTCTTATCAGAAACACTAACCAAAGCCCGGCGACGAGCAGTCACAGTAATTCCTCCTTAAATAAAAATTTGTCATATAGAGGTAATGCACAAAGAGATCTTTAAATTGAAAAATCACATATACATAATATTAATAAGTTGATTTAAGCTAAAAAATTTTGGGTAAATTTCTTATTAATTTGAGAATGTTTAACTCAATTAAATGATTTTGTGATCATTCAAAGAAAGTATTCGCTACTATAACTTGATTTACCAGAAAACATGTCCCGATCTTTAACTATTTGATATTATCCTAAAAATATCATGGAACAAATGACTTCCTTAATTCACCGACAGATTCCCCCAGTGGACACAATCATTAATAGTCCAACAATGATCCCATTCATTCAAAAAACTAGTCGATCGTTCATTGTTGGCATAGTACGTAGAGTTCTGAATGTTGTCCGTCAAGAAATATCAAGTGATGCCGGGAAAAAAATCTCAACTGAGGCCTTTAACAAAATTATATTTCAGAAAATCCAAGAAGAGTTTCTTTTCTGGACTGAGCCAACACTAAAACGAGTAATTAATGCTACTGGTGTGATCCTACACACTAACCTTGGACGAGCACCTATCAATAAAGATGCCCTAGAGTATGCAACTAAAATAGCTTCCAATTATTCGAACCTTGAATTTGATCTGGTTAATAGAATCCGAGAAAAACGAGACAATCATATTAGCCGAATCTTAGAAAAGATTCTCGATTGTGAACAAGCGATAGTGGTAAATAATAATGCTGCAGCTGTTCTATTGGTCCTCAACTCTCTTGGTTCAGGCGGGGAAGTCCTGATTTCCCGTGGAGAAATGATTGAAATTGGTGATTCTTTTCGGATTCCTGACATCCTGCAACAAAGTGGAACGACTCTTCGGGAGATAGGAACCACCAATAAAACGAGATTGGCCGATTACAAACAGAATATTAACGAAAACACAAAACTAATTCTTAAGGTTCACCCAAGTAATTTTAAAATTTTAGGATTCACTTCTAAAGCTACCTTGAAGGAGCTATCTAGTTTATCCTCTAAACATTCTCTTCCTTTAGTAGAAGACTTAGGCAGTGGATGCTTAATAGACTTAACCAAATTTGGCATTGAAGATGAACCCAATCCCCACACAAGCTTAGTTGATGGGGCGGATATTGTTTGTTTTAGCGGTGACAAACTATTAGGGGGTCCACAAGCCGGCATTATTGCGGGTAAGTCGAAATTTATAAATAAGATCCGAAAAAATCCCTTATTCCGAATCTTAAGACTTGATAAAGTCACTCTTGCTGTTTTGGAATTTACGCTACTAACTTATTTAAAACAGTGCCCAGACGAAATTCCTGTGGTTCAAATGATATACTACAGTGAAGCATCCATCGAAAAACGAGTCCGAAAAATAATACAACAATTATCAAAGCAAAACTCTAATTTGGACCTTAAAATTGTTAAGGGGTTTTCTGTTATTGGGGGTGGATCTGCACCTTCTCAAAAACTAGGCACTTGGCTTATTAGCCTACGTTCCAAAACCCATTCTACTTCCAAAATAGATGCTCTTCTTAGGAATTTAGATCCACCAATTCTCGCTAGATTTGATATGGATTCTGTTTTATTGGATCTTCGTACCGTCTTTCCCCAAGATGATTCTCTTTTAGCCCAATCCCTTGAGAGTCTGGCTAAGTCTTAATAAATTGGTCGTCTAATTTTCTTGGTTTTGAAAACCCAAATTATCTTTTTCTTATCTAAATAATTGTGATTACAATTGGCTAAACAACAATTTTCAATAATAAAACCTGACTCATTTATAGGTATCTTTTAAGAAATTTGATCGACTAAAACAAGGATCCCAACAATGAATTCACAACCAAACATTCTCCTAATCCTAACTGACCAACATGCCCCTAAAATTGCTGGGTTTGCTGGCAATTCTATTGTGAAGACTCAAAATTTAGACAGCCTCGCAAAAGATTCCGTTTATTTTAGAAATGCCAGTTGTCCCTCTCCATCCTGCACTCCTTCTCGAATGTGCTTGATGACTGCTAAAGAACCCCATCGTTGTGCAGCTTGGTCAAACCACTGGATTATTTTTCCAGAACACATTACATGGCCTGGGCATTTTGCTGATCACGGGTATTCTACGTGCCTTGTGGGCAAGATGCACTTTGGAGGGAAAGATCAGTTTCACGGATTTCAATTTCGACCCTATGGTGATTTTCATCATGGTCTCTCTCATCAACCAGACCCACTAACCATGTTTCCTAATTATAGTGGAGCAGAGAGTGCTGGTGTAACTGAAATTCCTGAGAGTTTAATCCAAGATGTTATCGTGACTAGAGAAACTCAAGCTTTCCTTCTTGAACACCAAAGTCAGAATTCAAACCAACCCTGGTTTGTCTGTGCCGGGTACAGTCGTCCCCACTCCCCTTTTACAACACCTGGTCGATATTTCCATCGATATCGAAATAGAGTTCCAACAGTCCAACACTCATTAGATTTTGAAGATTCCCTTGAAC
>Ga0310342_100003015_pt1 | contig 10986 bp, 9 predicted proteins | sample S15DNA20500_MG_FD_206155 | JGI IMG/M metagenome (GOLD analysis project Ga0310342, IMG submission 206155) | Marine microbial communities from station ALOHA, North Pacific Subtropical Gyre - S1503-DNA-20-500_MG | ecosystem: Environmental > Aquatic > Marine > Oceanic | place: Pacific Ocean: North... | reverse complement strand
ACCGACTTCGACAATGCAAATCGACCCAGGCAACCCGGCGCCGTTGCCAGCAACAGCGCGATCAACAGCCCAGCGATCCCTCTGCGCGTGCAAATCACCTTTGAGATGGTGCCCCACTCTCTCACTCTCTTTAGATTCCCGATCAGCATATTCTCCTCCTTCTGATTCGGTTCCTAAGCTCTCACAGAAACGCGAAGTATAGCGCGAGCGACGTCAGTGTCACAACGCTTTGTCGCTCGCGGACGCGCCGCTGAAAAGACTCGCTGGAGTCATGCCTCCAGTTTGAGAGTTCCTGCGCCCCACGCCCTTGACTTAAGCCGAACAAAGATCGACCATGGCCTTCCTCGTCAATCAACTATGTATTTTTTCTCGTACAGGGGATATCGATGAAATACATCATCGCTATGATCCAACCTTCACGCCTTGAGGCCGTGAAGCAAGCGTTGAGCTGCGTCGAAGTCTTTCGACTAACGGTGAGCGACGCTCAGGGACTGGGGAGACAGAAGGGGCACACGGAGGTCTATCGCGGTCGCGAGTACGAGGTAAACCTCGTCCGCAAGGTCCGACTGGACGTCGCGGTCAACGACGAATTCGTGGACTCCACCGTCGACGCGATCACTAAGGCAGCGAGAACGGGCACAGAGGGGAAAATCGGGGACGGCAAGATCTTCATTCTTCCGCTCGAGGACTGCGTACGCATTCGCACCGGCGAACGGGGCAGCGACGCGATCTGAGGAGTTCGTCGACGGAATCACAAAACGTTTTCAATCATCGCGAGTTTAATTGTGCTTTCAACACACTCAGAACGGCTGTGCGATAGGCCAGTGCGCTTTCCACGCGCTTGGTGGTTGCTGCCCTTTGCAATCGTCACGTTCGGCGCACTTCAACCACTGTTCGCCCAAGAGGGTGGTAGCAATCTCGATACCGGCAACACGGCTTGGATGCTGTGCAGCACGGCGCTCGTCCTACTCATGACACCGGGACTCGCACTCTTCTACGGCGGTATGGTTCGCAGCAAGAACCTCCTGGGCACCATCATGCACAGTATGTTCGCCATGGGGCTCATCACTGTCATCTGGGTTGTGGTCGGCTACTCCATCGCGTTTGGGTCGACCACATTCGCAGGGCTCTTCGGATCGCCCTCCACTCACTTCCTACTCAAGGACGTTGCCTACAACGATGGTGAAGGATATCCGGAGATCGTCTTCATGGCCTTTCAGATGATGTTCGCAATCATCACACCGGCCTTGATCAGCGGTGCGTTCGCGGAACGTGTTAAGTTTCGCTCCTACGCGATCTTTATCGCCCTCTGGAGTGTCATCGTCTACTCCCCACTCGCCCACTGGGTGTGGGGTGGCGGCCTGCTGGCGCACAACGACGCCGGCAGCGAGAGCTGGCTGCAAAATTTCGCCGGCGTCGGCGCGCTCGACTTCGCGGGCGGGACTGTCGTCCACATCTCGAGCGGCATCTCCGCGCTCGTCTTCTGCCTCTTGATCGGTAAACGACGCGGCTACCCGACGCAGGCGATGCCGCCCAACTGTCTCGTTTGGACGATGCTCGGCGCGGGAATCCTGTGGTTCGGTTGGTTTGGCTTCAATGGCGGCAGCGCGCTCGCCTCGGATGGTATTGCCGGACTCTCCTTCGTCAATACGCACATCTGTGCAGCAACAGCCGCGCTTGCCTGGACGATCATCGAGAAGATCCACCGCGGCAAAGCCAGTGCGCTTGGCTTCGCGTCAGGACTCGTGGCTGGGCTCGTCTGCATCACGCCAGCGGCTGGGTTTGTGATGCCGGCGTCCAGCCTCGCGATGGGTATCATCGTCGCGATCGTCTGCTACGTTCTCGTCACGATCGTCAAGTTCCGACTCGGATACGATGACTCGCTCGACGTCTTCGGGATTCACGGCGTCGGCGGTACCGTCGGGGCGATCCTGACCGGGATTTTCGCGACGGAGGAGCTGTCGGCCACCGGTATAGGTGGCGGAAGACAGCAGGTCTGGGCACAGATCGTCGCAACGATCATCACCTGGGTCTTCGCGGGCGTCGTGACATTGATCTTAGTGAAAGTCATCGATGCGACCGTCGGCATTCGCGTGAGCGATGAGGACGAGGAACAAGGCCTCGACGTCTCGCAACACGGCGAAACCGCGTATAACGTAAGCACATAGCGATTTCTGACGCCACCCCCAGGGTGGGGTGGGCGTCCTTGCTTTTTAGGGTGCTTTGGCAAAGCCCTCTAAAAGCATTCAGTGCCGGCGCACCTGATCCCACGGCCCAGTGACCGCCAGCGTAATCCCCGGCGTCTGGATGTTAACGAACAGCGTCGGGTGGTTCGGCGCGAAGCAGACGCCGCAAAACTCCGCCTGCCCACGATAGCCGTTGTTGGCCAGCGTGTAGATCTTGCCGTCGGGTGTGATGCCGCGCAGATAGTTCTTGCCAACGCCATCCTCAGCAATGATCAGGTCGCCCCACGGAGCGACGGTGACGTTGTCACAGTACTCGACGAGATGGATATCGTTGGGCTCGATGAAGAGCTCCAGCGTTCCTGGAGCTTCCTTCTCGCGCTCGGTCGCCTCGTAGACACTCGGCTTGTAACGAAAAATCTGACCCTTTTTCGCGGCGCCTCCGCTTGTGCACGCGAAGTAGAAATCATCGCGCCCGTACCACATGCCCTCGCCACGCGCGAAGGGGACCGCCCCAAGAGCGCGGCCACGCACCCGCAGATCATCGCTCGGTGACTCGACGTTGTCGATGTCCATCCAGACGACGTCAAGCGGCTGGCCCACCGGAATCTTCTTGCCTCCGATTTCCGGCCAGTTGCGCGTGTCTCCCGGGTTGTAATCCTTCAGGCCAAGTACCTGCAGCTTGCCACCGGCGGCGAGATCACCGTAGGTATTCGGCAGAAAACGATAGATCAGGCCGTCGCCGCGATCCTCTGTCTGATAAACGATGCCCGTCTTCGGGTGAACAGCGATCGCCTCATGATTGAAACGCCCCATCGCCTTGAGTGGCACGGGAGTCGCCAAACGGGGCTCGGAAGTCACCGGCACCTCAAAGTTGTAGCCGTGGTCGGCTTCGCTGAACTCGCCCTTCAACTCCACCGTCTCTTCGCAAGTCACCCAACTGTTCCACGGGGTCAACCCGCCAGCACAGTTACGCGACGTCCCGACAAGGCTGAGGAACTCCCGCACGACGCTTTGCTTCTGCAAGTCATAAACGATTGTCGTCGTACCGCCGAGGTGCGGGCGCTGGCCCTTGCCGGCATCGTAGAGTTTGCCGCGATCGATCCGGCCAAAAAGCTCGTTGCGAACACCGTACGGCCCTTGGAAGGTTCGGTCCGGCGTGAGCTCATGGTTGCGAACTATTATCGCCTGGCCAGATGCGCCGGCAAATGCAGCCATGCCATCGGGGGCGCCGGGGACCCGATAGCCGTCAGACATAAAATCGCCGGTACGCGACAGCACCACATAGCTGAACCCCTCGGGGAGGTCGAGAATGCGCGCTGGATCGGCCACCAACGGTCCAAACTGATCCACCTCGTTGTGGTATGCCTGCGGATCCTCCGCAGTGGCAACATAACGACCGAGCCCAGTGAATCCGGCAGTCACGTATGCAGTCTTCTTCAGGAAAGAACGGCGAGTCGAATCCATAGCGCGCGCGTGGTCTCCGTGATTTTCGTCGCGTTGCGTACTCGGGAGGAACCTCAAGCCAGTCACTACAGAGTACCCCAGAGCAGTAAAAAAGGTGTAAAATTCGTGGGGATACGACAGTTCCTTTTCAAGGTAGATACATGCCTCCTCCAACGATTTCTTACCTGACCGGTGTTCACTTCGCCTCCGGTGCAATCGGCCTTCTCGCAGAAGTTCTTGCCGAGTTGGGTGTGAGGCGCCCGCTCGTCGTTACCGATCCCGGACTCCGGAAGCTCGGAATCACCGAGCGCATCGGCATGAAGGACGCCACCGTCTTCTCGGACGTCCAGACAAATCCCGATGAAGTTAGCGCGGTGGCAGGCGTCCAGGTGTTCCGTGAAAACGACTGCGACGGGATCGTCGCGGTCGGCGGTGGATCGCCGATCGACTGCGCAAAGTGCATCTCGCTTCTCGTCTCTCACCCGGCGCCGCTAGAACAGTATGCCTTGATCCGCGGCGGATTGAATCGGATCACAAACGACAAGCCACCTCTCGTCGCGATCCCAACGACCGCGGGAACCGGCACCGAAGTAGGCCGCGCCGCACTCGTGACCATGGATAGCGGCGTGAAGCTCGCAGTCATCAGCCCTCACATAATTCCGACGCAGGCAATCTGCGATCCGGAGCTGACGCTCGGTCTGCCACCCGACTTAACGGCCGCAACGGGGGCCGATGCCATCTCGCACTGCGTCGAGACGTACTGCAGCCCAAAGTTCAACCCGGTTGCCGATTCCATCGCGCTCGACGGTCTCCACCGCGCCACGAAGCACCTCGCCGCAGCCGTGCGTGACGGAAGCGATATCGAACACCGAAGCGAAATGATGATGGCCGCCCTTCAGGGCGGACTGACATTCCAGAAGGGGCTCGGACTCATTCATAGCCTCAGCCACCCACTCGGCGCACTGACGCACCACCGTCTCCACCACGGCGCCCTGAACGCGATCTACTTGCCACACGTCCTGCGCTTCAATGCCGAAGCGTGCCCCGAAAAGATGCGCCGCATGGCGCAGGCGGTTGGCACCGACGAAAACGGCGAGGCGCTCGCAAAGGCGTTCGAAAAACTCCACGCGGAGATTGGCCTTCCAGTTCGACTTCGCGACCTCGGCGTCACCGCAGACGATCTCCAGGGGATCCCGCAGGCGGCAGTCGAGGACCACTCGACTCCGACCAATCCGCGCCAGGTCGATGTTGCCAACGCGAAAACCGTGCTCCAAGCCGGATTCTAACCCAGTACCGACATGATTCAGCCGCAGTTCGCTCGCATCGTCATCGATCCGGAGGTCGAGAGCTCGACACTCGTCGAAGCAATCCGCCGCAACGCCCGCGACGTCGAGATCGTGGTGGAACCGACGTCGGAGTTCGCCGCAGGAACTCGACACCTGAGCCTCACTGAAGGGAAACGACTCCTACTCGTTCGCCGCTTTCAGGGCCGAGCATTCAAGCTCTGCCAAGGCTGGAAGCCGAACTATGCGTGCTGCAATCTACATACGCTTGCTGAGGCGAACAACTGCTCAATGGAGTGCACGTACTGCATTTTGCAGTTCTACATGAACACGCCACACCTGACACTGTTCGGCAACCTCGAGGACATTCAGCGGGAAATCGCTGAGGTCACCGAACGCGATCCCGAGCGCATTCATCGAATCGGAACGGGCGAGCTATCGGACAGCCTGCTGCTTGATCCGCTGGCCGAGTCAACGGCGCACATGGTACCGTTCTTCCGGTCGCTGGCGAACGGCGTCCTCGAGCTGAAGACGAAGACCGACAACATCGACGGCCTTCTCGCTCAAGACGGAGGCGAGCGGACGGTCGTTTCGTGGTCGGTCAATCCAGAGGTTGTGGTCGCACGAGACGAACTTAAGACTGCGCCGCTAGCGGCGCGCCTCGCGGCGGCTTCTCGGGTAGCAGAGGCAGGCTATCCGGTCGGCTTTCACCTCGATCCGATGATTTACCATGACGGCTGGGAAACGACCTACCCAAAGCTCGTCGACCAGCTTCTCGACGCCGTGCCCGCCGAACGGATTGCCTGGATCAGCATGGGGTCGCTGCGCTTCCCCCCGGAGATGAAACCAACGATGGAAACACGCTTCCCGGGGTCCCGCCTCCTGACCGGTGAGCTTATACGCGGCGACGATGGCAAGTACCACTACGTGAGACCGCTACGGACGGAAATGTATCGAGCTGTTCTCAAGCGACTACGAGAACGCGTGGGAAGCGACCGCCCCGGCCCCGTCGCCTACCTCTGTATGGAGCCACCGGAAGTGTGGAAGCGGGTGTTCGGAGAATCCCCCACAAACGCCGAGCTGGAGTTCAAGTTCGCGGAAAGCTACGCCCGCCGCTTCAAGCGAGCCGACCTACCACAACCGAAGCAAGAACGGTACGAGGCCTTCGCCGCTGCGACAGCGGCGGAGCAGGGAGTGTTTGTGCCGGTGGACGAGTTGAGGTCGGTAGCGAAGTAGGGGAAAACCGGAGCCGGACGCGAACCAATCAATCGCCCCAAACCCCGCAGCCCTCGCCAAAAGCCACCACTCATTCGGGTGAGCTACAGCAGCGAGGAGCTTTGCGAAAGCCCCCTTAAAAAAGTAACGGCGCCTCCCGCAGGAGGCGCCGCCGATCACTCCCAACTCCAGTAGTCCAACAATTACGTAATCTCTGGGATCATGTAGGGTGCGCGGTAGTTGCGCGTCAAGAGCTCGTCGCCCTCCGCACAGTTGAGGCACTGCTCCGTCTTCGGATCGAACTCGATCGTGCGACCAACCCGATAGGCGACGTTCGCGAGGTGGCAGAGCGCCGACGACACGTGGCCTTCTTCGATCGGCGCGTTGAGAATCTTCGCGTCGTTCGCGACGACGGCGTCGACAAAATTCTTGAAGTGGTTTCCTCCGACCTGATTCGCCGGGCCGGGCTCGTGAGATCTGCCAAGGAACACTTTGTAACTATTGTAGCTCGGAATCACCATGATGCCTTCCGAGCCGTAGAAGATGACCCCCACCGAGTTGCGGCCTGGCGCTCCAACGTTCTCGTTGTTGGAGACCCAGTGGCGCACTTCAAAAACCAACATTTTCTTCTGCTCGGGGTACTCGAACGTCGACACGAGCGTGTTCGGCGTCTCTTGATCGTCGTCGAACATGTAGTGACCGCCCATCGACTGCGCCTTCTTCGGCAGCCCGACGCCCAAGCCCCATCGCGCGACGTCCATCTGATGGACGCCCTGGTTGCCAACGTCACCGTTGCCATAGTCCCAGTGCCAATGCCAGTTGTAGTGGAACCGGTTGGCGCTGAAGGAGCGCTGCGGTGCCGGGCCAAGCCATAAGTCGTAGTTGACACCGGACGGTGCGTTCTCATCCGGCTTCTTGCCGATTGTGTTGCGCCACTTGTAGCACAACCCCTTCGCCATGTAGAGGTCGCCGATCACGCCGTCGCGCAAAAGCTCCATGGCCTCGCGCACTGCTAAGCTACTGCGAATTTGGGTGCCGTGCTGGCAGATCCGATTATATGTCTGAGCCGCTTGAACAAGCTTTCGTCCCTCATAGACGTTGTGGGAACAGGGCTTTTCGACGTAACAATCCTTGCCCGCCTGCATCGCCCAGATAGCACAGAGCGAGTGCCAGTGGTTCGGAGTCGCGATGCTGACGACGTCGATGTCCTTTTGCTCGAGGAGCTCGCGCATGTCAACGTACGTCCGAGGCTTGACGGCACCCGCGGCTTCCAGCTCACCGACTCGCTTGGCGCTCTCGCGCTCATCAACGTCACACAGCGCGACGACGTCGACATTGGGCAGACCATTGAAGCCTTTGATATGGCTGCGGCCTCGGCCGCGAACGCCAATCACCGCAGCCCGAACTTTCTCGTTCGCCGCGTAGGAGCTGGAAACCCCTGCCAAGCCCAGCCCGAGCGCCGCTCCGGCGACCGTAGACGACTTCATAAACGACCTTCGACTCTGCTCCATGACACCCTCCTAAGTCCCGTATCCTTTGGATTCGGTGCCGCGCCGCCGATTGGCGGCGCGGCCGGTTAGGTTCTTGTTAAGTCGCGCCCGGTATCCGAGGGCAAACGGTCAAGGTAACGCACTTTCTGCGGCGCGCCAACGGCGTTTTTTCGCCGCTGGGACGCTACTCGCTCACTACCGGGTTGGTCAACGAGCCGATTCGCTCGATCTCGATGGTCATGGTGTCGCCGCTCTTGACGTTAACCGGCGGCTTGCGGGCCATCCCGACACCCTGAGGCGTCCCCGTCGAAATGACGGTACCTGGGAGAAGCGTCGTGCTTTCGCTCAAGAAGCTGATCAACTTCGGAACGTCGAAGATCATGTCCGACGTTGTCCAATCCTGCATGACCTCGCCGTTAAGGACAGTCTTGATCTTGAGGTCGTTCGGGTTGGTGATCTCATCGGTCGTCACGAGATCCGGACCGAGTGGAAAGAACGTGTCGAAGGACTTGCCGCGACACCACTGACCGCCACCCTTCTTGATTTGCCAGTCTCGCCCAGAAACGTCATTGGCGCAGGTGTATCCCAACACGTACGAGAGCGCCTCAGCTTCGGAAACGTTTTTCGCCTCTTTGCCAATGACCACCGCAAGCTCGCACTCGTAGTCCACCGCGTCCGGCTCAACGCGCGGGACAATCACGGGATCACCGGGATTCTGCAGCGTGTTGGCGGCCTTAATGAAAAGGATGGGATACTCTGGCATCGCGGCGCCGCTCTCCTCGGCATGAAAGCGGTAGTTGAGTCCGATGCAGAGAATGCTTACGGGAACGATCGGAGCGAGGAGCTTCTGAATGGGCGCCTCTTTGTCCGTGACGGAATAGTCGCCGAAAAGATCGCCTTCGATCAGACGGGCGGTGTTGTCGTCAAGTCGTTCGCCATACTGTTCGTTGCCACCGGAGTCGAGAAATCTGACGATGTGCATCGTAGGACCTTCTGTAGAAAGAATTGGATGAGGCAGGAGCGTTAGCGAACCGATTATCTTAGGGGTTTTGGCGGTACGAGGCCAGGGGTTAGGCCCAGTTCAGCAGTGAGAGAAAGCAGAATGATCGACGCGAAACGAGCGCTTGTACTTCTTGCGGCGGGTAAAGATCGTCCGGGGATCGTCGATCAGGTATCAGGGGTGGTCTATCGGGTCGGTTGCAACCTGGAAGACTCACGCATGTCGGTGCTCGGAGGCGAGTTTGCGCTGATCATCCTCGTGACAGGAGCTGACGCGCAACTCGCGAGCGTGGAGGCGGAGCTGGGCAAGATCGGCGAAGACCTTGGACTCACGGTCCAGTGTAAGCGCGCGGCGTTACCGAGCGACCTCGATGATCCGCGCGGCCCAGGCATTCCGTATGTCATCCGAGTAGTCGCCGTCGATCATCCCGGAATCGTCCATAAGCTGACAAGACTCCTGGCGGGCGAAGGAGCCAACGTTCTTCGTCTCGACACCACGCGCACGCATGCCCCGACAACGGGCACGCCAATGTTCTCCGTGCACCTTGAAATCGCTGTTCCGATTGACGTGCCGGTGACTCGTCTCCGCAAGCAGCTGGAGGGCCTCGGAGACGAGGAAAATCTCGACATCGAGATTCACGCCGCGAGCGCGTGACACAATGCGCGGCGCGTCAAGCGCGTCGATTGCCGATCCAAAACGCCATCATATAGAGGCAACCGCACACGTTGGCCGCACACGTCAGCACGCCGACGAACAGCGGGAAGGCGATGACCGCGGCCCATTGCTCCTCCCGTTGCGGGACAGGGCCGGCGATGGAACGCTGCTGATAGAACTGCGCCTCAAACTCGCTCGGGTGGTGGGCGTCCCAGTAGGTCGTCGCCGTGCCCGTGATCACGGCGAGAGTCCCCAGCGTCACAAGCAACGCAACGATGTGTCTGCGAATCGGAATCACATGAAAAATCGCCAGCAAGAAAACCACCGCCGACGCGATCCCAAAAAGCACGAGAAGGATTCCGGGAATTCCGGTCAGGTAAAGGTCGAGACCGAGGTCACGCTGCTGATAGAAGCGTAGCTCGCTTCTACTCACCAACTCCCACAACGATGTCGCTTCGAAGGCTCTCATAACGCCGGTATTATCTGCGCTGCGAACTCGATCGCAACAACTTGCCCGAAGCTTCTCAAGCACTAACTCAACCGGCAAAAACCCGTCTCGACCGCAGTCCGGACTCGGTTATCGCCAGTTCCAGGTCGCGCTACCGGCACGCGCGCAGCACTACATGCGGGGGCCTCGTTTCCGGTAACTTCGCGAAGAGCCACTATCGTCACATTCCGACCATTTTGACTCAATTATCGGCCAAGTTCTTCCGATTCGAAGGGTCGGACACTTTCAGCTTTCGAGGTGTCATAGAGTAGGAAACGACGATGCGTTCAATCGTACCCATTTGTTTCGTGATCCTTTGCACCAGCTGCGAGCCGACTCTCGCGCAGGCGGTGGGGTCAGATGGTGTGACTCACGAAGTCAAACAGGGTGAAACGCTCTACGCAATCGCAACTCGCTACTACGGAAACGGCCTCTTGTGGCCTGAGATCCGCAGGCACAACCCTTGGGTTCAACCGGGACACCTCCACAAAGGCGAGACGATCTACATTCCGCCGATCGACCCGTCCTGGAAACGGCATACGCTGACGAAAGCCAACACGAGCCATAATCCGCCCTACGACGACATTGAGTACGAACAGAAAGAACCTCTCGCAGCGGCGGAACCTGAGGAGCTCGAGGACATCTACGAATACGAAGAAGCGGATGGAAACGACGAGCCCAACTCGTTCGCGAACATCCCAGGCGTCAATGCCGCTGGATCGTGGGTGACGGAAGTCTCTTCCAAGAAATTCTTCGGTATCGGGCTTCCCCATGCTGCGCTCACGGCTGTGTGTGGACTTTTCACGCACGCCCTAATCCAAAGCATCTTGGTGTGGCTGGCTGCCGTGCTGACGTTTGTAAAGGACACGTCGTTCCGACGCTCCATGAAGGCGGTCTTCATGGCAGAGACACTCACGTTCGCGACTGTCGCTGTGTTGGGAACACTGGCTGTGATCATGTCCCACGTGGGCAACTCGACCGACGAGCTGCAGAGCAATGACAAGCTCTTTCCAATACTCGAAAACTACATGCAGACGTCAACCGGCATCTTCGTCGTCATCGGCGCTCTGCTGACACTCTACTCGGTGCTCAGTCTGCGCTTCTACCCGCAGATCATGAAGATAAAGACGGGGCAGGCTTTCCCGATCCTGCTCCTCGCTGTTCTCACGCCTCACCTGACCGCTATGTACCTGATCGGACAGCGGCTCGGGATCCTGCCGACCTACTA
>Ga0310342_100003012_pt1 | contig 10987 bp, 5 predicted proteins | sample S15DNA20500_MG_FD_206155 | JGI IMG/M metagenome (GOLD analysis project Ga0310342, IMG submission 206155) | Marine microbial communities from station ALOHA, North Pacific Subtropical Gyre - S1503-DNA-20-500_MG | ecosystem: Environmental > Aquatic > Marine > Oceanic | place: Pacific Ocean: North... | reverse complement strand
CGCCCCGAGTACCAGCGAGATCTCGAAGCGGTCACGTTCCCCATCGGTCTCATAAATTGCCTCGTGCGACTCGCCGCCGTACAGGCCCGGAGAAATATCCCCGCCCCCCAGCAGCAGGAGGCCATCCACCGCTGAGAGCAATCCCTGGATATCCTCCTCCCCTGCCGGCAAAAGGACTGGCATTCCCCCGGCACGGCGGACCGTGTCGATGTACTCACAGGGAACACGCACGTTTTCTTCCTGGTTACGGTCGAAGCGAGCGTAGGTGGTCAGTCCAATACAGGGGGCAGCCATCGTTTCGTGGGAGTCCTTATATACGTTCGAAGTAGCGACGGCGTTCCCAGTCTGTCACGGCAGCCTGCGAGGCAGCCCTCTCGGTCTCAAAGAAGTGAGAGTAATGCTGCTGGATCTTTTCACCGAGAACCTGGCGGACAAAGTCACTGCCGGAAAACAGCTCGATTGCCTCTCCCAAACTTGCCGGGGCCGTGGCAGCATCCGTCGCATGGTAGGCATCCCCCTCGAACATGGAGGGTGGATCCACCTGGTTGGCGATTCCGTCCAGCCCCGAAGCGAGTGCTGCGGTGTAGGCCAGGTAGGGATTACAGTCAGCACCCGGCATCCGGCACTCGATCCGCAGCGAATTCCCGCTTCCCACAACCCGGAATCCGGCGGTGCGGTTATCGCGACTCCAGGCAAGTGTCGTGGGAGCCCATGATCCCGACTGGTATCGCTTGTACGAGTTGACGTTGGGTGCATAGAAGGGCATGAACTCGGCCGCATGGGCAATCCAGCCGCCGAGGAACCAGCGAAAAACCTCCGAGCATTCAATATCACCAATGGCCTGGCTCCCGGCAAAGGCGTTGGCCGTGTCGTTCCAGAGACTCAGGTGCACGTGACAGCTTGAACCTGCCTGGCCTTCATCGAACTTGGCCATGAAAGTCACGCTCAGATCCTGCTGCTGGGCGATCTCCTTGGCCATCTGCTTGAGCAGCACGTGACGGTCGGACATCTCCATCACGTCACAGTACTGGATATTGATCTCGTGCTGCCCCTTCCCCCATTCCCCCTTGGTCGATTCCACCGGGATTCCGGAGGCTGCCAGCTGGCGGCGGAGGGTGCCATGGAAGTCTTCCTGGCGAGTTGCCTGCAGGACGTGGTAATCCTCCAGGTACCAGCCGGCGGGCTCCAGACCGTGATAGTTCCTGCCGGCCGCATCACGGTACGTGTTTTCAAACAGGTAATACTCCAGTTCCGAGGCTGCCATAGCAGAAAAACCCTGCTCGGTGGCCTTGTCGACCTGGGTCTGGAGGAGAGAACGAGGAGCGACCGGGAGCGGTTTGTGTGTCGCCTCCTCCGTTACATTGCAGATCACGATGGCCGTCCGGTCCAGCCAGGATGCCAGCCGCAGGGTATTGTCGACCGGCTGCAGGTGCACGTCCCCATAGCCCTTCTCCCAGTTGGCAAAGTCATAACCCGCTACCGGCTCCATTTCCATGTCCACCGTGAGCAGGTAATCGCAGCCGTGGGTTCCATGGGCTGCCACCGAGTCGAGGAAAAACCGGGCATCGAACCGCTTGCCCATCAGCCGGCCATAAAGATCGCTGAAGACAACGGAGACAGTATCCACATCCCCGCTGGCGACCAGGTGTTCAAGTTGTTCCCGTGTTAATGTCCCGCTGGACATGACTGGAGGTTCCTCTGCTATGTAACGTGCTAGGTCAGTCGGACAACTTGTCCTGTGCCTGGGAAATCAGGGCAACTTCTTCTTCCGGCGCATTGGCAACCAGGTGATGACGACTGTAGACGAGGAAGTAAATGATACCCGCGCCGAGGAAGATGGCCACACCATAGACCCCGGGCCGGTACTCCTCGTCCAGGAAAGTTGAAACCAGGGCGATCACCGAAAGCAGCATGCCGATCACCGCACCGGGAATTCCCAGCGGGCTTTTGTAGGGTCGCTCCAGGTCCGGCCGGCTGATCCGCAGCTTGATGTAACTCAGCATCACCATGGCGTAGGAAATGACCGCCCCGAAAACCGCCATGTTCAGCAGCACCGCGCCGACACTGGCGCCCTCACCACCAAACAACTCGATCAGGGTGGCACAGCCCAGCCCAATCACTGCCCCCGAGAGAAGTGCCAGGTAGGGAGTCCTGTTTTTTCCGGTCAGTGAAAGCCAGCGTGGAATGTAGCCGGCCCGGGAGAGAGCGAACAGAACTCGCCCATAGGCATAGACTGTCGCGTGAAAACTGGCAACGAGACCACTTACCGCCAGGAGCACCAACCCCTTGCTCAACCACCCTCCGCCAAAGACCTCTCGTATTCCATAGGCGAGTGGTGCCTTGTTTGAAAAACTATCTTTCTTGATAAGGTCGCTGGCACCGCCACCCACCCCGGCATTGATCACCAGGGTCAGGATGGAAAGGGCAAACAGGATGAACATCGCCACCACCAGGGCGCGGGGCATGTCAGTAGCCGCATTCTCCGATTCCTCGGCGGCAAGGGGAAGTTGTTCGATCGCCAGGTAAAACCAGATGGCGAAGGGAAGTGCGGCAAAAATTCCTGATATTGGAAATGCCCCCCCCTGCTCCGGTTCTGTGTTCAGGGCTGCCTGGAAATCAAAGGAATCACTGGCCAGGGCTCCAGCGTAGAAAGTCACCAGCACTGCGGCCGCCAGGGCGGTGATGACCAGTCCCATTCGCAGGGTCAGCGAGGCACCGCGGATATTGATGCCAACAAAAAACAGGTAGGCGCAGACCCAGATCGATAGGATGACCCAGAAGGGGGCCTGTTCTCCGCTCCCCTCGTACATCAGCAGCGTCAGGTAGCCACTGATGGCCGTCACGACCACGGCGGGCGTAAGTACGTACTCGATCGTGTCGGTCAGTCCACAGATAAAGCCACCCAGGGGTCCGAAGGCGTTTCGCGTGAAGGAAAAGAAGCCACCCGCGTGTGGCAGGCAGGCAGAGAGTTCGGCGATCGTGTAGACCATGCAGAAGTACATGGTTGCCATCGCGACCGTGGCGATGGCCATCGCGCGGAAGCCATACTTGAGCCCGAAGTGCCAGCCGAAAAAATCGCCCGAGATGACAGCCCCCACCCCCATCGCCGCCAGCAGGATCCAGCCGGCACTCGGTTTCAGCTTCCGCCGTTCCAGGTACTGCTGGTCCATGTCCTCGTAGTGGACCATGCGGGGCTTGGCTTCGGACATCGTGCGTTGACCCGGGAAGAAGGCAGGGAGCAAGAAAGTAAGACTCAGCCAGGGCTATTCTGCCCTCGCGACCGTGGCCTCCACCGGGAGATCCGCCGCCCAGTAAATGGCATTCTTGAGCAACTGGTTCATCGCCGGCTGTTCAAAATCTCCGACATGGCCCAGCGAGGTGTAGAAAGAACGTCCGCCCCAGCGGGTGACGTTCGTCCAGGCAATCGCCTCCTGGGGCGTATCGGGAATGGTGCCATGAAGCAGTGCGGTGGTGGAGGTGGAGAGCGGGTTCACCTTGTAAAGTGACCCGGATCCCTTGAGCTGGGAAGGATCCACGCCAGCCATGATCGGGTGGCTGGCCATCTCGGCCGGGCTGGAGAGCTGGACGTTCGGTCCCGAGCCATGATGGCCTGTATAGTGGCCACCCCAGACCTCGGCATCAAAATCTCCCCAGACCGCATGCCCCTCGGGGGACGGCTTGCCGTTGAGGGAAAAAGCATGGCTGGCCGTACGGATCCCGATAACCGGCTTGCCACTCTGGATAAAGTCACGGACGACCTGCAGGTCTGCTTCCGGGATTGCCCTGCGGCGGACGCTGATCAGGGCCAGGTCGGCCTCCCGCAGCACGTCGATACCGGGAATGATGTTCCGGTTTGTGGCACTGGCATGGACATAGCTGACCCGGAAGTCCTGTCCCAGGTGCTTGAGGGCAAAGGCCGGCAGCGACTCGTTGGTACGGTATTCCCGTTCCCCCATGATGATCACCAGGTGCCGCCTGCGATCCTTGTCAAACTGGAAAGGGGTGCCACCAATCACCTGGTCACTGGTGATGGTCGGGCAGACCCACTTCTCGATATGTTCCACGATCAGGTCGGTGCCGGTGAAGTGACTGACGTGCGGTTCCATTTTCGGGTTGTACATGGTGTCGGTCATGTCCCGCATGAGCACCACGTTCTTGCCGTTCTTGGCCATCTGGCGAAGGCCAAAGGGACGGCCCAGCACGCACATGTTGGTATGCACGCCAACCAGGATCACGTTCTTGATCCCGCGCTGCTCCATCACGTTCCAGATCTCCACACCGTTGTCGCTGATCAGGTCCTCGTCGTGGATGTCCAGCAGGTCGGTCTGGGATTTCCAGGGGGCCTTCGGGTTTCGATCCATTGATGTGAGCATGCGCGCCCACTGGGCATGTTCCACCAGGTCATCGTCCTCGCCGCCATCGGATTGATCGATCGGGTATTTCCCGCCGTCCTCCTGGGGAATCTTGTAACACCACTGGCCAATGTCCTCAGGCACATTATCGGCCTTGGGAGCATTCATCGCCCGCTTGCGACCGGGGTGATCCTTGTAAGGTTCCATGCAGCTGCTCGGGGCGTGGATAATCAAGGCACCACTTGCACGGGCGGTATTGAGCACCTCGTTCATGCGGGGTGCCATTTCCCCGACCCGCCGCGTGGCATTCAGACAGTGGTGAAGATCCCACATATCGCAGACCACGACCGCTGTTTCTGTAGGAGACCATTTCTCGGAACGACTCACCACATGAAACAGGGGGCTGTCCTCGGCTGCAGGCACCTGGCTGCGCAGCTGCAGCTGAAACTGCTCGGCAGGTTCAGCCGAGACGAGTGATTCTACCGACAGGCTGGTAAGGGCCAGCAGGAGAACAGCAGAGCAGCATTGAATTCGTGAAAGCGACATATCCCAGGGTCTCCATGGGTCGTTAGCCAGTGAAAGGCCGAAACAGCTATTATGACATTTCCGGGCTTGCCGCCGCAAGAATTAGCCGCCAGCTTCGTCGAAAGAGAAATAAGCGGCCTGGGAACGTGGTGCAGGCCGGAAGCTTTGTAGTTCGTCATTGCCTGTTGAATTGGCTAAGATCAGGAAGAGAAGTGTAACGGTTTTTCTTTCGCTTGTGAGAAGATAACGTGCTGCGATTACTTGGTAGCCAGAGACAACTGTGCGGCGGTGTCACCCGCCGTGACTGGATGCAGGTCGGTGGCCTGGGGATGCTTGGCGTTGGCCTGGCTGATGTGCTCAGGCTCCAGGACCAGTCGCTTCTGGCCGCGGAGCAGGGAGCCGGTTTTGGCAAGGCCAAGCGGTGTATCCTGCTGTTGCCCTATGGGTCTCCTCCCCAGCACGAGACATTTGACCCCAAGCCGGATGCCCCCGTGGAAATCCGTGGTACGCACGGCTCGATCCCTACCAACCTGCCAGGGGTTCGGATCGATGAGAACCTGCCGAGGATCTCGAAGATCATGGATCGCATCACCGTTATCCGCTCGATGACCCATCCCTACCCGACTCACTGCGTGGCCTATGCGACAAGCGGGATTCCGGAGTACACGCCGGCCCTGGAGACGCGCCCGCGGGACCCCAAGCTCTGGCCCTACCTCGGATCGGTGGTGGATTTTATTGGTGCCCGTGAGGATCGTGGCAAACCGGTCCCGGTGGTTCCCCGGAATATTGCCCTGCCCTGGAAAATGAATTCCCGTGGTGGAGAAGCGGCCTCGGTCCAGGCGGGACCCTACGCTGCCTTCCTGGGACCTGCCTATGATCCGGTGCTCACTGATTTCGAGGGGGAGGCGACTCGCACGATCAAGAAGGTAAGTCCGAACAATGGTCCCTCGCATGACGTGGAAGATCCCTATGCCGGGGTGAAGCCCGATTGCCGCTTTCGTCTCGCCGGTGCCCGGCTGCGGGAGAACATGACGCTTGACCGCCATAACCGCCGCCGCTCACTGCTCAAGCAACTCGACCAGGTACGGCGACAGATTGACCGGAACCAGGCGACCGATAGCTATGATCGCTACCAGCAGATTGCCAATGCCCTGGTCGCTTCCTCGGAGGTTCACCGGGCACTTGATATCAGCCAGGAATCGATGGCCATGCGGGAGGACTACGGGATGCACCTGTTTGGGCAGTCCTGCCTGGCCGCGAGGCGGCTGGTGGAGGCGGGCAGCCGTTTTGTGACCGTCTTCTGGGATGAATATGCCTATCTCAATACCGACTGGGATACCCACTGGAACCATTACTATCGCCTCAAGGACCGGCTGTTGCCCGGTTTTGATTCCGCTTATTCCGCCCTGCTCCTGGACCTGGAGCAGCGAGGGATGCTGGATGACACCCTGGTGGTCTGGATGAGTGAACATGGCCGGACCCCCAAGCTCAACAAGAACAAGGGTGGGGGGCGTGACCACTGGTCCAGTGTGTACTGCATCACCCTGGCTGGCGGCGGAGTACGGGCCGGGGAAATTGTTGGGGAGAGTGATCGGATTGGTGGCAACGTGCATAGCACGCCGGTTTCCCCAAAGGACATCCTGGCCACCATCTTTCACTTGATGGGAATCGATGCACATACCACCATCCCGGATCGACTGGGAAGGCCCACTCCCATTGCCGGCACTGGAAAAGTTCGCCCCGAAGTGATCGCCTGACCATGATATCCCGGGCCCCCTGGATCGCGTGTGCTTTTGCCTTCGGGGTCGTACCCTGGTTGCCGGCAGCCGACTTGCAGCTTGAGCGAGTCAGCCCCTGTGCGATCCATCCCGGCCAGGTTTCGGTTCTCCAGGTGACCGGTTCGAATCTTGAAAATCCCACGGGACTCTGGACCAGCTTCCCGGCCGAGGTAAAGGTGCTCCCGGATGGCCGCTTCCAGGTCCAGGTCGAGAGGCAGGTTGTTCCGCGGGTAGGGGCAGTGCGAGTGATCACTGCCGGAGGTATTTCCAACCTCCGGCTGGTCCTGATCGATCGGCTACCGACCGCGGCCCAGCCGGATAACCAGAAGCAGGGCCAGGTACTGGCAGTCGGGGAGGCTGTCGAGGGCCATCTTGAGAGCGAGTCGGTTCGCTCTTTTCAGCTGAATGCTGAAAAAGGAGCGGCATTGACGCTGGACGTCTGGGCACGACGATTGGGATCCCGGCTGGATCCCCTGCTGGAAGTTTTCGATGCCGGGGGCCGGGAGATTGTAGTCAGTGATGATGAACCAGGCCTGGATGGTGATTGCCGTGTCTCCTTTGAGATGCCAGCAGGTGGCCCCTGTGAAGTACGGCTTCGTGACGCGACTTTTTCTGGAGGTGGCCAGTCGTTTTTCCGGCTCCGCGTCGGATCCTTCATCGCCAGGGGTATTCTCTACCCGCCGGCAATACAGCGCGGCGGCCAGGCACGGTTGACACCGGTTGCCGGGGGAGAGTTTTCTGCTCCCCAGGCTGTTATTCCGGTAGATTTTCCGGGTCGTGTCCACTGGTTTGATTCTGGTGACTCCCTTGCCATGAGCTCTCTTCGAGTGACGGATCGCAAGGAACATGTCGAGATGATGCCGGCAGGGCCGGACAGCATCACGGCGATTGCTGTTGGTGATGGGGTCAGTGGCTGGTTTTCCCGGCCCGCCGAGGTGGACCGGTACGAGCTTGTGATCGAGAAGCCGCGGCAGGTGAGCTTTCAGGCAGAGACCCGTGCCCTGCATTCCTCCGCCCTCTTGAGAATGTCGATCGTCAACGAGAAACAGGAGGTCATCGGTGAGGCCAGCCCGAATGAGAAACTGCAACAGGCCCTGGTGGTGAACTTTTCGCAGCCGGGGAAATACCAGCTACTGGTCGAAGAACTGCTGCAGCGAAGCGGGCGACGGTTTTTCTACCGGGTCACCTGTGATGAAAAGAAACCCTCTTTCCAGCTTGGTATTCAAGGAGACGCTTTTAATACATCGAAGGATCGTATCCTGGCGGTCAAGGTGAATGTCGTGCGAGATGGTTACGATGGTGAAATTGTCCTCCGCCTGGATGGCCTGGAAGACAACCTGTCCCTGGAGAACGAGGTGATAGGCGCGGGGGCAAAAGAAACGGAACTCAAGATCCATCTTCCCTCTGACTGGAGTCCGGGGACCATCCGGCAGGTCGGGATTGTCGGTCGAGCGGAAGCGGATGAGTATGACACACTGGCCGAGCAGGATGCACTCAAGTTTCCCCGGGGCAACCTCGGCATTTTCGAGGGTTTTGTCAGTGACAAGCAGACGGCGGTGACGAATTATGCCGAGTACGATATCGAGTTGCCAGCCGCCGGCCGGTACCAGTTGCGGCTGAAGTATGCTGCCATGGCTTCCAGGCCGGCACTCCTGAAGGTCAACGGCACGCTGGTGAAAGAGGATGCCATGAAAAACGTTACCGGCGGCTGGGACCTCGGTTCGCAGCAATGGCACAGGGAGGGGACATTTGATTTCCAGGCCGGGAAAAATGTGGTTCGTCTTGAACGGGATGGGACGGTCTCGCACCTGAGCGTGCTTCGAGTGACCCGCGAACTGGAGAGCCAGCCGACACCTGGTTCCCTTGTTCAGAAGGCGACCTGCCGGGACTGGCTCCGGGAGCAGCTTCACCAGATGCCGTTTCCCCCCGAGGACCTGGTGCAGACGGTCATGGTGGGTGTGGGAGGTAGCAAGGATTAGCAGATGATGCGTTCTACGGGAATCATGCTATCGATGCTGATCGTCGCTGTCGCGGCAGGGAGCGCGTCCGCCGCTTCGGTGAAGAGCATGGAGGTCTATCCGCCAGAGCTGGAACTGGTCAGCCGCCATCACCCGGTTCAACTGGTGATCACCGGTCAGTTGGCAAACGGCCGGCTCCGCGACCTGACAGGGTCAGCAAAGCTTTTCTCGGCCAACCCGGAGGTCGTTCGCGTGGAGCGGGGCCGGCTTGTTGCGGTCGCCGACGGTAGTACACGGGTCGTGGTGAAAGCGGAAGGCCGGGTAGTCAGGGTCCCGGTCAGGGTCCAGTTGCTACCGGGAACGGAGACAGCAAGTTTTGTCGACGGTGCCCTGGCTGCATTAACTCGCCATGGCTGCAACTCGGGCGGCTGCCATGGTGCGCCGAGTGGCAAGGGGGGTTTTCGACTGTCGCTCTGGGCGTATGACCACAAGCTGGACGGAGAAACTCTGACCCGGGAGTTTGCCGGCCGACGGGTCAACCTCTTCTCGCCGCAGCAAAGCCTGATCCTGCGCAAGCCACTGATGAAAGTTCCTCATGGAGGTGGGCTCCGACTGCATACCCATGATGCCGGTTACAAGTTACTTCGAGACTGGATCTCCCAGGGCTCGCTGCAGGAACGGGAGGATCATGCTCACTGTGAAAAGATCGAGGTCTTTCCCCGGGGTCGACAACTGTGGTTTCCAGATGCCAACCAGCAACTTTCGGTGAACGCTTATTTTAGTGACGGCACGATCCGGGATGTGACGACGCTGGTTCTCTACTCCAGTTCAGATGACACCATTGCCACGGTTTCAGAGAGGGGGCTTGTTGAACCGTCGGCGAGCGGTGAAACCGCAATCCTTGTTCGTTACCTGGAAAAAGCAACCACCGTGCGGCTGGCATTTGTTGCCCCCCGGCAGGATTTTTCCTGGCAGACTCCCCCGCCCAGTAACGAGGTGGACCAGCTGGTCTTTGCCAAGCTCAAGACGATGCAGATTCTTCCCTCGGGAGTGTCCAGCGATGAACAGTTCCTTCGCCGTGTCTACTTCGATGTCACCGGGGTACCGCCGACCGTGGACCAGGCCCGGGTATTCCTGGCAGACGAGTCCACCGACAAGCGTTCCAGGCTGATAGATGAGTTGCTCAAGTCACCAGACTACGCCGCATGGTGGGCGAACAAGTGGGGTGATCTATTCCGACTCAACCGCGAGAAGCTCACCGGGCGGGGCGTCTTCAAGTTTTATCACTGGCTGGTTCGCAGTGTCCGAAACAACATGCCATATGACGAGTTCGTGCGGCGCGTGCTTCTGGCCAGTGGCAGTACGACGGACAACCCGGCCGTGAATTTCTACCGATCGGCTGATTCCACCGATGACTGTACCGAGACCATGGCACAGCTTTTCCTGGGTGCCCGGTTGCAGTGTGCCAAGTGCCACAACCACCCATACGAGCGTTGGACTCAGGACAATTACTACGGCTTCGGCGCATTTTTCCATCGTCTGAAGCGGACCAAGGTCGAGGGGGGCGGCGAGATGGTGCTCTGGGCGACCAGGGAGGGGGAGATCACCCAGCCTCGTACCGGGCAGGATATGGCTCCCTGGCTTCCGGGTGAGGCGGAACTGGACCTGGATGGTGTCCATGATCGCCGGGAGGTGCTTGTTGATTGGCTTACCCGGCCAGACAATCCATACCTGGCACGGGTTGAGGTAAACCGTGTTTGGGCAAACCTGCTGGGCCGGGGGATTATTGATCCGTTCGATGACCTGCGGGAATCCAACCCACCTGCCAACCAGCCACTGCTGGACTGGCTGGCACGTGACTTCGTGCAGAGCGGGTTCAATCGTGAGCAGGTGATCCGCACGATCCTCAACAGCACGACCTACCAGCTTGCATCCCGGAAGAACGAATCAAATGCGCAGGATGTTAAGTACTTCTCCCATATGCAGCCGCGACAGCTCCCGGCAGAGTCCCTGATGGAGCTGATCTGCCAGGTGACCGGCGTGCCGTTCAAGTTCAAGGGACTGCCGCCTGGCACCCGCGCCACGGGGCGGCCCAGCCCGGAAGATGGCCCGGAGTTTCTACGAGTTTTTGGCCAGCCGCCCCGGGAAACCAATTGTTCCTGTGAGCGATCCATGTCGGCGAACCTGAGCCAGGCGCTGGCAATCGTGAATGGAGATTTTATCCACAATCGAATCAGTGATGAGAACTGTCTCTTTCGCAGGCGAATTCGAGAAGGCTGCTCGAACGAGGAGATTGTCGAGGAGATTTACCTGGCCGGATACTCGCGATTTCCCAGTGACCAGGAAATGAGCCTGGTGGTCACGTATATCGAGC
>Ga0310342_100003010_pt1 | contig 10990 bp, 16 predicted proteins | sample S15DNA20500_MG_FD_206155 | JGI IMG/M metagenome (GOLD analysis project Ga0310342, IMG submission 206155) | Marine microbial communities from station ALOHA, North Pacific Subtropical Gyre - S1503-DNA-20-500_MG | ecosystem: Environmental > Aquatic > Marine > Oceanic | place: Pacific Ocean: North... | reverse complement strand
CTATCGTAGATATGTTCGATGTTTTTAACAATGTCCATCACGTCATGCATGGTTATAGTCGCTCCTATACACTTATTTAGCTAATCTGCGTTCATATAGTAGTAGTTTAGTTTTTCCCCTGGTTCACTAAATATTTGCGTAGAGACAAGATTACCTCATAAAGGAGGACTGAATGAGTAATAAACGAGCCAAACGGCATCTTCAGAATACGAGTAATATCATTAATTTTCAAAACCCACATAAAAGAGAAGTTAAAATACTACCAAGAAATAAAAATCAAGAATCATATATGCTAAAACTAATGGATCCTAAGAAAGACATAGTCTTCGGTATAGGGCCTGCGGGAACCGGTAAAACGCTATTAGCGGTACAGGTGGCTGTTAAGTTATTTCGAAATAGTGTTGTGGATAAAATTGTTGTTACTCGACCAGCAATTAGTGTCGATGAAGATTTAGGATTTTTACCAGGGACAATGGAACAAAAAATGGCACCGTGGACAATGCCAATTTTTGATGTATTTAGAGAATATTATAGTCAGTATGAAATACAGAATATGATAAACGAAAATGTTGTAGAAATTGCACCCTTGGCCTATATGAGAGGTAGAACATTTAAAAATGCATTTATTGTTGCAGATGAAATGCAAAATGCTACTGCTAGTCAAATGAAGATGCTTTTAACACGGTTAGGTTCAAAATCACAAATGGCTGTTACTGGAGACCTAAGACAATCAGACAGGTTAACTAGTAATGGATTATTAGATTTTATCAAACAATTAGAACGCTTTCCCACAACTAAACATATTGACGTTATAAGATTTAGACAAGGAGACATTGAACGCAGTAATGCAGTCAAAGAAGTCCTTCAAGTATACGGAGATGAATAAGTAATTGTATGACTAGACAAGTTTTTCAGTTGTTGTTTGGACTTTTAGTTATTTCAGGACTTATGGCTTTGTATTACTACCTAGCGTAGTTTATTCACCTGGAAGCTCGGTATCGTGGGCATCAACAATATAGTTTTTCTTTTCATGTTGCCAACGTGTCCAACCGGCAAAAATAATATTTTTTAAGCCTATAATAGCATTATGTCTGGCGACCGCAGTTTCGCTCAAGTTACCAGTTTTAGCAACAACTGTTTCTCGTTTAATAGGAATAACTTGACACAAAGGTTCACCTAGTTTAATAGTTGTAGGTTTAATTTCTTTCAGCATAATATTAATAGGACTCACTAACGCACCTATGTCATGATCTATTATACCAGGAATTGCTTCATAATTTCTATCCTCCCAATAAAACATTGGTAGATACATTAAACTCCAGTCTTTGGCCGCCCACATTTTCCATGGGTTATCTAATTTTACAGCCGCTCTTACACCAAATTTTTTTAATAGTTGATTGCTTAATTGATCTGTTGGATGATAAGCACTATTATAGTTAGGTTCTGAATATCTAGTAGTAACGCTTTGTCCGTCTCCACTTGGAGTAATTTCTATATCACACCAAGCAGGAATAACATAGCCAGTTGACATAAAATCACCAATACCCGGGCAGGCTTTTATACTTTTATCGCTGTCAATTAAATGCTTTGCCTTCTTAGTATATGTAGGCATATTTTTCCATGCTTCAGGCATGAAATCTTTGGCAGGTTTAATAGGTGCGTATTTTCTTACAGCCCAATGTTCTGTTTCAAAAAATAATATAGGTTTTGTCATTTTAATTCGTTTATTATAGGAAAAATTCCTGCAATTACTTTGGCACAAGCATGAGCAATATCCATGTGTTCTTTTTGTGTACCATGCCCGCCACGTAATTCAATATAATGAACCCATGAACGAAGTGTGCCATTCATATATAGTCGTGTTTTAGTTAATCCTTCAGGTAATACGGCTCTTGCTTGTTCTTTAGCAATTCCTTCACCAAGTGCCCAGTCATATGCTTCTTTGCATTTATCAATTACTTGTTGTTGTTTTCGTCCCCAAGCCATTTGTAAAACGTCATCTTCAACAGCTATAGAATTTTGTCTATTTTTTGGATCTTGTAAACGTGCTTCTCTAAAAGTAAATGCATTTTCCATGTCTTGTGGATTTGCATATCGTTGGCTAAATTCTTGGAAGGCAAATGATCTGTGTCTTACTATTTGGTGGGCTATATCTCTTGTAGTATTAATTTCAAGACAGGCACTAACCATCTCTAATGGTGACCAATGTTTGTGCTTAATCAAATACTTAATAAGTTTAGCACTTGTTTCAGTATTCATTTGATTACTGGGATTACTAACCCTAGCACAAAAGGCAATTAAGTCTTGAGCGTCTTCTAATCCTTCTTCTAAAAAATCATCTGATGGTTTTGAATACGAAACTAATTTTACACTCATCCTGTTCTCAATATAATATGTACTCCAAAGGGTGAAATACAAGGCGGCCCTATGTCGTCTTTTTGAATACTTTTACAGGCTTGTGAAAATTCTATAGCCATTGCTGATTCTTCAAACCAACCAAGGTCCCCTCCTCGCTCTTTGCTAGGACAAGCACTATTTTCTCTAGCCGCTTGTTCAAAAGATATGCCGCCTGCTTTTAATTCTCTTATTAGTTCCTCGGCTTCATTCATTGCAACTGCAATTCCTCTACTATGTGTAGGAGGATTGGCATCACGATGACTTAATAATATGTGTGATGCTCGTAATTTCATTTAATCTCCCTTACCTGGATTTTCACTAAAGTGTTCCATCTTTCCAGGAACGTTTTCCCATTCCTTAACATCCTCTGGAACATCTTCTGGTCGTTTCTTTGTAATGTTAGGCCAACTGTTTGCCCACTTTTCATTTAGGATAAACCATTCTTCACTACCGGGTGTATTATCGTCAATAATTGCTTCTACAGGACATTCAGGTTCACACACACCACAGTCGATACATTCGTCTGGATGTATAACTAACATATTCTCGCCTTCGTAAAAACAATCTACAGGACAAACTTCAACACAATCCATGTGTTTACATTTGATACAACTATCATTTACTAGGTATGTCATCTTTCTTACTACTTTTTTCCTTTTCTTCTACAAGTTGGTCAATTACTTGTTTAGCATTTGCCAGCGATTCTGTCAAGTGCATAGTAAGACCTAATATACTGGCTCCTTCACCTCGTAAGCCAGTCCAAAACATTCTATAGTCGTCCGGATTTTTTTCCCTTGGAAAATTGTCCGCCTCCATTAAAAGGTTTCTAAACTTATTTACAATTTCTTGCTGTCTTTCAGCTGAATAAAGGTTCTCTCTCATTGTGATGGCGCCTCCTGTATCCATGTAGTTAAAATGTACTTTATTGTACTTCCGATTGGTGGGTTACCCCTATGGGTATGAGACCAATCAGCTGGCCACACTAGTAGTCTATTTTTCTTAGGTGCAAATCTTTTATTTTGATATAAAAATTCTGTTTCACCTGCTTCGTCGATATCATTTAAATACATTTGTATTACAACTTTTCTAGCAGGTTGATCTTTCCCAGATTCATAATGCCAATCATGAAATCCACCGCCTGGCTTAATACTTTTCATTTTTAGCCCATCGGCTTCCATACGTGCATTTTTTAATATACTAAATTTAGTTGTGTATATAGGCCAAACATCTTCCCAGACCATTTTGAAAAAATCTTGTAAAAATGGTCCATGAACTTTATGTATAATGTGATTTTCTATAAACTGGACTTCACCCATATCTCGTTCATGTGCTGGACTATAATCTTTAGTAGATTGTATAAATCCTGTTTTATCTAGTTCTTTAAAATATTCTATAATATCTGTTATATAATTATCAGGAAGTACATTATCAAAAATGCCTATGAAACCATCAAATGAATGTGTTAGTTTATTGTGCATTAAGTTTATTTAATTTAATCATAGTAGCGGCCAAGTTAATTTCAGGATCTACAACTAACGTATGATCAACTAACCCTTGTTTAATTATAATAACAGCTTGGTCTTGTTTATCTTGGTCTTTAGATATAACATCTAAGTTATCATAAAGCCAACGATATACATCTTCCATTTCTTCTGCTTTTGCAGAACTACAAACTAGTTTTCTTGCTTCAGTTATTTTGCCTGCTTTAAATAACTCAACCATATCTAGTTTCCAGTCAGCTTCTCCTTTATCCATTTCGTTTGGTTTTAAAAGAGTGCCGTCGGTACTATTCATTTGCGCCATATTAATACATTTGCGTAAATCAGGATATGTAGCTTTTACATAAGTGTCAAGTGTATCTATATCTGGAGTAACACCTTCTGTAATAAGAATCTCTGCTACACGAGCCGTAAATTCATTTTGATCAATACGTGCAATATGAAATCCTTGACATCTGCTATGAATTGCTGGAATAACTCTGTTAGGATAATTACAAGTTAAAATAAAACGTGATGTTAAATGATATTCCTCCATTACGCCACGTAATGCCGCTTGTGCGTTCGGACTTAAATAATCTGCTTCATCTAGTAATACAACTTTAAAATCACCAAATGGTATCATCTGCACAAAATTAATAATTTTGTCTCGTACATCATCAACACTATTAGTTCTACTTGCATTTATTTCAAGTATATCATACTCGTTGACTTCTAATTCGTTAAAAAGAATTTTTGCAAGAGTTGTTTTACCAATACCAGCATTACCACTAAAAAGTAAATGCGGAATTGATTTCTCTTTGATCCAATTTTTTACTTGTGCTTTTTGATGTTCATCTCTAAACACATAACCATCTATAGTTTTCGGTCTGTATTTTTCTACCCAAAGTTCTTTCATTGCCTACGATTCTCCTGCCCAGCCGCAACCAAAATTATAAACGTATATGCAATTGGCCAAGCCCAACCTATTAAATTTCCGGTGAGATGTAATACCATTAGTGCAATTCCTGTTGCTCCAACAGTTCCTATACTAAAATGTTGCATTGGTAATTTCATAAAACTCTCCACAGTTTATGTTATTATAATACAAAATGTTCTGTGTGTCAAGTGTTAATTTAGGATTGTAATGATAAGCCGTTAAAAATAAATCCAATTGTACATCTAGGACTTACTTTTTTTGGTGGTAAACCTTCATGTAGATAACTACTTGGAAATATAACACATCTTCCTTTTTTGAAATCAACAGAATGGAAAATTTCATCCTTATTCCAAAATTGCATACCTGTATCCCCTTGTAGAAAATATACCATTGTATGCGACGGTTTCCAATTTGGATCTTTCATTTGTTCACTATCGTCAGGTGCGTCCGTATGTTTTCCACCAAAATGTTCTTCTGTAGTTAAGTTAATTTGACATTGGTTTAATTGTAAATCTTCTGTAACGTTTTTAAAAAGTTTTGTCTTAGCATGATGAATGACTGTCCACATAGCTTTAAGTTCCCAAGGCATATCAGCTAGAAAATTAGTATGACTAACTAAAACTCCGTGTTGAATTTCGCGTGTCCATTGTTCGCTAAATGTTCGATGTCCTTGATCGTATCCTAATCCCCTATGTCCAAATCGTAATGGAAGATGAGGAATGACTGCTTCTATTTGTTCTTGTAAAAACGCAGGTATTAAATCGTCTAAAATTAAAATATTATTTTTGTTCATTCGTAACTCCCCAATTATCTATATTATCTTGGTTAAAAATAGAATGAATAATCCTACGTTCTTTTGCAAATGGTGTAGCTTCTCCACTAAAAATATAACCTATAGTAACACGTGGACTTACTTCTTTTGGAGGTAACCCTTGATGTATATATTTGCTAGGAAATATAACCATTCTTCCTTCTTTCCAAGGAACTGAATGACATTTATATGAAGACATCTCTCCTGGATGATTTTTAAAATCATCCTCATACCATGTTAAATCTTTTGTGCGTAACCCACCATCTTTGTTAGCCATCTCTTTTGTTCGTTGGAGTTCAGCATCATATTCTGCTTCTGTAACTGTTCCTTTAGTTACACCGTGCGATAGTTTTGCTAGTTTAGGATTTAAATGTTCAGGATTATTAGACCAAAACTCCATACCCGTATCGCCCTGTAAAAAATATACCATTGTGTACGCAGGTGCATCTTCTTGAATATCAACGTGTAGTCCACCTGAATGTTTTTTAGTTGTTAAGTTTATTTGAATTTGATTTAATTGAAGATTACCAACTGTTGGAGCAATAAGTTTTCTATTTTCATTTAATACTAACCATATAGCCCATAATTCCCAAGGAGCATCTTTGGGGTCTGTATTATTAGCATATCCCCATTGTTTACTCCAGAATTGATAACCCTGATAAGGACCAAGTCCTCTATGACCGAATTTTAATGGATGGTTTAATGTTGTTTCTTTAGCTTGTTTGTGGAGCCAATCCGGAACAAGATTGTCTAAAACGTAAACGTCCTTTGAAATATCTTCAAAGGTCTCCGTCTTGTCTGTTTTCGGAGTCGTTAATGTTAAATTTTCCGCCGGGGTATCTTGATTCAAGTTTTCTGACATTTTCTTCAATTACTGTATTAGGATCAAGGCCAAGAGACCTACAAGCATTAGACCAATACCACATAATATCGCCCAGTTCTCGCTTGAGATGAAATACAGTTTCATCGTTAAGTGGTTTACCTTGGAACAAGCATTTTTTAACAATTTCACTAAATTCACCTCCTTCACTCGATAATCCAATTGACGCTGTTAATAATAATGGAATGTTAATACCTGTTGCATTTTCTAATTCTTGTACTCGTCCAAAAAATGCACCAGACTTGTTACTTTCGACTGATGTAACTTTTTCAACGAATTCTTCGTATCGTTTTAAATCCAACATAAGCACCTTTTTAAATAATACTATCTTGGTCCATATCGCCTAAATAAGCATCATCTGGATCTTCTTTTTGCCAGGCTAAAATGCCTTCAGCTTCTATTGTACGCAGAACAGCAACTTCTTCTTCATCTGGAAGTTGCATATTAAATCCTCTTGTCCAACGTCCATGTTCTACAAGAACCCAGTCACCTACTTCAAATTCGTCTCTATTCTCGTGGCCTTTAGCATACACTTTACCCCAACGTGGTTTAACACCGTGTGACTTGCCGTCGTCGGAAGGAAGTATAATTCCACCTTTAGTTACCATTTCGTCAAAGTTCATTTGACGAACAATAACTCGATCATGTATTGGTTTAATATGACCGCTATAAACTGTGATGGCCCTTGGGGGGCCGCCCATCAGTCCTAAGTCCATTGTTAGTCACCTTTTTGTACAAAGTTGCCATCAGCATCTTCAACCCAATCGCCTGTTAGCAATTCTTCGTCTGGTTGTTTTGCTTCAGTTTTAACTTCTACTGAAGTTGCTTCTTTAACTTTTGTTGCCGCTTTAGCTTTAGCTTTAGATTTTGTAGGTTTCTTTACTACAGTATCTTCTTTTTCAACAATATTAACTCCACGTCCAGGTACTTCATCTGGAACTGCTTGTGGATGGTCTCTGTAATAGTCGGCCATAACTTCTTCACGCTTACGAACAATTTTGCCACCTGGGCCTAATTCATCGCCGCGAGCGTTAACACGAACGTTACCTACTGCTGGTGTTAATTCATTTTTTTGACGTAACAAGTCCATATCAATAGCTTTACCTTGCATTGATACGTGTTGTTTACGACCGGTTTGTTTAACTGCCATTGTGATCTCCTATTATGTACGTATTTATCTCATGAACTCATGCCAGTCTAGTCCATACTGGATTGAGTCAATTTTATGAATTCCAATTAAGTATAGCACATAACTTGCTACACTTGACCCTCGTCCTACACCCCATACAATGTTATTTTCTCGCATAATGTCTACCAAATACACAAGGAATTTTAGTAAGTTTACAAGATCACGTTTTTTGTATTCTGCATATTCGTCGTTTAGTCTTGTTGTTTCAGTAGTATTTGTACACTTTTGTTCTAAATAAGAATACATATCCATATTTTTATATTTGTCTGGCATAAACCATTGTGATTGTAAAGCGTCATCAAATTGTTTTTGGTTATATGGGAGTGGTTGGTATTCTTTTAATGGTAAAAAGTTAAAACCAAGTTCTTTAATAGATTTATTGTATAGATTGGCGTCACGATTTGGCTCTACTAAGATCTTAGAGAGCTTATCACTATTTCCTTCGTAAATTAAATTTACAATATCTTGATTGGTGAATCGTGGTACACCGAGATCATCTACTTTCATGTTTCTCATTTATAAAGTATTTTAACTGATATCGATCAGTTTGTCAAGACCTTTATTGTCATTTCCTAAAAGTCTTGCTTTAATTTGGCGTTCGCTGATCTCTAACTTATAGCTATTCATCAGTAATTGGATTTGGCTTTTTGCGTCTGGGTTGCGGGTTTGGAAAAATTTTTTAGTTAAATCTGAAAGTTTTTCGTCGATTTCTTTGTCAGAGAGTTCAGAAACGTTTTGAGTAAATGGGTGTAACATACCCTACCTATTAAGTAAACGTACTAACGTAATGAGCAAATACTGTAGTACCTCCGTCAGCAGTCCAAACGTCAATAACCATTGGATTTTCATTACTGGCTACAACAAATGGTGAAGGAAAACTTGCATCATATTTAATAGCACCGCCGCCCTCTGTTGCCCAAGTAACTGTTCGGGCAGTACTGTCGCCAAGTGTGTCTAATAGCATTATACGAATTCTAGCAACTTTATTAGCAACAGGCCAATCTGTAAAGGTTAGTGTTATATTGCCCCCTATAGTAAATGTTTGAAAATTACCATTTGCAAAACTAACATTTTGAGGAGCAACAATTGTACCGCCAGCATACAGTTTTTCTGTATTAGCGACAAAATTCCCACCGGTAAGATCATTACCTAAAAGGTCATTAGTAGCGTTTAGTTTGGCTGTATTTGTTTGTAGGTCTTCAATTTCACTTTTAGCCGCAGTAAAGTTATTCTTTACGGTGCTAAAATTGTTACGGAAGCCCTGGCTATCATTATCCTGACCTGCTATAGGATATGTAGCATCAATGCTGGTATCGTCAATATTACTTGCCATTTGTGTTCCTCTCTATTATTTATCGCCTTTAAACATTAAAGGCATAGTTCCCGAAAGGTATATACTGCTCATAGCTATTTCCTTCGGTTGCATCTATTATATATCTGTCAATTTCAAAGTCCAATATTCTAAAATCAAAGGTACTATTAGCAATATTTAATGCTATAGTGGCACTTTCTCCGGGATTACAAAAACATAATGGAATAGCTGTTACAAAGCCTAATTCTTGAACTGAAGTACCTTGAGCTGTAGTCATCCATAATGGTAAGAAATCACGTTCAGTAAGTCCAACTGTTTTTACATTTTCACGCATATTTGTTACATTGGTAATATAGCGTTCAGTATTAAGTGCTTCACTAATTCTTATAGCATTACTATCAGTTTTAACTGGAGTAAATCTAGGTCTAAATCTAAATGGATCACTTGTTGTTGTAGCAATCTTTCCAGCTTGTATAATATTTCCATTCTGTAATTGTACAAATATAGTTCCATTAGCATCAAGAATTACTGTTCCATTATTTCTAGTAATAATTTCAAGATCGTTTCCAAATGCTACTACTTGAATTTTTTGTCCTAATGAATTTTCTATTTCAAATATTGCAATACCGGCCCCTTCTTTAGTAATATCATCGAATGCTTCATAGTCAACACTATCTACAGTAATTTCTTGTCTAGTTTTAATACTTAAAGCAGACTTAACTTTTGTGTCTGTTGTTGAATCATATGGGTCAATTACTTCTAAGTAAACAACTTCATATTGAATATCATTTGTTCCGGCTTTTTTAGCTACTGCCGTTTTAATTGAACCTAATTTAAATCGTTTTCTAGAATGATTCTTTCTTGATACTGCAACATATTCTCTAACTTCTTTAGTTTCAATTCCTGCATAAATTAGCATTTTAATTTCTTTTTGTAAACCAAATGCTGGATCATTAGGTCTATAAATTTTAGCCGGAGTAAAAATATTAGGATCTCCGATAAAGTTATTATAAACTGTACGCTGTTCTGGTTTTAAGAAAGGCTTAACAGATAAGTTACTGTAACTTATATTGTCCGGATCAGTAACTATAATATTATAGTTCTGTGATAACACGCTAAATCCAAAACGGTCTCGTGCTTCAACTTCAAATATAAATTTTCGATCAATAGTAGTTGTAGAACCATCAAGCAATAGTAAATTATTATCAATAGTTGTTAAACCTTTAGTCCATTCACCTGAAACAGCATTTTGGCTTCTAAACTGATTTACTTTACCAACAATTTCTCCATTTGGATTTAATTTTAATCCTGGAGGTAGTTCTCCACCAAGAATTCTATATAATACTTTACTAGTAATTGATTGAGCAATTATTTTTGCCCCTACGCTAAATGTACTAATAAAGTTTGCTTTAATAGTTCCTAGGTCTGGCATAGTTACCCATACAATAGAACTTTCAACTTCACCTAGTATTTTAACTGTAAATGTTTTTTGCTTTGCCGTTAATAATGTTGCTTGACTAGTAAAGCGTCTTGCTTCGACTGTAAATTTATATTCTTTGGTAACTGCTGGTTGATATGGAACTCGTCCTGCAATTTCTCCAGTACTAACATCTAATGCCATTCCTGGAGGTAACACACTAGGACTTTCATCGTCATTATATTGTTCTAAATAATATCCTAGTTCTCCAACAATAGTATTAGGATCAAATACATCTAAGTAAATTGTTACATAATTGTTTGCTCGTTTATATCCTATGTTAGCAGGAGTTAACCAAACAGGAGTTCTAAGGAATGTATTATCAGCTGTAAAGATTCCTGTACCAACTTGCATAATTGTATTATCTGCACGTAAGAAATCGTCACCAACTAGGAATATTATAAATTTTCTTTTTACAATTGTATCACCATCACTAACACTTACTCTAAATTCAAAGAATCTGTTAAGTTTCTTTGGACTTTGTGTTGGAATAGATTTATCATATCCTG
>Ga0310342_100003009_pt1 | contig 10991 bp, 9 predicted proteins | sample S15DNA20500_MG_FD_206155 | JGI IMG/M metagenome (GOLD analysis project Ga0310342, IMG submission 206155) | Marine microbial communities from station ALOHA, North Pacific Subtropical Gyre - S1503-DNA-20-500_MG | ecosystem: Environmental > Aquatic > Marine > Oceanic | place: Pacific Ocean: North... | reverse complement strand
GCTGCAACCGGGCGGATGAAACGCTTCAAGCCTGGTCCTTGCTTCTCATCTGGGATGCCCACCCCGAAGAGATCCACGGCAAGAGCGCAGACATCGAAGCCACCATCTGGGACACCTCGGACGTTGTGATGACTGCAGAGCAGTCTCTGATCATCTGGGATCCCGAGCTAGAGTAGACCTATGCATCGTTCATTCTTCATCGCGCTCTTCACGCTGGGTTGTGGCACCGACACCAAGGTCGATCCGCCAAGGGAAGGCGACCTTGGCACCTCCGTCGACTGCTCTGACCGCTCCTACACAGTGCCGTCCACACGCGGAGAGATGTCAGGCGTCTGGGACGAAGACCGAAGCCGCTTTGTCTTCTTTGGTGGAGACGAGGGCACCCCCATCAGCTGCATCCCCCAGCCCGAGTTCCTCGACGACGTGTGGGCATTTCACACCGACTGCGACAGCTTCGAGCAGCTCGAGACCGGCAGCACCCGGCCACATGCACGAACCCGCCAGGCGGTAGCGCTGGACTCCAGGCGCAACCAGATGCTGGTGCACGGTGGACGCTATCGGGAAAGTGGAACCGGGGCGTACACCCTGTTTGACGATCTGTGGTCCTTCAACCTGGAGACCAACACCTGGTCCCAGCTCAGCGATGGTGACGGCCCATCCGCCCGGGTGACCCACACCATGGTCGTCGCGGGCGACAAGCTGGTGCTGTACGGAGGGAACACCACCTCCAGCTCCACCAGCTACCAGCCCGCCCAGGATCTGTGGAGCTACGATCTTGCGGGTGATGGCGGCTGGGAGGTCATGGACGGGGATGCAGAAGGTGGGAAACGCCTGTTCCACGCAGCCACCGTCAGCGCCAATGGCAAGACCATGTACGCCTACGGCGGTGCAGATGAACATGCCCTGTTGGGTCCCTTTTTCGGTGATCTGTGGGCGCTGGATGTGAACAGCACCATCTGGACAGAACTGCACGACGGCAGCGGCACTGCCCCGGACGGACGCATCTGGCCGAACCTGATCTTTGACGAGGTCGGGAACCGTCTCTTGCTGTGGGCGGGACACAACGATGACCCGGACCAGGGCAACACCAACCAGATCTGGGCCTTCGACCTGAGCAGCGGCACCTGGGAACTTCTGGCAGAAGGAGACATCTTTCAGAGACCGGGCTTTGGATTCTGCGATTTCCCAGCGGACTTCACAGACCCCGACCTCTCTGCGCCAGAGCGGAGGTATGCGGGAGCTGCAGCCATCAACAACGAGTCACTCATCGTGTTCGGCGGCAAGACCGACTGCGGACAGGTCAACGATCTCTGGACCTGGGATCTGGAGGATGAGACCTGGACAGAGCGCTCGGATGCCACCTTTGGCGAGATCTGTATTCGGACCTTTGCCAACCCTGAAGACTGCGAGAGCCTCTGCTTCTAAGGGCCTCCAGGAGAAGAATGCATGGATGCCTTGCGCCGTCTACAGATGCTCAGCGCCATCCTGCTGGGCCTGTTCTTCTCGCCCTGCGTCCTGGCCCAGGAGACTGCAGAGAAGCCTGAGCTCACGGTCTCGACTGAGTTCTGGAAGTTCGAGAGCACCGAGCACATCAAGAACATCACCCTCACCATCTGGCCGTTCACCCCCAAGCGACGATGGATTGGCTACATCGACGGCGAGCGGAGCAACGAGTTCCGGTTCTACCAAGCCGCTGGCCTGGAACATCAGGTCGCCAAACAGCGACGGCACCGGACGATCAACCGGGTCCTCCTGGGAGCGGGGCTGACCGCCATCCTGGCTGGAAATGTCGCCCTGGTACCTGGAGAGAACATCTTCGATGAGATCATGCCGCACCTGACGCCCTACTCCGTGATCTTGATCGGTACTGGGCTCACCACGGCGGCCTTCCAGCGCGGCGTTCACAAGCGCACCCGGCGGGATGCTGCACGGGCTGTAGCAGCGCAGCACAACGCAGATCGCTGAGCCCTACCAGACACTCCCTGGCCCGCCATAGGCCCCGATGTCCGACCGGCTGCCGTCATCATCCTCCACAGCAGGATCTCCGCCATTGTGGAGCGGAGACTCCGGGGAGAGCGTGAAGTCATCGTCCGTCCAGTCCCCGTTCTCGGAGGCATCCGTGAACAGTGGGTCGAGCGCGATGTTGCCATCCACCCCTGTCAGGCCGGTCTGGGCACCGGAGTACGCCGTGCCATCCGTCCAGACATTGTTGTAGGACCACTCGGCATAGACGCTGTACAGAAAGACAGCAGGGGTCCAGCCGGTCGCTTGAATCGCATTGTTGGAGAATCGGGGGGCGGTGATGGACCACGCACAGACATCCGCCCCGTAGCTCGTGTCATTGACATCGTTGTAGGCAAACACATTGTTGTCGATGCTCGGGTAGCCATACTCGGTGCCATCCTCCTCCACAGAAGTCTCATAGATGGCCAGGCCACCGCCGTGGGTCGATGCGATGTTGTCTGAGAAAATGTTGTTGGTGATCGCCATCTCGGCCCAGCCGATCTGGATGTTGATGCCCCCACCCTGACCGCCATCGACCGCATCCTCGTCCACAGCCTCATTGCCGCTGATGAGGTTGTGGCTGAGCTGCATGCCGCCGCGTGCGACCCACACCCCCCCACCATCTCCCGCCGCGTTGTCCACGATCAGGTTGCCGTCGATGCGCGGCGCTCCGCCCCGGATGCAGATGCCGCCCCCATCACACCCTTCCTCGGTCCCCCCCCAGCACGCGTCATTGTCGCTGATCAGGTTGTCCAGGATCTGTGCAGAGGAGTCCACCAGCGAGATGCCGCCTCCCACGCCCCCTGGTGCGGTGGCGTTGGCGGTGATGGTGTTGTTCTGGATGACCGGATCTGCACCCTCAATGTAGATGCCCGCCCCACCCAGGCCGCCCCCCCCTGTGATGGTAAAGCCCTCCAGGATGGCGTCCGCGCTCTCCCCTGTGGCAATGGTCACGACGGAGCCCGCTCCGTCTCCCTCAATGCTGGTGGTGGTCGAGTCCGCGCCGTACACCCGCAGGTCGAGACCCAGGAAATCAATGGACTCTGCGTACGAGCCTGCCCCCACCTCGACTTCAACGCAGTCCGCTGAGACCGCCAGATCGATGGCATCCTGAATGGCCCCAAAGGGATCTGCATGGCTGCCGTCCCCCGTACCTCCGGCCGCCACCAGGATCGGGCAGTCATCGTCACAATCCAGGGTTCCGTCTCCATCATGGTCGGTGTCCAGGTCCACGACCCCATCACAGTCATCGTCGATCTCGTTGCAGATCTCTTCCGCGCCCGGGAAGACGTCCTCATCTTCGTCATCGCAGTCGCCATCGGACTCGCTGTAGCCGTCCCCATCATCATCGATCGTGTCCGGATCGGGGTCGGTGTCCGTGTCCGCGTCCGCGTCCGCATCGGCGTCCGCATCGGCGTCCGCATCCGTGTCCGCATCGGCATCCGAGTGCTGTGAGGAGCCCTCGGGGCCGTCCGCATCCGCATCAAACTTGGATGAGCAGCCCAGGGCGAGCCACGCGAAGAGCAGCAGGCGTTTCATAGAGGACTCCAGAGTAGGGAAGCGACGAAGACCTAATCACTCATCGCCCTGTACATAGCCCAGGGACTCCAGCATCTTCTTGGTCTCTTCGTCCAGCGTCACCCCCGCCGCCTTGGCCTCCGCCTGGTAGCTCAGCGGCGATCCGGATGGTGGTGGGTCGGTGCTGCGCCAGGGCCCCTGGGCCTCCGCTCCGTCGCGGGGGACCTTGAAGCGGATCTTGGCATCATAGGGCAACACCTGGAAGGTCTGACCAGCGACCACGCGTGCTCGCTGTGAGACGCCAATGCTCAGCACCGTCCCCTTCTTGGGGATCACCACACCTGTCGCATTGGCGACCCAGGGCTGGCCGAAGATCGCCTGGGCCCGCTTGGCCATCGCCACCAGGTCTCCGGGTTGCAGTTGCGCCAGGTTCGTCGGCTCCAGGGGATCGCCATCCGAGGCAAACAGCTCTCTCCGATCCTTGCGCACATCCCACTCCAGCCGCAGTCCCTTCTCATACAGCGAGATGCGGCGGGTCTTGAAGCGGAAGGTCTCCGCCGGGAAGGGTCGGTCCGGGACCTCGGCTCCGGCCATGGCAGGGGAGAGGTTGATGCCGTCGGCGACTGGCAACTGACCGTCGACCCAGGAGGACACTGTCGGTGCGATGTCGTGGATGCCCACCGGGCGCTCCACCACCACACCCTGGGGCAGTCCCTCGCCTGAGATGATGAGCGGCACACGAAGCTGCTCGGCGTACAGCGTGTGGGCATGGCCCCAGCTACCCCGCTCGCCAAACTCTTCGCCGTGGTCCGACGTGATGACCCAGCGCGTCTTTCGGCCCGCCTTGCTCAGGAGCGCATGCAGCTTCTCAAGCTCCGCATCGATATACCGGATGGACTCGTCATACTGCGCCAGCTGGTGGGCCTTCTGCTTCTTCGTCAGCGGCCGCTTCTTGTGTGCGTAGTAGTTCTTGAACCGCCGGTCATCGCTGGACGGCGCTCGATCGAACAGGGTCGAATAGGGTGCGGGCGGATCGTAGTGGTAGTGCACATCGTAGAAGTGCAGGAAGAGGAAAATGGGCTCTCCTGCCGGCACATCCTCCATCCAGTCCACCGCGCTGCCCAGCACCTTGTCGGCGGTGACGCTGCCCGAGAGATTCATCTTCTCGGTGGTGATGCCGTGGTCATCAAAGAAATCAAAGCCCCGGTCAAAGCCAAACTTGCGGCTCACATACAGGGTCGCGACGCTCGCACCCGTGTGGTAGCCCGCTGCCTTCATCACCTCCGGCAGCACCGCCACCGAGGGGTCCAGGCTCAGGTGATCATCGGTGATCTGGTGGGTGGTGGGCAGCTGGCCCGAGAGCATGGTGGTGTGTGCGGGCAAGGTCCAGGGACTGGTAGACCGTGCGTGGTGAAAGCGCGTACCGTCTGCGGCCAGCTGATCCATGAAAGGGCTGGTGGGCCGGTCGTGCCCGTAGCTCGAGAGATGGTCCGCCCGCAGGGTGTCGATGCTGATGACAATCACATCCGGACGTACCGGATCTCCAGCTGGGATGTCTGGACCCCAACTGCACCCAATGAACATTGCTACCAGGAACGCCACCATGACCACCCCGATGGCAGGTACCACAGCACAAGGGGAACGAGCCACCCCAGCACGACAATTGCCAATATGATCCGCCGACGATCCGCCATCAGTCCCTGCCAGACTGCTCGAGGATCTGTCCACAATCCTGCAACATAGACCATCAACAGAGGCTCCAGCGGCACCCGATAGCGACTCAAGCCTGCCAAGGCTGCAATCGCAGCCACGTGGTACAGCAAGATGCTTCCGGTCACCACCCCATGTCCGCCACGGCCCCGGGCGACCAGGGCCAGGGCGCCGCCGAGCATCACGAACATGGACCACAGGGCGCCCCACAGGATGATGCCCTCATCCATGATCTGAGGCATGTTTCGCCACTTCCCCCACCTCAGGTGGCGGGTCAGCAAGGAGTGTGGTGTCACCATCTGGGCCACGCGCATGGGCATCCGCCGGACAAACTCCTCGGGGTTGTCCTTGATCCACTGAAACCCTGCTTCTGTCTCGCAGGCGTCGCGCTTCATGGGCTCCTTTCGGCCCGCACAGCGCCCTCGGCCCTGCTTCCGGTGGCGCTCGAAGGCCCGCGAACTCAGCTGCCCATTGCCATAATCGAAGGTGATGGGCAGAAAGTCATTGTTGCCCAGCCACATCATCTGGCCCATCGTTCGATCGGACACAATGAAGGTGTCCATCTTCTTGGAGATGTACGCGGAGTAGGGTGCCACGGTGAGCCCGGCCGCCACCACCATGAGCGCGACCTGGCCCCAGGCACGCTTGCTACGCCAGCGAGCCCACAGCAGTGCGAGCGCAAAGATCGGGAACATGTAGGTCGCCACGCCACGGAAGAGCACGCAGCAGCCACCCATGAATCCGACGAGCAGTGCACCCTTGATCCACCGCTTGTCCGCAGCTTCGGCCACCTCTCGGGTCTGGTCCAGGACCAGCAGAAGACCGAGCAGGAGCGTACCGTACAGCACCTCGCTCCACAGGCTCATCGTGAAGAAGACGAGCATGGGGCTGAGCGCATACAGCCAGGCGCTTACTCGCGCCGCACGATCTGCGCCGTCAGTCCCCCGGTGGCGCCAGACCCGACGGGTCAGCTTGTAGACCAACACGGTGCACAGCGCTGCGGCGAATACCTGCAGGCCCTTGATGGTCGCGCCGTGACCAAAGAGCGCCTTGTGGACCGCCATGATGGCCGGGTAGCCCGGTGCCCAGAGCCAGCCAGCGCTGGGGACCATGCCCTGCCCATCGGCCATCTTGTGGGCGATTCGCAGGTAGGTACATTCGTCCCGTGCACAGCCCCAGTCCCGCCAAATCACCATCGGCAGGATGCGCAGCGCCGTACCCACCAGGATGGCGGTCACAAGAGATCGATCCTGGAGCCACAGAGGACGACGCATGGGTCGGCCGGTAACCCACCATTGTGAAAGACGGGGTTGGCATTTGAGTAACGGTGCACAATGGAAGGAGTTCATGCGCACCATCTTCTCCATGGTCATCTTCTGGCTGAGCCTCCTCTCTGGCCCGGCACAGGCCGGGCAGACACACTCCATGTCCGTTCCCAGCCCGACGGAAGTCAACGTGGAGCATCGGGATCTGGCGCTCCCTCCCGGCTGGGTGTCGATTCCCGCCCCCCATGCGAAGGTACACGCCGACCCTGCGGACAGAGCCACCGCAATGCGCCTCGCTCGCCACGCCGCAGAAGCCATTCCTCGGCTTGCGGCAGGCCTTGAGGTCCCTGTGGGCCCACGCATGCACATCGTCGTCGCCCACACCCAGTCACAATTTCAAGACCTACAGCCTGGACGCATGCCGGACTGGGCAGACGGATCCGCCTGGTCCAACTACGGATGGATCTTCCTCAAGTCCCCCGACATCCGTGATGGAATGGCCAGTCCGCTGGAGACGGTGCTGGACCACGAGATCGTCCACATCCTCCTCGGCCGGGCATTTCATCCCCACAAAGTGCCGCGCTGGTTGCAGGAGGGAATGGCCCAATTGCTGGCCAGAGAGTTCACCGCAGAAAAGACCAAGGTCCTCGCACGCGGCACCCTGGGCAAGAACTTGATCAGCCTGCACCAGCTGAGTCGCGGCTTTCCAAAGAACCCCGCTCGTGCCCACCTGGCCTATGCCCAGTCCGCCGACCTGGTGGCCTACATCCAGAACGAGTACGGCCCCAAGGCCCTGCCCACCCTGGTGCGGGAGATGGCCCAGGGTGAAAAATTCCCAATGGCCCTGCGAATTGCCACCGGGCGAACCATCCAGGAAGTGGACACCGCCTGGCGGGCGCGACTGACCGACACCGGTTTCTCCATCAGCCCGATCTTCAGCGAGGGCATCTGGTGGGGCCTGGGAGCGCTTCTGGTGCCGCTGGCCTTCCTCACTGTGCGCCGCCGCAACAAGGTGCGCATGGAGAAGTGGCGGCGAGAAGAAGTGCTCGAGGATGCCCTGGCCCGGGTGGTAGAGCGTGCATGGGGGGAAGACTCCGGCAGAGAAGAGCAGTTCGAGCATCCCGTCGTCGACGTAAGCGACGAGCCCGTCTGGCACTGATCAGGCTCCGCCCGACACCCTGAGCGGCACCCCTGTGTCTGCCACCGCAGCGGCGATCCTCTCCAGGTCAGCCGAACCCAACGGCCCCACTCTCGGATCGGAGGGGTCCCGAGCCACGGTGTAGATCTGAATCTCTGAGAGCTGGCCTCCTCGCTCCAGCAGGGCGCGAATCCGCTCCGCCCAGGCTGCAATCTCTTCAGGTGGGGGTGGCGCACCTTCCCAGGTGTGAAACATGCACTGAAGCACAATGGGCCAACGCTTTGCGGCCCAATCCAGATTGTCGAGGACCCGCTGGAAGGGCAGCGTGGTGCCATCCACCAGGTGAAAGAAGGGCTCAGTACCTGCATCCAGCTTCGCCCAGACTCGCCCGCCCAACGCCGCCAGGCAGTCCAGCCCCTCCTGGACATCTGCCCGGTGAAACAGCGTGGCGTTGGTCAGCACGGTCAGCGGAACCGCCTGAAGGCCATGCCGAGAACGAACGGCTCCCACGACATCCACCGCACCCGAAAACGCCTTCGCAGCCGTGGGCTCTCCGTCTCCAGCCAGAGAGATGTCGCCCACCTTGCGGTACTCCGGCGCTGTGGTGTCAAAGGGGGCAATGGACCACAGCATGCCGCTGGCCACCAGACCCAGCAGGTGATCCAGCTCAGCCTCCAGCCGATCGAGGTTCACCTCCCTCGGTCCGCCAGGAACCGTGCGGTCCACCTGGCAGTAGGGACAGTCAAAATTGCAGGCCTTGTCTGCATTCAGGTTGATTCCGATGGACAGACCACCCACTCGTCGAGACACGACGGCATAGACGTGGAGATTGTCTCCCAGGTCACGGCGGTGGTCGGAGAAGTCCAGGCGACGCATGCCTGCGAGCTAACCCATGATTGCTTGCTCACCCTCCAGGAGATAGGGCTGCCGACCCTATTTGTATGGAGGCGCTATGCGCACGCTCCTGATTCTTGCTTTCTGCTCTCTTGGATGTTCCACCTCACAGTCGGGAGCACCCGGCGATGAGGCGGGCGCCTCCATTCCCGGTCATGTCGTGGCGACCGGCGAGGTCCTCACCACGGTGAACGGCCAGAAGATCACCCAGGACATGATCGATGCCCTCATTCCCGAGGAGATGCAGAAGCAGCTCAAGGCACGAGGCCAGCTCAGCGGAGTCACGGAACAACTCGTGGTCGGCGAGCTCCTCTACCAGGAGGCCCTGAAGCGCGAAATCCACAAGGACGCCAAGGTTCAGACCAACATCGCATTCAAGGCCCGGGAGATCCTGGGCCAGAACCTCCTGGAGCAGATCGTGGAGGAGCGGATCACGGATGAGGTCAAGCAGAAATATTACGACGACCACAAGGTGCAATTCAGCTCCACGGAGATGGATGCCAGCCACATCCTGGTGAAGGAAGAGGCCCTCATCAACAAGATCAAGACCCAGCTGGACGGCGGTGCTGACTTCGCCACCCTGGCCGGGAAGCACTCCGTCGACCCAGGCTCTGCCAAGCAGGGAGGAAAGCTGGGCACATTCCAGAAGGGCAAGATGGTGCCCCAGTTCGAGCGCGTCGCCTTCACGACCCCAGAGGGCAAGGTCTCTGCGCCGGTGAAGACCCAGTTCGGCTGGCACGTGATCCTCGTACACAAGAAGACGACGACCTACAAGTCGATCTCCGAGGTGGATGAGCAGATCAAGCAAGCCGCAGCTCAGGAGATCGTCAAGGCCTACTTTGAGGAGATCAAGGAAGGCGCGACCATCGTGGAAGCCTCGACTGACGGAACCGAGTCATCCTCCGATGACCTCAAGGGTGCTGCCGGCAAAGCCGCCACATCCGGCAAGCCGACGATCCGACTCGCACCCAGCAAGGGCAAGGGCAAGGGCAAGAAGGCCAAGGGCAAGAAGGCCAAGGGCAAGAAGGCCAAGAGCAAGAAGGCCAAGAGCAAGGCCAAGGAGTGAGCCCGACTCCCCGATGGGTGCTCATCCTCGGTGCATCCTCGGGTTTCGGGGCTGCCGCAGCGCGGGCATTTGCCCAGGATGGCTGGAACGTCCTGGGCGTTCATCTCGATCGCCGAGGATCGCTCCCGGCTGTGGAGGCACTGAAGGGTGAGCTGGAGGGGCTCGGTGCCAAGGTGCACCTGTTCAACGGCAACGCAGCCAGCGACTCCTTCCGGGCGGAGACCCTGGGGCAGGTGGCCGCCACCCTGAAGTCCGAGGGCGGACGTCTCGGCGTACTGCTGCATTCCCTGGCATTTGGCACCCTGACATCTCTGGTCCCCACCGCGGACGGGGCGGGCATCACCCGGAAACAGCTGGAAATGACCATGGATGTGATGGCCAACAGCCTGGTCTACTGGACGCGCGATCTGGTGGAGGCAGGCTTGCTCGAAGACGCCCGGGTGTTCGCCATGACCAGCGAAGGCAGCCAGGCTGCCTGGTCCGAGTACGGCGCAGTCTCCGCCGCCAAGGCAGCGCTGGAGAGCTACGTGCGGCAGCTGGGCAGAGAACTCTCCGCTCAGCGGGTCACGGTGAACGCCGTGATGGCCGGCGTGACCCGAACCCCTGCGCTGGAGAAGATCCCCAATAGCCAAGCCTTGATCGCCAAGGCGCTCTCCAAGAACCCCTATGCCCGCCTGACCACCCCAGAGGACGTGGCGACCAGCCTGGTCGCCCTCTCCCAACCGGGGACACACTGGCTCAACAGCAACGTGATCCGCATCGACGGCGGCGAGAGTTCATGCGCCTGAATCTACCCACAGGAGTCCTCATGCGACCCTTCTTCCTGTTCTGTCTGACCCTCTGCTTGAGCTGCGGAAACACCCCGCACAGCGCCAATGCGAACGAGGTGACACCCACCAAGAAAAAGACCAGCAACGAGACATCCGCTGTCGTGACCTGGGATGGCGGTCAGTTGACTCGGGGCGACCTCGTTGCGCACACCGGCGTCCAGCTCATTCAACTCGAGGCCGAATACCTCAACAAGCGGTACGAGGCCGAGCGACAAGGACTGGACGAACTGCTGAGCGAGAAGCTGCTGGAGGCAGAAGCCACAGCGACAGGACATGCAGGTGTAGAGGCGTTGCTCGAGGCGGAGGTCACCCAGAAGGTGGCGACCCCTACAGAGGAAGAAGTCCAACAATTCTATGAAGTGATGAAGCGCCGTTTGCGAGGGCAGCCGCTGGAGGCGGTTCGGCCGGCGGTGGTCCAGGAGATCAGTCGTCGTAAGCAGGCGGAGCGGTTCAGCGAGTATCTGGGCCAGATCCGCGACAAGTACAAGGTCAACGTGCTTCTGGGCCGGCCAGAGGTGCCCCGTCTACCGGTCAGCGTCGACGACGACCCCTCCAAGGGACCCGAG
>Ga0310342_100003007_pt1 | contig 10991 bp, 9 predicted proteins | sample S15DNA20500_MG_FD_206155 | JGI IMG/M metagenome (GOLD analysis project Ga0310342, IMG submission 206155) | Marine microbial communities from station ALOHA, North Pacific Subtropical Gyre - S1503-DNA-20-500_MG | ecosystem: Environmental > Aquatic > Marine > Oceanic | place: Pacific Ocean: North... | reverse complement strand
CGTCCACGCCATGCTCGAGTTGCTGCGCGCGCTCGGCGCTCGGGCAGACTGGACCGGCGCCAACACGCTGGCCATTGATGGCGCGCCGGTCTCGAATCCCGAGGCGCCCTACGACCTGGTGCGCAAGATGCGCGCTTCGTTCATGGTGCTGGGCCCGCTGCTCGCGCGCTTCGGCACGGCGCGTGTCTCGGAGCCTGGCGGCTGCGCGATCGGCGTGCGTCCGATCGATCAGCATCTCAAGGGGCTCAGCGCCCTGGGCGCCAAGGTGCGCCTCGACCACGGCTATGTCGAGGCCACGACCGTGGGCCTGCGGGGTTCGCGCGTGAGCTTCGACCTCAACACGGTCAACGGCACGCAGAACGTGATGATGGCTGCCTCTCTGGCGTCCGGCGAGACCGTGCTCGAGAACGCGGCCCGCGAGCCCGAGGTGCTCGAACTCGCCACGGTCCTGAACCGCATGGGCGCCGACGTGCGCGGTGCCGGTGGCGATCGCATCGTCGTCACGGGGGTGGAGACGCTCCGCGGCATCGAGCACGAAGTGTCGGGCGATCGCATCGAGGCCGGGACGCTCTTGTGCGCGGCGCTGGTCACGGGCGGGGACGTCGCGATCACCGGCGTCGACACCGCTTCCCTGGAGTCGACTCTCGACAAGCTCGCCGAGACCGGCGCCGACATCGACGCGCAGCCGAGCCGTGTCCGGGTGCAGGCGCACGAGCGACTGCGGTGTGTCCAGGTGGTGACGGCGCCCTTCCCCGGGTACCCGACGGACATGCAGGCCCAGCTCATGGCCCTGGTGGCCACGGCGGACGGCTCATCGGTCATCACCGAGCGCGTCTTCGAGAACCGGTTCATGCACGTTCCCGAGTTCCAGCGCATGGGTGCCGACATCTCGCTTTCGGGGCGGGCGGCCCACGTCCGCGGCGTTCCCCGGCTGGCCGGTGCCCCGGTGATGGCGACGGACCTGCGGGCTTCGGCGGGTCTCATCGTGGCCGCGCTGGCGGCCGAGGGTGACACGGTCGTCCATCGCGTCTATCACATCGACCGCGGCTACGAGCGCATCGAAGAAAAGTTGCGCGGCCTCGGTGCCACGATTCGCCGCGAGGGTTGAGCATGACTGCACGAACCACCGCGAAAGGGATTCTCCCGGTGCTCCAGAGCGGAGCCCCCGGTTTCGAAGCCGCTTTCCGCCGGCTGGTGGAGCGCCGCCGAGAAGACGCGGGGGACGTGGAGAAGAACGCCCGCAAGATCGTCGAGCGCGTGCGCGAGGCGGGAGACGAGGCGCTTTTCGCATTCATCCGAAAATTCGACCAGGCAAAGCTCGACTCCATCGAAGTGACGCGCGAGGAGTGGGACGAGGCGGTCGAGAAGGTCGATCCGGCAGACCGCGCGGCCCTGGGCAAGGCCGCGATGCGGGTGCGCGAATTCCACCGGAGGCGGGTCCCCTCGAGCTGGGAGATGCGCGAGGAGGGAGGCGGCACCTTCGGTCACCGGGTGCGGCCGCTCGAACGGGTGGGCGTGTACGTGCCGGGCGGAAAGGCCCTGTATCCCTCGACCGTGATCATGAATGCGGTGCCGGCGTCCTGCGTCGAGGTTCCCGAGATCTTGATGGCGACGCCGAGCGGTGCGGACGGCGAGATCGCGCCGGAGGTGCTGATGGCGGCCCGCGTGGCCGGCGTGCACCGGGTCTTCAAGATGGGCGGTGCGCACGCAATCGCCGCGCTCGCCTACGGGACCGAGACCGTTCCGCGCGTCGACAAGATCGTGGGGCCCGGCAACGTCTGGGTCGCCGCGGCCAAGCGCCTCGTCTTCGGCGACGTTGCGATCGACAGCGAAGCGGGACCGAGCGAGGTCGTGATCATCGCCGACAAGTCCGCGACACCGGCGTGGGTGGCGTCGGACCTGATTTCCCAGGCGGAGCACGACGAGAGGGCGAGCGCCATCCTGTTGACCCCCCTGAAGGGTATGGCGACCCGGGTCCAGGACCAGCTCGCCAAGCAGCTCCGGGGACTCGAGCGGAGCAAGATCATCCGCAGGGCTTTCTCCGGGCGCAGTGCCATCATCGTGTGCAAGGATCTCGACGAGTGCGTGGCGCTGTCCAACCGCCACGCTCCCGAGCACCTGGTGCTGGCGGTGGCCTCGCCGGACACGCTGGTCAAGGGGGTGCAGAACGCGGGTGCAGTCTTTCTCGGGCACTATTCGCCGGTGGCGGTCGGCGACTACCTGGCCGGACCAAACCACGTGCTTCCGACGGGCGGGACGGCGCGCTTCTTCTCGCCGCTGGGGGTGGATGACTTCCTGAAGCGGACGAGCATGATCCGCCTGGAGGCGCCCAAGTTGCGAGAACTCGGCGCCGACGTGGTACGCCTGGCCGAACTCGAGGGGTTCACCGGCCACGCGAAGTCCGTGGAGCTACGGCTGCAGAAGATCCGGAAGGCGCGGCGCGAACGCGAGGCGGCGCGCGCCGAGGCGGAGGTCGAGGTTTGAGCAAGGGCGGAAAATCCAGGTCGGCGAGCGTCGAGCGCAAGACGGGCGAGACGGACGTGCGCGTCGCGCTCGATCTCGACGGCTCGGGCGCGTACGAGATTTCGACCGGGATCGCTTTTTTCGACCACATGCTCGAGTCGTTCGCCAGGCACGGCTTGTTCGACCTGCAGATCGCGGCCAAGGGCGATCTCGCGGTCGACGCCCACCACACCGTGGAGGACGTGGGCATTACTCTGGGCCAGGCGTTGCGCGAAGCGCTGGGTGAAGCGGTGGGCATCCGCCGCTACGGGACGCAGGTACTGCCCATGTCCGAGGCGAAGGTCGACGTGTCGGTCGACGTCTCGAACCGGCCCTACCTGGTGTACCGGGTTCCGCTCGAAAACGACCGGATCGGGGAATTCGACGCCGGGCTCGCCGAGGATTTCCTGTACGCGTTCTCCCAGAACGCCGGGCTCGATCTCCACGTCGAGCTCCGGTATGGCCGCAACCCCCACCACGTGGTGGAGGCCGTCTTCAAGGGCACCGCGCGGGCGCTGCGCGTGGCCGTCGAGCGGGATCCGCGCGTGAAGGGGTTGCCCACCGTCAAGGGCGCACTCTAGGGATCCCGGCGCTAGCATCCGCGCCATGGCTGCGACCCCGGACGTGGCGGTCGTCGACTATGGCGCCGGCAATCTGCGAAGCGTCGCCAAGGCGCTCGAACGTTCCGGGGCCCGGGTTCGGATCACGGGCGAGCCGTCCGACGTGGGCCGCGCCGACGCCGTGGTGCTGCCGGGTGCCGGCGCCTTTGCGGACGCCATGGCGAGCCTGAAGGCCACGGGTCTGGACGGGGCCGTCCGCGAGTCGGTCGCGGCCGGCACGCCCTACCTCGGGCTCTGCGTCGGGCTCCAGTTGCTTTTCGAGGAAGGCGATGAGCACGGCCTCACCTCGGGCCTGGGCCTGCTGCGGGGCCGCGTCGAGCGTTTCCCCGAGTGCGACCCGGAGGGCGGGCTGCTGCGCGTTCCGCACATGGGCTGGAACGAGGTGCACTTCGCCGGGCGCCACCCGGTGCTCGACGGGTTGCCCGAGCGCGATGTCTTCTACTTCGTGCACGGCTACCGGGCCATCCCGGTGCGGGATGGTGACACCGTCGGCCGCGCCCGATACGGCGGGGAGTTCGCCGCAGCCGTGGCCCGCGAGAACGTCTTTGCCGTGCAGTTCCACCCGGAAAAGAGCCAGAACTCGGGCCGGCGCCTGCTGGATCGGTTCGTGGCGTGGGTGGGCTCGTGCGCCTGATCCGCGCCGTCTCGGTCCTTGCGCTTCTCCTGCTGGTGGGTTGTCCGCACGTGAACCCGCCCGTGGTGAATCAGCAGACCGTTTCGTCGTCGGCGGGCTCGATCCAAAGGGTCGCCGTCATGCCCTTCACCACGCGGGCGGGTCTCATCCCGACCGGGTCGGACGTCGGCTTGACGGCCGACGAGGTGTCGGAACTCGTCTCCAATTTCATGGCCGAGGCGCTCAGCGCGGAGGGGGTGCGCGTCGTCTTCCCGAACGACCTGGCGCAGGCCTTCCTGAGTGAGGAACGTCCGGTCGCGCGCCGCGATCCGCCCGCCGCCGCCGAGTTGGCGGCGAGCCGGTTCGGGGCCACCTCGGTGGTGATGGGCGAGGTGCTGCGCTGGCGCGAACGCAAGGGGGAGGCATACGGCACCAACCAGCCCGCGAGCGTCGCCTACGTGATGACCTTGTACCAGGCGCCGGTGGCGCGACGGCTCTGGAGTTCGCGCTTCGACCACACCCAGCGCACGCTCATGGCCGACCCGCTCACCGCGCGCAAGTACCCGGGTGGCGGCACGCGTTTCCTGACCGCGGCGGAACTCGCGCGCTGGGCCGTGCGCGCCTCCGCCGTGTCGCTCGTCGAAGGCCAGTGGCGCCCCGGGCGGTGACGCCGCCGGTGCCCTTCGAAGTGATCCCGGCCATCGACCTGCTCGGGGGACGCTGCGTCCGTCTCTCCCAGGGCCGCTACGAGGAAGCCACCGTCTACGCCGAGGACCCGGCCGCGCTGGCGGGAGATTTCGCCCGGCATCCGATCGCACGCCTGCACGTGGTGGACCTCGACGGAGCAAAGGCGGGGCGCCCGGTAAATGGCGAGGCGGTGCGCGGCATCGTGGCTCGCGCGGCGGGAGTGCCCGTTCAGCTCGGCGGCGGTGTCCGCAGCCTGGAAGCCGTGGCGGAGGCGCTTGCCTGGGGGCTCGACCGGGTGATCCTCGGCACCGTCGCACTGCGTGACCCCGAACTCGTGCGGGCGGCTTCGAAACGGCACCCGGGCCGCATCGTGGTCGGCATCGACGCGAAAGAGGGCCGCGTCGCTGTCGAGGGCTGGCTCGAAACGAGCGAGACGCGCGCCGTCGAGTTGGCGCCCCGCTTCGAGCAAGCGGGGGTCGCGGCGATCGTCTACACCGACATCGCGCGCGACGGCATGCTTTCCGGTCCGAACCTCGACGCCACGGCCGAGCTGGCCGACGCGGTTTCGATCCCGGTGATCGTGTCGGGCGGCGTGGCGTCGGAGGACGACCTGGTGCGCGCGGCTGCGCTGCGCGACCGCGGCATCACCGGCGCGATCGTCGGCCGCGCGCTCTACACCGGGGCCGTGGAGCTCGGGTCGGCGCTGGAGCGGGTCGCGTGTTGCTGAAACGGATCATTCCGTGTCTCGACGTCGATCAGGGCCGGGTGGTGAAGGGCGTTCAGTACGTGGACCACGTGGACGCGGGCGACCCGGTCGAGGTGGCTCAGATGTACGACGCGCAGCAGGCGGACGAGATCACCTTCCTCGACATCACGGCCAGCCACGAGGGGCGGCGCACCCTGTTCGACGTGGTGGCGCGCACGGCCGAGACCGTCTTCATGCCGCTCACGGTCGGCGGCGGCGTGCGCGCGCTCCAGGACGTCCGGGACCTGCTCAACGCGGGCGCCGACAAGGTTTCGATCATGACCGCTGCGGTGAAGGACCCGGACCTGGTGGGCGAGGCTGCGGTCAAGATCGGGAGCGCGAACCTGGTGGTCGCGTTGGACGCGCGGCGCATCGAAGACGAGGTGCTCGTTCCGAGCGACCGGGCGAAGGACGAGCGCGTGGCCGCCGCGGCGGTGGCTCCGGTCGTGTCGGGCGAGTCGCGGTGGGAGATCTGCACGCACGGCGGTCGTCAGCCCACGGGAGTCGACGCGGTGGCGTGGGCGCGCCACGTGGCGGAGTCCGGCGCCGGCGAGATCCTCCTCACCAGCATGGATCGCGACGGCACCAAGAGCGGCTACGACCTCGAATTGCTGCGGGCCGTCGCCGATGCGGTGGCCGTCCCCGTGATCGCGTCGGGGGGTGGGGGCAGCGCCGAGGACCTGGCCGCGGCCCTCTCGGACGCGCCGGACGGTGGCCACTGCCAGGCCGCGCTGGCTGCCTCGATCTTCCATTTCCGTGAGACCACCGTGCTCGAGGTCAAGGAGCGCCTGCTGGAACTGGGGGTGCCTGTGCGTCCGCCCACACGCGACGATTCGCACGCTGGTTGATTCCCAAGGGGACTGCGCTAACGTCTCAGGCCGCAGGGGAAGCTCCGGAAGCGCTTGTATACAAAAGGTTTTTTGCCTTGTACGACGCGTGACTGGGGTTGCAAGGTGCGCCACGGGGAGCCGCACACAAAATCGTTCGCACCGGTGATCTAAACCGGGTTTTATCGCCCGGTGCGAGCGCCTTCAGGAGCATGGATGGCCGTCATCAAGATTCGCGACAACGAGCCCTTCGAAATCGCGATGAAGCGCTTCAAGAAGCAGTGTGAAAAGGCCGGCATCCTCAGTGAGCTCAAGCGTCGCGAGTACTACGACAAGCCGAGCGTCCGGAAGAAGAAGAAGGCGGCGGCAGCTCGCAAACGCGCCCTCAAGAAGCAGAGAAGGGTAACGAGATAGGCCGAGCCGGACGGAGGGGCACGCGGTTGGGACGCATCCCTGACGAGATCATCGAATTGGTCCGCGACCGCGTGGATCTCGTGGACTTGATCGGGCGACACGTCAGCCTCAAGCACTCCGGCCGCAATCACAAGGGGCTGTGTCCCTTCCACGACGAGAAGACCCCTTCGTTCGTCGTGACCCCCGACCGGGGGACCTTCAAGTGCTTCGGCTGCGGAGAGGGCGGCAACGCCTTCGGCTTCCTGATGCGTGTCGAAAACCTCACGTTTCCCGAGGCGGTGCGTCAGCTGGCGGCCGAGAACGGGATCGAGGTTCCCGAGACGCGCGGCGAGGGGGGCGAGACGCGCCGCCTGTTCGAGGCCAACGCCGTCGCCCACGAGTGTTACCGAGCGGCGCTGCGTGCCGAGGCCAGCCCCGGGGCGCGCTACCTCGCGAGCCGCGGCATCGACGCCGCCGCGATCACCCGCTTCGAGATTGGCTACGCCCCGGATCGCTGGGACACCGTGGCCACGCACCTGGAAGAGAAAAACATTCCAGCCCGCGTGGGCGAGCGCGCCGGGCTGCTCAAGCCGGGCCGTTCCGGGGGCCACTACGACATGCTGCGGGGCCGGGTGACGTTCCCCATCCGCGACGTGCGCGGCCGGGTGGTGGGTTTCGGCGGCCGTGTGCTTTCCGCGGAGCAGGAGCCCAAGTACCTGAACACGCCCGAGAGTCCGGTGTTTCAGAAGCGCCGCGCTTTTTTCGGGTTTCCCACCGCCCTGGAGCCGATGCGCCGCGAGGGGCGCGCGGTCGTGGTCGAGGGTTACTTCGATCTGCTGGCGCTGCACCGTGCCGGCATCGACGGCGCCGTCGCCACCTGCGGCACGGCGCTCACCGAGGAGCACGCGCGCGACCTGCGCCGGCGCACCAAGAAGGTGGTGCTGCTCTTCGACGGCGACGAGGCCGGCCAGAAGGCGATGGAGCGCGCCCTCGAGGTGCTGTTGCCCGCGGGCCTGCGAGTCCATGCGGCGGTGCTGCCGGCCGCAGAGGATCCGGATGATTTCCTGGCACGTGCAGGTGCCGAGGCGCTCGTCGCGCTGGTCGACGACGCGCCGGAGGGGCTCGAAGTTGCGATCCGGCGGGCTGTGGCTCGTGGGTCCGGGTCTCCCGCGGAAAAGGCCGACGCGGTGGCGGCGATCGCACCGTTGCTGGTTCGGCTCGAGTCGCCGGTCGAGCGCGGGGCCTGGGGGGACCGGCTCGCTTTCTCGGTCGGCGCGAACCCCGACGACGTGCGTGCGGCCGTGCGGGCCGAGGCGCGGGGAGAGGATGCTGCCGAGGCCGTGCCCGTGGCACCCCGCTTCGAGCCCAGCGAGGTGCGCAAGCTCAAGCAGCTCGCGCACAGCCTGTTCGAACATCCGCACCTGGGCCCGAAGCTCGAGCCGGATCCGCTGCTGGAGCAGACGGGGCACCCGGTGGTCGACCTGATCCGGCGCCTCGTCGACGCCGCGGTGCGTGAGCGGCGCGTCGAAATCGACGAGGTCTCGGAGGGTCTTTCGGAAGAGGCCCGCTCGCTCCTCTACGCACTGGCCGCCGACGACCACCCGCCCGAAGAGTCGGTCGCGGTGCGCACCGTGGCCGACACGAACCGCTGGCTCTCCGACCGGCGGGACCGCGAGCGGCAGAACGAACTCACCGAGAGGCTGCGGCGCGGAGGCGCCGACGCCCTCGAGGTCCTCCGGGAAAAGCACGAGGCAGCACGCGTGCCACCAGAGAGGACTCACTGAATCGGCAGGGCCTGTGCCTGCCGACGCGCAAGACGAAAAACCCCATTTCTAGAGGCATCCCCCCCAATGGCTCCCCCCGGAATCCCCGCGACCTCCTCTTCTGCACGCCGCAAGAAGTCCCAGGCCAAGCTCGTCACTCCTGCGGCCGACAAGACCACCGAGGCGGGCCCGCCGCTGCGGCGGCCGCTGCGCAAGCCCGCGACTTCGCGCGCCGACCTCGAGGGTTCCACCAACGATCCGGTACGTGTCTACCTGCGCGAAATGGGCCAGGTCTCGCTCCTGACGCGGGAGGGCGAGGTCGAGATCGCCAAGCGCATCGAAGCCGGTGTGCACGACTGCCAGCAGGCCGCCTTGGGCTCGGCGTGGGGCGTTCACCAGGTGCTCGCGATTTCCGAAGCGCTCAAGAAGAACGAGATCGGGCTCAAGAGCGTGCTCGACGGTCTGGACGATCCGGAGGCTCCGCGCACGCCCGAAGAGCGCCGGCGGGACTTCTTCCAGAAGATCGCAAAGGCGCGGCGCATCTACGGCGAGGTCTCGAAAAAGCAGGCCTCGATCGCAAACCGCCGCACCAGCGAGGAGACGCGGGAGCGGCTGCGGGCGGAGATCGACGTGCTCTACGCCGAGCTGATCGGCGGGCTACGCGAGACCGGCTTCGCGAAGGCCCGTTTCCGAGCGCTGATCGAGAGCTTCGAAGACCGGAGCGGTGAGTCTCGGGTCTTCGATTCCCGTGCGCGCCAGGCTGTCCGCGGCTTCGGCGTGAAGCCGTCCGACTTCAACGAGCTGGCGATGCGTTCGAGGCGCCGCAGCCGGAAGGGCCGCGAGGCCCTGGAGCATCTCGGCGGGAGCGCCGAGCGGGTGGCGGCGGCCGAAGAGCGGCTCGCCGCGGTCCGGAAGGACATGACGCGCTTCGAATCCGAGTGCCACCTGAGCTGTGTCGAGTTCAAGGCGCTCCGGGCGCGGCTGCTCGAAGCCACCGATCGCGCGCACCGCGCGAAGAGTGAACTCGTCGAGGCGAACCTTCGGCTCGTGGTTTCGATCGCCAAGAAGTACGCGAACCGCGGTCTGCAGTTCCTGGACCTGATCCAGGAAGGCAACATCGGCCTGATGAAGGCCGTCGACAAGTTCGAGTACCAGCGGGGCTACAAGTTCTCGACGTACGCCACGTGGTGGATCCGGCAGGCCATCACCCGGGCCATTGCGGACCAGGCGCGCACGATCCGGATTCCGGTGCACATGATCGAAACGATCAACAAGCTCGTGCGCGCCACGCGTCACCTGGTGCAGGTGCTCGGCCGCGAGCCGCGCCCCGAGGAGCTGGCCGAAAAGATGGAGTACCCCGTCGACAAGGTCCGCATGGTGCTCAAGATCGCGAAGGAGCCGATCAGCCTCGAAGCGCCCGTGGGCGAGGAAGAGAGCTCGGCGCTCGGCGACTTCATCGAGGACAAGAACGCCCTGAATCCCCAGGAAGCGACACTCGACAAGAACCTGGCCGAGAACACGCGGCGGGTGCTTTCGACGCTGTCTCCCCGGGAGGAGCAGGTGCTCAAGATGCGCTTCGGCATCGGCAAGAACGGCAACCACACGCTCGAAGAGGTGGGTCAGGACTTCTCCGTGACCCGCGAACGCATCCGCCAGATCGAGGCGAAGGCGCTGCGCAAGTTGCGGCACCCGAGCCGCAGCCGGCTGCTCAAGAACTTCGTCGAGTAGCGGTCGCCGCGGGCTACTCGAGATCGGGCGGGGTCACCTTCTCGATCCAGGAACCGAAGTCTCCGGTGTAGCCGACCGCCTGTTGGCGGCTGGCCACGCGCTGGCGGAGCGCAGCGAGTGCCGCAGCGTCGATCACCGGCTGGCGCCGGATTTCCGCTGAGATTCCGGCGGCCTGCGCCTGCGTGGCTTCCCGCCCGGCGTCGGCCAACGCCTCCTCGCCGGCGTGTCCGTCTTCGCCGAGCCCCAGGAAGGCCTCGATCATCACCAGCGAGAGTGCTTTCGCGTGTTTTCGCGACGCGATGATGTTGCCCTTGCCCGTGGCCACGTTGCCCGTCGCGAAGACCGTCGGGTACTGGGCGAGCCGCCCCAGGTCCCAGTCGACGAAGTCGAAGAGATCGCTCTTCATCGGGATGCCCTCGATCGCGAGCGGGATGCTGCCGATCGAGCTGATCACCTGGGGGCCGCGGCGTTCGAAGGTCTCGTCGGTCGGCACGGGGCGCCCGTTTTCCATCCGGGTGCGCCGGAAGCGCAGGCCGACGAGGCGCCCGTCTTCGACCAGCAGACCGTCGGGCATGCAGAGCGGCTCGATGCCGAAGCGGTACTTGCCCATCGCCTTCTCGAGCAGCTTGCGGCGGCTCGCGCGCACTTTTTCGGCGCGCCGCTCGTCGGCGCCCTCCGGAACCTCGGCGAGCGGCATGTCCTCGATGTCGCGGCGGTAGTAGATGGTGCAGCCCTCGAGCCCGAGATCCTCGAAGGCGAGGCCGTGGCGCTCGAGGATCTTGGGGATCCCCTTCACCTCGAGGTCGAGCATCGTCGCTTCGATGCCGCGCTCCGCGAGCTTCGCCCGGGTCGTTTCGAGCATCAGGATCTTGGCCACGTCGATCGACGCCAGGCCGCCCCCCACGACGATCGTTGCGTCGTGCACGTCGAAAGTCTGCCCTTCGTATGCGGCCTCGTTCATGTGGTTGAACCAGATCACGAACGGGTTCTGGTAGACGAGGCCCTTGTCGACGTAGTCGTCCGCGCCCTCGACCGGGAGCGAGCGGTCGCGCCAGGCGCCGTTCGCGAGCACGACGCCGCTGAAGCCCCAGTCGTTCACCAACTCGGCGAACG
>Ga0310342_100003005_pt1 | contig 10993 bp, 8 predicted proteins | sample S15DNA20500_MG_FD_206155 | JGI IMG/M metagenome (GOLD analysis project Ga0310342, IMG submission 206155) | Marine microbial communities from station ALOHA, North Pacific Subtropical Gyre - S1503-DNA-20-500_MG | ecosystem: Environmental > Aquatic > Marine > Oceanic | place: Pacific Ocean: North... | reverse complement strand
GACGGAGAATCGACCGATGGGCTCGGTCTCGACTCCATCGGTGGTGCCAGTGTCAGCGCCGGTGTCGGTATCCGTGTCGGTATCCGTGTCCGTGTCGGTGTCGGTGTCGGTGTCGGTGTCGGTGTCGGTGTCGGTGTCGGTGTCGGTGTCGGTGTCGGTGTCCGTGTCCGTGTCGATGTCTGCGTCTGCTTCGTCGCCGGTGTCGGGCGTGTCTTTGCCCCCGCTACAGCCCACCGCCGCAGGAACCAACAACATCCACCCGTAGAGTACGCGCATGAGACCTCCAAGGCCCAGAGTCTACCGCATCAACGCGGGGATGCCTGATCGGGGCAGCAGCGTCACCGCTCCTCCAATCAGACACCCCAGCACCCATGACGTCACAGATGTGGGCTGCGGGACCTTGCCGTGGGCAGGACACAGGCCAGGCCGCCAGGCGTCCCACGCCGCAGGTCAGCGAGCATGGCCGACGTACTGCTGGTCGGGACGGACACTATCCTATGGGGCCTGACTCACCCCATGGATGAGATTCCCATGGCCGTCATCCTGTTGATCGTGACGGACACTATCCAATGGGGCCTGACTCACCCCATGGATGAGCCCGGAAACACCTTCTTTTTCTTCTGAGATATCAGGGGCCTGGTTGGTGATCTTGGCCTCCGAGGTCAAGGAGCCGGCGCATGGAAAGTCCATGGCAAACTCGTCGGCCAGGATGTCACAGTCTGGGCCCTCACATTCCGCGGATGACCGATGGACGAAGTGGCCCGCAGTCTCGCTCTTAAAGCTCCCGCTGAAGTCCGAGGACATGATGAGCACGGCATCCAGAGGGTTTTGTAGGGCTTCGTTGAAGTCCAATTCACGGATTTCTGGCTCACAGGTGAAGTCGCGGCCTTCCAGGTCACAGGTGAAGGTGGGACCGGTTTCTGCTCGATCTTCCCTGGGGTCGGGGTCGGTGTTGAAGGTGAAGCCTGAGCCATCGTCAAACATGGTGAGCTCGCCTTGCGCTTCTTCCAGGTCGAGGCCCTCCCAGAAGTTGCAGCTGTCCTCCTCGATCTCGAACAAGCTCTCTGTCCAGCTGCCCTCTTGGGGCGTAAAGGTCTCCCTGTCTGAGGGGCAGGCCATGAGAATGAAGGGGAAGATGATCGTCGCATGTCGCATGTGGACTCCTTGAGTTGAGGGTTGTTCGTTGGTGAACAGGCAAAATATGGGGACGGATCGGGTCGCGTGTGTTTCCAATTGTTTCGATCGTATGAATCCAAAAAAAGCCCCTCGAACCAATGGATTCGAGGGGCGGGTGATGCTCCCTGAGGGAGTTCAATGGGTCAGGATTTGGACGGTGACGCAGGGGCCATGATCGCCACGGCGCCACGTCGTCCTGTGGGAAGTCTCATTCTGTCCCATCGAACCCCGGCAGCTCCACCAATTCCAGGCCCACTTCCGTCGTCATGATCTCTTCGCCTGAGACATCAAAGCGTTGAAGCACGTAGGAATCCACCGTCCATTCCAGCTCGTTCCAGGGCTCGCTGGGCTCACCGTCGATGGTCATATAGGTGGTAAATCTCCCTGGACGCAGGGGATTTGCTGGGTTCTCATGCCAAGTGAAGGCCGTGCGGGTGGCCACCATTGCCCCGAGGTCCTCATCGCTTGGTTCAGTGATGATGTAGGCACTCAAGAGGCCATCATCGCTGTACTCGATCGCCCTATCAAAGTGGATACTGGGGTCGTCGGATGTGGTTTTGATCCGAACCGGACGACCGGCACTGTCCTGTGTGACTTCGTAGACGTACCACAGGGAAAAGTCGCCCGTGCCTTCCGAATCTACGTATGCTTCAACAGGCATTCCGTCGTCTGAAAAGACGGTCTTGCTGGCGTACACGATGGACCCGCCGGCAGTATACTGGACGTCCTCTTCTTTGAACGAAAGGACCTTGGTTCCAGGCAGCGCTGACTCTTGCAGCAGATAGCGAATGCGCCCGTATTGCTGAACGTCCTTCGTCCCAGCAAAGTAATAGAAGGTCTCCTTGGCCAATAGATGCCCTGCATCATCATATTCGTAGAGGGAGGTCGCTTCTGGCAGGGTCGGATCGCAGCCCTGGCCCGAGTAGTAGCAGTAGACGTGTGCTTCTACCGTCACAAACAGATCCTTGTCGCAGACGTACTCGACTGAGTACCAGTACTCGTCATTCAGTGAACGGTTGAATCCGGTAGGAAAGCCATCGGCGTCCAAGGTAAATGAGATCGACTCTGTGGCGGTGATCCCACCCGAGGACCGTGTTCCCTCATAGCTGCGGTAGAACAGGTGGTCATCGTCCTCGTAGAAGTACGTGCCTTCGACGGCCTCGTATTCGCCATCGTCCGTGTACCCCTCCAGGCTGACGAACGTCGGTCGCAGATCGACTCTGGGCTGGGCCTCCTCAGCTTCGGCGGTAATTTCCGAAGATTCGCTGGTGTTCTTGCTCTCCTTGCCGTCGGGTGTGCAGCCCAGCGGTAGGAGGAAGGCCAGGAAGCAGGCTGTGGAACGCAGGTGGGCGCCCAGGGAGTGGGCCAGGGCTGCAAGCCTCACGGTTTCCTGGCGGTTTCCTGCAGGTTGTCCGGTTGTGGAAAGGTAGTGGCGTGAAAGATTCGATCGCATTTGAGTTCCCTGGTTGGGGTTTGTGGTGATGCCAACAGGGAAAATATGGGGCGGGATCAGGCCGGCGTGTGTTTCCAATTGTTTCTATTAATGTCTGGTAAAAAAGTGACGTTTAACCAATAGAATGGAGGAGTCTATGGCGCTGTGGTGTCGGTGCAGGGTGCTCAGCGGGCGCCAGAGTCGGTGTCGGAGCTGTTCTCGTGGCTACCTCTGGGTGCCTCTGCCTCGTTCTCGGTTCACCCGGCTCGCCTGCGGCGGATGCCCAGCAGGGCCCACGGTGCGAGGACCATTGCGGACCGACCGTTGCAGCCACATCGGGGAGCGGGTGCCGCTTCGCTCACAGCCAAGCCAGTGTCATGCGCTTCCAGGGCGGGTGTCAATCCCAGCTCTTGTGCCACCTGCGGCCAGACCGCGTCGCATTCTGCCAGTGCATCGCAGCGGGGCCCGTCGGTGTCGTTGAACCTGGGTCCCTGGGTCCACTGTGACTGCTCATCGAGGAAGGACATGTCCGTATGTACCCAGAGCAGATTGCGGTCATCATCTGGACACCCCCAGATTCGGTCCTCATGCACCGTCAAGCAGCGGAGAGTCTGCGGGTCACGAGAGGTCCAGGAACGTCCTTGATCGGTGGATACGGAGGTGCCCGCCCCGGGAACGGACACCAACAGGACATCGTCGATGGAGAGGAAGGCACCGATGGGCTGATCGGTCACCAATACGCGGTATACCGAGCCGTCGGGTTCCAGTCGCAGGAGTTCATCTGCCCCGCTGGCCAGGGGAAAGCGACCATAGGCATTGCCGGCGGGGTCGGTGCCCAGGGCGATCAGCTGTCCGCCATCCACGGGCAGCTGGGCGGACGCCCACCGCTCCTCGTCCTCCCGCCACGCGGTGGCTTGTCCGTCGAGGAACCCCAGTACCGTCCAGGTGCCGTTTGGCATGCGTATAAAGGAGCGCAGGGATGCATCTGATGCGGGCGTTCCGGCAAACGAAAAGTTGCTGCCGGAGTCCGTAGACTGCCACAGTCCGTCCTCGGTCAAGGCCCAGACCTTGTCGGGTACCTCGGGGTCTACCGCCAGATCCCACACCATCTCACCCTCAAAAACCGGGAGCCATGTCCAGTCGCAGCCTGTGGTGCTCCAGGCCAGCCCTGAAGTGGTGCTGACCCACAGGCGATCCTGAATGCGGACCACATCGCTGGGCAAGGACGTACCAAAGATCTCATCGCACACCCAGTCCCAGTCACCGTCCGCAAAAAACAGGCCATGGGAACTGGCGACGATCATGTCTCCTGCGTCATCCCACAGCAGCGCGTCACTGCTGGGTGGACCGCCGTGCCCCATGGCAGCGGCGCACCACAGCCATACGATCACGGGCCGCCTTGGGGGCAGCCGCTGTCGTCGTAGTACGCGATCTCGGGGAAGAACGGGTAGTCCGGCCACTCGCTGGGGCAGACGTGGGTGTGGTAGCGATCGCTCAGCAGTGTGCCGGTGTCGTCGTCGATGTCGTGGATGTGGCCGTTCTGCGCGTCGAAGTCGCTGTCATCGGGGGCACTGCCATCGAGCTCAGTGCAGCCCAGCACTGCGGTTCCATCACACATGATGCCGTACAGCTCCACCTCGCCTTCGCCGAACTCCGTGCTGCTGCTGAAGCCACGGTCCACGAGCACCTCGAGTGGGCCTGGTGTGTTGAAGTGGTAGTGGTAGGTCACTCCAGCGGGGTGGCCCTCGTACAGGTCGAAGGTGTACTGCTCATCCGCCAGCGCATCCCCCGGGGCCGCCATTGCGGCGAAGATAATGACACCGTTGAGCGCGATGCCCTGCGGCCCGCCGCCGTATTCCTCGGTGCTGGAGTTCATGGAGTTGTCCACCAGGGAAGCATCGATGGTGATGCCCTTGGGAGATGGGTTCATGGGGACGGACATCTCATAGTTCTGTATCCCCAGCTCATTGGGGTTCTTGTAGTGGCTGCCTCCCCGGTCATCGAATGCGACATAGTTGGGATCACTGGCTGGGTAGTAGCTGCTCGGCGTGGGTGGCAGACCATCTGTCTGGACCACGACGCTGGCGCCAGACACGGCTGCGTCGACACAGGCAAAGTAGTCGCCGAAGAAGGTGGGCAGGTCGCCACTGAGCGATTGAGCACAGCTCTCCAGTGTGAGCTCGTCGTCGTTGATGGCTTCTCCATCCTCCGCCTTCTCCGCACAGGCAACCATGCCGACAAAAAGAGGTATGCAATACCGAGTCATGAGCACCTTCCTGGAGTGGCTTGAGGAGCCAGATCTAACCGCTATGGGGCGGGTCGCGCCGCTTGCCCGTAGCCGAGGTCCAGGGGCTATTGGTATGCTTCAGCTGGTGCTCCGGTGCCTCTCTCAATTGCAGCACTTCTTCTATGCAGTTCCCCCAAGCCTTCAGACCCAACCCCATTCAGGTGCGCGACATTGGCATTGCACTGATTGTCGGTCTGATATTCGCTGTGCTGTCCGCTTGGGTCATCTCTCCACACCGGTTCTTTACGCAAGATCCGGAGCCGTATCTGGCGCCCAATTTTGGCGATTATTGTGAAGTGTTGGGCTTGTGGGATGTGCAAGATGTCCCACAATCGAGGTTTGGGGAGACAAGCGCCGGAACGATCGACTTCCTGCACCCGGGCAGAAGAACGATGTCTGCAAGTGTGCCAGCCAAATTGTTTATTGGGACATTGGGGATGATCGACGGGCTCGCGGCAGGAGCACTTCTGGGATCGTTGCTGCTCGGCGCAAGCCTGTACTTGTGGGGAACGGCCTTGGCCGGTCGTTTCGCAGGTGTGTTCGCTGTGGCCGCTGCCCTGGCCATCGGCGATCTCAGTCTGCTTTCTCGACACTTCACGTTCTACCCCGCCATCATCTCGAGCTTTGCCGCTACCGCAGCCCTGACTGCAGTCACTGCACGGGCCAGAAACAGCAGGGGAATCTGGTTCTTGGTGGCAGGTACGGCCATTGGGTTCAGCCTCCTGGTGGATGTGCGCGGCATCATCTGGGTTGGTTTTTGTATTCCATTGTTGGTTCTTGCAGCCTGGATGACCACGGGATGGCGCCGCAAAGCGCTTGGAATGGGGTTGCTTTTCCTGCCGCTTTGGGCCTCGTACCAGATGGGTGAGTGGAACACTGGACGGCTTCTTCCTATGTCTCTGGAGGAGCAGGTCGATGTCCGGAAACTCGCCTATACACAAGGAGCTACAGGTCCTGAATTTGCGCCCCCGTATTCATATGTGGACGGCTTTTCCTGGGGCAATTCATCGCTGGTCAAACTCCCCAAGACCATTCGTTTCCTGGCAGATCAAATCCAGATGGAGCTTCCAGAGGAGCTTCGGGATGCTCGGCGTGGAGAAACCAGGATCTACGAACGAAGAGTGCGTTTATGGGAGACCATCTCGATGGTCGGGTTGGTGGTCGTTGTTCTGGGCTTGAGAAAAGACAGGTGGGGGTTGGTCATTCTGGCGGTGACAGGGGCTCCCTATGTCCTTGCGCAGATTGGAATTCATACCCACCACGAGTTTCGCGTTCGGTTCCTTCTCCAGACGCTTCCGTTCACAGCATTGATCCTGGGCGTGGCCACCAGCTATGGCCTGGCCCTCCTTTTGCGAGGTGTGGGATTCCTGGGTGCGGGTGCCCCGTCCGCCATTCAGGCGCGGGTTCAGATGCAGCGCCCCAGACGGGCGATGCTCTGGAATGGCTCGGGATCTGTCGTGGTGATTTTCATGGTCTTGAATAGCGCTGGCTGGGTGCCCGGCTTCCTTTCCCCTGCGGCATCTTGGCGTGGGCCCCCCTGGAATTTTGGTGAGTCACATCTGGCCGATCTGCGTGAAATAATTGGAGATCCACAGATGAAGGAAATGCGGATGAAGAGGCTGCTGAAGGGCGATCCCTGGTCCGTCAAGGGGGACACATGGTCAAACCCCGATGGTATGTCCAAGCGATGGATATTTCGGAATCAGACCTGTATTCCCAGGTTGTTGTCGACTTCAAAACCCATCGACCAACTCTTCACCACGACGTTCTATCGACAGTAGGGTGTGCAAGCGGGCGCTCGGGTGAGCACATCCGGGCTTGAGGCGAGCCGGTCAGTCCAGGAAGGAGGACGGGTCGGAGTTGCCCTCGTCGGCACTCACGATGGTGGTGGTGGTGTCGAGCTGCCAGACGCTCGGAATGTAGCCATCGGTGTCAAACAGCATGCTGAGGTGCGCGGAATACGCTTCCCAGGTCGATTGGTCCTGTGCGACAAGCCCGAGGACCGGGATGTCGGTGAAGCCATACTCGGTGTGCCATGACTCCAGGAAGGCCTGGTCTGGTGGGTTGTTGCTGTTGTCTCCAGAGATGATTTCGATGAACTGGACATTGCTGTCCCGGTAGAGGTCTTGCTCGGCCTGCAGGGTCTCCGCAACGCCGCGACATGGTCCGCACCAACCGGCACCCACGGCGAATACAATGTGCTTGCCGCAGAAGCTGTAGAGATCGACCATCTCACCGTGCTGGTCCAGCAGGGTGAAGTTCTCCGGCACATCGCCGAGCTGGTAGGGGCTCCATTCATAGACCGTCCCATCCCCTCCCATGGTGCCGTAGCCTGTGGGGCCGGTGGTCTCCGGCGGAGTCTCACAGAAGCCCACGTTGTAGCCGCCCGCATAGGGGTGGGAGTAGACGTAGTCGGGGTTGGTCCCGGCCGCTTCTTCCTCCGAATTTGTCCATCCGTCTCCGTCATCATCGGCGTCCGGATCGACCTCTGGTTCTGGCGTACCGCCGGTGTCATCGGCGACACCATCATTGACGCACTCCATCCACGCATTTTGTTTGTCCGCGCAGATCATGCTTTTCTCGACCATCCCTTCCTCGGTACACTCCGCACCGGCCCAGTTCACGCTGGCTGAGCAGTCAAGGAAGGTGGCGTAGTCATCCTCGCACTCGCTTTCAGCGGTCAAGTCGTTCCACTCACTACAGGTGTCTTCGCAGAAGCCCTCTGTGGATGCACCCAGCTCGAAGTCACAGCGTTCGACGTAGGTGATGAAGTTCGAGCAGGATGACAGGCACTCCTCCTTGAGTTTTTCCAGATCCGACTTTCCATCTCCAGTACAGCCAAGGGCGAGTGGAACCAAGAATACCGACCAGCAAAGCGTACGCATGAGACCTCCGAAGGTAGAAGTCTACCTTGCTGGTTTCGTACACTCAAGTGCTGTCAGGGCTCCGGAAGTCGAGTCGTTGTGGCACACTCTGTGGGCCACCCTTGGAGGACCCCATGCAGACGTCTCGCTTTCAGCTTGGACTCATCGCTACCTTGGCCGTAGGCTTAGGCTTCTCGCTCTCATCCTCGGAGGCCATCGGGTATCCGGCGGGAGCTGCGGTATCCCTCGGCACGAATCCGGTGGTGTCCACAGGGGGGCAGCTCGTGGGGTCGGATAGTGCAACTCCGCTTACCGTACCCAGCGATTCCAGCCTTGTGATCACCAGCGTGGCCCTCTCAGCCTTCAATGCAAGCTCGGGTTGTCTGGCCAACTCCAGCGTGGTCATCAGTGATGGGACTGATGACCTTGCACGGTATGCTGTGGGCTTGGGAAGGTCGTCTTCCAGCTATTCAAACTATGTGCCCATCTTGGTTGCAGATATGTCCTCAGGCATCCACATACCAGCTGGTGCCACGTTGACCATGACCAGTCAGCCTCACTACTGGTCTGGCTGCAGTAGTGATGTCCTGAACATCGAGTACACGGTGTCGGGGTATTACGCCCAGCCGTAGTCGAGGGTTCATCCACAGGCATGTCCGTCGGGCCATGCCAGGCCCGCTACGGTGCCATCCGGACGGGCCGGAAGCCGGGTTCGTGCCACCTCCAACCCGGAGGGACGTTGTCGCGGAAAGCCGCTTCCGTGTACTGGTGGGGTTCCTGGCCGGAAACAGTCGTACAGAACAGCCACGAGGTCTTTCAGGACTCGGGATGACGCTTTTCCTAATATTGCACCAGGAAAATCTTTTACTTCATTGGTCGTCAGTGATTTAATCGGCTGCAGCCTGGAGGCGAAATGCATAAGCAGAAAACTGGAATGTTGATTTGTGCTGGTGTGGGTGTACTCAGTTGTTTCCTTCCTTGGGCAACACTGCCGATTGTTGGCTCGATCAATGGAATGCAGGGAAGTGATGGGATCATCATGATTGTGCTGCTGCTGCCCGCGGTCGCGCTTGCGCTCATGGGAGATAAGACTCAACCCCTGACGGGTGGGAAGTTGCACGGTGCCGCGATCCCGGCAATCCTGGCGAGTGTACTCAGCATTGTCAAGGTGGTAGACTTCAACAGCAAAATGGGCGACGTAGGTGACAATCCCTTCGCCCAAGCCATGGCTTCGACGGTATCGGTTGGTATCGGCTTGTATCTGCTATGTGTCGTGGGATTTGTCTGCGCAGCCATCGGATACAAGATGAAGGCGGATGCGTAACGGCCTTTCGCGGACGCCACGCGGATAACGGGCACTGCGGTCGCACCGCAGTGTCACCGTCTCACCGTGATTGATACCATTCGGTCCAGTACCGAGCAAAGAACCTGCGTCTTGGTACTTCAGTACCCCTCTTCATGGGTGCTGGTGACCACCGCGTAGACGCCGTGGGTGGGCAGAACTGTCCAGGCCTCCAGATCCAGGCCGTCCTCCGTACCCCAGTAGATGGGGGAGTCGATGTCGTAGCTGGAACCATCAGAGAGGTAGCCCACGACCAGGTCGCTATAGCCATCCAGATCCAGATCGTAGATGCTGCAGCTCGAGGCCCCGGTGGCCGACACCTCTGTGGCTGTCTCATCGGAGAGCCCAGTGCTGCCACCCCAGAAGATGGTGATGCGCTCTCCGGTCTCTGAGCCAACGACCCACTCGTTTTCTGTCACGATCGCATCTGCAAATCCGTCGCCATTGAGATCCCCACTACAGGCCCCGGCGCCAGCGGTGGTGGAGAGACTTGTCGTGTCATCCTCGGATGGCCCGGTGGATGAGCCCCAGTAGACCACTGAGTCCACGTCAAAGTCGCTCGTCCCCGTAGGCGTAGTATGGTGGGCGAAGAGCAGGTCCGGCCACCCGTCCCCGTTGAAGTCATCGGCCACCACATCCCAGGCGTAGCCCCCGGTACTCAACTCGGTTCTGTCGTCTTCATCGAAGCCATCCGAGCGACCCCAGAAGATGGAGGAGCCGCTCTCCCCCCAGCCGGCGGTCACCAGATCAACATAGCCATCGCTGTCCAGATCCACGGGTGTGACCTGTGAGGCAAGTACCGGGGTGTAGAGGATCAGCGATGCATCGGTGTCATAGCCCTCCTCGCTGCCGTAGAAGAGCTGAATCGCGGGTGATCCCGTCTCTTCTGGGTGGGTGGAGATGACCAGCTCCAGGTGCTCATCCCCATCCATGTCAAAGGCTGCAGTGCCCCAGCTCCAGGTGGCAGGAAGGGTGGTACTCTCGTCGTCGCTGTGCCCGTCGACGGAGCCCCAGAAGACCCGGGCATAGGAGTCGGTCGTCGACCCGGTCATCGAGGTGTCCTCGCCGGTCACGATGTCCAGATAGCCATCGCCATCCAGGTCCGCTGTGCTCGCGTGGGGCGTAAAGTTCACATCCAGTGTCTGGGTGTCCTCCTCTGAAAACCCTGTCTCCGAGCCAAAGTAGATGAGGAGCTCAGAGGTGGGTGTGGAGAGGGTGTGATCGGCCTGCACAATGAGGATGTCGGGCCATGCATCACAGTTGAGATCGCTGCAGGCATCGACGCCATCACAGTCCGTATCCACCCCATCCCCCGGAATCTCCGTGGCATGGCTGCCGGGAAAGACATCTGGGGCGGCATCATCACAGTCGCCATCTGCCGTGGTGTAGCCATCACCGTCCTCATCCACGAGCGGAGGGATCGTGGGGTCGCCGGTGTCGGTGCCTGTGTCCGTGTCCGTGTCCGTGTCCGTGTCCGTGTCCGTGTCCGTGTCCGAGTCGGTGTCTGTGTCCGTGTCCGTGTCGGTGTCGGTGTCCGTGTCCGTGTCGGTGTCTGTATCTGTGTCTGTGTCTGTGTCCGAGTCGGTGTCTGTGTCGGTGTCTGTGTCTGTGTCCGAGTCGGTGTCCGAGTCGGTGTCCGAGTCGGTGTCGGTGTCGGTGTCCGTGTCGGTGTCTGTGTCCGTGTCTGTGTCCGTGTCGGTGTCGGTGTCGGTGTCTGTGTCTGTGTCTGTGTCGGTGTCTGTGTCCGTGTCGGTGTCGGTGTCCGTGTCTGTGTCGGTGTCGGTGTCGGTGTCGGTGTCGGTGTCGGTGTCTGTGTCTGTGTCTGTGTCGGTGTCCGAGTCGGTGTCGGTGTCGGTGTCGGCATCCGCATCTTCAGCGCTACCGGTGTCATC